>LFFM01002607.1_pt1 | contig 11804 bp, 11 predicted proteins | sample 643131 | NCBI WGS metagenome assembly LFFM01 (sample SAMN03777445, study PRJNA286221) | soda lake metagenome | biome: soda lake; feature: Kulunda steppe; material: water; isolation source: sample Tc-Br brine of Tanatar trona crystallizer | place: Russia: Kulunda steppe | collected 2011-07
CAGCCGTTTGAATTGCAGTCAGTGTTGAGGGTTGTCTTGTTCCGCCTGTTCTCTATTCGTCTGGGAGACACATCTCAGCACAAGACACAAGACCTCACGGGCGAACTTTCGGATATGCAACCCTCCAAGGAGCGCGAGGGGTCAGACGGGGACCCGTTAGACGATCTCGACGACCTCCTCGACGACGACCTCGCAGGCGGAGAAAGCGAGGCACCAGTCGCCGATACGGACGGCTCGTCGACCCCGGATGAGTCGTCGACCGCGGACGGCTCCAGTGACACCGCCGGACGGATCGGCGTCAACGGCACGTGGTTCTCGGCGAAATCGTTCGCAGTTATCATCGCGATCGTTGCACTCGGCATGTTCGTCGGCGGATCAATCCCGCTTATCGGTGGGATAATCGGCTCCGCTGGCGGTGTCCTTCTCGCTTCGTTCCTGATCGGTCTCGTTTTTTCGGCACGAAAATACGTCGAAACCGGGATCGCGGGTGCCGCGGCCGGTGCGGGGACGGCAGTAACGAGCGTGCTCGGAATCGGGTTCTTGCCGATCGGTCTCGACTATCTTCAACAGTGGGGCCTCTCACTGCTGGCTATTGGCGGCGGGTTTGGACTCGTTCTCGCACTCCTTGGCCACTACTTCGGACGGGACCTCCGTGCGGGAGTAACTGAAGATATTGAGAGCTAAAGTCCGAGTTCGCGTCCGAGCACCACGTGTTGAATCTCGCTGGTCCCCTCGCCGATCTCCATCAGCTTCGCGTCGCGGTAAAATCGCTGCGGGGCGAAGTCGGTCGTGTATCCGTAGCCGCCGAGCGTCTGTACCGCCTCCTCTGCGACCTCGCGAGCGGCCTCGCTGGCGTCAAGCTTTGCCAGTGCCGACTCGCGCGTGACTGATTCGCCGGCATCGTACCTTGTCGCGGCTTTATATGTAAGCAGCCGCGCTCGTTCCGTCTGGCGGTGCATGTGAACGACTTTATCGCGGATCGCGTCGAACTTCGCGATTGGCTTCCCGAACTGTTCGCGCTCGCCGGCGTACTCTTTTGCCGCTTCGTAAGCGCCCTGCGCGAGTCCAACCGAGAGCGCTGCGATGGAGATCCGGCCGCCATCAAGAGTTTTCATCGTCTGTGTCCATCCCGCTCCCTCTTCACCCAGGAGCCGATCCTCTGGAACCCGGAGGTCGTCAAGCTGGATCTCACAGGTCGGCGAGCAGTTGAGTCCCATCTTGTCCCAGACGGTGGTCACCTCGAACCCGTCGTCCACGTCGGGATCGACGATAAACGTCGATATCCCGTCGTAGCCAGCGTCGGGGTCAGTGACGGCTTTGACCAGGATGCTATTGGCGATGTTCGCGTTCGTGATGAACTGTTTTGTCCCGTTGAGTACGTATTCACCTGTGTCAACGTCGTATTCCGCGGTCGTATCCATGTTTGAAGCATCAGAGCCGCTTCCCGGCTCCGTGAGCGCCCACGCACCGATCTCGCCGCCGCCGGCGAGCGGGCGGAGCCACTCTTCTTTCTGCTCTGGCGTCCCGAACAGCTCGATTGGCTTCGCCCCGAGTGAGGTGTGTGCAGCGTACGAGAGACCGATCCCGCCGGAGACGCGACCAAGCTCTTCGGTAACGAGCGCGTACATGAGCTGGTCACCGCCGAGTCCACTGTACTCTTCGGAAATCGGGACGCCCATCATATCGAGCTCAGACAGCTCTCTGAACACCTCGTCGGGAAATCGATGATCGTCTTCGATCTCCTGGGCGATCGGTTGGATCTCCTCCTCACAGAACGCTCGAACGGTGTCGCGTACCATCCGATGTTCCGCGGGTAGCTCGAAATTCATAGGCAATATTTGCGACCGAGCGGTATAAACAATCCGAATGATGGAGTGTTTCCCCTCAAAAAAAGAACGATCATCTCTGCAGTCCAGGGATATCCTTTATCAGTGGCCACCACGTTCGACGCAGATATGGAACTCCGTCAGCTCGTCCGTGGTCATGTGGACTGGCCCGACATCGAACGGGTCGTCCACGAGTTGGCGGACCGGTACGACCGAGACGAGATGCGCGTGCGGTTTCTCGATGCAGACAACTGGCTGTCGACGCCGATGGTGATCGACGACGACCTATTTGTGAAAATAATCACAAAACAGAACACCTTCGTCCACACGCTATTTACCACCGGACGAAATCTCGGGGCGTTCTCCGCCGGCACTGAGGGGTTCTTTGAGCGGTACGAGACTCCCTACGAGATGGCAGAACACGAACTCAAAGCGACCCAAGAGGTTCGAAAGATCGGCGTCAACGCGCCTGAGCCGATCGAGGCGCTGGAGATCGGTGGCCTGGGCGTCGTCGTGTTAGAGTACCTCCCCGAGTTTCGAACGCTCGATGAGCTCTCACCCGAGGATGTCGAAGCACTGGCTCCAGCCCTTTTCAGTACGCTCCGAACGGTTCACGATGCTGGCCTTGCACACGGTGACCTCCGGGCAGAGAACGTCCTCGTTCGCAATGGGGATCTGTACGTTATCGACGCGACGAGTGTGAGCAGCGACGGTCGAGAATCCGCACGTTCGTACGATCTTGCGAGTGCGCTAGCGGCGTTAGAACCCCTTATCGGCGCTTCAGCCGTTATCGACGCCGCCCTAACGAGCTACTCGACCAACGAGCTGTTGGCTGCGCGACGGTTTCTCGACTTCGTCGCTATCCGGCCAGACCACGAGTTTGACGCCGCCGAATTAAAAGGCGAGCTCGAAAAACGAGCGACGTGAATCGCCTCGGAAGCAGTGTGGTCCGCCGATCAGCGTCGACAGCGAACCAGGAGTTTCAGGACCCAACATCGCTCTGAGTGAGGACAGTGCCACGCGATCGACGTGAGAGACGTCTATGACGACCACTCGCCCGGGGATTGTCGGGTGGGATATATGTCCGATGAGCCTGTTGTGTGATCCATGGGAGACGCCTATCAGCACTATATCGACGGCGAATGGGTCGCCGGCAACGGAGACGAGACGTTCGAAAGCGCGAACCCGGCAACCGGCGAGACGCTCGGCGAGTTCGAACGAGGGACGTCCGCAGACGTCGACCGTGCGGTCGCAGCCGCCGACGAGGCGTTCGAGGAGTGGCGCGAGCGCTCCCGGATCCAGCGGGCGGAGTACCTCTGGGACGTGTACCACGAGCTCCGCGAGCGAACGGACGAACTCGGCAAGATCGTCAGCGAGGAGTGCGGCAAAGAGATCAGCGAGGGGAAAGCCGACGTCGTCGAGGCCGCCCACATGGTCGAGTGGGCGGCAGGCGACGCCCGCCATCCAAAAGGCGACATCGTCCCCTCCGAGATCCCCGCGAAGGACGCGTACATGCGTCGAAAGCCCCGTGGCGTCACCGGCTGTATCACCCCGTGGAACTTCCCGGTCGCGATCCCGTACTGGCACATGGCCATCGCGCTGGTCGAGGGGAACACCGTCGTCTTCAAACCCGCCGAGCAGACCCCGTGGTGTGCACAAGTAATCGCGGAGATGTTCGAAGCTGCCGGGATCCCGGATGGCGTCTTCAACATGGTTCAGGGATTCGGGGACGCCGGCAACGAGATAGTTGAGAACGACGGCGTCTCGACGGTCCTCTTCACGGGGTCCGCCGAGGTCGGACAACTGATTCAAGAGAAGCTCGGCGGGGTCGCCGGCAGGCGCGCCGCCTGTGAGATGGGCGGCAAAAACGCGATCGTGGTCACGGAGGCGGCGGATCTCGACATCGCGGTCCACTCCGCCGTGATGTCCTCGTTCAAAACGACCGGGCAGCGCTGCGTCTCATCCGAGCGCCTGATCGTCCACACAGACGTGTACGACGAGTTCAAAGAGCGGTTCGTCGACATTGCGAAGTCAGTCTCCGTCGGCGATCCCCTCGACGAGGAGACGTTCATGGGGCCGCTTATCGAGCCGGAACACTACGAGAAGGTCGCCGAGTACAATCAACTCGCCCGCGACGAGGGTGTGAACGTGTTCGTCGACCGGACCGAACTCGACGACGACGAGATCCCCGACGGTCACGAGGACGGCAACTGGATCGGCCCGTTCGTCTACGAGGCGGATCCCGACGCCGACCTTCGCTGTATCCACGAGGAGGTGTTCGGCCCGCACGTCGCTCTCCTCGAATATGAGGGGGGTATCGAGCGCGCGGTCGAGATCCAGAACGACACTGCGTACGGGCTCGCCGGCGCGATCGTCTCGGAAGACTACCGACAGATCAACCACTACCGCGACCGCGCCGAGGTCGGGCTGGCGTACGGGAATCTGCCGTGTATCGGCGCGGAGGTCCAGCTCCCGTTCGGCGGCGTGAAGAAGTCCGGCAACGGCTATCCGTCGGCTCGTGAGGCCATCGAGGCGGTCACCGACCGCACCGCGTGGACCCTGAACAACTCGACGGAGATCGAGATGGCACAGGGGCTTTCAGCGGATATCAAAACGAACAACGAGTAGCTCTGCTCTCGTCGTCCACCGTTCACCGGGCATCGCGAATCGCCTCGATGACTGCCGACGGATCGAACGTCGTCTCCGCGGCATCGGCGAGCATCCCTGTCGCGACGAGCCGTTCTCGCGGGCGTCCGACCGGCTGCGGAACCAATTCAGTCGTGAGCAGTCCGGCCTCACGGAGCTCCCGCTTTATTCGCGTGAACGTCGAGTGGCTACCAAGCCCGGCGTCCTCGCAGGCGCGCCGCAGATCACCGTCGAGAGCGCCGTGACAGACGCCGGCCGCATACGCCCGCGTTCGAGGATCGACGCGACCGTCACCGCCGTTCGGGTCCGGATCGGTATCCAGGGACCGAACCACATCGTCCGCGAGTTCGTCGTCACAACGGTTCTGGAACGCTGTATGCATCCGATGTCGGCTCGGGGTCCGGATTCTGTACTCGCCGATCTCGCCGCTCTCTTCGGTGAGAGACGTGTATCGGTCTCGAAGCGAGGCGTCGTCACCGAGCTGGATCCATCGGTCGGGGGTGGCGGCACAGTCCGCGCTTTCGGCGCTATCGCGGTCGCTATCGGCGTCATCGCTATCAGTATGTGAGACGAGCACGCATCCGGCGTCCATGCCGGCCAAGACCGTGTTCGGCTGCGGGGAGATGCCGGTTAGAACTCGACAGACGCCGGCCTCGACGAGGGCGGCGAGCCGACTCGCGGAGCGGAAGCTATCGGTGAACCTGTCGAGAACGGTCTCTTCGGCGAGGATAGTGAGCGTCGAGAGTTCCACTGCGTCCGTGAACTGGTCGCCATCGACTCCCGTAGCCGCCCGCAACTCGTCGAGGTCGGGATCAACGAGCGACGGCACGGCGTTCTGAAACGCCTCGAGAACCGTCACGAGGAGCGTTGGCTCCGGATCGACGAGCAACGGTTCCGCAAAGGCGTCGAGCGACGGCGACCCCGGGGCGAGCGAAAGTGATGGATCGCTCTCCATATCAGTAGCCTCCCGCTCCCCTAGATTAAGCGTGACGGGCACAGAATCGGTCAACCTGACGCGTCTCTTTTTTCATACAGCGTCGAGTCGAGCCTGTAGCTCACCGTCCGCTCGGCGGACAAGAGCGTCCATCGGCTCGTCGAGATACGTCGCCCACTGGTCGATAAAGCCGGAGCGACCCAGTATTCGGACGACTCGATAGATTGGAGCGCGGTCGACGAACCCCGAAGGAAGTCCACCGGCCTGTTCGCGATAGCCCGCGTACAACGCCGTTTTGAACCGCTCTGGGCCACCGGTATCGAATCCGTTGAGCAGTTGATCCTCCGCACGGACGAGGTCACGGGTCGGATCACCGACGTGGGCAAGCTCCCAGTCTATCGGAACGACGTCGTCGGGACCGGCTGTCGGCTCAGACGCGGCGGAGCGGTCCCCCACATCGACGAAGAGGTTCGGCTTCGCGACGTCGCCATGAAGCAGCGCTGCTGGTGCGTTAGTGAGGCGGTCACGGTTCCGTTCCACGCAATCGATCACGGCGTCGTAGTGGTCTGTGAGCCGCTCTGAGGTACCGATCGTGCGAGTTCGGTCGATTGTCGAACGGAGCACGTCAGGCCATGGCGCTGCGTCGAGTGTGAGATCGATCGATTCGCCGCGCGTGGCTGTTTCTCCGAGTATCTCACCCGCACGTTCGAAGCGGTCGGCGTGGAGGGTAGCAAGCAACGCACCGATACCCCGGAGCAGTACTCGTCGCTCCGTATCGCTCGCTCGTTCCCAGACGCCGAGCAGCTCTCGACCGGGAGCGGGTTCCATAACAAGATACGGCATCGCGGCGTCGGGGTCGAAAGCGAGGACATCAGCGACGTCGAGACATCGCTCACTTTTGACGTGCCGCAGCACGGCGCGCTCGCGGGCGATTCGACGCCGATCACCGTCCGTCGCGACCTTACAAAAGGCGTGCGAGCCGTCGGCAAAAACAACGCCCAGTGTTTCATTGCCGCCGTTCCACGACAGACCGGTGTCAAAGAACCGATCGACCGAGCGGTTTGGGAAGGCGCCGGTGAGCACGGTCGTCACCCGATCACTCATCGGTTCCCGTATCATACGTGGAAAATATTAATCCTACCTGAATCAAGGAGAGAGTCCCGCCGTTCACGGCGGGCGTGAATCCGACACTCCACGGTACAAACCAATTTCGACGCTTATTCAGGGGTATCCTCTCTGACTTTCTTCTCTCCTTCGAGGAGTAAGCCCTTCCACGTCAATCCACGATGCCTCTTCAGTTCCTTCAACCGCTCGTACTGTTCATCGTCATCGAACTCAACACGGACTTCAACCATACAATAACACACAAACCACATTTTTATGTGTGTTCCGGTGCAACCAGTAGTCGATGAAGCGGGCCAATACGTTCGAAGTGGTTCCTCAGTCCGACGCGGACGAGGAGTTGCTTCGGCGGCTGTTGGACGCTTCTGCCGCTCTCTGGAACGAAATCAACTACGAGCGCCGCGAACACTACGAAGACCCAGATAAAGACGTATGGGAAATCAGCGAGTATCGCGGTCGCTATGGCGGAACACTCGGCGCATCCACAGTTCAGCAAATCGAACGCAAGAACCGCGAAGCGTGGAAGTCGTTCTTCAGCCTCAAAAAGAAAGGCGAAGCAAACGGCAAGCCCGGATTCTGGGGGAACTCGGAAGACGGGAGAGAACTCCGCACGTACATCCGAAACACGTCGTACTCGGTCGAGTGGGGAGAATACTCCCGCCTCGAAATCCTCGTCGGGGAAGACCTGAAAGACGAGTACGAGCTTGGACACCGCGAACGCCTCCGACTCGAAGTTCGGGGCAACCCCAACTGGAAGGAGTACGAGAAGCAGGGTCGGTTGGAATTGTTTCACGACGAGCAATCACAGACGTTCAGAGCCTTTCAGCCAGTCACAATCAGCGAAAACCATTCTCGACTGGCACAACCACTGGCTTCGGAAGAAGCCGCTCTGGACATCGGTGCGAACAACCTCGTCGCCTGCACAACCACAACCGGCCAGCAATACCTATACGAAGGACGCGACCTGTTCGAGCGGTTCCGCGAAACCACACGCGAAATTGCCCGACTCCAATCACTCTTGCAAGGTGGTCGACACAGTAGTCACCGTATCCGACGCCTGTACGACCGACGCACGAAGCGACGTGACCACGCCCAAGATGCACTCGCCCGCGACCTCATCGAACGCCTCTACGACGAAGGCGTCAAGACGGTGTACGTCGGAGCGTTAACTGACGTACTCGATACACACTGGTCGGTGGAGACGAACGCAAAAACGCACAATTTCTGGGCGTTCCGAGCATTCGTGGATCGGCTGGCATGTACTGCCGAAGAATACGGTATGTCGGTTGAGGTTCGCTCGGAGGCGTGGACGAGTCAGGAGTGTCCAAACTGCGGTTCGACGGAGGACACGACGCGCCACCGCGACACGCTGACGTGTCCGTGTGGGTTCGAGGGGCACGCTGACCTCACAGCATCAGAAACGTTCCTTCGGCGTCACCAGAACTCTTCGAGTTCTGGTTGGCGAACGAGACGCTTCGCGTCTCGTCAACGGCAGACGACGGTAACACGGTCGATGGCACGGCCTGTATGCCTCAAGTGGGACGACCATTCATGGTCAGAGTCACCACACTCAGTTCCCAACGAGGAGCATACGAACCCGCAAGTTGCCTCCGTGGGTCGGTAAGCGATACCCCCCAGCGCGAGGAAACCTCGCCGTCGTCGGGCGTAGCCCGACTGCTTGAGGGAGCTTCGCTCCCTCTCCGTTCACGGCGAGGAGGATGTCATCTCGGCGGGAAAATGGTCATCGGCGACACGCCCGCGATACGGCTCGACACGGGATACGTCGAGACGCTTCCGACCGACGGTGTCGCACTCGAAGAGCGTGCGGAGGAACTGTTGCGAACGTGGTTTTTTCTCGATACACTCGCACGGACAGAAGGATATACTCCGTCTGACCGATACGAGTACGAACAGATTGGGCCGGAGCTTCCCTTTTATCCGCCGAAGCTCGCCGACCTGTCGATGAGTGAGCGACTCATGGAGTATTTTGAGGTCTGCCCTGAGACGGTCGCCCCGTACACTCCCGAGTGGCCGACCGAGGCGACGCTCCGGCCGAATGCCGATGCGATGACGCTGCTCCCGCATCTCACACACCTCCTTGCTCCGATACGCGTTCGAGGAGCCGCTGAGCCACCGCGACGCGACGCGCCAATCGCGCTGGGGACATCTCCGTGGCTCGCTCCAGACGGTACGGTTCCTGACCTGGACGCCGATCCGTTTCTTCCGGGCACCTCCGTACTGACGTCGACGGGGTACGAAAATCGGCTCCAGCAGACGAAGACCGCGTGCGGTGAGACTCGTGTTGCTGTCATCGTCGACTCGGCAGTGCGAGCCGGTAATATCCGGACGGTCCTCTCTGATCCGCTCGTCCCAGACGGAATCGGATCGTGGGAAGTCATCGATCGACCCAATCGGAAGGCGGTCGTTGACGTGCTCGGCAATGCCGATTTCGACGTCGTATACTGTGGGCTGCCGGTCGAAAGGGATCGCGTCATCGCGAGAGACGGTCCGGTTGTCCTCGACGACCTCGAGGGGGCTCCGACACTGACAGTGTTCGAAAAAACGACCGCCCTGCCGCTGGGTTCACACTGTCTGTCCAATGGGGGGCTGCTCGGAGTTCTGTACGAATCAGCGATCGATCCGGGGCAGTTACGACAGCTTTTCGCGCTCCTGACGAGTGGAACGCCAGCCGACCTGAGTCTCTCGCTCTCGATTTCGAACGCGTCGTCAGCAGTTCGAACTGTCGGTGACCCGAACAGTAGTGTCGCCTCTAACGGAGGGCTAACCACGGTCTTCTGTTCAGTGCGATCGATCTCAGCCACGGAACATGAAGTGAAACGCATTGGGACGCTTTCTCAGTCAACCCGGATAGGAACGCAATACCGAATACTCCTGGACGGCTTTGAAGAACACGATCACCTGACCGGAAGCAGGCTGAACCTCGGAGAGCAACTGACCGGTTCACAGCTCGTGAACCTGTCTGAGGAGCCGGATGCGATCGTGTGTCTCAACGGGAAACTGGTCCTGCCAGGTGAGAGGCTCACCACGGAGCGCATCACGGAATCTGCTCGTCGTGCGCTGTTAGAGGGCTGCGGGACCCACTGCCTTCAAAGCACGGGAGCCGTCGAGTGCAACGCGTCAAACCGATCCGACCGAGATCGCTCATCGACCAAGTAGCCGCAGCGACCGCGGGCTGTCACTCCTGATACGCGACGCGAACCTGCTCCCATTTACCGACGTCTTCGAGCTGTGACTGCAGCTCCGCCGCGTACTCTTGAACGAGCTGTTCGGCGGCCTCAAGCTCTTCGTCAGACGGACCGTCGTCACCGCCACCAAGCCCGATCGTGCTCAGAATCGAACTGAGGATCCCGCCGCCGGAGTTTTGCTGTGACGAGCCACCACCCATCGCTGTGACTTGCGATCGAACATTTTCCAGCTCTGGCATGATCGCCGGGAGATTAGCGGTGTCGGCGACAATTCGGGCGGACTCGGGATCCTCCGCGTTTTCGATTTCGAACTCGGTCGCAGTCATAATGAGCCCCCACTCCTGACTGGAGAACCGTGACTCGGTTACTCGGTCGTTAAACTGGTTGTCGACGGTCATGCGCTCGCCGACGATCGCGTCTGTCCACTTACTCATACCTCCTTGTTCGACGGTGATTAATAAAAGGCGTTCCCACCGCCGTGGATTTCGCGAGACCCTTTATACCACGTAGCGCCTGCGTCCGATATGAGCGACCGAACGCGCCGAAAAGCGCTCGCGTCTGCCGGTCTTGTGATCACTACCGCGCTCGCTGGATGTGGTGACGCCGGAGTAGTCGGCGGTGGCGACGACGAAGCGCAAGTCGATCGAACTGGCGAAGAGACTGTGGATGTCGTCGTCGGATCGGACGGTGGATTCGGATTCGATCCGGCACACATCATCGTTGACCTCGGGACAACGGTTCACTGGGAGTGGAACGGTGAGGGGGGCGGACACAACGTCGTGGAAGTGAACGACACCTTCGAATCCGAACTCACTGCAGAAGAAGGGTTCACCTTCGAGTACACGTTCGATGAAACGGGACCCTACGAGTACGTCTGTACGCCGCATCAGACACAGGGCATGGTCGGCACCGTGGAAGTCGTCGAGTGATCTGGCGGATAGCGTCGATTTCGTGGACACACTCACCGAAGTCGGTCGAAGCTACCACCCGCGAGCCCGATGCCTTCTGGAACGGATATTGTACCCCGTTCAACCGGACAGGGATCAGCGGCGAGATCCTCGGCGAGCAGCGGGCCGGTAGCGAGCCCACTGGTGTCGATGTCAGGGATTGCGGCCGCAACGTGGACTGCGGCGGTCCGGGCGACAACTGCATCGATCGTCGTCGTGATGACGGGGTCGACACCGGCCTCTCGAGCGTGAAGCGCGGCCGCGAGCGCGCGGTCGGGACCGCCAAGCGCCATCGGCTTGAGAACGACCATGTCAGCAGCACCCGCCTCGAGAATGGCACTGAGACCGTGAGACGCGAGCGATTCGTCGAGGGCAATCTGGATCGGTGTTTCCGTGCGGAGCACAGCAGCACCCGACAGATCGTCGGCTGGAAGCGGCTGCTCGACGTATTCCAGATCGAGCGGGCCCAAGCTGTCGACTGCTCGCGCTGCGGTCTCGCGGTCCCATGCCCCGTTCGCGTCGACGCGGAGCGCGACCCCGTCGCCGACGTGTTCACGAACGGATCGAAGGCGGTCAAGGTCATCATCGAGCGGCCGAGCGCCCACTTTCAGTTTGAGACAATCAAAACCCGCTTCGACGGCCTGCTCCGCCTCACGAACGGTCACGGCCGGCGATCCGTCACCGATCGTCGCGTTGACCGGAACAGTGGCGGCTGGCGTCTGAAGTCCGTGGTCAGCGGCGAGCTGTGTCGACAGGGACCGACCGGCGTCTCTGGCGGTCGCATCGGCCAGCGAGAGCGCAACTCCGTGGCGTGCAGCAGGGGTTGATGCCGGATCGATACCGGCGATCACTTCGGCAAGTCCAGCCACGTTCGACGTCGACCGGGCGTCTCGAAGCGCCGACTCACAGGCAGACAGCGATTCGGTCCAGCCGGGAAGCGGCGTTGCTTCACCGACTCCCAGCGCTGGAGCGCCCCCGTCCGTCGCGTCGACACCAACGAGGAATCCCTCGCGTTGGTTGATCGGTCCGTTGGCGGTGCCGAGCGGGGTCGTCAGATCGAGTGAGAACGAGCGAAGGTGCATTGATCTCAGACCGCGAGTCCGACGGCGAAGGCCACCGCGTA
>LFFM01002608.1_pt1 | contig 11803 bp, 11 predicted proteins | sample 643131 | NCBI WGS metagenome assembly LFFM01 (sample SAMN03777445, study PRJNA286221) | soda lake metagenome | biome: soda lake; feature: Kulunda steppe; material: water; isolation source: sample Tc-Br brine of Tanatar trona crystallizer | place: Russia: Kulunda steppe | collected 2011-07
CCCGGCGAGTCCATCTGAGCGACCGAGCTTTTGTGGGGGAGCGAGAATGGGCGAGCCGAGCGTCCGCCTTGGGGACGCGTGGATTTGAACCACGCGAGACGAGCGTAGCGTGTCTCGCCATCGGGTTCAAATCCCGGCGAGTCCACTCACATTCGTTCGTTCCCTCGCCGACTTCCCGTTCGCTTTGCTCACGGGAATCCCGGCGAGTCCATCCCGATTCCTCCATCGTGCTGATCGAGAGACTCAGACGGCGAGCACGGTAGGAGAACCGGAATCACTGACTGCGACGCTATTTCCGATTCGGCAGCGACCCGGGTTCGAGCGACTCCTCCTCACCGGTCGCGATCTCACGTTCGAATCCGTAGAGAACGAGTCCGGTGTTGGCGGTCACGAGGATTCCAGTCATCGGTACCGACGCGAACAGATACATCGAGAAGCCGAGCGACACCGGAACAGCGGCGATCACCGCCCACACGGTCGGACGGCCGACCTCGGTTCGTGTTGCGTCCCACCGGATCGCTGCGAAGACGACAACGGTCGCGACCACGCTAGCAACTGCGATCCCTGGTGACGCCGCGAGAGTCATACCGATACTTGATCGACGCGGGCAAAAGCGTTCCGCGCGAGTCCGTCGGTCGGCCGCCCATGTCACCGACTCGGTCGCGGGCGCGACCGTCGAGACGTTTAAGATTGTGTGGCGTGTTAACGTAAGTGTTCAGATGCTTGAGCGGACACGGTCCGCGATCAGGTGGGCGATCGATTCGTACGTCTTGTTCGTCGCGTTGGGGGTCGTTCTCGGCCTCGTCATCGCACCGGTTGGGATCTTCCTCTTCGCGACGCCGGACGGAACGGTCGCGGTCGTTCCGGTCCAGGGCTCGATCGACGGGCAGCAGTCGGTCGAGTTTCAGGCCATGATGACCGAAGCTGAACGGAACGCTGACGCGGTCGTCGTCGTCGCGAACAGCGGTGGCGGTGGTGCGTCAGCGAGCGAAGCGATGTACATGCAGACCGTTCGAACGAGCGAGGAGATGCCAGTCGTGGCAGCGGTCGACGGTGCAGCGCTCTCTGGCGCGTACTATGCAGTGGCCCCGGCCGACGATCTGTACGTCAAACCCGCCTCGTTCGTCGGGAGCGTCGGCGTGCTGGCGGACGTTCCACAGGAGATCGAGCCGAACAACGTGATCGGAGCGACGGGCCCGAACAAGCTCGAAGGGTTCGAGGAGCGGCAGTTCTTCAACTCACTCGAGACGACACGCAACGCGTTCGTCGGCTCCGTGATGGAGCACCGAGGCGACCGGATCGACCTCGACGAGGACGCCGTCGCCGCCGGGACCGTTTTCGACGGCGCGAATGCCGTCGAAAACGGCATTGCAGACGAGGTTGGGGACAGACAGGCGGCGATCGACGCTGCCGCGGACCGCGCTGGGCTCGACAGCTTCACCATCGAGGTCGTCACACCGCCCGGAGCCGGCGACTCGACCTCGGCGGAGTACGCGCTGGCGGCGACGTATCACGCTGGCGACGCCGACCAGAAACAGCTCGAGCCGATCACGATGGGAGAGACGCCTCGTCAAGGATCGTTCCCGACACTCCTCATGGCACACCCAGGGGCTGTCGAGGCGGACGCCGAGCCGCTCGTCACACTGACTCCGGCCGAGGACGACCTCGTCGTGCCAGTCACGGAGGCGGATTCTGCGGGAGTGGCGGCTGGAACTGCGAACCAGACGACCGGGACTGACACCTGGAACGGAACCGCTTCGTCGCTGCTCCCGGCGGGGGTGAGCCGATGACCGACGACGATCGAATACTGACAGACGAGTCAACGGACGGAGACGACCCGGGCGGTGACCCCGCCGACACGGGTAGCGCAGCGACATCGGACGCCGACACAGGAGACGCGGCTCGATCAGAATCAGACGACCCGGGCAATCGCACGGAAGACGATGCCGATGCCGACGGTACGGCAGATGCCTGGTTCACGCGGACGGTCACGAAGCAGGCCGTCGTTACGCTCGTCGTCGCCGTCGTCGTCGCCGCCTTCGCGACGGGGAGCATTATCACGCTACTGAGCGACGATCCGGCACCCGAGCCGGAGTTCGAGTCGTTCAACCCGGACGAAGTCGTGTCGACTGGACTGCCCGCTGAAGGGGCAATCGAGCCCGCTCCGGACGGTCCGATAGGCGGGGGCACGGTCGTCATCGACGGGAGCGCGAGCCAGCGGAGCAATCTGGGGCCGTTGACCGAGGCGTTCGCGAACGTCGGACATGACGTGAGAACGAACAGCGGAAGCCTCTCCGGGTCGCTCGACGACGCTGACGGGCTCATTATCGTCGATCCACAGACCGAGTACAGCGAGGACGACCTCGACGAGATAGAACAGTTCGTCAGCGCCGGCGGCCACCTCGTGGTGTTCGGCGAGCCGAACCGGTTCACCATCTCCGATGCCGGGCTGTTCGGCCCTCAGCTCTCCGAGGTCGAAAGCGAACTCACCGGCGTCAGTTCGGCGTTCGGTATCCACTTCGACACTCGGTATGTCTACGACCAGCAGCGAAACGATGGCAACTTCAGACACGTCCTCGTCGAACCACACGCTGACGCGTCGTTGCCGGGCGGATCGTTCGGTGATGTCGACGAGGTCGTGTTCTACACGCCGACGGAGGTCCGCTCGACCGGGACCGGGACTGAAGAGCCCGTGTTGGTGACCGGGCCAGACGCTCGGACAGCTGACAGCGACACGGCACGGGAACACACGGTCGCACTCCGGGAGCAACACGGAGACGGGAGCGTCCTCGCGGTAGGCGACTCGCGGTTCATCGCCGACGATCGATACAACGTGGGCGACAACGACGCCTTCCTCGCAGGTGTCGTCGAGTTCGTTCTGAGCGGCGAGTCCACGCCGTTGGCCGACGACCCTGACGACCCCGACGACCCTGACGACCCCGACGACCCTGACGACCCCGACGAGAATTCCGGCGAAACAGGCGACGATCCCGGCGACGGCTCCGGCGAGACGGGACATGACTCCGACGAGGAGAGCGACGACGAGACGAACAACGACGACGAGACGAACGGGGCTGATTGATCGGCGGCCGAGAGTCACCGACACCCCCGTTCTGTAGCGGTTCGGCTCCGGCTTTCGAGCGGGAGGAATACGAAGCGATTGTATAGCTCTACGCAACGTACTATGAACGTAGCGCATGGGTCGATCACGTGTCTGTGGTGAGATCAGGGCGGACCGATGAGTAGCTCCCACGAAACCGATCACGCCGCAGCCGCACAGGCCCAACTCGGTTACTCACGCTGGTGGCAGATCGCGGCGGCCGCGACGATGATGGCGCTCGTTAGCCCGTACCAGTACGTGTGGTCGTCGCTGGAGGGGCCGCTTGCGGCGGATCTCGGCGTCTCGTTATCGGCGCTCGGCTTCGTGTTCACCGCGTACGTCGTCGCGATGGCGCTGATCCAGTTCCCGGCCGGGTGGTGGCGCGACCGCTACGGACCCCGCGCTGTGACGCTCGTCGCGGGCGTGCTCGCGGGGGGTGGCTACGTCGCGTTGGCGTTCGCCACGGAACTGTGGCAGGTCTACCTGACGTATACCGTCGGTGCGGTCGGCGTGGGGATGGTGTACACCGTCGCCGTCAACACCGCCGTCAAGTGGTTCCCGGATAGGCGTGGGCTTACAACCGGGATCGGGACGATGGCCTTTGCAGCGGGAAGCGCCGCGTTCGTTCCATTCATCCGATATATGATCGCGGACGACGCGCTCGCGACCGGACTGCTCACGTCGGGTATGTTGATCGGTGTCGGGATCCTCATCGGAGCGCTGGTTCTCACGGATCCGCCGCGTGGCTGGGACCACACAGACCCCGACGGAGAGAGTCGATCCGAGACCGACACGTCCGTCGATAGCGACACCGCTGGCGACGGCGACACCGATGGCGATGATACCACTGCTGCCGACGGTGATACACCCGAGCTGGGGATGGGCGAAAAACGGCAGTACGAGTGGCGCGAGATGATCCGGACCTGGCAGTTCTGGGTGATGTACTTCATGTTTTTCGCGGTCAGCGCCGCGGGGCTGATGATCACGGCCCGAACCGTGCTGTACGCGGAAGAATCCGGACTGACCGCCGGTACCGCGACGATCGCTGCGACGTTGCTTCCGGTCGGGTCGGCGGGCGGGCGGCTGATCGTCGGCGCCCTCTCCGATCGGTTCGATCGTGAGCGGATAACGGCGATCTCGTTTCTGATCTGTGGGGTCTCTACCCTCGCTATCGTTGGGTTCGCGGGGATCGGGAGCGGGATCGGATACGTTCTGACGGTCGCAGTCGCCGTCTTCTTCTGGAGCTCGCAGTTCTCGCTGTTCCCCAGCCTTGTCGGGGATTACTACGGGAGCCGCCACTCCTCGGCGAACTACTCGCTCGTCTACTCGGGGAAGATGTGGGGCGGAGTGTTCGGCGGCGGTGTGGTCGGTTGGCTTGTCGGCGTCATCGGGTGGGACACCACGTTCATTCTGGGTGGCGCACTAGCGCTGGCCGCGGGGATCGCCGGTTTCCTGTTGCGGCCGCCAACGTCGTAGCGGTGGGGAACGGCCGTATTACCCCCTCCTCCCCGTTCCCACTCACGCCTAGCTTCCGACCAGTCGACCGGACGAGATCAGGCCTCTACCGAAAGTTCGAGCGTGACCCTCGCGTCTGGGTTCGTGAGCGCACCGACCAGGTCACGGTCGAGGTCAGCGGCCGCGGCGTCGGCAGCAACGAGGATCGTCCGCTCGTCGTCTGTGTACTCGCTCGCGCGCCCGACCATCGACCGATCGTCGAGCAGTGTGAGCTCCGGATCACCCCGTCCCGTGATCGTCGCCGACAGGCGGTCGTCATCGCTCGACGGGTCGACAGTGATGCTCGCAGTGATCGTGGCGTCCGGGTCCTGACACGCCTCCCGGAACGCGGGATCGAAGTCGCGGGGCGTCCGGTCGGCGTCGACCGCGAGGATACAGTCGCCGGCAGGGGTGAGCCAGTCGTCGGTCGTGAACTCGAACGTACTCGTGTGCTCCGCGGTGACGTTCTCGTGGCCCTGTGCGTGGATGACTTCCGTTAGGGTTTCCGAGTCGTCCGGAGTCCGATCGGGAGAGCTGTGCACAGTCGAGTCCGCCGAACCCGTCGAGTCGTCAGTCATGCCAGTGATTCGTGAGTGCGGCGACAAGGCGGTACCGTTTTCGCCTGTCTACACGCATTCAGTGTCGTCGAAGTCGGTGGGAAACCAGTCAGACGTCGGCACCCTCGGCGAGTGCGGGGACGAGCCGGGCGGGGTTCTTCGCGAGCACGCGCCGCATGAGGTCCTCGGAGACGTCAAGCGTCAACACCTCCATCACGCCGACGTTCGGATGGACATCTGGCGCGCCGGAGCCGAAGACGACGCGGTCGGGGTGCTCCAGCACGCCGCGTTCGAGGATCTCGCGGTAGCGCACGGCGCTCGTGTCGAGGTACAACCGATCGTACTCGTCGAGCAGGTCGAGCGTCCGGTTCATCAAGTCGGCGTCCAGCGGGTATCCGCCGAAACTCGCGAGGATAACGGGAAAGTCGTACCCGAGGAGGTCGCGCTCGACGGCGTCGGGCGGGAACCCCGTTCCACCGTGAACGATCACGGGGAGGTCCGCCGCCTCGAGACGGGTCAACACGTCCTCGTTCGGGAGTCCGTCGTGCGGGGGGACGAGCTTGAACCCGTGGAACCGGTCGTCGTACGCGTACTGTTCGACATCGTCGGGACGGGCGTGGTGGTCGTCCCGCTCGGCACGGAGGTTGCGAAGCGCGGCGACGGGGCCCCCACCGGGGTCACGAGGGCCGTTGAGGCGAGCGAACGCGACGAACGGTCGGTCGATGGAGAGGCGGGCGACCGCGTTGTTCGCGCGGAGGTAGCTCCGTCCCGACGCGCGTCGACCGGGACTCGCCACCGCGCGCACGACCCCGGCCTGGTGCATCTCGCGCTCCAGTCGCTCCGGCGTGATGTCCCGGCCGTGAGCCGCGACCGAGGCCTCGTCGGGGTCCAGCGTGGCGTGGGTGTCGACGATCCGGAAATCGTGTTCCAACCCCAGCATTGGTCGTGTCTCCCACTCGATCCGGATGTGCCTGTCGGTTGTCCCGAGGAGTATCCGCGTCGGTCGGCCCACACCCCGGGCGGTACCGTTTCGACGACGAGGTCCCACCAGGAGACGGAAGGACAGCGATCCGGACTCACGGTTCCGGAGTCACACAAGACTCACGGTCCCGCAGTCGAGACGATCTTTATGACGTCGCCCTCGCCGAGCTCGTGGCCCTCGCCGATCCGGCGGTTCGATCGGGCGTCGACGGCGTGGAGGTATCCGTCCCCGATGTCGGTGTGGACCGCGTACGCGAGATCCAGCGGGGTCGAACCCCGCGGGAGGAGGAACGCGTCGGGGAGGACAGTACCCGTGCCATCCGTCCACTTGCTGGCGTCCTGGACCGGGTAGGCGGTGATCCGATCGAGGAGGTCATAAACCGCCGTGTTCAACGCGGCCTGGACCCCCGTTCCGCCGAACCGTTCGGTGACTTCCCGGAGCGACTCCAAGCCCGCGCGCTGTTCGTCCGACACGTCACCGACGACCTCGAACGACGGGTCGCCAGGGTCGTAGTCGACGACACCGGCCTCCGCGGCGCGACGCAAAGCGAGCTCGCCGTCGGCGGTCGCCGGCACGACGGGCTTGTCGGTTGCCGCACGGAGCCGGTCGATCGCCCCCGAAGGCGCGATATCGGCCTTGTTGGCGACGACGACCATCGGCTTCGTGCGGCGACGGATCGCCCGTGCTAACGCCTCTCGGTCGGCGTCGTCCCAGCGTTTCGGATCGGCAGGGTACTGGAAATCACGGAGGACGGCGGCCACGTCGGCCTCGGTCGCGCCAACCCCCGTCAACATCGCGGTGAGTGCCTCATCGAGGTCGAAGTCGGGCGACCGGGACTGCCGTTCGACACCCTCCCAGTTGTCCGCGACGACGCCGGCGAGCCAGAGATGCATCTCTTCTTCGATGAAATCAACGTCGGCGACCGGGTCACGGCTCCCGACCTCGACCGGTTCGCCCTCGGCGTTCGTTCCGCCGGAGGCGTCGACGACGTTCAGGATCACGTCGGCGTTGGTGAGTTCGTCGAGGAACCGGTTTCCGAGTCCCTTTCCCTCGTGTGCGCCCGGGACGAGCCCGGCCACGTCGAGCAGTTCGACGGGCACGTAACGGACGCCGTCGTGACAGCGATCGGTTCCGCAGCGCTCGTCGCGGTCGAGGCACGGACACTCGGTCCGGACGGCGGTCACGCCGCGGTTGGCGTCGATGGTCGTGAACGGGTAGTTCGCGACGTCGACGTCGGCCATCGTGGCGGCGGTATAAAACGTGGACTTGCCGGCGTTCGGCTTCCCCGCGAGCGCGACCGTGAGCATAGTGAGGGATCACGGCGGGACGAAAAGCCCCTTTCGGTCGACGCTCCCGAGACCCGATCGGCCGGGTCCCGATCACGCGAGATTTCGAGGTGTGACGCGAAGGCGCGAAACAGGGCGTGTATCGCGGAACGATCGGTAGAGCGCGCGTCACCACGGCAGTCGCACTGTTATCTCCGTCGTGTCACTCGAAAACGAGTCGGACCGGGTCGCCGGCGGCGAGGCCGAACGCCTCGGCACCACGGCCGTCGTTGACGTCGCATTCGAGGAACCCGTGGCTTCCGAGCATGACGAGCCGGTCTCCCGGGGGGACCGCGGCGAACGTCTCCACGAGGGGTACGGGGCCGGCGTCGTTCACGCGAACGCGATCGTGGCTCCGGTCGTCAACCACGTCGCCGGGGACGTTCGTGATCGCGTTCCCGAACCCGTCGACTGCGAGGACCTCGCCGTTGATCGCGTCGACCGCGCCGTCAGGGGCGCGCTCGATCAGCGGCTCCGGAAACCGGAGGTCGACGCGATCCTCGGTCGCCGTCAACGAGCCGAGCGTGGGGAGGCGATCCCCGTCGACGGTGCCGTCCGTCCACGCGTTCTCGCGAACACGAGCGGCAGCGGGTGCGAACACGTCTCGGCCGTGAAACGTCGTGCTCGCGGGATCGCCCTCGTTGATCTCGAAGACATCGATATCGTTCGGACCGGTCCCCGTCGCCGCCGCGAGGGCTCGCGCCGGCGGGAGCGCAAGCCCGTTGTCGGGCGCGACGATCGCGTGGTCGCCCGCGCGGACGACGATCGCCGCCCGGTCGGTGCCGACGCCCGGATCGACGACCGCACAGTGGACCGCCGGGGGAAACTCGGAGAGGACGAACCGGAGCCAGAAGGCGGCCGCCCGCGGATCCCCCCGCGGCAGGTCGTGGCTCACGTCGACCAGCTCCGCGTCGGACGTTCGACGAACGACGCCTCTCATGGCCGCGGGGTACAGCGAACCGAAGTCGGATGCGAGTGTGATCACGGGTTCCCAGGTGTTCCATCGGTTATCGCGTCGCTTTCGGCGATCCGACGGATCCGCTCTACCCCGTCGATCTCGTGGATCACGTCGGCGACGGTCGCCGGGACGAGGTCGCTCCAGTTCCGCCCGTGGATCATCCGTTCGCGAAGCTCCGTTCCCTCCAGTACTTCGCGGTTGAACATCGGCGAGCCGCGTACCTCAACGCCGGCCTCCTCGAAGAGCCGGACGACGAGCGGGTTGTTCGAGTACGCTACGTCGAACCGCGGCGTCATGCTCTGGACGTGACTCACCCAGACGGAGTTGCGGTCGAGGTCCTCGATCGGAACGACGTAGGTCGTAATGTCGAGCGCTTCGACCGCCTTCGTCACCATCATCACACGCTCGCCGGCGGTGAACGGGTTCCGTGTGGTGTGTGAGTCGCCGGCTGACCCGATCGCGAGGACCAGCTCGTCGACCTCCGACGCGATCTCCTCCACCATGTGTCGGTGACCGTCGTGAAACGGCTGGTACCGGCCGATGTAGAACCCCCGCATGAACGGGAGTAGTGGTGGCGTAGTTTATAAACCCCGTGGGACCAGTCCGAGCCGCCCAAATCGTCGTATACGGGCGATATCAGGCACTTCGCGCGCTGCGCACGGGACATCCGCGGGGAGAAAGTATATCAGTAGCGGACCCTTCCATTCCAGTAACGGATATCGATTCTATGAGCAACGAGAAGGATACGAACGACCCGCCGGCCGGGGACGACACGCCGCCGGAGGACGCGCCGCCGGAGAGCACGTCCGAGGAGGAGCAATCCCGGGAAGAGACGGGAACCGAGGAGGCGGCCACGAACGGTCACTCGTCCGGGGACGGGGTCGGAAACGACGCCGACGACGCTGACGGGGGCGACGAGTGGAACGACCCCGACCTAGACGACGAGTGGGACGACCCCGAACTGGACGACGGCGTCACGATCGAGGGCGTCGACGATGACGGGAACGCGTCGGGAGACTCGGGCGACTCCGGCGTCGTCGACGGTCCGGTCGACGACGGCGATATCGACGAGCTCGGGAGCACCGTCGAAGTCGAGGGAGCGGAGATCGCCGACGACCCGGACGAGGACGACCTCCTCGGCGGGCTCCTGATCGACGACACCTCGGGGATCGAGATCCCCGACCGCCTCGTCGATCAGGTAATCGGCCAAGAACACGCCCGCGACGTGATCATCAAGGCGGCGAAACAGCGCCGCCACGTGATGATGATCGGCTCGCCCGGGACCGGGAAGTCGATGCTCGCGAAGGCGATGTCCGAACTCCTCCCGAAAGAGGAGCTCCAGGACGTCCTCGTGTATCACAACCCGGACGACGGCAACAAGCCGAAGGTGCGGACAGTGCCAGCCGGCAAGGGAGAACAGATCGTCGACGCCCACAAGGAGGAGGCCCGTAAGCGCAACCAGATGCGGTCGCTGCTCATGTGGATCATCATCGCCGTCGTGTTGGGCTACGCACTCATCATCGTCGGTCAGATCCTCATCGGCATCATCGCCGCGGGTGTCGTCTACTTGGTCTTCCGCTACCTGAACCGCGGTTCGGACGCGATGATCCCGAACCTGCTCGTGAACAACGGCGACACGAAGTCCGCGCCGTTCCGCGACGCGACCGGCGCACACGCCGGCGCGCTGCTCGGCGACGTCCGCCACGACCCGTTCCAGTCCGGCGGGATGGAGACGCCGAGCCACGACCGTGTCGAAGCCGGTGCCATCCACAAGGCGAACAAGGGCGTGCTGTTCGTCGACGAGATCAACACGCTCGACATCCGAAGCCAGCAGCACCTGATGACGGCGATCCAGGAAGGAGAGTTCTCCATCACGGGTCAGTCCGAGCGCTCCTCGGGCGCGATGGTCCAGACGGAACCCGTCCCCACCGACTTCGTCATGATCGCGGCGGGGAACCTCGATGCGATGGAGAACATGCACCCGGCGCTGCGCTCGCGGATCAAGGGGTACGGCTACGAGGTGTACATGGAGGACACCATCGAGGACACGCCGGAGATGCGCCGGCAGTACGTCCGGTTCATCGCGCAGGAGGTCGCAAAGGACGGCCGTCTGCCGGAGTTCACTGCCGACGCGATAGAGGAGGTCATCCTCGAGGCGAAGCGGCGCTCCGGCCGGAAGGGCCACCTCACGCTCCACTTCCGGAACCTCGGTGGACTCGTGCGGGTCGCCGGTGACATCGCTCGCGGGGAAGACGCCGAGTTCACCACTCGCGACCACGTGCTCCAAGCGAAGGGACGCTCGCGGTCCATCGAACAACAGCTCGCCGACGACTTCATCGAGCGCCGGAAGGACTACGAGCTACAGGTCTCCGACGGCTACGTCGTCGGGCGCGTTAACGGCCTCGCCGTCATGGGCGAAGACTCCGGGATCATGCTTCCTGTGATGGCCGAGGTTGCTCCCTCGCAGGGGCCCGGCGAGGTGATCGCCACCGGACAGCTGAAAGAGATGGCGCAAGAGTCCGTCTCGAACGTCTCCGCGATCATCAAGAAGTTCTCCGACGAGAACATCTCGGAGATGGACATCCACATCCAGTTCGTGCAGGCCGGCCAACAGGGCGTCGACGGCGACTCCGCATCCATCACGGTCGCGACCGCCGTCATCTCCGCGTTGGAGGACGTCGGCGTCGACCAGAGCCTCGCGATGACCGGCTCGCTGTCGGTTCGGGGTGACGTGCTTCCCGTCGGCGGCGTGACCCACAAGATCGAGGCGGCCGCGAAGGCCGGCTGTACCCGGGTCATCATCCCGCAGGCGAACGAGCAGGACGTGATGATCGAGGAGGAGTACGAGGAGATGGTGGAGATCATCCCCGTCAGCCACATCAGCGAAGTGCTCGACATCGCCCTCGAGGGCGAGGCCGAGAAGGACTCGCTGGTCGACCGGCTCAAATCCATCACCGGCTCGGCGCTCAAAGAACAGGGCGTCTCGAAACCCACCAGTCCGAGTCCGCAATAACGACTCGATCGCCGTTCTATCGCCCCGTCGAATGACTGACTGGACGGCGTTCGGGGTCGCGACCGCGCTCGGGACACTGCTGCTTTTGTATGCTACCCGTCGGTCACAGCGAACCCTCGAACGGGCTCGTATCGCCAACGATCCGGCTGACATCCGGGAGTCCGAGCTGGGTAGTTCGGATCCCGGCGTTTCCTCCGAGAGCCACGTCGCCGGCATCGAAGCCGACACGCCTCACGAGGGTGTCGAACGGTCTTACGGAGAAGCGAGGAGAAAGCCTCGCGCTTCAGCGCGGGGATGAATCCGACGATAGCGTTCACAAATCACCGTTCGACGGCACGGCAGGATATTCCACGTTACGTAATCCATTCTTTCAA
>LFFM01002609.1_pt1 | contig 11803 bp, 6 predicted proteins | sample 643131 | NCBI WGS metagenome assembly LFFM01 (sample SAMN03777445, study PRJNA286221) | soda lake metagenome | biome: soda lake; feature: Kulunda steppe; material: water; isolation source: sample Tc-Br brine of Tanatar trona crystallizer | place: Russia: Kulunda steppe | collected 2011-07
ATAGCTGTATTTCCGGAATAGCGTTTCGGAAAGTAATTGGAAATTTGGAATTCGGCTCTGCCAGAAAGAATAGAAGATTTAATCGCCTTGCTCCTAAGAGCTTTAGAAGCAAGGAGGAGCAATCTAAATCCTTCATCCGCATTTGGCCTTGCTCTATACCACCCAAAATGGCCCGAAGATGCATGCTGGTATAGCGGGTGATTTGGAGGATTTACCTCCCGTATGTAGAGCGGGTTCCGCTGAGGTGGGTACCCATTCATTCGCCAAGAGTGATTGGCTTACATAATATTATCAAAAATTTGAATGCTCAGATTCGGCCTTGTTTAGACGCGGTGGGAATCGGACGAACCAATCACTATCCGAAAAACGAAATCGAACAGAGAGGCTCTCACAGACTGCTCCTGTTCAGCAGATACAGACACCAACCCACGTTATCGAGGGCGTCTAAACAAGGCCCTCAGATTCTATTTAGCGGACTTAGTTTCAGAGAGGACCTAGCGAGACCATTCTGTGAGAAGCGCTTTCCAAGATTTATTATGCACCCCTGAGAAGGATTTGCCATGACTGAATCAGGGGATCTTTCTACGATTTTCACAACACTACAGGAGGATACACTCCCTTCGCTCGGTGTCAACGACCCTCTGTACAGCCGGATAATCGCGTCCCGACTCCTTATAGAACGGCTAGGTGAGACCGACGCAAATTATTGGTGGGATTCTCAGATTCTCGGAGAATTCGGGCACGATGCCTTAGCGGAAGCAGTACCTCGAACCACAACGCGGGCCCAAATCGAGCTGGCAACAAAAACCGGACGAAAAGTGGAGCAGGAGAGGATAGAAGATCGAAGTGTATCGTTGTTCGATCTCGGGCCATTTGTGGAATCACAAATTGAGCACGAACTCGAACAGATGAATGATGATACTGATCTGAACATCCTCGAAGACTACTCAAGTGAAATCACGGAAGAAGGGTGGACTGATACAATCGTTTCAGAGGCAGACCCAATTGCTGCCAAATCAGGTACCGTCTTGGAACTTGGAACTGTCGCTATCGACGATATGAATGATAAAGATGTGTTGAACGATGTTGTCGATCAGATCGTCCACGCTTATGGCGAATCTACGGTGAACGAGCTTCAAATACCATACTTCCGTGTGAACCAATGACTCCTAAATCGGCAAATGAGCTGAGCGCCTCAATTGGCCGCCATGGAGCATATATCTGGGAAACCAAACGGGTTCTTGAAGCATACATCGAAACTCAGGACTACGATGCTGTCAAAGACGCTGTATTGGAAGAGAACCTACTGCGAAAGGGAAGTGAACGATATCGGGAAGATATTCTTTCCGAGATTGCAGGGAGATACAGTATTGACAAGCAAACGTATACAGAAACACCGTTAATTCGGGTCTTCAAAAGACCCGTAGGAGAATCAATTCAGGAATGGGTGATGTATTATGAGTTTTCACAGGACCCACTAGTGTCGTTACTAACAACTGAATTCCTGTACTCGGAATTTCATAGAGGTGCTCTTACTGTTCGAAAAGAAGACGTGATCGAGTTCTTGGACAAATCAAAGTCTGAATATCCTGTAATCGAGTCTTGGTCAGAGAATACCCTGTTGAGCGTGGCGGAACACTACTTAGCAGCGATGAAAAACTTCGGACTACTTGAAGGGAATACAGAAAAAGAATTTAGATACGTATATCTCCCCGACCAAATCGTATCATATGTACTCTACTCTTTGTTCGAAGACGGGACCACGACAGCAGAGGATGTCGTCGAACATCAAGCTTGGAAACTACTGCTAATGGATGCCGATGACGTACGCGACCGGCTCCATGATGTGAGTCCCTCGTACGTACGATACGAGAAGCGTGGGAGTGTAGAACGACTAGAGCCCAAATACGAGTCACTCAAGGAGTGTATTGATGAGTTCTAACGTTCGAGAGCGGATTGATGAGCTAGAAACGCTTGTAATCGATAAGCCACACACTATCGATAGTCTCAGTGGCGTTCCATTCGTCGTCTTCCCGTACGATCCGGAGAAGGAACTCACCGTGGAAGACGACATCGACGATTTCGTCGAGAAGTTGGAATTCAACGACCTCTCCGTTGCACGAATCGACCTTCGAGATCTCGTATTCTCGATCCTCAACGACCAGAATCTGCTAGAAAGCGTCATCGAGATTGAAAAAGAAGACCCCAGTGAAGTGAGAGCAGGTCTGAATTCAACTTTCTTCGAAGAATTCGACGGTAATCGAGGAACGCTTATTGAGGAACTCATCGATCGTGCTGAAAACCACGATGTCGTCGTGATGCATCGCTGTGGAATCCTCTATCCGTTTTCGAGCATTTCTGTTATTCTTGGACAGGTAGAGAACGTGATCGACACTCCACTCATCGTGTTTTACCCTGCAGTCAAGAAGGGCAAGGACTTAAGATTCCTAGACGAAACAGACGGTACGTATTACCGAGCCAAGGTGATCTGAAATGTCTCAAGCTACCTCTACCCAGATAGAAACTATATTCCGGCGACCAATTTCCCGCGAGATCAACAAGGTCGTCAAGGTCGAACAGGAAGACGCGAAAGTCGTTGGCCAAGAACTCGAAGAGTACATTCTCACGGCCGGATTGGAACGGAACTTCACGAAGCTACTAGAAGCAGTTATCGCTAGCGAACGGACCTCTACCGACGATGTCGGAATGTGGATTTCGGGGTTCTTCGGTTCTGGGAAGAGCCACTTCATGAAGATACTCGGATATCTCCTTGAGGACCGAACTATCGGAGATGGTAGTTCTGCTGCGGACATCTTCTGCCGACGAACTAACGACGAAACGCTCAAAGGAGCAGTCAGATCCGTTGGTTCGAAGTTTGACTCCGACGTACTGATGTTTCAAATCGGTGCGAAGGAGAACAAGGCTAAAGCAGAATCTATCTCGGAGATCATCTATCGAGAGTTCAGCAAGGACCGAGGATACGCTGGGACTCCGTGGGTAGCGAAAATCGAGAAAGACCTCGAACAACAGGGGCTGTATGAAGAATTCAAGCGAGTCATCGAGGACCAGACAGGGACGTCATGGGAGCAGCGACGGACGCAATCCATCTTCGTTCGAAAAGACCTGATTAATGCACTCGTCGAGGTTCAGCCCGAATTTACTGAGGACGACGCACGGCAGGCGATAGAAGATGTCAAAGAAGGGTTAGTGATCACTCCGGAAACCCTCACTGAGGAGTTACTCGAATATGTTGAGAATAAGGACAGTGATGGTACACCCCGTTACTTCGTTTTCCTCGACGAGATCAGCCAATTCATCGGCGAGGACAGCGAGAAGCTCCTTGAGCTACAGAGTATCGTCGAAGAGTTTGGACGGCAGGGTGACGGCAAACTGTGGCTTGGGGTCACCTCACAGGCGAAACTCGAAGAACTCGTCCCGGGGATTCTCGCCAATCAGGACGAAGAGTCCAAGGTTATCGACCGATTCGAGTACCGAGCCGACCTTGATTCACAGGAACTCGATAAGGTCATCCGAGAGAGAATTCTACAGAAAAAGGAGGACGCAGTCCCCACGCTTTCTGAGTTCTACGGTAGCCATAGCGGACCACTGACCGCTCACTACAAACTCGATTCAACCCGGAGTGTCGGGAGTATCGACGAATCAGAATTCATCGAGTGCTATCCATTCCTTCCATATCAGCTAGAGATCCTTCCGCAGATCTTCGCTGCACTTCGAGGCCGTGGCTCTGATGACCGGCTCATGGGGCGTGAGCGTACGCTGATCGACATCACCCACAGCGTGTTCAACGAGCCAACGAACCTAAAAGACGAGACTATCGGAAGTCTCGTGACACTCGATGCGATTTTCGACGAAATTGCGGAAGAGATCAATGATGAGGACAGGAACACAATCGAAGACGTATCCCTCCAAAGCGGAAATAACGAACTTGGACGTCGTGTTCTCAAAGCACTGTACTTGCTTCAGCAACTCGATTGGGTACCTAATTCCGCCGAAAATGTCGCCACCGTGCTTTATTCACAAGTAGGTGACGCGAGATCGATCGACGACGACGTCAAGTCGGTGTTAAACGAGCTGCTTGAAGCCTCGTACATTGGACGTAGTGACGAGGGGTATCGATTCCTCTCCCAGACGGAACGGGGGATAGAGGACGAAATCGCAAGTATCGACGTCCGTGCGGGTGACATTCGGCGTGCCTCGAAGAAGGTCCTCCGAGACATCTTCGAGAACGCGACGACGGTCGGTTACAAGAACGACACGTTCGACGTTTCGATCCAAGCGGATAACGAACCGATCTCCGAGACAGGAAAAATAACCCTCGAAGCCTTCTCACCGGTACATCGTCTATACGAGTCAGTCAACGAGCGAGCGTTGAAGACAGAGAGCTACTCCGAAGACGCAACCATCTATTGGACCGCCGCTGAAAACGGTGAATCCCTCCGTGACGATATCGAACGCCTCATCCAAGTTCGACAGGTCATCGATGAGAAACAGCGGAAGAACCTGAGTCCGGAGGAACGCGATGCCGTTCAACAGAAAGGCAAAGACCTGTCTCGTCTAGAGGACGACATTAAGAGCGAGTTCATGGATGCGTTCCGAAACGGAGTCATCCTCTATAACGGCGATGAAACCGAACCAGGTGACTCGTCCAAACGGTTAGAAACCATCTTGGAGGGCGTCGCCGCAAACGCGATCCCGCGGGTGTACACGAAGTACGAACCAGAGCTCGCAGAGATCACTGACGACGATATCGACCGTGCGTTCGGAAACCTCGGGAGTGGAACCCTCCCAAGCGTATTCGAAGACCTCAGTCTTGTCCTCGATGGAGAGATCAACACTGAAGCGAGTCTCTGTCAGGAAATCAGTGACGAGCTTGACGACCGAATTCGTCGTGGTGAAGAAACGACTGGGAAAGCGCTACGGGACGTCTTCGAAGGCGCACCGTACGGATGGAACCGAAATGCGATCAGATTGGGAATAGCGATGCTCTTTCGGAATGGCGCTGTCGTTGCGAACTATAAGGAGCGAGTATACGCTAGCTACACCGACAGCGAGGCTCAGTCACTGTTCACCGGTATCCGGAAGTTCAACAGTACGAGCTTCGGGAAGCAAGAGGAAATCAACCCATCAGATCGGCGCGCAGCTCGCAGTCTCCTCGACAAGGTGTACGACAGGAAGGTTCAGGACACCGTTCCCGAGGTAGCCGGTGGTATTGAGGAAGCTAGTGAGACGTGGCGCGAACGTGCTGAAACACTTGAACGAGAGGGTCGAAAGTCCTCGTTCCCTCTCACGAGCGAGGTGACGGAGCTGAAGACCTACCTCGACAGTATCATCGGGAAACAGACTGACGCGCGGACGATCAATGCGTTCCTCGACAATCGTGAAAAGATCGAGGAGCTGACTCCGACGGTCAAGAACGTATACGAGTTCCGCGAATCAGGAAGTCTCGACAAGTACGCGAGATACCGGAAGTTCCTCCGGAACGAGTGGTCTGAGCTGCGCGACTTAGACGATGACTCTGAAACAGTCACGCTGGCCGATGGAGACATCGAGGCCGCAGAACGTCTGAAGGGAACTCTAGAGTCCGAACAGGTGATACAAAACTGGTCTGAAGCTCAGACGGACTACGGTCGGATCGCACAGACGTATGCGACCCAGTACGAGGAACTCTTCGAAGAACGGTACGAAGTGTATCAAAAAGCAGTCGAGGAAGTCGAGTCGTACGCTGAGGATTTAGACGACTCCGAAATCGAACGGGCGACACACGATCTACAGAACCGGATGGGATCCGGTTCGATTTCCATCGATACCTCCGCCAATGAGCACCTCGGTCGGAGTCCATCGATCACCCGGCTTGACGAACACATTCGAACGGTCGATGCCTACTTGGACGAAGCGAAGTCCACGGTCGATTCTATTCGGGCCGATAAATCAAAGACCGATAAGACGGTTCGGGTAACCATCAACACCGGAACCGTCCTGTCGAGTACCGTCGTTCGAGACGAGGAAGACCTCGAATCCGCGCTCGATTCTCTTCGTGAGAGGGTTCAGGCGGAATTGGATGAGGCCGACGACGTCGAGATCCGTTTCAAGTAATCACCGCAGACCAAACTCCCCAGTTAATCAACAATGGCAGCCAAAACACGACACGCCGGTTTGACCGCAGACGAACGTTCGACGATTCGAAGCACCGTCCTCAGGGCCCGTGAGACCATCGAGAACGATCTCTATCGACAACTCGAACGGTACGGCGTCTACGACGACGAACGCGTTGACATCAACGCTCTCGGGCATCTCGATGCGTACGACAAGCAGACCCGGAGCCAAATCGACGCTGCACTCGACCGGGAACTCGAAGCCACGGACGACGATTACGAGCGGTCGGTGAAGAATTACGTACGCGAGGCGACCAAGACGTACCTCAATCGATTGGTCGCGTTGAAGGCCATCGAAGTCCGTGGTCTAGTCACGGAGACGATGATCAAACGGCCGGAGTATGGTAACCGGTCGGAAATGCACCGGACCGTTGACGAGGTCGCGGGGGAACTGACTGATCAGGCCGATAACGGGCTTGGAGTGGCAGTTGAACTCGCGTTTACGGAGCTTACCGACGAGATCGGAGTCATTTTCGAGGAGAGCGAACACACGGCGATCGACCTCGACTTCACCGTCCGAGAGGAGATAATCGAGCAATTGAACGCTATTGATGTATCGGTCTGGGAATCCGATGAGGCGATGGGATGGGTGTACCAGTACTTCGGTGAGAAAGAGCGCGAGGAGATAGACGACCGCATCGACGAGGAGAACTACAAGGTTCAGGACACGGACGTTGCGACGAAGACCCAACTGTTCACGCCTCGATACATTGTCGAGTGGATGGTAGACAACTCGCTGGGGCGGCTCTGGTTGGAGATGTACGGGGAAGAGACGAAGATTGACGACGAGGACAACTGTTTCTATCTCTCTCCGCTTGAGGAGTCATTGACTGATCGAGACATGAAGGACGTGCGGGACATCAAGGTGCTCGACCCCGCCTGTGGGAGCGGACACATGCTGTTCTATGCGTTCGACGTGCTGTACGAGATGTATCTTGAGCAGGGTGACGTTGCGGAGAAGTACATTCCTCGTGAGATACTAGCGAACAACCTCTATGGGATCGACATCGATCCGGGAGCTACCCAACTGGCCGCGCTGGCGCTGTATGTGAAGGCTAAGAAGACGGAGCCAGATGTCGAAATTGAGAGAATCAACATCGTTTCGGCAGACGCAGTGTTGGTGAACGGTAAAAAGAAAGAAGAGGTTCTTTCTCGTACTGATTCTGATCTAGAACGGAGGGTGTTGGAACAGGTTTGGACGAGTTTCGAGCATATACGCGAATGGGGGAGTCTTGTTCGGATTGAAGAGCGCATAGAGGAGATAATCGAGGAAGAGCTTGATAAGATTAAGGCAACAGGACAGACCAAATTTACTGATGATGGAATAGCTAAGCAATCTTCAGTCGTTTCATATTCGGGTGATCAAGAGTCTTGGGAGCAAGTGAAAGGCCGGCTATTGGATCAAGTGCGCGAATTAGCTGAGGAGGCGTTGGATCAGAACGATCCAATTGAAGAGATGTTCGCGGGAGAGGTGGAAAAAAGCGTTCAATTATTAGATTTGTTCGTAGCAGACTACGATGTGGTAGTGTCGAACCCACCGTATCTTGGGGGTGACAAAATGGGTTCAGATATTAAGAAATTTGTGAAAGATAACTATATTGGAAACCGTGATTTATATACCTCATTTATACAAAGGTGCATCGAACTTGTTGGAAATGATAAGTATGTAGCAATGGTAACTATGGAGACATTTATGTATCTGTATAGTTATCGGAAGCTTAGGCCTCATATTCTCCAAGAAACGTATCTTACTGAAGCAACACATATAATGAACCGTGATGAGGGATATATGAACGTATGCTTTTCTATACGGAAAGATAGTTCTGATTCTAAACCACCATCGCGCTTTAACAGGTTGGTTAATACAGATAAAAAGGTTGATGGGCTGAGTGACATCATAAAGAAAAATCGTGCCGGAACAAAAAATGAAAATACATACATTATAAAACAAGAATCATTTGAGGAACTAAATAGAACACCATTTGTTTACTGGTTTGGAGATAGTATTCTCTCATTATTCGATCAATACGACTTGTTGGGTGATATAGCTACAGTAAAGAAGGGGATGGGAACCGGTGATGATAGTAAATTTGTTCGAAAATGGTGGGAAGTCGGAAATGAAGAATTAAATAAGAATTATCATAGATTCCAAAAGAGCGGGACCAATGCAATGTACTATGATCTTGCTGAAGACTATGTTTACTGGGAACAAGATGGGCGCGCAATCAAAAAGCATCCGAAAAGTAATGTTAGAAGTGAATCATATTATGACAAATCTGGCTTAAATTTTAGAGGATTCGGGAGTTACTTTGTAGCTAGAGAGCATTTAGAAGGGATGTTGTTTGATGCAAATACAGTATTCATATATAATGATAATGAACATACAGATCTGTTATTGCTCGCTATACTTAATTCAAGTATAAGTAGATACATAATGGAGGGAATTAATCCCAGTCCTAAGTTCCAAGTCGGGGACGGCAAACAATTGCCTATATATTCTGAAATAAATCGAAAAGACGATATAAAGTCTCTGACTGAGCAGGCAATTAATTCTCAAAGAGAAGTGTCTTCACTAGTTGAAAACAGCTCTGATTTCAGACCAGAATTAATCAAGCAGCTCCTTTCTGAAGGACCATCTTATCTGTTATACAAGGAAGAGATTTTACAGTCTACTGTCCAAGTCATACATGGATTAATAGATAATATAATATTTGAAGAGATAGATCTCCCCACAGAGGCACAGAATAGAATATATAATGAACTGCCAGAGAACCTAGCCAGATACCCGGGTATGTCGTATTCATCATTAGGATCAATTCACAATAAGGACTTAGAAAAGCTAGAAAAAGAAGTGTCTGAACAGATTGATCAAAAAATAATAGATGATGTAGACAAGAAGAAAAATAATGAGATCCGAAAGATATCTGAAGATATCGGTATTTCACCATATGTTATTGCAATAGTACGACATAAATATGACCTGTATACAAGCGACGAGAAACAAGAAGTAGCGGGTCGCTTACTTTCTTACTACCTTGGCTGTGCAATGGGTCGGTGGGAACTCGAAGGAATAAACTCCGATGACGACGGGATTATCGCCTTTGACAGCGATTTTGACGATGACGTGATGAACTACATACGTCGCTGTATTGAAATCACCTACGGAAATGAGGAACTCTACAAGCGTGAAAACGAGATCGAGGAGTTATTAAACAATAATATAGAAGACTGGCTCCGGAATAAATTCTTTCGCTACCACCACTGTAAACAGTATCGCCGCAGAGGGCAGCGAATCCCGATTTACTGGCAGCTCGAAAGTGACGAGGGGGCATTTAGTTGCTTTGTTTATTACCACTCCATGAACGCCGATACCTTCCCAAAGCTTCGTGGCCAGTACATAGACAAAAAATTAGACACCCTACAGAACCGTCTTGAAGCAATTGAAAGAGAACTCGATACAGCTGAGGATGATCGCGCCCGCGAACTCCGTACTAAGAAGGAAGAACTCGAAGTAGAAATCGAAGATATCTCCGAGTTTCGTGACAGCGTTGACACTCTAATAGACGAAGGGTTCGAACCGAAGTTTGAAGCAGGAATCTGGGAGAACATTCAGAAGGTCGATGAACATAACCTCCTGGCCGTTCCTCTAGACAAGCTATAGTATTCAAATTCCTACCTCAATACTACTGCTACATGCTACCAGGTTCTATGGAATTTCCGGTCGAAGAAAAGATAATCTGGTGATGTCTCAAGCCCAGATATGGCGATGTTCTTGAAGACGACTGGCTCAATAGAAGAATTGTAACGACAGCGCACAGTGATGACGAGGTGGCCTTGGAAATATCCCCCGACGAATTTCGAGAGGAAGGTTTCTCCCAGAATAATCCGCTTTCGAAGTTCGTTGTATATTTTTATGAGGGTGTGTACTCTACTTCTAGCATTAAACATAGAAGCGGATCATGCCGAAATGATTTAGGAAGAACGAGGTCGAGAAGGCAATAATGGGCCTGGCCTTGCTCGACCTCATTAAGCCTGTATCACGTGTAGCTAAACAAACGTTGGGGAGTCAAGCTGGCGAGCCCCCCGAAACCAATTTGCCTGCAAGTCAATACTACCACACACTGTATTCGTAAAAAAAAGAGCCATAGCTGCCCCGAACTCGTAGGGCTGATCAACCCGAGAGTTTTTGATCGACTTGGGGTCAGTTCGGGTACCCGATTAACCCAGCCACCACCTATCGGTCGTTCAACCAACACAAGATACTATTGATGAGAAATTCACACCGGGTTCTGAAGTCGGTATCTAGGAAAATACTCAAATGCTGATCAACATAACTTATTGTCTGTTCCACTAGAAGTAGTATAATACGGTTGATATGGCTCGTTTCAAGCTAGTAAATGTCGTAGGCGGTGGTGGTCTAGGAACAAATATCGATTTATATAATTGTGTTGGTGAATTGTCACGATATGGGGCGATATATGAACCAGAACAATCTCCGGGTATCCAATTAAAATTGGCTTCTACTGGGGTTACAGCAATGGTATTTCAAAGTGGCATGTATCATTTAACTGGTGCACGAAGTACAGAAGAATTACAAGATGCAGGCTGTGAGCTGATAAAAGTCATAGAAAAAAATGTAGATATAAGCACTTCTCCTACAGATATAGATGTGAGAAATCTTGTGTATTCCGGATCCTTTGACCAGCAGATCGATTTGGAAAATTTAGCTTTAGACTTAGATGGTGCACATTACGATCCTACAACACATAACGGGCTAGTGTATAAAAAAGAGGATTGGAAAGGAACCATCATGATATTTCGTACTGGTTCATATACATATACTGGTGCAAGCGACGAAAAACAAGCTTGTGAATCACTAGAAACATTACATGATGTGGTGTCATCTCTGCTTGAATGAGTTAAACATATCACTGCTTGAATCGTTTTTTTATTGTGATTTTATCCTGAGAAACTAATGACCAAAGAGTCAATATATTTATGAGATAAATCGTATTTGTAAATATAACTCGATTCCACCTTCTATCTCTCTCACGGTTCCCTAATCGAATACGATGTAGTATTATACCCTTCGAACGACGAGTTGAGATTGACTTATGACTAATAGAGAACACTGTACCCCATCTCACAGAGGGTAGACTGATGTCTGAAATTTCCAACCAGATTATCGAGGAACTTCTTGAGGATAAGCTCAACAAGCACGACGTTTGGGTGTGGTATGATCCCCGCGAGAAGTACCACGGAATCGTTGACGGAGTCGAGGAAGCACTCGAATCACAGGGAATCAATCTCGCTCGCTACGATGGTAGTTACCTCGAATTAAAGGCAAATCTTTGGAAGCGGGACCCGGATATCGAACAGCAGTGGGTGTTTTACATCCCCGAATCTCAATCCGACGCTGAATGGTTCAAAGACATTCACACGCTTGGGCGAATGTACAGGCCAACGGTGGACGTCTCAGATGATCCTGCTGCCTCGTACCTCGTTGAACGTACTGAGCGTATCCCCGAGGAGTTCAGCGAGTGGGGAACTGATCCCGAGCAGCTTGAGAAGGCGTTCTTCACTGTTCTCTTCAGTCAGAACCACTACAGCCCTCGCGCTTTCCTGCTCAA
>LFFM01002611.1_pt1 | contig 11792 bp, 8 predicted proteins | sample 643131 | NCBI WGS metagenome assembly LFFM01 (sample SAMN03777445, study PRJNA286221) | soda lake metagenome | biome: soda lake; feature: Kulunda steppe; material: water; isolation source: sample Tc-Br brine of Tanatar trona crystallizer | place: Russia: Kulunda steppe | collected 2011-07
GCCAGGGGTCGTCGGCGTTGCCCGTGACGGTCAGGACCGCGTCCACGCGCCCGCTCTCCAGCAGCCGTTCCGCCAGTCGGGTGGTGACGCCGGTCCACTGAGCGCCGGCCCGCGGGCGTCGCAGGGCGGCCTGGTGCATGCTCCGGAAGGGGCCGAAGTGCAGCTCGTCCGGGCGCTCAGGATCCCGGCTGCGGCCGTGCGTCCGGCGCTCCAGTCCAGGGTAGTCCGGACGGATGAACTGACAGGCTCGGCCGCAGCGCTTGGGCTCGGAGCTGCGCGAGAGTCCGCAGTCGGTGCAGAGATCCCGCGGGGCCGCAGCGGCCAGGGGGGGGGTCTGCGCAGTGGCTGGATCCATCACAGGGCCCTCGCTCAGTCGCCCAACGACAAGGCGCTCAAGCTAGAGGGGTGTGCGGGGTGGGTCAAGAGAGGCGCGGCACCGGTCAGTCGGCGTCGTTGTGGGAGGTCATCAGGCCGTGGCGTCGCAGCTTGGAGTAGAGGCTCTGGCGGCTGAGTCCGAGTAGTTCCGCTGCCGAGGCCCGGTTGTCGTGGGTGATGTTCAAGGCCGTCTCGATGCACATGCGCTCGATCAGGTCGGTCGCTTCGCGGACCAGATCGCGCAGGGGCACCTGGCCGACCAGGGCCGTAGTCTGCTCGATGGAGCGCAGGCGGTTGTGTTCACGCGGCTGCTGGCGCAGTGCGGCGCAGGGGCGCAGGTCCCGGCCCACCGCGGCGATTCGTCCGTCGCCGAGCGGGATCAACCGGTAGCGCACCGGGATCGGGTTTCCGCGCTCGTCGATGTGCTGCAGGGTTGCGCTCTGCTGGTCGACGAGCAAACGGTCGACGGTCTGCTGCTCCGTCGCACCGACCACCTCGCGCCATTGCCGGCCCCGCCAGCCAGCGGCGGCGCGGACACCCGGGTCATCGCTGCCCACCGCCACGTCGTGGATGGTTCCTTCAGCATCCACGATCAGGGCGATATCCGCGGCGGCCTTGAGCAGCCGGGCGACCGTCTCCGCGGGCAGATCGCCCAGCGTCTGTTGCGGCGCGTTCATCGATTTCAACTTCGGCCGTCCTTTGGGGCTTTGATCGGGTTTTTCGGGGGATTCGGGGCGTTGAATTCGGACCGATTTCATCGAGAATACTTGCGCACTCAATATTGACGCCATCCGGCGCGGATAGTTCAAGGGCGTAACGAGGGAATGCGACGATCTGTCGTCCTGCGCGACCGAATGCTAAGGCCCTGTATTGAAAGGTTGTGTCAATCGTGAGGCACGTCCAGCCAGCTTGACACACCCCGGGGGGCGCTTTAGATTCGCCGAGAAGTCACTCCCGTAAAGTGGGGATGCAGCGCAATGCAGCATCAGGGTTCCATGAAATCACCTCCCGCCGGTCTATACACCGACGAAGAGCGCCGGCGTCGAGACGAGTCGCCCTGGACCCTCGTCCAGGGGATTCTGGCTCCCACGCAGTTCATCGTGTTTCTGGCCAGTCTGGGGCTGGTTCTGTGGTATCTCGCCACCGGCGAACTGCTCGAGTGGGCAGCCTGGTCGATCATCATCAAGACCCTGATCCTCTACACGATCATGGTCACCGGGGCGGTCTGGGAGAAGGAGGTCTTCGGGCACTACCTTTTCGCTCCCGCGTTCTTCTGGGAGGACGTGGTCAGCATGGGGGTGATCGTCCTGCACACCGCCTACCTCGTGGTCTGGTTCGGTGACTTCCTGACCTCGGTCCAGCAAATGTGGATCGCGCTGGCCGCCTACGCGGCCTACGTCGTCAACGCCATGCAGTTTCTCCTCAAGCTCCGCGCCGCGCGCCTGCAGGAAGAGCAGATGCGCGCCGCCGGGCAGGGAGGGGCGGAATGACGCAAGCGGATCGCTGCAATGCCGGCGGGGTCTGCGGGGGGCTGGCCCAGGAAGAGGGGCAGCGCCAGGTCTTTTGTGGCCTGACGAGCATCGTATGGCTGCACCGGAAGATGCGCGACGCCTTCTTCCTGGTGGTCGGGTCGCGGACCTGCGCCCACCTGCTGCAGTCGGCGGCAGGCGTGATGATCTTTGCCGAGCCCCGCTTCGCAACCGCGGTGCTCGGCGAGCGCGATCTCGCCGGGATGGCCGACTGCAATGAGGAACTAGATCGGGTCGTCCACGAGCTCCTCGCCCGCCGTCCGGAGATCCGCACGCTGTTTCTGGTCGGCTCTTGCCCCTCGGAAGTCATCAAGCTCGACCTGGACAAGGCCGCGGAGCGGCTGACGGCGGCCCACGAGGGGCGGGTCCGCGTGCTCCCGTATTCGGGCAGCGGACTCGAGACAACGTTCACCCAGGGCGAGGATCAGTTCCTGAGCACGCTGGCGCATGAGCTTCCGCCGAGTCAGGAGGACACGCCCTCGCTTATCGTTCTCGGCACCCTTGCGGACGTGGTCGAGGACCAGTTCCGGCGCCTGTTCGATCAGCTGGGAATCGGTCCCGTTCATTTCCTGCCGCCGCGCACCGGGGCCGAGCTGCCGCCGGTCGGCCCCGGGACCCGCGTCCTGCAGGCTCAGCCGTTCACTGGCGAGGCGACTCGTGCGCTCATTCGCCGCGGCGCAGAGCGGATCGATGCCCCGTACCCTCTGGGGATTGAAGGAACGCGCAGCTGGCTCCAGGCGGCCGCCCGATCCTTCGGGGTCTCCGATGAGCGGCTTGAGACGGTCATCGAAGCGCCCATCGCGCGGGCACAGGCAGCGCTGGAGCGGCAGCGGGAAGTGCTGCGCGACAAGCGCATCACCTTCCTGCCGGACTCGCAGCTGGAACTGCCGCTGGCGCGATTCCTCAGTGTGGAGTGCGGCATGCAGCCGGTTGAGGTAGCCACGCCGTACTTCGACCGCGAGTTCCACGGCCGGGAGCGGGATGCTCTCGCAGAGGGGGTTCGCTTGGTCGAGGGGCAGGATGTCGACGCCCAGCTGGACCGGTTGCGCGAGGACCGTCCCGATCTGACGGTCTGCGGTTTGGGGCTGGCGAACCCGCTGGAGGCGGAAGGCCTGCGCACGAAATGGTCCATCGAGCTGGTCTTCTCGCCCATCCAGGGCTTCGAGCAGGCTGGCGATCTCGCCGAGCTCTTCGCCCGCCCGCTGGTCCGCCACGAGACGCTGAAGGTGTAGAGGATGCAGCTGACGCTCTGGAGTTATGAAGGCCCTCCCCACGTCGGCGCGATGCGGATCGCGGCGTCGATGAAGGGGGTCCACTGCGTCCTCCACGCTCCTCAGGGTGACACCTACGCCGATCTGCTATTCACCATGATCGAGCGCCGCCCCGGGCGTCCGCCGGTGAGCTATACCACCTTCAATGCGCGGCACCTGGGCCGGGATACCGCCGAGTTGGTGCGCGAGACGGTGACCGCTGCCTACCGGCGCTATCGGCCGGAAGCGCTGTTGGTCGGCGATTCCTGCACGGCGGAGCTGCTGCAGGATCAGCCCGGGGATCTGGCACGCGGCATGGATCTGCCGGTCCCGGTGATCGGGCTGGAGCTGTCGGCATACTCACGCAAGGAGGGGTACGGCGCCAGCGAGGCCTTCTACCAGCTGGTTCGCGGACTGCTCGAGGGCGACAGTGGAGGCGCCGCTGCACAACCGGATACGGCGCGTGCCCCGCGCGCCAATCTGCTCGGTCCCACGTCGCTTGGTTTCCGCTGCCGGGATGACGTGCAGGAGGTCGCCCGGTTGCTCGAATCGGTCGGTGTCGAGGTCAACGTGGTTGCTCCGCTCGGGGCTAGCCCAGATGATCTGCGCCGCATCCCCGAGGCCGATTTCAACGTCTGCCTCTATCCCGAGGTGGCGCGCACGACCTGCGACTGGCTGCAGCGCCGTTTCGGGCAGCCGACCGTCACTACGGTGCCCCTTGGCCTGGGCGCTACCCGCGATTTTCTGGCCGAGGTCGGGCGGGTGACCGGCCTGGACGTCAGCGAGGTGCTGGCCGAAACCGATGCGCGCATGGCCTGGTACAGCCGCTCGGTCGATTCCAACTACCTGACCGGAAAGCGGGTGTTTATCTTTGGTGACGGTACGCACGCCGTCGCCGCGGCGCGTATCGCCAGCGAGGAGCTCGGCTTTCAGGTCGTCGGACTGGGGACCTACGCCCGCGAAGAGGCGCGGGAGGTGCGTCGGGCCGCCAAGGCCTACGGGGTCGAGCCGCTGATCACCGACGACTACCTGGAGGTGGAGCGTGCCGCGGCCGAGGCCAGCCCGGAGCTGGTGCTCGGCACGCAGATGGAGCGGCACATCGCCAAGCGCCTGGGACTGCCGTGCGCGGTGATCTCGGCACCGGTGCACGTACAGGATTTTCCGGCGCGCTATGCGCCGAACATGGGCCTGGAAGGGGCCAACGTCATCTTTGACACCTGGGTCCACCCGCTGATGATGGGCCTGGAAGAGCATCTGCTCGGGATGTTCAAGGAAGACTTCGAGTTCACGGCTGACGCACCGTCCCACTTGGAAACCGACGCAGCGCCGGCTTCGGGCGGGGCGGCTCGGGAAGAGGGACAGACCGAGACGACGGCTGCCGTCGCCGAGTCGGAGCAAGGCGCTGAGATACGCTGGACGCCGGAGGCCGAAGCCGAACTCAAAAAGATCCCGTTCTTCGTGCGGGGCAAGGCCCGGCGCAACACCGAGCGCTTCGCCGCCGACCGAGGCATTGCGACAATAACAGTGGAGACAATTTACGATGCCAAAGCCCACTTCAGTCGCTGACCCGACGCCGGTGCGCGTCGCCATCATCACGCTGGACAGCCACATGGCGGGCGCCGTGGAGCGCGCGCGACCGGCCCTGCAACGCGATATCCCGGGTCTCGAGCTTAGCTACCACGCCGCCTCGGACTGGAACAACAACCCCGCGGCGCTGGAGCGCGCGCGGGAGCGGATCGCCTCGGCGGACATCATCGTCGCCACCATGCTGTTCATGGAGGAGCACATCGAGCCCGTGCGCGAGGACCTCGAGGCGCGCCGGGACGACTGCGACGCGCTGGTTGGCATCATGTCCGCCGGCGAGGTGATGAAGCTCACGCGGATGGGCAAGTTCACCATGGACGGCAGCTCCCGTGGGCCCATGTCCCTGCTCAAGAAGTTGCGCGGGAAGAAGGGCAAGGCAGAGCATCAGGATGACGACGACGACAGCAGCTCGGGGGAGAAGCAGGCTGCGATGCTGCGCCGCATCCCTCGGATCCTGCGCTTCATCCCGGGCACGGCGCAGGATGTCCGGGCCTACTTCCTGACCTGGCAGTATTTTCTGGCCAGTTCCGACGAGAACGTCGAGAACATGGTCCGTTTCCTCGTCAATCGGTACGCGGCGGGCCCGCGCAGCGGCCTGCGCGGAAAGCTGGAGGTGCAGGACCCCATCGAGTATCCCGATGTCGGCGTCTACCACCCGCGCATGGAGCGGCGCATTGGCGACAGCCCGGCCCATCTTCCGGAGCCGGAGGGTGGCGCCTCGCGCGGGACGGTCGGACTGCTGCTGATGCGCTCGTACGTACTGGCCGGTGATTCGGCGCATTACGACGGCGTCATCGAGGCTCTGGAGAGCCGCGGTTATCGGGTCATCCCGGCCTTCGCGAGCGGCCTCGACAACCGTCCGGCTGTCGAGCGGTTCTTCATGGCGGACGGCCGCGCCTGTGTCGATGCGGTGATCTCGCTGACGAGTTTCTCGTTGGTGGGGGGGCCGGCCTACAACAACTCCGGCGCCGCCGAGCGGCTGCTGCGCAAGCTCGACGTGCCGTATCTCAACGCCCAGGCGCTGGAGTTCCAGTCCCTGGAGCAGTGGGAAGGTTCCGATCGCGGCCTTACCCCGGTAGAGACCACCATGATGGTGGCCATCCCCGAGCTTGATGGTGCCACTGGACCGGTGGTCTTCGGTGGCCGTGCGGCGATCCCTGGGGCCGACGGTGTCTGCCGCATGGAGGCCCACCCCGAGCGGGCCGCGATGCTGGCCTCCCGGGTCGATCGGCTGATTCGCCTGCGGCGTAGCGCACGCAGCGACCGCAAGCTGAGTATCGTCATCTTCAGCTTCCCGCCGGAGGCCGGCGCCCTGGGCTCGGCGGCATACCTGTCGGTATTCGCATCCCTCTACAACACCCTGGTGGAACTCGATGATGCCGGCTATCGGGTCGATCTGCCCGAGTCCGTGGACGATCTGCGCGATCGCATCATCAAGGGCAACGCTAGCACCTATGGGGCCCACGCCAACGTCCACCATCGGGTGACGGTGGACGACTATGTTGCCCGCGAGCCCTATCTCAAGGAGATCGAGGAGCAGTGGGGACCAGCTCCGGGGAAAGCGCAGAGTGACGGACAATCCATCCACGTCCTCGGCGCTCAGTTCGGCAACGTCTTCGTGGGCGTGCAGCCGGGCTTTGGTTACGAGGGCGACCCGATGCGGCTGCTCTTCGAGAAGGGGCTGACACCGACCCACGCCATGTCGGCGTTCTACCGGTACATCCGAGAGGATTTTGGGGCGGACGCGGTGCTGCACTTCGGCACCCACGGTGCTCTGGAGTTCATGCCGGGCAAGCAGTGCGGCATGAGCGCAGGTTGCTGGCCGGATCGGCTGATCGGCGATCTGCCCAACTACTACCTCTACGCGGCGAACAACCCCTCCGAGGGGTCCATCGCCAAGCGGCGCTCTGCCGCCACGCTGATCAGCTATCTGACCCCGCCGGTGGGCAAGGCGGGCCTGTACAAGGGGCTGCTCGAGCTCAAGGCTTCCGTGGAGCGCTACCGCTCTGCGCCGCCGGACAACGTGGAAGAGCGCACGGAGCTGGCCCGCCTGATCCAGGCCCAGGCCGCCGAGGTGGATCTGGCCGAACTTGAGCCCGAGTGGGTCGAGGAGGAAGCGGAGCGGCGCATTGCGCAGCTCAGCGAGGACATCCTCGAGATGGAGTACACCCTCATCCCCGAGGGGCTCCATGTGGTGGGTCAGCCCCCGTCCCGCGAGGGCCGGGTCGACCAGCTGGTGACCATGGCGGAGACCACCCACGGTGTGACCGTGGAGCGGGCCTGTGTCGAGGCGCTGGTTGACGGCTGTTCGCCACGGGAGGCGCTGGCCCGGGCCGAGAACGATGACCCGGAGGTCACCGAAGAGGTTCTGGAAGGACTGGCCGACACGGCACGGAAGTTGGGGGATAACCAGGAGCTGCAGGGCATCGTCCACGCCCTGGATGCCCGGTTCGTGCCGCCGGTCTCGGGTGGTGACCTGCTGCGTAGCCCTCAGATCCTGCCTACCGGGCGGAACATGCACGGCTTCGACCCCTACCGCCTGCCCAGCGCCTTCGCCGTCCAGGACGGCGCACGGCAGGCCGAGCGGCTGCTCGAGAAGCACCGCGAGGAGGGCCAGGAGCTGCCCGATTCCATCGCTATGGTCCTCTGGGGGACGGACAACCTGAAGAGCGAGGGAGCCCCCATCGGTCAGGCCCTCCACCTGATCGGTGCCCGGCCGCGTTTCGACAGTTACGGTAAGCTCGCCGGGGCGCAGCTCATCCCGCTCGAGGAGCTAGGTCGCAAGCGCATCGACGTGGTGATCACCCTCTCTGGGATCTTCCGCGACCTGCTGCCCCTGCAGACCCGGGTGCTGGCCGAGGCAGCGTACCTGGCTGCGTCCGCCGAGGACGAGCCGCCGGAGATGAACCCGATCCGCCGCAACGCCCTGGCGTATCAGGAGCAGCACGGGTGCGATTTCGAAACCGCCGCGCTGCGGGTGTTCTCCAACGCGGACGGGGCCTACGGCTCCAATGTCGGCTCGATGATCGACCAGGGCGCCTGGGAAAACGAGGACGAACTGGCGGATACCTATACCCGGCGCAAGTGCTACGCGTACGGGCGCAGCGGTGAACCGAAGCGCCAGGAGGAGCTGCTCGGCAGCATGCTCTCCGGGGTTGAGCTGACCTACCAGAACCTGGAGTCGGTGGAACTCGGCGTGACCACGGTCGATCACTACTTCGACACCCTCGGGGGCATCAGTCGGGCGGTCGCGCGCTCCCGCGGAGGTGAGCACGTGCCGGTCTACATCGGCGACCAGACCCGGGGGGAGGGCAAGGTGCGGACCCTCTCCGACCAGGTGGCGCTGGAGACCCGCACCCGGATGCTCAACCCGAAGTGGTACGAGGGGCTGCTGGAGCACGGCTATGAGGGGGTGCACCAGATCGAGGTCCACCTGACCAACACCATGGGCTGGTCGGCGACCACCGGCCAGGTACAGCCCTGGGTGTATCAGCAGTTTACCCAGACCTTCATGCTCGACGACGAGATGCGCGAGCGCATGGCGCAGCTCAACCCGGCGGCATCGGCCAAGCTGGCGAACCGGCTGCTGGAAGCCCACGAGCGCAACTACTGGAACCCCGATGAGGAGACGCTCGAGGCCCTGCGCCGGGCCGGGGACGAGCTCGAGGACTACTACGAGGGCGTCAACGAGGAGGAGCAGGCCGCATGAGCAATGGCTCGGTGCCGGTGTCCGGGATCGGAGGCCGAGGCGATGGCGAGGGGAGCTCGCAGGTCCACATGGAATCCACCGGCGGCATGGACCGGGCCAAGGTCTTCGCTGTCTATGGCAAGGGCGGGATCGGCAAGAGTACGACCTCTTCCAACCTTGCCGTCGCCTTCAGCCAGCTGGGCAAGCGCGTGCTGCAGATTGGCTGCGACCCCAAGCACGACTCGACCTTCACGCTCACCAAGCGTCTGGTGCCAACGGTGATCGACAGCCTCGAAGAGGTGGACTTCCACATGGAGGAGCTCCGCCCCGAGGACTATGTCTACGAAGGCTACAACGGCGTGCTCTGTGTGGAGGCCGGTGGCCCGCCGGCCGGAACCGGGTGCGGCGGTTATGTCGTGGGGCAGACGGTCAAGCTGCTCAAGCAGCACCACCTGCTGGAAGAGACCGATGTGGTCATCTTCGACGTGCTCGGCGACGTGGTCTGTGGCGGGTTCGCGGCGCCTTTACAGCACGCGGACCAGGCGCTGATTGTCACCGCCAACGACTTCGACTCGATCTTTGCCATGAACCGGATCGCCGGTGCCATCCAGGCCAAGGCAAAGAATTACAAGGTGCGCCTCGGCGGGGTGATCGCCAATCGCAGCGAGCGGACCGATCAGATTGACCGGATCAACGAGCGCATCGGGCTGCGTACCCTGGCGCACGTGCCGAACTACGACGTGGTGCGGCGCAGCCGTCTTCACAAGGCCACGCTGTTCGAACTCGACGAGCAGTCCGATGAACTCGACCGCGTGCGCGACGAATACCTCAGCCTGGCGGCTGCGCTGTGGAATGGCGTCGATCCGTTGAACCCCGCGCCGTTGAAGGATCGCGAGGTCTTCGATCTGCTGGGGTTCGACTGATGCCTACGGAGTCGTATCAACAACGGCGCAGCCGGGTCACCACCTACTTCGACCGAACGGCCACCAAGGCCTGGGAGCGGCTGACCTCGGATGCCCCGGTCAGCGGTGTCCGGGCCACGGTGCGCGCCGGTCGGGCCGAGATGCGGCAGACGCTGCTCGACTGGCTTCCGGCCGATCTCACCGGTGAACGCATCCTGGATGCCGGGTGCGGCCCCGGTGAACTGAGTGTCGAGGCCGCGCGCCGGGGCGCCCATGTGGTTGGTGTCGACGTCTCGCAAAACCTGATCGATATCGCCCATCAACGGATGCCGGATGACGTGGGTGCCGGACGGTTGGCGTACCACGTCGGCGACATGCTCGATCCGGACTGGGGAGAGTTTGATCGGGTCGTGTCGATGGATGTGCTCATCCACTACCCCTGCGCGGACGCCGTGGCGGCGCTGGCGGGCCTGGCCAGGCGTACACGACAGCAGATGGTGTTCACCTTCGCGCCGCGCACGCCGCTTCTGGCGACCATGCACGCCGTCGGCAAGCTCTTCCCGCGGGGCGATCGCTCTCCGGCGATTGAGCCGGTTGCCGAGCGCCGGCTGCGCCAGGCCATTGGCAACGAGCCGACCCTGGGTAGCGGCTGGCAAGTCGGTCGGACACGCAAGATCGCACGGGGGTTCTACATTTCTCAGGCGTTGGAGCTGCAGCGACCATGACGGATACCGCGTCTCTTCTCAAGGCGCGCCTGCGCCGCCTGGCCGTCCCCTTCGCCGATGTCGGGACCCGGGAACTGCCCATGACGCAGATCCTGCGTCTGTCCCTATTCCAGGTCACTGTGGGCATGCTCTACGTCATGTTCACGGGGACGCTCAATCGCGTGATGATCTACGAGCTGGGCATTGCAGCCTCCCTGCTCGGCGCGGTCATCGCCCTGCCGATCCTGTTCGCACCGCTGCGCCTGCTGATCGGGCACCGCTCGGACCACCGGCGGTCGGCGCTGGGGTGGCGGCGGGTGCCGTACCTCTGGATCGGCACGCTGCTGATGTTTGGCGGCCTGGCGGTGATGCCGTTCGGGCTTCTGGTCCAGGCCGAGTACGGCGCCGATGCGCCCTTCCTGGCATCCCTGGGTGCGGCGCTGGCGTTCTTCCTGGCCGGCCTCGGTGTCCACGTCACCCAGACGACCGGCCTGGCCCTGACCAACGACCTTGCGCCGGAGGGAAAACTGCCGCAGGTGGTCGGCGTGATGTACGTCATGCTGCTGCTCGGCATGGTCATCTCCACTGGTGTGTTCTATCTGCTGCTCTCTGACTTTAGCCACGAGCGCCTGGTGCAGGTGCTTCAGGGGGCCGCTCTGGTGGTCTGGGCGCTCAATGTGTTCGCGCTCTGGCGCCAGGAGCCACGGGATCCCGAGCGCAGCCGCGTCGATCGACCGCGTCCACCGTTAAGCGAGTCGTGGCAAAGTTTCGTAGAGAGGGGGCCGGTGGTTCGCCTCCTGGTGGTCATCGGTATCGGTGCCGCCGGTTTCGGGATGCAGGACATCATCATCGAGCCCTACGGGGCCTCAGTCCTGGGCCTGGAGGTCGCCGGTACCACGCTGCTGACCGGCTTGTGGGCGATTGGCATGCTCATCGGCTTCTGGTTCGCCAAGATGGCCCTTGAGCGCGGGATCAACGCCTACGGTGTGGCGACCATCGGTGCCCTGGTTGGCGTGCTGGCGTTTTCGCTGGTGATCGTCTCGGCACCCCTCGACTCGCCGACGGTCTTCAGGATCGGGCAGGTCGTGATCGGGGTCGGAGGGGCCCTGTTCTACGTCGGGACGCTCGCCGCAACGATGTCGATGGCGACGCGCGAGCAGAGCGGGATCGCCATCGGTGCATGGGGTGCAGTGCAGGCAACCGTGCTCGGTGCCGCACTGGCTGCTGGTGCCGGGATCTCGGATCTGGTCCCGGCGTTGGCGGAAGCCGGCCGGATGCCGGAGTTGTATCTGCACCCGGCGGCAGGGTACAGCGTGGTCTACTCGGTGGAGATCGTGCTGCTGCTCGCCATGGTCGTCGCGGCGTGGCCGCTGGCGCGGTTTGCAAGAGAGGGGGGGAGGAGCGTATCGCCGTCGACAGCAACGTCCAACGAGTCGGGTTACTAGCGACTGCGGTCGCACACGGGCCCTTGGCGCGCCCAGCGTGGCAGGGTTAGGCAAACGTCATCGTCGTCTCGTACAGGCCACGCCGTTCAATCGGTAAGGCCCTTTCGAGTGGAGGTTCGTTATGGAAGGAACTGGCGCTCTTACTGACTACATGAACGTAGCTCAGATGACGCTCTACGCGTTCTGGCTCTTTCTGGCCGGCTTGATCGTCTATCTGCGGATGGAGGACAAGCGCGAGGGGTATCCGCTGCAGGCGGAAGCCAACGAAAACTGCAACCGGACCCCGGAGAAGAAGCTCGGCTTCCCGGCTCCGCC
>LFFM01002612.1_pt1 | contig 11780 bp, 8 predicted proteins | sample 643131 | NCBI WGS metagenome assembly LFFM01 (sample SAMN03777445, study PRJNA286221) | soda lake metagenome | biome: soda lake; feature: Kulunda steppe; material: water; isolation source: sample Tc-Br brine of Tanatar trona crystallizer | place: Russia: Kulunda steppe | collected 2011-07
CGAGCCCGCGCAGGACGTAGTGCAAGATACTGCCATGACGGTAGTACTCCCACTCCTGCGGGGTGTCGATCCGCACACGGGCCTCGAAGGTCGTCTCGCCGCCATCCTCACGCCGTGCGACCACACGTACGCTGCGGGGCTGCTCGGTGATGCCCTCGATGTCGAAGGCCTCGTCCCCTGTCAGGCCGAGGTTCTCGGCGTTTTCGCCGTCGCGGAACTGCAGGGGGAGGACGCCGAAGCCCACCAGGTTGGAGCGGTGGATGCGCTCGTAGCTCTCCGCGATCACGGCCTTGATGCCCAGCAGCTTGGTGCCCTTGGCTGCCCAGTCACGGGAGGAGCCGGTGCCGTACTCCTTGCCGGCGAGCACGACCAGTGGGGTGTCCGCCTGCTGGTAGCGCATGGAGGCGTCGTAGACGCTGGTCTGCTCGCCACTGGGCACGTGCGTGGTCCAGCCGCCCTCGGTGCCGGGCGCCATTTTGTTGCGCAGGCGCACGTTGGCGAAGGTGCCGCGCATCATGACCTCGTGGTTGCCGCGCCGCGAGCCGTAGGAGTTGAAGTCCTTGGGGGATACCCCCTGCTCCTGCAGGTACTGCCCGGCAGGGCTGTCCGGGTGGATGGCCCCGGCCGGCGAGATATGGTCCGTGGTGATGGAGTCGCCGACGTAGATCAGGCAGCGGGCGCCGCGGATGTCCTGCAGCGGCTCCGGCGTCTTGCTCATCCCCTGGAAGTACGGGGGGTTCTTGACGTAGGTGGACTCACGCCAGTCGTAGAGTTCCCCCTGCGGGGCGTCGATGCCCTGCCAGGCGTCGTCGCCGTCGAAGACGTTGGCGTACTGCTCGCGGTACATCCCGGCCGAGATGTTGCCGCGGACGAGATCGGCGACCTCCTGCTGGGTGGGCCAGATGTCCTTGAGATAGACATCCCGGCCCTGGTTGTCGGTGCCGAGCGGCTCGTTGTACAGGTCCCGGGCCATGGTGCCGGCCAGGGCGTAGGCCACCACCAGCGGCGGCGAGGCCAGGTAGTTGGCGCGGACATCCTGGTGAATGCGGCCCTCGAAGTTGCGGTTGCCCGAGAGCACCGAGGTCACGCACAGGTCCCCCTCGCGGATGCCTTCGGTGACGGCGTCGGGGAGGGGGCCGGAGTTGCCGATGCAGGTGGTGCAGCCAAAGCCCACCACCGAGAAGCCCAGATGTTCAAGGTCGTCGAGCAGCCCGGCCTGCTTGAGGTAGGCGGGGACCACCTGGGAGCCGGGTGCCAGGCTGGTCTTGACCCAGGGCTTGGGCAACAGGCCGCGCTCGCGCGCCTTCTTGGCCACCAGGCCGGCGGCGACCAGCACGGCGGGATTCGAGGTGTTGGTGCAGGAGGTGATCGCCGCGATCACCACATCGCCGTGCTTGAGCAGCTCCTTGCGCCCGCCGATCTCGATCTCCACTGCGCCCCGCTCGTGGGCGTCGTCGATCCCCGGCGCGCTGTGGCCGCCCTCGTCCTCGAAGTGCTCCTCGGCCTCGTCGGCCGGCACCGCATGGTGGGCACGCAGGTGCTCCTGCAGGGTCTGCTTGAAGCTGGTCTTGGCCGCGTCCAGTGAGACTCGGTCCTGAGGCCGCTTGGGCCCGGCGAGACTCGGGACCACCGTACCCATGTCCAGCGACAGGGTGTCCGAGTACTCGGCCTCGCGAGCACCGGTCTCCCGCCACATGCCCTGGGCTTTGGCGTACTGCTCGGTGAGATCGATAAGCTCCTGGTCGCGGCCGGAGAGCTCCATGTAGGCCAGGGTCTCCTTGTCCACCGGGAAAATGCCGCAGGTGGCGCCGTATTCCGGGGCCATGTTGGCGATGGTGGCCCGGTCCGCCAGGGGCAGGTGGTCGAGGCCGTCGCCGAAGAACTCGACGAACTTGCCGACCACGCCCTTCTTGCGCAGTATCTCGGTGACGGTCAGCACCAGGTCGGTGGCCGTCGCGCCCTCCGGCAGTCGGCCCTCGAGGCGGAAACCCACCACCTCCGGGACGAGCATGCTGATCGGCTGACCCAGCATGGCGGCCTCGGCCTCGATGCCGCCCACGCCCCAGCCAAGGATGCCCAGGCCGTTGATCATGGTGGTGTGGGAGTCGGTCCCCACCAGGGTATCCGGGTAGGCCTGTGGCGTACCGCCATTCTCATTGCGGAAGACCACCTGGCCCAGATACTCGAGGTTGACCTGGTGGACGATGCCGGTGCCCGGCGGGACGACCCGGAAATTCGAGAACGCCGTCTGCCCCCAGCGCAGGAACTCGTAGCGCTCCCGGTTACGCTGGTACTCGATCTCGGTGTTGAGCTGCAGGGCCTGGCGGTTGCCGAAGTGGTCGACCATCACCGAGTGGTCGATGACCAGGTCGGCCGGGGAGAGCGGGTTGATCTTGCCCGGATCACCGCCGAGGTCGCGCATGGCGTCGCGCATGGCGGCTAGGTCCACCACCGCCGGGACGCCGGTGAAGTCCTGAAGCACCACGCGTGCCGGCGTGAAGGCGATCTGGTCCTTCGGTTCGGCCTTGGGATCCCAGTTGAGGACCGCTTCGATGTGCTCGCGGGTGACGTTGACGCCGTCTTCCGTGCGCAGCAGGTTTTCGAGCAGGATCTTCAGGGAGTAGGGCAGGCGATCGACGTCGTAATCGCGGCGCGGCCCGTCCAGGCTGTAGATCTCGTAGGCCTTTCCCCCGGCTTGCAGGGTGGTCCGCGAGTTGAAGCTGTCCGTCATGGTCCCTCCAGTGGTTGTGCGATCAGCGTTGTTTGGAGTGTATCGAATCCATCCTGATGCGTCGCTTACGCCTCGGCAGGCAGCCGCTCAAGTAGTTCACGGGCAGCGCCGGCGATGGCCTGGCGCCGGAAGAGCAGCGTCATCCGGCCGCCGCCATTGTCCCTCCACAGGCTAGCGCCGCGGATGCCGCACAGCAGCAGCGCGCGGATCAAGGCGGCATTGCGCTCGTTCTCCAGGTGTTGCTGCTCTCCGCGGATCATCAGCCGTGGTCCCATCTGGCTGATGGTCTGGCTGTAGAGGTCACCGATACCGTGGATGACGCTGGTATGGGTGGGGCTCTCGAAATAGGCCGCCTGGCCGCGGGCCTGCTCGATGCCCTCGGCGAGGCGCTGAAGCACCGCCTGACGCTTCATGAGGCGCCGCTCGAGGTGAAAGATGCTCGCCACGTAACGGGTCGTATCGGCCTCCTGGGGGTCCTCGAGCTGCTCCACCACCCGCCGCAGCCCCGGGGCGAGGCGCGCTGCGCCGTAAAGGGCGTCGGTGCAGCCGTCGTACTCCCCAAGCAGACCCTCGATCAGGGGCTCATACCGGCTCGCCTCGGTATCCCCGGTGCGTGCTACCTCGCGGATGCACTGCACCGCCTGCATGATGACGGCGAGGGTCAGGGCCTGTTCCTGTTCGCGCGAATCGCTCACACCACCTCCGTTGGATGCGTCTGCAGGGTCGGCGGGTTACCCCGGTCCGCCGGGTGCGCGGCGGCGATGGCCGCGCCCCCCAGGCACTGATCGTCGTCGTAGAGAACCAGATACTGTCCGGGGGTTGCCGCCCGCTGGGGCTCGTCGAAGCGGAACAGCACGCCACCGTCGTCCGTGTGCGCCACCGCCCCGGCCTGGGGGCGCTGGCGATAACGCACCTGGGCCTGCAGCCGTGCCCCCTCCGCGGGGATCGGCGCCAGCCAGTGAAAGGGGCCGGTTTCCACCGCGGCACTCTGCAGCCAGGGATGATCGTGCCCCTGGACGACGAGCAGCGCGTTGCGATGGGCGTCCTTATCGGCCACATACCAGGGGGCGGCGCCGTGATCCGGGTCGCCACCGATCCCCAGCCCCCGGCGCTGGCCCAGCGTATAGAAGGCGAGCCCCTGGTGGCGGCCGATCTCTCGTCCATCCTCGGTGAGGATGGGTCCGGGATCCAGGTCGATGTAGCGCTGCAGGAAACGGGTGAAGTCCCGTTCGCCGATGAAGCAGATACCAGTGCTGTCCGGGCGGTCGAAGTTGGGCAGCCCCGCGGACCGGGCCTCTTCGCGGATGGCTTCCTTGGTGCTGTCGCCGAGCGGGAAACGCACGGTGTCCAGGGCCGTACGGGATACGCCGGCGAGGAAGTAGCTCTGGTCTTTGTCCGGATCGAAGCCGCGCAGCAGGGCCGGCCCGTCGTCACTGGCGCGTCCCAGGCGGGCGTAGTGGCCGGTGGCCACGGCGTCCGCCGCGAACTGCTCCCGGGCGTGGTGCAGGAAGCGGTCGAACTTGATGTGCCGATTGCACAGGATGTCGGGGTTCGGGGTGCGCCCGGCGCGCAGCTCCCGCAGCGCCTGCTCGAAGACCTCGCGCCGGTAGTGCACGGCGAAGTTCACCCGTCGAATGGGGATGCCCAAGTGCTCCGCCACCTCTACTGCGGCGGCGATGTCGTCCTCGGCCGAGCACTGCATCAGCGTGTCGTCGTCCTCCCAGTTCTTCATGAAGAGGCCGATCACCTCGTGACCGGCGCGGACGAGGCGCAGCGCCGCCACGGCAGAGTCCACGCCACCGGAGAGGCCGACAACGATTCGCTTGGGGGATTCAGTCATGGGGCCGGATCTATCAGGTGTCCCGGGCCGAGAGGCTACCACAGTCCGCGGGTCACCCCGGTAGACCGGGGTGACCGCCACGGCTCACTCCGGGCCGCGGCCGGGGACAAGCACGCTCTCTTGGCTGCCCGGGACGCCGTCCCACTCCGCCGCCTCGCCGAAGCCCTCGGGGTCGATCAGCTCCAGGAAACGACGGGCCTGAGGGGAGAGGTAGCGGCCGCGACGCAGCATGACGCCGTAGGTGCGCCGCGGGAAGATCGCTGGTAGGTCGCGGATCGCCAGCTGCTCCTGCCCGGTCAGGCAGATCGCGCTGGCGATGCCGACCCCGAAGCCGAGCTCGACATAGCGCTTCATGATCTCCCAGCCACCGACCTCCAGGCGCACCTGGTAAGGCACGCTGTGCTGCTGGAAGATCAAGTTCACCAGGCGCCAGGTGGTCAGCTGGCGTGGCGGAAGGATCAGCTCGCCGGCGGCCAGGTCCTCGAGGGTGATCTCCTCCTTCTCGGCCAGCGGGTGATTCAGGGGCGTGATCAGCTTCAGTTCGAAGGTGTGCGTGGCGCGATAGACCACGTCATCGGGCAGGTCCAGATTCGACCCGACGGCAATGTCCACGCGGTCCTGCTGCACGGCGTGGATCTGCTCCTCACCGATGAGGTTGTGCAGACGGACGTGGACCTTGGGGTGGTGTTCCATGAAGGCGCGTAGCAGATCGGGCAGGACATAGAGTGAGGTCGACTCGCCGGCGGCGATGTCCAGATGACCGAGCTGCTGCCGGCGGTTGCGCGCCACGAACTGCTCGGGCAGGGAGTCGATCCCCTCGACGAGTGGTGCGGCAACCTCGTACAGGCCCTCGCCATCCGGAGTCAGCCGGATCCGGGGGCCCCGGCGCTCGAACAGGGTGATTCCCATCTCCCGCTCAAGGGCCTGGATCTGCAGCGACACCGACGGTTGACTCAGCTCTAGCCGCTCGGCAGCACGGGAGATGCTGCGCTCCTGCGCGGCGTGGCAGAACGCGCGCAACTGCTTGAGCCGGTTGTGGCGGTAGTAATGGCGGGGGGATTCGTGATCCAAGGCTTCTCGATCTTCGTCCATTGGGCCGATCAATATGCAATATAGTTTGGGAAATATTGTCAAATGCTGCGGCGCGCCATACTATCAGTGACGCGTTATTCAGGCGCGGCAGTACGCCACCCGGCTGCCGGCGCCTGGCGAACGTAGCGGTACGGGTTCTGGGCCCCGGGTTAACCCCGCCCGGGGTTCGTGCCCCACGAGGGCAACCGCGATGGCCCCTCGGGCCGACAGCAAGAGACCGTCATACAGGATTTTCGGGGGTACGGCGTACCAGCCCGATTGGGAGGAGCATGATGTTGAAAGATCAAGCGGCGATTGAGCGTGACTGGGCGGAGAACCCGCGCTGGAAAGGGGTGCAGCGGGGCTACGGGGCCGATGAGGTCGTCCGTCTCCGTGGGACCGTGCAGGTTGAGTACAGCCTGGCGCGCCAGGGTGCGGAGAAGCTCTGGAAGTCCATGCACGAGATGCCCTACGTCAACGCCCTCGGCGCACTGACCGGCAACCAGGCCCTGCAGCAGGTCAAGGCCGGGCTCAACGCCATCTACCTCTCGGGCTGGCAGGTGGCCGCGGACGCCAACCTGGGTCAGACCATGTACCCGGACCAGTCGCTGTACCCGGCCAATTCGGTCCCCGCGGTGGTGGACCGCATCAACAACGCGCTGCTGCGCGCCGATGAGATCAACCACGCCGAGGGCAACCCGCCGTTCGACTTCATGAAGCCCATCGTGGCCGATGCCGAGGCCGGCTTCGGCGGTGTGCTCAACGCCTTCGAGCTGATGAAGGGGATGATCCGCGCCGGTGCTGCGGGCGTGCACTTCGAGGACCAGCTGGCCTCGGTCAAGAAGTGCGGCCACATGGGCGGCAAGGTGCTGCTGCCCACCCAGGAGGCGGTCCAGAAGCTGATCGCCGCGCGCCTGGCGGCCGACACCATGGATGTCCCGACCATCCTGGTGGCGCGCACCGATGCCGAGGCGGCCGACCTGCTGACCTCCGACGTCGACGACAACGACAAGCCGTTCATCACCGGCGAGCGCACGGCAGAGGGGTTCTTCCGCACCAAGCCGGGCATCGAGCAGGCCATCAGCCGTGGTCTGGCCTACGCCCCCTACGCCGATGTGATCTGGTGCGAGACCGGCAAGCCGGATCTCGGGTTTGCCCGCGAGTTCGCGCAGGCCATCCACGAGAAGTATCCGGGCAAGCTGCTCGCCTACAACTGCTCGCCCTCGTTCAACTGGGCGGGCAACCTGGACGAGGCCACCATCCGCAAGTTCCAGGACGAGCTCGGCGAGATGGGCTTCAAGTTCCAGTTCATCACGCTGGCTGGCTTCCACTCGCTGAACTACTCGATGTTCGAGCTGGCGCGCGGCTACAAGGAGCGGCAGATGGAGGCGTACTCCGAGCTGCAGCAGGCCGAGTTCGCCGCCGAGAAGCACGGCTACACCGCTACCCGTCACCAGCGGGAGGTGGGCGCCGGCTACTTCGACCAGGTCACCAACGTGATCCAGGGCGGTCAGTCCTCGGTCACGGCGCTGAAAGGCTCGACGGAGGAAGAGCAGTTCTGAGACGGCGCCTGGTCGCCACCGGCGTAAGCCGACCCCGGGGTGGCGTGCAGCCGTCCCGGGGTTTTTTTATGGTGGTTATGGGTGGCCTACATTGGCCGGTTGGCGCGCGACTCTATAAAATGAAGGGTGATGACCGACGAGCCGAACCAAGACGATCCGCAGGGCCCCGAGGTTGAAGCGGCCAAACCGTCGCTCAAGCAGCCCCCGATGTACAAGGTGGTGCTGCTCAACGACGACTACACGCCGATGGACTTCGTCGTGGAGGTGCTGCAGCGGTTTTTCAACAAGGACCGCAACCAGGCCACGCAGATCATGTTGCACGTGCACACGCGGGGGAAGGGTGTCTGCGGGGTCTATACCCGGGATGTCGCCGAGACCAAGGTCTCTCAGGTCAACGACTACGCCCGCGAGCACGAACACCCGCTACTGTGTACGATGGAGGAAGCTTGAATCGTTCCAGGAACCGTGGCGGTACTGGCCGGTCCAATCTCCGGGGAGGTACCCCGGTCGAGCCCCAGGCGAGGTAATAGGGCATGCTGAGTAAAGAGTTAGAGTTCACGCTCAATCTGGCCTTCAAGGACGCGCGTGAGAAGCGCCACGAGTTCCTCACCGTCGAGCACCTCCTGCTGGCCTTGACCGATAACCCCGCTGCCTCGCAGGTGCTCAAGGCGTGTGGTGCCGACCTCGAACGGCTGCGCGGCGAGTTGCAGGCCTTTCTGGATGAGACCACGCCGCTGCTGCCGGTCAACGACAGCCGCGAGACGCAGCCGACCCTCGGGTTCCAGCGCGTCCTGCAACGCGCCATCCTCCACGTCCAGTCCTCCGGCAAGCGGGAGGTCACCGGAGCCAACGTGCTGGTGGCGATCTTCAGCGAACAGGAGTCGCAGGCGGTCTACTTCCTGCATAAGCAGAACATCTCCCGCCTGGACGTGGTGAACTACATTTCCCACGGCATCTCCTCGGTGGGGGGTGAAGAAGACATGGGCAAGGAAGAGAGTGGCCCGGCGGATGAAGAAGGTGCGGCCGAGCCGGCTCAAGGGGGGTCGCCCCTGGAGCAGTACGCCACCAACCTCAATCAGCGCGCCCGGCACGGGCAGATCGACCCGCTGATCGGGAGGCGCTACGAGATCGAGCGCACCGTGCAGGTGCTCTGCCGGCGCCGCAAGAACAACCCGCTGTTCGTCGGCGAGGCCGGTGTGGGCAAGACGGCCATTGCCGAGGGGCTGGCCAAGCAGATCGTCGAGGGCGAGGTGCCCGATGTGCTCAAGGAGAGCACCATCTACTCGCTGGATCTGGGCGCCCTGGTGGCCGGCACCAAGTATCGCGGCGACTTCGAGAAGCGCCTCAAGGCGTTGCTGCATCAGCTCAAGAAGGACAGCGGCTCGATCCTGTTCATCGATGAGATCCACACGATCATCGGAGCCGGCTCTGCCTCCGGCGGCGTGATTGATGCCTCGAACCTGATCAAGCCGATGCTCGCCTCCGGCGAACTGCGCTGCATCGGGTCGACGACGTATCAGGAGTACCGGGGCATCTTCGAGAAGGATCGCGCCCTGGCCCGGCGCTTCCAGAAGATCGACGTCAGCGAGCCGACGGTGGAGGACACCGTGCAGATCCTCAAGGGGCTCAAGAGTCGCTTCGAGGAGCACCACAACGTCCGCTTCACCGAGCCGGCGCTGCAGGCGGCGGCGGAGCTGTCGGCCAAGTACATCAATGACCGGCGCCTGCCGGATAAGGCCATCGACGTCATCGACGAGGCGGGCGCGCGGCTCCGGCTGCGGCCCCGTTCCAAGCGGCGCAAGACCGTGGGCCTGCCGGACATCGAGTCGATTGTGGCGAAGATCGCGCGGATTCCGCCCAAGCGAGTCTCCAGTCAGGACATGAAGATCCTCGAGAACCTCGAGGGCGAGCTCAAGGGGCTGATCTTCGGCCAGGACGAGGCCATCGAGAGCCTGGCGTCGACCATCAAGATGTCCCGTGCCGGACTGGGCACGCCGGATCGGCCGGTGGGGACGTTCCTCTTCGCCGGCCCGACCGGCGTGGGCAAGACGGAGGTCACCCGCCAGCTGGCCGACCTGACCGGAGTGCAGCTGATCCGCTTCGACATGTCCGAGTACATGGAGCGGCACACGGTCTCGCGGTTGATCGGGGCCCCGCCGGGGTATGTCGGCTACGATCAGGGCGGTCTGCTCACCGAGGAGGTGATCAAGCACCCGCACTCGGTGCTGCTGCTCGACGAGATCGAGAAGGCCCATCCGGACGTGTTCAACCTGCTGCTGCAGGTGATGGATCACGGCACGCTGACCGACAACAACGGCCGCGAGGCGGATTTCCGCAACGTGATCCTGGTGATGACCACCAACGCCGGCGCCGAGGAGATGAGCAAGCGCTCGATCGGCTTCACCAACGAGAACGACACCCAGGACAGCATGGAGGCGATCCGGCGCACGTTCTCGCCGGAGTTCCGTAACCGCATCGACGCGGTGGTGCAGTTCCAGCCCCTGGGGCAGGACACCGTGCAGCGCGTGGTCGACAAGTTCATCCGCGAGCTCTCGGTGCAGCTGGCCGAGAAGCGCGTCACGCTGGTGGTCGATGGCGACGCCCGGCGGTGGATCGGCGAGAAGGGCTACGATCCGCAGATGGGCGCACGCCCGATGGCCCGCGTGATCCAGCAGCACATCAAGAAGCCCCTGGCGGAGCAGCTGCTCTTCGGCGAGCTCACCGGCGGCGGCGAGGTCGAGGTCACGGTCGAGGACGGCGATCTGGCCATCCACGTCCGGGAAAAGGACACCGAGGGGGCGTAGCCCGGCGAGCGGGGCCCCCGTGGCCCCGGCGACGGGTGTTCCGGGGCGGGGCGTTACCGCTCTCGGTAGACGATGCGACCCTTGTTCAGGTCGTACGGGGTCAGCTCCACCGTCACCTTGTCCCCGGTCAGGATGCGGATGTAGTGCTTGCGCATCTTCCCGGAGATGTGGGCCGTGATCACGTGGCCGTTCTCCAGCTCGACGCGGAACATCGTATTGGGCAGGGTGTCGACGATCACCCCCTGCATGCGGATGGAGTCTTCCTTCGCCATGCGCCTCTCTGATTCGTGGTCGCTGCGGTCGGATGGAGTCCCGCTTGCACGGGACTTCTGAACGCGCGAACTATACCGGCCTGTAGCTCTGGCGGCAAGGCGGTGCGCCGTCTATGCGCCGGCGAGCCACCGGCGTCCGTCAAACACCTCGTGGGGACGGAACGTGGCCTTGTAGGCCATGGTCGGGGCGTCCGCAATCCAGTACCCGAGGTATACGTGCTGTGCGCCCAGCCGGCGTGCCTCCGAGAGTTGCCAGAGCACGGCCAGGTTGCCCAGGCCGCGGTGCTCGGCCTCGGGGGCGTAGAAGGTATAGACGGCGGACAGGGCGCCGGGGAGCACGTCGGTGACGGCCACACCGAGCAGGGGGCCACGCTCCGTGCTGCGCAGCTCATAGAAGACGGTGGTGCACCAGGGGGCTGTCAGGAACCCTTCGGCCTCCGCGCGGTCGGGGTCGGCCATGCTGCTATGGGGATGCCGATGGTCGATGTAGCGCCGGTAGAGCGCCAGCTGTTCGTCGGTGAGAACCGGCGGGCAGGCCGCGACGTGCAGGTCGGCGTTGTCGCGCCGGCAACGGCGGTGGCGGCGCCGAGCGCGGAAACGGGCCACCGGGATGCGCAGCGACTGACACGCCGCGCAGCCGGGGCACCGCGGCCGGTAGATGTAGGGTCCGCTGCGCCGGAACCCCTGCTCGAGCAGCAGCTGATAGCGCCGATCATCCAGCGCCAATTGCGGCGAGAGGAACTCGAGTCGCGCCGTTCGCCCGGAGACGTAGGCGCACTCATGGCAATCGGTGCGCAGCAGGGTGACGCGGTTTCGGGTCACGACCCCTCCCGGCTGCGGTGCTCGGTGGCGGGGTCGAGGTCGTTATCCAGGCGCCATGGTGAGTCGCGATGGGAGGCCTGCAGTGCCCGGTCCAGGCGCGCCAGGTATTCGCTGCGAGGGATCTGGCGGACGCCCAGTCGGGCCAGGTGGGGGTTGCTCATCTGGCAGTCGAAGAGCTGAAAGCCCCAGCGCCAGAGCTGCGCGGTCAGCCAGGTCAGACCCACCTTTGAGGCGTCTTCCATGCGACTGAACATGGACTCGCCGAAGAAGGCCCCGTTCAGGGCCACGCCGTAGACCCCGCCGACCAGCTCCTCCTCCAGCCAGACCTCGGCGGAGTGCGCGCAACCGAGGTGGTGGAGTTCGGTGTAGGCGGCGATCATCTCGCGGGTGATCCAGGTGCCGTCCTGGTCGGGGCGTGGGGCGGCGCAGCCGGCCATCACGGCCTCGAACTCGGTATCCAGGGTGACCGTCATGCGGGTCTGGTTGAGCCGTCGGCGCAGGCTGCGGCTGACGTGGAAGTCCCCCGGCAGGAAGATCCCGCGGGGGTCAGGGCTCCACCAGAGGATGGGCTGCCCCTCGCCGTACCACGGGAAGATCCCATTGCGGTAGGCGGCCATGAGGCGCTCGGCGGAAAGATCCCCTCCGACGGCGAGCAGGCCGTTGGGGTCGGCCAGGGCC
>LFFM01002614.1_pt1 | contig 11775 bp, 22 predicted proteins | sample 643131 | NCBI WGS metagenome assembly LFFM01 (sample SAMN03777445, study PRJNA286221) | soda lake metagenome | biome: soda lake; feature: Kulunda steppe; material: water; isolation source: sample Tc-Br brine of Tanatar trona crystallizer | place: Russia: Kulunda steppe | collected 2011-07
AGAACCGTTCCAGCGAAGTCGTCGGTATACATCTCTATTCGCCGAATTGCCGCGGCGATTTCGCCCGCCGACGCAGCCGTATTGCAAGCGAGGATTCCGGGGTGGTGCTCAACGTTCAGTTCTGGATCAGCCCCACGAAAATCGGTGTCTTCGCTCAGAATGAGCCGGTCGGTTTTGCGTGCATACTGCAAGAGTACCGTATCTTCAGAGCCGAGTTCAACATCCTCACCAACGATTGCAACATCGTGTCCCTCACCGCGGAGCGCAGAAACAATGGCTGGTGTAACGTGCTCATCAGCCAACAGCCTCATACCTCGGGCTCTGACTGGGTTTTCGTATCGAGGTCCTCGGGACCACGAATGACAGATCGCTCGTCAGGGATGGACTGACGCTCGGCTTGGATCTGGCGCATCTCCTCGGCGTGATCGTAATAATATACCAAGGCACGGTAGACGTCGGCGATATCGAGATCGTAGTCGGCGGCGACCTGTTCGGGGGATTCTCCGGCATCAAGTACCCGCTTTGCGACATGGTGGACACCGATACGCCTCCCCTCGATTCGGGGCGCACCACCCAGCGTGTCCTTCGTCGAGACGATTTCAGCCATTAGCAGGTACTACGATCCACGCACCAATAAAGGCTGGCCGGAGCGGCCTCCAGTGACAGCTGTTGTCTTCAGGATCTCCTCCAATCCTTGTCCGTCAATCTGATTACTCGCTTCTTATTCGCACTCGTCACCGGAATCCAGCCGGTCGTCCGTCGTTCCACTCGACTGCAGTGACTGCATCGGGGAGTGATTCGAGTCTTCGCTCGACCACGTCGAGCGGGTGTGAGTCGATGAAGGTGGCCGCTTGATGATCCACAGCTGTTGCGCTATCGTTTACTTGCAGGTGAACTGGTCCAAGATCGTCGTGCGTATCGTCTTGATGCCAGCCAACCAGCAGTTGTCGTTCTGGTTCGATCCAGTTGAACCAGTAGTACTCGTACGGTTCGCCCGTCTGCAGTTGGGATCCGACTTCGATTCGTGCGGTCGTCGTCGGATACGCCTCATCGCCTAAGAACTGTCGTGGGTTGACTGTGCCGACGACGCGGTACGGCCCAGCTTCACGTGGTTCGGTACGGCGTCGGTGAACAGCATCGAACTCGGAACTGAGCCGATTGCGGATGCGATCGTGGAGCCGCTTGCTCTGCAAATTAGCTCGATTGGCGAGAAAAACGACCATCAGGCAAACGAGGAGGAACTGTTATTTTTGTGTGAGGTAAGTTCGACGACGTCACCATACAGGTGGAGTGCATGTTTCACGAGCGCGAGTTCCGTGTTGACCGCCTCCCATGTAGCGATCACATTACGCCGTTCACGAAGTTCCGCGGCCGAGAACTCCTCTTCGGCGAGTTGTTCCCGAAACTCCTCGAGTGAACTGTCATTGAACTCCGACGCTAACGCTTCTTGCTCTTCTTTCAGCTCTGTGAGCTGCCCTTCCAACTCATCCCGCGTATGCTCCTCGATGAGGGTGGTAACCTCATCAAAGAGCATCCGAACTGGATTCGCGTCGTATGCTTTGGTCCCGTCAACTGTCGTTTCGATGACCCAGTCGTCCCGCTCTAGGCGCTGAAGTTCATCGTCAGCTGTTGCCCGTGAAACCTCAGCTCGGTCAGCGATCTCTTGGACAGGTGTTGGCTCGTTCAGTAGTTCGACGACTTCGCGAACCCGTTCACGTCCACTCATCGTATCCATCCACGTCCCGCGGTCTGAGTCCCTCATTGTCCTCCGCTACGATCCGACTCGATAAATAATTTGGCTCGAGTCAATTATTTGGTCACCGGTTGTGGAAGGTAGCCGATGCCTCGGGAGTTTCAGTGACGGCTGTCGTCGTCCGGATCTCTTCCAACACCTGTCCGTCTGTGTGACCACCGACGACCACTCGAGCGACAGACCACCCGGTAGCTGACCCTCGTACACCCGCATTCTTCCTGTGAATTCGTTTTTTGAGAGAGTTCAACGACCTCTCTCGAGGCTCTCTGATCGATATAGGGGCCCACCTGAAATAAATCCTGGAAGAAGAATTATATCCTTCCGTCGAGACGAGAGATTATGGGCCCACCAAACGAGGAGTCGGATCCGGCTGCGTTCGAAAACCCGTTCACAACGGAGGAGTCGGCTGAAGAACGGGTATATGGCACAGTCCTCCAAACGCGGGAGCCGACGTCAGCAAACGCAATTGCTGATCGAGCGGATTGTGACCCTAAAACCGCACGCAAATATCTCGAATGGTTCACAAAACTCGGAATCGTCGTCCGACATAGCGGTGACCCAATCACCTACGAACGCAACGATGGATATTTCGAGTGGCGAGAAATCAACGATCTCGCAGCTGAGTACACGCCAGATGAACTCAAGGCACGGGTTCGACAGCTAACCGATCGTCTCCAAACGTACCGGAATCGGTATAATGCAACTCACCCAGATGACGTCGATGCGTTGTCACCGCCTGAGGAGATATCGGTCGAAGCGGCCTTCACAGACCTGACCGACTGGAAAACGGCTCGTGATGAACTGAAACGATACGAGCGAGCGCGCCAGCTCCAGGCGAATGACACGGCTGTTGAGGTGTAGGTGTGGGCGAGCGTCGCTCCGGTGATCGGCCGTCCGAACCGACGCCACGTATCGACACACCGGTGCTGCGAGATATTCGTGATCGGCTTCGAAACGTGGACCATTTCGAGTCTGTCGAAATTACCGCTGCAGAAGGACAGAAACGACTCAACGCAGTTTTCGATCCATCGGTTAGCCCACCCGCTGTCGAGGAACGGTTTCTAGACATCCGCTGGTACAGCAACGACGACTTCCGAATTCACTACCAGGAGAACTGGAACAACCATCGATGGATGCAGCGTTGGAACAGGCACCCAAACGAGCATAACGATCGCGAACACTTTCATCCGCCACCGGATGCATCAACACCAGGGACCGATCAACCGTGGCCTCGCGACTACCGGGATGTAATGGCACAAGTCATCTCATCGCTCAACGAACGAACCAGCGAACTCTGGGCAGAGATCCAACAGGAGTGAATGAAGGTACGTACTCTCTGATCTCATTCAAAACAAGTAGCACTCGTGTCCTCACGAAGCTGAGTACTTTCTCGAGTTCGCGAAGCGTCTCTTCGGACGCAATATGCCGGACATCTTCGTCGAACGCTCGAAGTAGTGCTTCGAGCGGTCGACCGCCGAATCCGAGCGCTGAAACGACGACGTTCGTATCGAAGACTACTTGCCTTCACAAGATGACCACACGCCTGTTCGGTCTCTTCGAGATGGGCGTCCTGTTCCTCGAGCCGAGTCTCGAGAGCGACCAACCTCTTCGACAATGACGATCGCGACAAGTGGTTGAGTCCTAACAGAGACAGTCGTGGGATTGGTTTGCTAAGGCCAGAACGTGATCGTGAAGGAACGTTGCGTACGCTAACATTGCATCTGCCTGTTCTGCTGTGGCTCGCTTTTCCTGATAGTAGAGCCCATTTCGATAGTTTTTCCAGAGCTCCGCCAACTCATCGGCAGTGTCTTGTGAGAAAATGCCGGCTCTCGCACCGTATTCGAAGGTATCATCGTGGTTGGTGAGTTCGTTTGAATCAGCGACTCCCGCCTGTACTACGAAAAACTGTACTGTCCGTTCGATGGCTGCGAACGACCCTTCGACAACAAGGGTGTGATGTCGGTCAATATCTCGAAGAGCGCGGATTCCATCCAGTATCCGACATGCGTTCCGAAGTTGGATAAGAGCCTCGTCTTCGACTTCCAATCCAGGCTCCACTTCGCCCTGCTGGTTGAAGGCGAGTATGACGTCGCTCAACTCTTCGCTACACGGATCGTTTTCGTTCATTCTGCCCCCTGGTTACTCAGTACTGCCTCTTTCACTTCTGCTAGCTCTTCTGAATCCCTGAGAACGATCCCTTCAGTTAGGATTTCAGGAATATCCTCGCCGTGGCTCAGAGCTGTTTCGGTGGATTCGACAAGGACCTCGAATTCGTACCGATCACCCTGCTGATCGGGTGTCCCAGTGGGTTGTTCAAATCGTTTGTTTTCTAATTCAGCTCCGATTTGCGTTGCTTCCCGCCGTGCTTTGAGGAGTTGGTCGTTGTCATCCACGAGCAGCCAGAGATCGATGTCTGATTGACGGTCGGCTTCACCACGAGCAACACTGCCGAAGAGGACGACGGCTGAAAGGGCAGCAACGTCGCTTTCAGCCCAATCAAGGAACTCCTGAATTGGCCGTCTGAATTCGTCTTGTGGGATCGCAAAGAGTGGGTCATCGGGGATCGTAACACGGTTCCGATTGAGGCTAACGTCCTTACTTCTCCCGTCCTGATCAACGGTGACCAGTTCAATATCCTCGAGCAGATTTACTGCATTGGTCGTCGTCTTAGAGCCATTGTTCGTGAGCGATTGGAGTTCGCTTACGGTAAATTCTCGAAATGGGTTACGGATGAGAAGTTCCAGGATATCCTCCATGGCTCTGTACCGGAATACCTGCTCCTCGCCCCAGGGGAAGGGGAGTGTGACTGTGGCCCCCTCTTCACTCTGAGTGTCCATATACACTCTTAGTGTGAGGTCTACTAAAACGTACGGGAAAGCCCCTCCCTCAACGAGCGAGGTCACAAGACCAAACGAAGTAGGGAGGGATCGGTTACAACGGTTAGGATTCTAGCCAGAGAAAGATTGGGGACAGAATGCCCGGTTGAGTTTCCAGTGACAGCTGTTGTCGTCAGGATCTCCTCCAACCCCTTGTCCGTCTGTGTGACCACCGACGACCACTCGAGCGAGAGACCCACACCTATCCAACCCTCGTACACCCGCATTCGTGCTGTGAGTTAGGTTTCCTAGAGAGTTCTACGACCCCTCTCGAGGCGTCTTTGACCCACTGTCCCCGGTCACCGGAGGACACCAGCTGTCACCGGCTGCTCTCACCTCCTGTTTCACCAGGAGCCTCGACGTCTTCGGGAAGCACCAGCCGACGTTCGGTGTACTCGAGGCCGTTCTTTCGTTCCTTCTGCCTGTGGACGGCTACTCGGTGCGTCGAGAGATCGAGCATGACGTCGATCACTCTCGAGACCAGCTTCTTCGCGTAGGTCTTGCTGATACCGGGCTCCCGTCGACGGATCCAATGTCTGAGATCGCTGGCTTTGACGTACTCTTCGATCCCCTTGCAGCCGGCCTCCCAGGGATTGTCGCCGACGCTCGAGTCGACTCGAGCTTTCCAGAGTTTCGCGGCCAACCGCGTGGGCAAGGAGTTCGTGCTCGCCCGTCGCATCTCCTCGTCCATCCGGGCGAGTTGCTGAATCGGTAGGAGATCGCCATACGCGAGTGAAACCCTGCCTCGCTCGAGTGGGTCTGCCTGCTCCGGCAATCGGAAGTACTGTTGGCCGTCGTCTTTCGTAATCCGCTCGAGGCGGCCATCGGCGACGTCGACGGCGTGTTTGTCGACGGTTTCCTCGAGTAGATGCGTTTCCGCCTCGAGTCCCCACTACTATGGGATGAACAGGCGCAAAACCTCGTGCTTCATCGCGGAGGGGATGTCAACGATTTCGAAACCACGCTGCGATTTCCTGCTGAAATTGATCGATCCACTCGAGATCGTCCTGTAATACGTCGTACACCAGATCGTGATCGACATCACCGTATCGATGCGCGAGATGATTTCGAAATCCGACCGCCTCCGCAAGCTTCGCTCCGGTTTCTGTGGAAATGATCTCGGCGTCAACCAACGCCTCGATTTCTTCGCGAGAGGTCTCGGTATTGCCGAGGCCCTCCGCCGCCCGGATGTGGCTCGCCAGATCGATACACGACTGAATTGCGTTCATTAGCGATCGCTCGACAGCACGTTAGAGCACGATATCGCCGAGATACGTCGATTTGGAGACGTCTCGCATCTCTTTGCACTCGTTCGTGTACTGGTTGATCAACTCGAGGCGATCGACAACGACGTCTTCGTCGACCATCAGATGTTCCCCTCGGCGAGCCGATCGATAAATTCGCGGCGCTGCTGTTCGCGTTGTTCGCTTGCAGCCTCGACGCGGCGTTCGAGTCGTCGTTCATCCGCCGTTTTCAGTGCCCGGTCGCCGTACAGGAGAATCCCATCTCGGAGTGCGTTCAGTGCAACAGTGTCCGGGAGCCCCTCGAGATCGCTGACGTCCACGAACGGCTCGGCGTACGACTGGAGGCGACTATCGATCCGATTCCGTTGTCGAAATCGCTCGCGTCTCGAGCACTCGTCGGTGAATCGCACGCATACGTCGAGCTCCGACGCCGACGTTTCCGAGCCGGTTGCGTACGAGCCGAACACCACGGCATACCGGACGTCGGTCTCCACGAGCATCGACCGAATCCCTTCGAGGTCGACGCTATCGGAAATCGTCTCGATCGAGACGCGAGCGTCGTCTCGCATAGTTTCAGGTACGCGTTACACTGACTTATAGTATCGGCTGTTGCTCGAAGGGACAGCGAGTCGTGTCCATGGTGTCGTCTCCGGTGAGCAACTCGAGGGCCTCGATCTCGTTTGCTGCCGAGGCTGCTCGCGGTGGCTCGAGTCGATCGATCAGCGCGAGGTAGAGCAACGGGGACGTGTCGGCAACGACGAGAGCATCCTCACCGTTGAGCATACTCGAGATCTTCCGCGAGTTCCTCGTCCGTATAGTGGCGTTCGACGGTACGCTCACCGAGCAGGCGGTGGAACTCTCGTCTCGGCATGTCGGCAAGTTCACGCGCTATTCCGAACGAGAGCATCCCCTCCTGATATAGTGAGACCGCTAGCTCTCGCCGAAGCACGTCCTCGCGTTCATCTTCCGGGACGTTGACGGAATCGTAGACGTCCGACGGAACATCGATCGACCGCATAGAATATCATTCGCCGCATATCCACAAAGACCTTGGTTCGGTTCTTTCCCAGCAACTCCGTTGACAGCTGTTGACTTCAGGATATCCTCTCGCCCCTGTCAGTCAGTCTAACCACCGGCGGCCACTCGAGGGACACACCGACCGGTACCCAGCCCTCGTACACCCGCTGTCCTGTGAGTTAACCTTCTGAGAGAGTCACTGGACCTTTCTCGAGGCGTACTGGTACCCACTGTCCCCGGTTGCCCGAGCAACCCAGTTGTCACCGCTGAAGCGGTGGATGAACAGTCACATCGAACATTTCAAGGTCTGAATCGAATGTCATGATGTGTTCAAAGTCGTGACGTTCCATCTGCACACCGATTGTGAAATCGGTGAACGAGGCAGAGTTATCCTCCCACTCCATGAACCGGTTTCGGGCATGTTCGAACGTCTCCGCATCGAGAGAGACGATATCGAAGAAATCGCTCGTCTCGATTGCTGAAAGAAATGACGTTACACAGGTCATATCTGCACGCTTCTTGAGTCGGGTCGCAGCCTCATCGATAATATGCTCGTTAACGACGAACCGCCGGTATGGGAGGTGTTCTTCGCGGACGAAGCGGAGAAATGCGTATGCAATCTCGTGGAACTCCTCGCCAGGATTGTACAATGCGTACAGAAACTTTGGACCGAGCACACAGGTTCGCGGGACTGTTCCATTATCACTATCAAAATGACCCGGTGTGACCGTCCCGATTGCTGTTTCGACACTCGTCATTTATCTGGCTTCTGCAGTGTCGTAGATTCACCATCGCCTTCCCAGTCTTCGACGAGATCGGCTTCATCACGCAGGTCTGTTTGGTGCTGATCCGACGACCGTTCTCGGAGATCGTCAACCGAGCTGAATAAGGGATCGGTCGTATCAACCGCTTCCTGTTGCTCGATCCACGCTGCTGTTGCCTCTCTGAGTGCCTCTCGTATCGACAGGTCACGTTGCTCTGCAATTTGACGGAGGCGTTCGTATTCGTCATCCGAGACTTCGGTCTGGATATGAGTCATATAGTCTCATGTATGGATTTGAGCTCATGGATGAAAAATCTTCCATCACTACCGAGGGTGTCGTTGTGTAGCGTCGTTCGTATGCCGCAAGAATTGGGTCGGCTATCGAAGGCCACATTCATCGAAACGCTGAGCGGTCGAAGGCGATGTGGTTACCTGCTGTTCGCCTCAGGGAGAGAACAGTCGTTCTTTGTTCACTCTGAGTGTCTCCATACACTCTCAGTGTGATGTATACTGGCTGAAGAAGGAACAACGATTACGGGGCAGGGAGGCTCCAGTGACAACTGTTGTCGTCAGGATCTCCTCCAATCCCTGTCCGTCAATATGACCACCGACGACCAATCGAGGGACACATCAACCGGTATCCAACCTTCCTTCAGCCGCGTGCGTCGTGTGAGATAGGCGTCTCAGAGAGTCACTAGGCCTCTCTCGAGGCGTCCTGTAACCTACTGTCCCCGGTCACCCGAGGACACCAGCTGTCACCGGCTGTTACTCATCTCCTCCTGTTTCACCAGGAATTGCTGCGTCGGCGGGCAGCACCAACCGCCGTTCGGTGTACTCGAGGCCGTTCTTGCGCTCTGTTCGCTTCCTCACTGCGAGGCGATGCTTCGAGAGATCCAGTATTGCGTCGATCTTCTGTGAGACCAACTTCTTCGCGTAGCTCTCGCTGATGCCGGCTTCCTGTCGTCGAATCCAGTGTTTGAGGTCGCTGGCTTTCACATACTCACCGATCTCTCGGCAGCCCTTCTCCCAGGGGTTATCGCCGACGCTGTCGTCAGTACGGGCTTGCCACAGCTTCGCTGCGAGCCGTGTTGGCACTGTGTTCGCAGCTGATCGGCGCATCTCCTCGTCCATCCTGGCCAGTTGCTGGATTGGCAGCAGGTCCCCATACGCAAGGGAGGTTTCGCCCCGCTCGAGTGGGTCCGCACTCGCGGGCAGTCGGAAGTACTGCTGGCCGTCATCTTTGGTGACCCGCTCGAGACGACCTTCACCGGAACCGGCATCTGAATTACCTGTCTCTCGCAGTGGATTCAGACAGTGTGGTGGTCACGAGAAGTCGACATATCGAATCAAGAAGCGGGAGCGTTCACTCGTCCTCGAGTGCCGCGTAGATTTCCGCGTGACGGCGTCCATCAAGCTTCCCCATTTCGAGCGCGATTTCGCGGCGTTCGGAATCGCTCTCGGCAGCTCGATACCGCTCGTACAGCTGACGGACCTCATCGTCGACTGCTGTTGAGGAATCGGTACTGGACGCCATTGCTCTGCCGGACGTACTCCGTGTAGCCATTTATCAGTTGCGGCGAGCGCACGCCCGGAAATAGATGACTGCAGTGTCTGTGTCGACTGCAGCTTCGTCAGTTGCGAACCGATGTAAAAGAGCTCGAATTTCGTCACCGTACTCGAATGTATACCCATTCATCATATAGAAGACAACCACCGTTCGGAGTGCTGTTCGCTTGTTCCCGTCGACGAACGGGTGTTCCGCAACGAGCAGCCGCATCAGATGAACCGCTTTTTCGTGGATCGTCTCTGGTACCTTCCCAAAGAATCCCTCCGAAATGTACTGCAGTGCTGACGCAATCGCGTCTTCTGATCGAACGCCTGGCTCTGTGCTGTCGCCTTCTGCCACGATTTGCTCGTGAAGATCAAGGATAAGTTCGACAGAGGGATACGCGATGTCGTCAGTCACACGCTCGACTTACTCACGCCGTCTGTTAACCGTTTCTCAACGGTCAATGCCTGGTCTCGTCGCAGTGACGTCGGTGATGGTTGGCGACCGATTACGCTCAGTAAACCCGGCGACATCTGTCGTCCCCAGACAGTCCGTCCAACCCGTCCGTCGTACTGACCACCGACGACCACTCGAGGGACACACCCAACGCTATCCGTCCTTACAAACACCCGCGGGCGTGGTCTGGTGTGGGTTCGTTCCCTGAGACGTCTGGCCCCTCTCGAGGCGCTATTCACCCCTTTGTCCCCGGTCAGCCGAGGACACCAGCTGTCACCGGCTCAGGTTACCTCCTGTCTCACCAGGAACCTCGACGTCTTCGGGAAGCACCAGCCGCCGTTCGGTGTACTCGAGGCCGTTCTTTCGCTCCCGTCGCCTACGAACGGCCACGCGATGTGTTGAGAGATCCAACATGGCATCGATCACCCTCGAGACCAGCTTTTTGGCGTACGTCTCGCTGACGCCGGATTCACGCCGGCGAATCCAGTGTCTCAGATCGCTTGCGGTAACGTACTCGTCGATTCCTGCCCCCACCGGTCTCCCAGGGGTTGTCGCCAACGCTCGAGTCGGTGCGTGCCTGCCACAGCTTTGCGGCCAGTCGTGTAGGCAGCGCGTTCGCCGCCGACCGTGGTATCTTGTCGTCAATCCTGGCGAGTTGCTGAATTGGGAGGAGGTCGCCATACGCAAGCGAAACCGTGCCCTGATCTAGCGGATCGACCTGTTCGGGTAATCGGAAGTAGCGCCGGCCGTCGTCTTTCGTGATCTGTTCAAGGTGACTGTCGTGGTCAGTGAATTCGATCAGATCCACTCGGTAGTAACTCTCTCAAGCCCCTGTACCTGTGTTTGTGGATAGTGCTTTGACATTTCGTGAACCGCATCAGCGATATCCACCGCAGGAATAGACAAATCCGGGATATACAATACGGCACGATAGTCCGTTTCGGTGAATGTCAGAACAAAATCGTCATCGTAGGTGAGGATCAGCCGATCGTGAGTTGTCGAATACGCCGCAATCTGCTCGTCTGTCGCTCCTTTTCCGAGCGACGAAACAAAGTCGACGTGCTCAACATCGTGACCATAGTTTTCGAGACGGAATCCGATTTCGTGCTCGATATTTTCGTCACAGAGAAGCCGGTATCCCATCTATTCGTCAGTCGGCGGTCGCAACGAGGACTGTTGTTTGCTTTTCTGAGTCGCAGTGGCATGCTGTCGTTCGGCGGACCGCATCTCTTCTGGATTCGAGTGATAGTATGCGAGTGCCTCGTAGACGTCTGCAATATCGAGGCTAAACCGATCTGCAACCGTTTCAGGTGCGAGCCCCCGTTTTTCAACTCGAGCGTGTATTTCCCGAACGGTAATCCGACTCCCTGGTAGATGTGGTTCGTCGTGGATCTCGGAGTCCTCTCCTGAAACGATCCGATACTGCGACGTAGCCATGATTCACGGTACGTGTCCAACTGACTTTAACTGTCGGTCGCAATCGGTGAGGATTGAATTCGATTCCCCTCCAGTGACACTTGTTGTCTCCAGACATCCCGTTGAATCGTGTCTGTCGTACTGACCACCGACGACCACTCGAGCGAGACAGCCACAGCTACCCAACCCTCCTACACCCGCGTTCTTCCTGTGAGTTAGTTTTCTGAGAGCGTCAACCGGCCTCTCTCGAGGCGTTCGTCACTCCTGTGTCCCCGGGCATCCGAGGACACCAGCTGTCACCGGCTCTGGTTACCGCCTGTCTCTCCCGGAACGTCGACATCTTCGGGGAGTACAAGCCGACGTTCGGTGTACTCGAGGCCGTTCTTGCGTTCGGTGCGCCTGCGAACAGCTACCCGATGCGTCGAGAGATCCAGCATGGCATCGACCACCCTCGAGACCAGCTTCTTCGCGTACGTGTCGCTGACGCCGGCTTCCTGGCGACGGATCCAGTGTCTCAGATCGCTCGCTGTGACATACTCGTTGATTCCTGCACCACCGGTTTCCCAGGGATTGTCGCCAACGCTCGAGTCCGTTCGCGCCTGCCACAATTTCGCAGCCAGCCGTGTGGGAAGCGCGTTCGCCGCTGACCGCAACATATCGTCGTCCATCCGGGCGAGTTGCTGAATCGGCAGGAGGTCACC
>LFFM01002615.1_pt1 | contig 11772 bp, 12 predicted proteins | sample 643131 | NCBI WGS metagenome assembly LFFM01 (sample SAMN03777445, study PRJNA286221) | soda lake metagenome | biome: soda lake; feature: Kulunda steppe; material: water; isolation source: sample Tc-Br brine of Tanatar trona crystallizer | place: Russia: Kulunda steppe | collected 2011-07
CCGGGATTCCGTTCTACTACGTGTTCGGGAACCACGATGACGAGAAGGGCCGGACGCTGTTAGCGTCGACTCCGGGTACTCATCTCGGGGCAAAGACATCGGCCGTGACCGAGTCTCTGGTGACGCTCCTGGGCGTCGATCACTGTGGAACGGCATTCCCCACGACTGCTCCGGACCACTCGATGGCTGGACATCCCGGTGCCAACGTGCTGGTCATCCACGAGTCTCCGCATCCGGTCGTCGACGATACGGGAACACTGCTGTATCAGACCGACGGGAACAGAGCGGACATCTCCGCGTTTCTCGACAGCGCCACCTTCGACGTCGACCTCATCGTCACGGGGCACATTCACGTCGCCGCACACACCCGCGTCCAAGGTCACGACATTCCCATCCTCGTCACTGGGCCCACGGTTCCGATCAGCACCTACGAGAAGGACAGCAACCCATCGACGTGGTTACTGACTGCTACCGAAGCGGGAATCGACCTCGATCGACAGCCAGTGTAATTCCAGTTGTTGCGGCGTCACCAAGGTAGCACTACCTGAATATTACCAGGGGGTATAATAAACAGGTGGTTCGGATGTAGCGAATACTGTGATTTTGCACTGGATTCGCAGCCGTTCATTCGATTATTTCACCCCGAAGCTGACATGCCACAACAGGGGCCGAAGGACGCCGCAGTCGCACAGCACACTTGACCATCAAGTAAGAGGGCCGAAACGAACAGGTTCCATCGATGTCTACCCGTGCTTATGCACCAACAGGGAGGTTACTGAAACGCGATGCTGATGAAGCACCACCCATCGGCATCTTGTCCGGACTGTGGCGAGTTTCTACTCTTTGGAACGAATGAAGAGGCGACCGGATGGAAGGTCTATTACGAGTGTAACGGCCGATGTGGCTTCGAACGGATGGCGGGGTGGGTGAAGGTATCCGAGATTGAACACCGGGACAAGGTACACGAACGCGCCCGAGAAATCGGTGAGCAGTGGGCCGACCGTAACGAACAGGAGTAGGCCCCGAGAATCTCTGATAATGAGACGCTTTGATGTTGGCGACAGGGTTCGGGTCGACATCCCTGATACGGACGATCCAGACTTCGACCGCTACCACGGACGAACTGGCAAAATCGCTGAAGTAGTCGAAGACGATGCTGGTGATACGACGGGCGACGAGCGCGATTCGTATCTGTTTGAGGTAGCGTTTGAGAACCGAGACAGCGACTACTTTCGTTGGCGAGACCTCCGTCCAGATTCAGAAGAGGAATAGAATACTCCACTCAGTATACGCTGTTCTCGGCGTATTCCGGGTATTCCGCGTAGACGTCATCGATGACTTCGGGAAGAGAAAGATCCTCGTTGAACCTCCGCTTGATATCACCGGCCTTCCGGACGATGTTCTGAATCTCAGGCGACCCTAATTCTTGTTCGACCAACTCCTGACCATCCGGCTGGAGCTCGTAGAAATACTTGACATTCCCATCATCGTCATACTCGACTTCGTCTTCATCGATCAGTCCCTCCTCGATCATATGGTCGATAGATTCCGCCAGCTCCTTCGAGAAAGGGCCGTAGTCGTATGGGAAAAATTCGTAGCGTTGGTGCTCGTTGAGTTCGCCCGATTCCGCAAGCTCCTGCTGAACAACGAATACCATTTTCTGCAACCGGGTTCGGCCATCAATCGGCTCCTCGTCCCCTACATACGCCAAAATGAGGGGGATGAGTCGTTCATGCATTGGATTATGCCTCGGTTGCTTCCTGACGATATGCTTCGAACGCTTTACGCAAAATCTTTACTGACTGCGTATCTTCGATTTTGACTCCTGTTGAGCCTCGACCGACGCGCATAATTAGGATATCGTCATCGATGATAGCGAACGAACTATCGACTTGGTCGTGTAACCACGCTGTAGCACCTGCTTCCTCAACGAGTTCATTCAATTTTGAGCTCCACCGTGACCAACCGATAACCTCGAAGTCGACACCCCTATCAATTACGTGACCGATATCTCGCACTTCATTCGATTGTATCCATTCTCCGTCCCGTTCTACTAATTGAACGCACTCTTCGGCGTCATTTATTGCATCAAGAAGCTCACGCTTCGTTCCGGATATCCCTGGAATTACCCACGCCGGATGCCGATGATCATCACGTTCACGTTGAATCTCGTGCTGCTGTTCAAGATGATCCGTCGCTGCGTCCGCTTTCTCGGTGAACTCATCACGCTTGTCAGCAAGAACAGACCGAGGGTGTTGCGCCGTGTATCGCTTCGGCTGACGTCCCTGAACATTGACTGCTTCTCCCTCAAGTTCCCCCATTACGCTGTACACCCGCCCCTGTGGGACATCTGTCATCGCAACGATGTCGCTCGGTTCGAGAGGACCACGACGAACAACAGCCACGTACGCTTCAGCTTGGTACCCAGTCCATCCCATCACGTCCCGCACGTATTCTATCAGTTTGTCAGATGCGAGCCCACTCGGGTGCTCGTCTCGACCGGAGTCCCCTTGGCCAACCATTTGTACAACAACATAAGTTGTTTCTATTGGCCACTATAAAAAATTGGGTTAATACAACGTCGAATCATGTTGTTTTTCCGATCTTTCTTAATCCCACGCCTCATACCCTCTGGCATGCCAGTGGCGAAGAATTGGTCGCGGGCATCGGACGCTCACATCAAGTCAAACGTGCCCTCGAAGGGCGGTGTTTACGAACTCAAAGCCTTCGGCGAGCTCGTCTATATCGGTAAGGCGAGCAACCTTCAGCGCCGACTTCTCGAACATGTCAACGAACGGAATCCTAACTACTATCGATACGATACAGCCGGCTTCCTCACGAGACCTGGTAGTATGGAGAAACAGCACCTCACTGCGTACGGATCGTCGAAGGCTGAAATCCCACCGTGGAACAGCCGCGACCCGCGAAGCTAATCCTCGAGTGGAAGAGATGGCTACACCCGACAATCTTGAAGATTGGATTCGCACCGAAAATGAGACGGACGATAGCGTTGCGGATCAAGTGACGGTGGCGAAGTGGTTCTGGAAGCGGGATATCACAACGCTCCAGGATCGGGTGGCGAGAACAAGCCAAGTGTCGGAAGGTACGGAACATCGCTTGGATCATCAGGCCAGAACGTGTCTCGACAATCTCGAAGAGATCGGGGTGCTCGTACAGTTTGACCCTCCAGGAAGTGGTCGATACATCCGTCACCACCGAAGCGGGGAGAACTTCTACGAGCCCGGTGCACGGGAATTCGTTCCGCTACTCGAGGAAGATCTATCGCGTTTCCTCGACGATCTCGCTTCCCGTACTGAACCACCACTACAACGTGCAGATGGAGGCGATGACGAAGCCGAAGTGCCACCACAGACACTGCGCAGCGTTGCCAGCAATGCTCTGGATGTCGATGAAGAAGATGTCGAGAGTGCTCTCACGTCCCCTGACGATCCGATCGAACGTATGAATCGGTACGACTCCGTGGCGAAGGCCATCAAAGATAGCGACGACGTCTCACGCGATCGAGATTACGACGAAATGGGGTGGCGGAACAGCGCGCTTCGATGGGCTCTCTCGGAACGAGCAGCACACATCCAAGCGAACCAATCGCTACCGACGTAACCAACTCGACAATAAAATGGGATACGAAATTGGAGCCGTTAAATGGGCGATCGGGATGCTACTAACCCCCGTTGGATTTGTATCACTCTATATTTTTGGAGGAGGGATCTGGGGGACGGTTACAGATTTTGAGGCGGTATTACACACGATACAATACGTGGACCAGCCCCAGAGGTTGGTTAAGGGGCTCATAGAAATCTATGTACCAACACCAGATGAACTGCTCGAATCGCTAATTATCTACCCTGTAACTGGAGCGATTATCGGGGCTGTTCTTTGGTATAAGGGTTCTAAGTTCTGATATTCTGCGACTCGATCGATTCCATTACATCTGAGGTAAAAGGTAGCTCCGGTATTTATTTGTGCGCGCCACAGGGTAATACGGTATATCTCGTATGAGTCAGTCGACACTTCAAGAGCGGCCCTACCACAATTCGGCTCTATTTTCCGGGCATTATCTCGATGAGCGGGTCCAAGAGCGGGACGAATGGGATTGTGACGATGCTGCTCAGGAAGTAATGGACGAACTCCAGACGCTCTACGATCTGGAAGGCGACCTCGTCGAAGGTTACGGGGAAGATGCCCTCATCGACAACTGGATCGACGAGGTACTTGACGCCCTTGGCTTCGGAACGCAGGACGAAGTAACTCTCCCGGACGGAGGTGGCTTCGTTGACGAACTGCTCTTCGAGACGCCAACAGCTCGGCGAGACGCCGCAAAAGTCTATCTGGATACCAAAGATACGACGGATTTATTCGAGCGTGGCGTCGGTATCGTCGAGGCCAAGCAGTGGGATGCTGATTTCACGGTCCAATTCAGCGAACAGCGTCCCTATCGAAACGCCTCTCACCAGACCAAGCACTATTTAGAAAACACCCCGCCGAACATACAGTGGGGAGTGCTGACGAACGGCCGTAAGTGGCGGCTCTATGGCACGAACGACTACGAGACGCAGACGTACTATGAAGTCGATCTTCCCGAACTGCTCCAGCGGGGCAACTTAGAAGCGTTCAAATATTTTTATGTGTTCTTCCAGCCAGCTGCGTTCCACGAATCCGCAGGAACAAGATTCCTTGATAAGGTCTGGTCAGAGAGCGAAACTGCTTCACAAGAGCTTGGTGAGAGCCTCCAAGATAACGTCTTCACCGCGCTCCGGGTACTCGGCCGTGGATTCGTTGAGACCAACGCCGATCTCGACATCGATCCCGACGATGAGGAGGCCCTGGACGAATTGAAAGAGCAGTCACTCGTGTTCCTTTATCGGTTGATGTTCGTGCTGTACGCAGAGTCTCGAGGACTCATCCATCCCGAGAACCAGTCGGCACAAGACGAGTATGACCAGAACTTCAGCCTCGACGAACTCCGGCTGGACATCCATGACACCATCGGCGAGGTTGACAACGGATTCGAGAACGAGTTCAGCAAGTACTCAACAACGATGTGGAGCCGGTTGGAGGATCTGTTCCGACTTATAGACGAGGGCGAAGAAGACCTCGGAATTCCACCGTACAACGGCGGCTTGTTCGACCACGAGGAACACAGCTTTCTGACTGAACACGAGGTGAGCAACCAGTACCTTGCAGAAGTCATCTATCGGCTGTCAACCACACAGAACGACGAGGGACGGTACGTACTGGCGGATTATGCTGACCTCGACACCCGCCACCTTGGGAGCGTCTACGAGGGCCTGCTTGAACACCAGTTCCGTATCGCACCGGAGCAGTACGCGGCGGTTACAGAGAATGGTGGTCAGGTTTGGAAGCCAGCCACCAAGGTCAGCGTAGCTGAAGCCGTCGAGACCGTCCCCGAAGATGGCCTGTACGTCGTCAACGACGAGGGCGAGCGCAAGGCTACGGGTGCGTACTACACGCCTGACTACGTGGTGACGTACATCGTCGAGGAGACGGTCGGGCCGTTGATCGAGGAGATACGCGAGGATTTGATAAACCAGGGCCTCGAGCCGGGAACGCAGGAGTATATCGGGCCGTTCTTTCGGCGCGTAACCGACCTTCGGATTCTTGACCCAGCGATGGGATCGGGCCACTTCCTGACGAAAGCTACAGGATATCTGTCCGAGCAAATGATGGCTGAGGTTCGCGAGGCTGAATCCGAATTCGGTGTTGCCTTCGACGAACAGCATATCCGACGGGAAATCGCCAAGGAGTGTATCTACGGCGTCGATCTGAACGGGATGGCCGTTGAGCTGGCGAAACTGTCGATGTGGCTGGAAACGCTGGCGGCCGACCGACCGTTGGCGTTCCTCGATCACCATTTCAAACAGGGCAACTCGCTGGTCGGTTCTGACATCGAAGCTATCGAAGGATTGGAATCCGACGCGAGCGGTGACGACGACCAGTACTCATTAGCGGAGTTTGGTGCGACCCGTGAAGGTACTATTGAACGTCTGATGGACATCTACAGCGAGTTCCTCGCTATCGAGAATGAGACCGTCGAAGACGTGCGCGAGATGAAACGCAAGTATGCCGAAATCGAGCAGGATGAATTACGCCAGCGTTTGGTTGCAATGGCTAATGTCCGTTCTGCTGAGAATTTTGAATTAGATCCACCTGGTGGAGCTTACGAGAGAATGGCAAAGGCCCTCGAAAATGAACAAAAGTGGAATGATGTTACTGAAACAGACTGGTTTAGTACTGCGCAAGAAATCGCGGATAATCAAAGCTTCTTCCACTGGCGATTAGCCTTCCCAGAGGTGTTCTACCAGGAGAGCACTAACGATTATGAGGACATAGAAAGAGAAGATCCAGGCTTCGACGTAATAATTGGAAATCCACCGTATCTAAACGCGTGGTCGATGACAGAAAAGATGCCTGAATTGCGTTATGCAATAAAACGTGGATTCGACGACTCTGGTGTCTTAGAAGGACATTGGGATATGTACATCTCATTTGTTGTGCGTTCGCTTGAACTCATCCGTGATCGTGGATATCATTCGTTTATCCTTCCTAATACGCTTTTGACAGAAAAATACGCAAAACAGTTGAGGAGACTGATGCTCTCAGAGCATAAAATAAAGAGCATATTGGACTTTGAGGAGCGTGAAGTATTCCCCGGAGTTGATCGACAGTGTGTCATTTACACTATTGAAGCACACCATAATGGCGGGACTGGAGACCAACATTCGCTTCGTACCTGTGTACAGCAGGAGCCGTTTGAGTATCAAGAAGAAGCCCAAGTGTCTCCAGACGTTTGGCTAAATGTCTACAATCTCCAGATACGAGTTGACGAGAACTATGTTGAAAATCACCTCCCCCTTATAAAAAAAGTAGACGGTAATTCAGATCGGTTGGGACAGTATCTGTATGTGAATATTGGTGCTACAGTTTCAAGTAAGAAATCAGGAGGATTTACCAAGTCAGATGTTGTTTCTGATGAGCCAATCGGTAATGCTAAGAAATTCTTTGAAGGGACCGATCTGCAACGATGGCATATTGATTGGCAAGATCAGTGGCTCGATTATCGTGAAGATGAAATGTCGGGCGCACGCCAGCCAGAGATGTTTGAATCCAATAAAATCGTAGTCCGGAAACGGACAAATGAAGGCGGTCAACTCGCGGGTGCGTTTGATGATACTTCGATGTATTGCGATGATACAGTAATTGTTTGTTGTGAGTATGAGCCATTAGAAGACACAGGAGCAACTACTGAATTTGAAGGATTTGATAGAATAGACGAAAGTATTGACCTATCGTTTATATTGTCTCTTATAAATTCTACATTCATGTCTTGGATATTTAAGTACAAATTCGAGACTGGTGCTCTACAAGGCTCATACTCCGACGTGTGGCCCCAATCTGTTCGAAGTTTTCCAATACCAAACGCAGATGCCTACAATTCAGAATATAGCGATGATGTTAGCTATGAAGAGAGAGTGATAGAGCTCCATTCTAACATAGCAGAAAGCAAAGCAGAAAAAACGAGCCTTAATCTTGATTTAGCAGATTATCTTGGCAACTATGATAATGGGCCAACACTTTCAGACTTGTCTCCAACTCCACCAGACGGACTTGGGAATAGTATACTGAATGAGAGTGAGAGCACGAGTGACAAGTTTGAAACCCTCCGAATCACAGATGTAGAAATACAAGAGAAAGGGGACATATTAACCATCTCTGCAACTCCATATGTCAAACCTGTAGAATCTATCCGAGATGAGTATGACACGAATAGTAGAGGCTATGCAACCCTTGATCCAGAACCAGCAATGGTCTTCCAAGATCTTGACGAGGAGACAATCGCTTTGATTCAAGGGTTCGTCCCGTATGCTGTTGCCAATAAGAAGGGCGAGTTCAAAGATAACGCCACACCAAACATTTCGCTAATTCAGCGACTCGAAGATATTACCCTCCCAAAATTAGATGATGTGAAACATCGCTTGGAACGATACCGTGAAAAGGTCAACCGTGCTGACGAGCTGGACGAACAAATAAAGGATAACAAGCGTACCATTGATGAACTGATATATGAACTATATGGACTGACCGATGAAGAGATTAGTATTGTTGAACGGTCAACCAGATCTAATAATATTGAGAATATAAAAAGACGTGTCGAGATGGCCAAGCAGTACTACATAGACACTTTTGTGAACTCCGTGCTGGAGCAGGGCGGGGAGGCCCCTGAGGGTCGAGAATATGAATTAGATGAACTTAAGACATATCTAAATGATTCAGATGCGAATGAAGCCATAGTTGATCAGTTAGTAGCTGAATTGGCGACTAATCATATTAACAAAATGGAATCTGCTTTACCAGGCCCTTTATCCGAGAATGCGGAAGCCAGTCTGAAAAATATAATTAAGCGTTGTATCTAATAATTTCATAGACCTTGTTCCATTAAATATCTACACCAGAGGTCTGATCCTTTTCTTCGCTCTGATTCAGAGATCATGTCCGGGTTTGCGCCTGGACAGGCTTCTAAGTGCTCTTGTAAACTCTTATCGTAGTTTATTGCGGCCTCCAGACAGATATCCTCTATATATTCATTTATAATATCAGCAGTCACATCAGGAATGTCGTTCTTGAGAAGTCCAAGAATGAGATTATACGCCGCTTCGTAGGGTCCCTCGTCAAGTATGTATTCGTCGTAATTTCCGTCATTATATTTGATATACAGACAAATTTGACCAACATCAGTGTCGGCCACAGTTTCGTTTTTTGTTATTTCATAAACTCCTATATTATATTTACGTTCGACCTCTTTTTTATGTACAGGGGGTATCAAGCGTTTCTTCCCGGGTAGTTCATCTATTATCTCTGTCATGTAGGAAATATATTTTTGGATGGGGATCGGTCTTATACGGATAATCTCTATTGAAGAGCATTAACGTAAACACCGTAAAAGTTACTGTGATCAAGCAGGCACCAGCCGAAATGAAGACTATTAATGCGGTTGTGTGACTGGCCATATTGGACATACTTAGATCAAACAGGATAGAGAGAGACACAACATAACCTAATAATATACACCAAAAACAGATTATAAGTGACCAGACAGCTCTCCTGTACCATCTTATTGAATCCCAATCTTCGTATTCTTTCTCATACTCTAAGCGATAGTGATGAATTACCAAACTGATAGAAGCTGGTAGAATAGCTAATAACGTAAGAGAACCGGTAACAAAGGCTGTTGCCACCGTGGATGAGATTGTCATTGTTTATTTAATATTGGATTAGACTCTTTCTGGTATATTATAAACACGGTTAGAGAATTGCCCCACCTCGCGTCTTGCTGTTCCGAAGACTGTCCAGCTTCGGCCATCGTATTCCAAGTAACGCCAGAACTTGTAGCCGTTAACCGCCTCCTCGACGTCCCGGTCAACCAGTTCGTTCACCATTCGTTGTCCACTGAATGAGTACTCATTGTTGTCGTGATGCCATCGGACGTTATTTACTCTGACCGATTTTGCCGGTGATTATTTCGACGAGTTTACGAGTTTCAAATCTGGATCTGACGTCTATGAGCAATCCGGATTGGAGACGATTCCGAGGTGAGGATAGCGAGGTGAAGTAGTGAAACCGATAAACGAGAGACCGAGTCAATGCCACCACAGACACGAGTACGAATAACGTCGATAGCTGATCACACCCTCCAAAACCCTGTACGTACGTATGTGCACGCACTGCGGGTACAACTCATAGATAATCCAACTTGTTAGATCAAATCTACCTTCTCTTCGACTCACTGAGTCTCTTAATCCATCACCTGCAACGGGTTAGGAGAAATTTTTCTGCGCGATTTCATGCCAAGCCACTGATTGGTAGATGATCTGTCCATATCCGTGAATTCTGGTATAGCTTGTTCGCTACCACTTATACTTTCAAAAGTAACTAAGTACAGAATAAGTATTATTAGGGGTGCGGAATAATAGTAGTATATGGCACGAACGATCAAGGTAGACGAGGATCTCTACAAGGACCTTGGCCACTATGGCAACCGGGACGAATCGTGGAATGATGTGCTCGCTCGGGTGCTTGCGCACGTAGACGAAGATAGGGCACTCGAAGACCGTGACAACCGTGCGACGAGATACAATAGTCAAGGAGCGGTAGCAGCAGACTCCGCGCTGAGTGAGTTACCAGACGGAACTGTGGTTCGACACCGCTACCAACGCGGCAAGTATAGTGGTGAGACGGTCGAGGCTACTGTCCAAGGAGATCAGCTGTCCGTTGAAAACGACGAGCAAGAGACACGTAGTCCGACCGGAGCTGCGCGGGTAGCCGACAAGAATTTCCGTCAAGACGACGCGCGTGGGGAAGGCTACAACGGTTGGACTTGGTGGGAGTACGAAACCGAGGACGGTGATTGGGAACCGATTAAAGAACTCACGGAGGGATAACGATGGGAGAACAAATGCCTTGGTGGCTGAACCCGAAGCTCGGACAGCTTGAGGATGGTACAACCCTCCGTCACGTCTACAAACGGGGAAAATACAGCGGCAAAGAGGTAAACGCTCACATCAAAGGTGAACGTATCGACGTTCCTGACGATTCTGGTCCAGAAGATTCCGATCACACGACTCGAACACCGTCAGGTGCCGCCCGAGAAGCTGACAGGTGGTACCGAGATGCGGACGCTCGTGACGATCCCTACGGATACAGTGGATGGGACTGGTGGGAGTACCAGAACGAGGACGGGGAGTGGGTTCCGATCAGCGAGCTTCCAGAGTGGACGCGTCCATAGCATCGGATCTCTGGGAGTCACCGCTGTTTTCCGTAATCAATCGATCCATCGCGAGAGATCTGCGAGTTCCCACCGATGATTTCTGAACTCAAGAACGTCAGTTGCTCTCGTAACGCGGGGATCTTGTCACGGTTCGCGCCCCAGTTGGCGTGGAACCAGACGCGATAGCACTCAAGACGGACGCCATCTTGTACGCCACGAAACGCCCGGATGTCGTGGTCGAGTTCCCGTGACCTGGAATCACAGTACCCCTTCAGCGTCTGAAACACTTTCTCGTGGAAGCAGAGGACGTGATAGGTCTCTCGGTCGAGGAGGTCCAGTTGTCGGAGGAAGTGCTCGACATCGTCTGGGGTCGGATCAACATTACCTGAATCTGCATCCACGACACGCTCGACCAGATCTGTCATATAGGCCCCTTCAAGACCAGCGTCCTCGATGAAATCCCGGAACTGATCGTTGCGATGTTTTGGTTCGGTCGAGTGAAAGTTCTGATAGTCGGACGGTAACTGTGTGGAGGGGTTTAGCGAGAGCGACACAATCGATGGTCGCAACTGGTCTCGATTCTGTTTGATGAACTCGTAGAACTCCGCCGGATTCTCTTCGATACAACCGTCCTTGGGGAAGTCAGAGCTCCAGAGTGCCCAACTGGATGTCGGGTACTCGTCTTTCAGCGTTTCCAGCGTACTGACATCTATCAACTGTATGTACTGAAGCCAGATTGATGAACGTACCCCTACCACAAGGGCCGACCGACCAATCAATGACAGGATTATGACGGCCTCGTGCCAACAGGGACGGCGGCCTCGGCTTTGAACCGCCCGAGAAGCGTCCCTCACGATTTTACCCCCCGCCCACCTCTTCGTAGATATGACGTGTAGCGTGAGCTGGTACACGCTCCTTGACGAACTCACCAGTTTCCGAACAGGGGCTGAAGTCCACGAATGACCGTC
>LFFM01002616.1_pt1 | contig 11769 bp, 8 predicted proteins | sample 643131 | NCBI WGS metagenome assembly LFFM01 (sample SAMN03777445, study PRJNA286221) | soda lake metagenome | biome: soda lake; feature: Kulunda steppe; material: water; isolation source: sample Tc-Br brine of Tanatar trona crystallizer | place: Russia: Kulunda steppe | collected 2011-07
ACGAGAACTGGCGTCGATGGGTGTCGAGGGGATCCCCGGCATCGAGGGCGTCGAACGACAGACGGCGGACGACTAATATGGCACAAGCAGAACGCGAAGCGAAGGTGTACGTCAACGGGAGCCTCGTCGGGACCCATCCGGACCCGCACGAGCTCGCCGACCAGATACGCGAAGCCCGGCGTCGTGGCGACGTGAGCGAGATGGTGAACGTCTCGGTGAAGGAACGAACCAAGGAGGTCATCGTCAACGCGGACGCGGGACGTGCCCGCCGTCCGCTCATCGTCGTCGAGAACGGCGATCCCCTCCTCGGCGACGAGGAGATCGCTGCCGTCGAGCGCGGCGACGTCGAGTTCGAGGACCTCGTCGACCGCGGGTACGTCGAGTTCATCGACGCCGAGGAAGAGGAGGACATCCTCGTCGCCGTCGACGAGGAGGACGTGACCGAGGACCACACGCACCTCGAGATCGATCCGCAGCTCGTGTTCGGCATCGGTGCCGGGATGATCCCGTACCCCGAACACAACGCGAGCCCCCGGATCACGATGGGGGCAGGAATGATGAAACAGTCGCTCGGGCTGCCCTCGGCGAACTACCGGATCCGTCCGGACACCCGCCAACACTTGCTTCACTACCCGCAGCTGGCGATGGTGAAGACCCAGACGTCGGATCAGATCAGTTTCGATAAGCGGCCGGCCGCACAGAACTTCGTCGTCGCCGTGATGTCCTACGAGGGATTCAACATCGAGGACGCGCTGGTGATGAATCAGGGTTCGGTCGACCGCGCGCTCACCCGGTCGCATTTCTTCCGGACCTACGAGGGCGAGGAGCGTCGCTACCCCGGCGGACAGGAGGACCGCTTCGAGATCCCCGAACAGGACGTGCGCGGCGCACGCGGCGAGGACGCGTACACCCACCTGGACGAGGACGGCCTCGTCAATCCCGAAACGAAGGTGGACGAGTCCTCGGTCCTGCTCGGCAAGACCAGTCCGCCGCGGTTCCTCGAGGAGCCGGACGACATGGGCGGACTCTCCCCGCAGAAGCGGCGTGAGACGTCGGTGACGATGCGCTCGGGCGAGTCCGGGGTCGTCGACACGGTGACACTGATGGAGGGCGAGGACGGCTCCAAGCTCTCGAAGGTGAAGGTCCGCGACCAGCGGGTTCCCGAGCTGGGTGACAAGTTCGCGTCGCGACACGGACAAAAGGGTGTGGTCGGCCACCTCGCTCCCCAGGAGGACATGCCCTTTACCGAGGAAGGAGTCGTTCCCGACCTCGTGATGAACCCCCATGCGCTTCCCTCGCGGATGACGGTGGGGCACGTCCTGGAGATGCTTGGCGGCAAGGTCGGATCGCTGCGCGGCTCGCGGGTCGACGGGACGCCGTTCCAGGGCGAGGACGAGGAAGAGCTCCGGAGCGGACTCGAGGAACACGGGTTCAAGTCCTCCGGAAAGGAGGTCATGTACTCCGGCGTCACCGGCGAGAAGATCGATGCGGAGATCTTCGTCGGAACGATCTTCTACCACAAGCTGTACCACATGGTGTCGAACAAGCTCCACGCCCGCTCTCGCGGGCCGGTTCAGGTGCTCACGCGCCAGCCGACCGAGGGGCGTGCCCGCGAGGGTGGTCTTCGGGTCGGGGAGATGGAGCGCGACACGATCATCGGCCACGGTGCGTCGATGGTGCTCAACGAGCGGCTGCTCGAGTCATCGGACGCGGAGACGGTTCACGTCTCGGCGGAGACCGGGCTCGTCGCGGTCGAGGACCGCGAACAGCGACGAGTGTACGACCCGGTAACGGGCGACGAGGACGACATCCACGAGCTCGAGGTGAGCTACGCGTTCAAACTCCTGCTCGACGAGATGATCGCCCTCGGCATCCGACCGAAACTCGAACTGGAGGACGCGATTTAAATGTCAATGCAAACACCGAAAGTGCTCGGCGGGATCGACTTCGGCCTCATGGACCCGGAGACGTATCGGGACATGTCGGCCACGAAGGTCATCACCGCGGACACGTACGACGACGACGGCTACCCGATCGATATGGGGTTGATGGACCCGCGGCTCGGCGTCATCGACCCCGGGCTGGAGTGTCGGACCTGTGGTTCACACTCCGGGTCCTGTAACGGTCACTTCGGCCACATCGAGCTGGCCGCACCCGTCATCCACGTCGGGTTCACGAAGCTCATCCGTCGACTGCTGCGGGCGACGTGTCGCGAGTGTGGGAAGTTGGCGCTGACGGAGGCGGAGCGCGAGGAGTTCCGTGACCGATTAGAGCGGGCCGAGGAGCTCGGCGAGGATCCCCACGACGTGTTGAAAGCCGCCGTCAGACAGGCTCGCAAGGCGTCGACGTGTCCTCACTGTGGCGCGTCACAGGCGGACATCAAACACGAGAAGCCGACGACGTACTACGAGGTCCAAGACGTGCTCTCGGGCGATTACTCCGAGCAGATCGCGGCCGCCATGCAGCCCGACGAGGAGGCGGACGACCCTGGAACGTCACCGCAGGAGCTCGCGGACGAGACGGGTATCGCACTGGATCGGATCAACGAGATCATGGCCGGCGAGTTCCGTCCGCGGACGGAGGACCGACGAGCCATCGAGACGGCGCTGGACGTCGACCTCACCGAGGAGGACATGAACAAGTTGATGCCATCGGACGTCCGCGATTGGTTCGAGGACATCCCGGACGAGGACCTCGAGGTGCTCGGCATCGACGCCGAACACTCCCGTCCGGAGTGGATGATCCTGACGGTGCTCCCGGTCCCGCCGGTCACGACGCGGCCGTCGATCACGTTGGACAACGGACAGCGCTCCGAGGACGATCTCACGCATAAGCTGGTGGACATTATCCGCATCAATCAGCGGTTCATGGAGAACCGCGAGGCGGGCGCGCCACAGCTCATCATCGAGGACCTCTGGGAGCTCCTACAGTATCACGTCACTACCTTCGTCGACAACGAGATCAGTGGGACGCCGCCGGCGAGACACCGGTCCGGTCGCCCGCTGAAAACCCTCTCCCAGCGGCTGAAGGGGAAGGAGGGTCGCTTCCGCGGCTCGCTTTCGGGCAAGCGCGTCAACTTCTCCGCGCGGACCGTCATCTCGCCGGATCCGACCCTCTCGCTCAACGAGGTCGGTGTTCCCGACCGAGTCGCCAAGGAGATGACCCAGACGCTCAACGTCACCGAGCGAAACGTCGACGAGGCGCGCCGGTACGTCCGGAACGGGCCCGAGGCCCATCCGGGTGCGAACTACGTGCGCCGTCCCGACGGTCGCCGACTCAAGGTGACTGAAAAGAACTGTGAGGAGCTGTCGGAAAAAGTCGAAGCCGGCTGGGAGGTGAACCGGCATCTCGTCGACGGTGACGTCGTCATCTTCAACCGACAGCCGTCGCTCCACCGGATGTCGATCATGGCTCACGAGGTCGTCGTGATGCCGTACAAGACGTTCCGACTCAACACCGTGGTCTGTCCGCCGTACAACGCCGACTTCGACGGCGACGAGATGAACATGCACGCGCTCCAGAACGAGGAGGCGCGGGCGGAGGCTCGCGTTCTCATGCGCGTTCAGGAACAGATCCTCTCGCCCCGCTTCGGCGGAAACATCATCGGTGCGATCCAGGACCACATCTCCGGGACGTACCTGCTCACCCACTCGAACCCTCAGTTCACGGAGACACAAGCACTGGACTTGCTGCGAGCGACGCGTGTCGACGAGCTCCCCGAGGCCGACGGGGTCGACGACGACGGTCGGGAGTACTGGACCGGCCGGACGCTGTTCTCGGAACTGTTGCCGGACGATCTCTCGCTCGAGTTCACGTCCTCGACGGGCGATGCGGTCGTGATCGAGAACGGCCAGCTGATCGAGGGGACCATCGACGAGGACGCGGTGGGTGCGTTCGGCGGCGAGGTCGTCGACACGCTCACCAAGGAGTACGGTGAGACCCGGGCACGCGTTTTCATCAACGAGATCGCGTCGTTGGCGATGCGTGCGATCATGCACTTCGGCTTCTCGATCGGGATCGACGACGAGTCGATCCCACCGGCGGCCGAACAGCAGGTCGACGAGGCGATAGGGAGCGCGTACGACCGGGTCAACGAGCTGATCGAGACGTATCGTGCCGGCGAGCTCGAGTCGCTCCCGGGACGCAGCGTCGACGAGACGCTGGAGATGAAGATCATGCAGACCCTCGGAAAGGCCCGCGACTCCGCGGGTGAGATCGCCGACCAGCACTTCGGTGACGACAATCCGGCGGTCGTGATGGCTCGATCCGGCGCGCGTGGGTCGATGTTGAATCTGACGCAGATGGCCGGCTCGGTCGGTCAGCAGGCGGTTCGGGGCGAACGGATCAACCGTGGCTACGAGGACCGAACGCTCGCACACTACAAGCCGAACGACCTCTCCGCGGAGGCACACGGCTTCGTGGAGAACTCCTACCGTGGCGGGTTGACCCCCGAGGAGTTCTTCTTCCACGCGATGGGCGGTCGCGAGGGACTCGTCGACACGGCGGTCCGGACGTCGAAGTCCGGCTACCTCCAGCGTCGGCTCATCAACGCGCTCTCCGAGCTCGAAGCGCAGTACGATGGCACCGTCCGGGACACGTCCGGTCGGATCGTTCAGTTCGAGTTCGGCGAGGACGGCACGTCGCCGATCAAGGTGTCCTCCGGCGAGGGTGACGGGATCGACGTCGACGACATCGCCGACCGCGTCCTCGGCGCGGAGTTCGACTCCGACGCCGAAAAGGAGCGGTTCCTCGGCGAGCGCGCGCGGCCGACGAATCTCTCGGAGCACGCCGGTCCAGGGTTGAACAAGGCGGAGGAGCTGGGGGTGGAATCCGATGACTGAGTACGAACACGTCACCGACGACATGGAGGCCGTGGTTGAGTCGACGGAGCTCCCCTCGCGGCTGAAGACGCAGGTATACGAAACGCTCGAAGGGAAGGCCGAGGAGTACGGCGGGGTCACGATCGAGCAGGCGACCGACATCGCCACCGGCGTCGAGAACCGCTATATCGAGACCCGCGTCGACCCGTTAGAGCCCGTGGGAACGGTCTCCGCACAGTCGATCGGTGAGCCGGGAACCCAGATGAGCATCCCGTATGATGAGCGGATCGTCATCCGGCAAAACGGGACTACGGACACCGTTGAGATCGGCGACCTTGTCGACGATCTCGTCGATTCCGGTGAGAGTCGCTCCGCCGACGGTCACGAGGTCGCTCTCGCGCCGAGCGGGGTAGAGACGCTCAGTCTTTCAGGAGACGAACGTGTTCGCTGGAAGGACGTTGAGGAGGTCAGCCGTCACGAGACGCCGGACGAGCTCCTTCGCTTCGAACTCGAGTCGGGGCGGACTATTCGGGCGACGAAAGCCCACTCGTTCGTTACCCGACGTGAAAACGAGGTCGTCCCGGTCGCGGGCGACGAGCTCGAGACCGGCGACTGGCTGCCCGTCGTCGGGTCATTCGAGGCAGGCGGGACGGACCATATCGATCTCCGCGAGTATCTGCCCGCGGGCGATTACTGGTACACGTCGACGCTCACTGACGGCGGCGTCGACGCCGCCCCCGTGGGACCCGATCAACTCCGTAACAAGCGAGACGCGCTCGAATCCGGTCGAATCGACGAGGATACAGTGTATCCGGTCGGCGGTACGGTCGGGCTCCCCGAGCGATTCCCGCTCGATTCGGAGACAGGATTCTTCGTCGGTGCGTGGCTCGCCGAAGGGTCGCTGACGGAGCACTACGTCTCCGTCTCGAACGTCGACGAGACGTTCCAGGACGGCGTCCGTGCGTTCGCCGACCGGTTCGATCTCTCGGTGAACGAGTACGAGAACGACAGCGGGTTCGCTCGCGGCTACGATGTCCGCGTGAACGGGACCGTCCTCGCCGACTTCCTGCGCGCCGCGTGTATGGAGGACGGACGGAAGGTCGTTCCCGGATTTGCGTTCGGCGCGACGGACGCTTTCGTCAGCGGATTGCTCCGTGGATACTTCAGCGGTGACGGGAACGTCGCGGAGAGCGCGATCCGGTCCAGTTCGACGAGCCACCGACTCACGGCGGGCATCGCGCTGTTGCTCGCACGATTCGACGTGTACGCGACGTTCGGGGACCAGGATTCGTCCCGAACCCTTCGCGTACCAAAAAAACATGTCGGCCGATTCGCGGAACGGGTCGGCATGGTGGGCGAGCGCGGGGACGAACTCGACGCCGCGATAGCCGAGTTCGACGGAAGCGGCCCGGATGCGACGGACCAGATCCCGAACTTCGGTGACACGCTCCGTGAAATCGCGTCCGACGCCGGCATTCCGAGCAGGCAGGTGAATGCCGCCTCGAATCGACAGCGGATCGGTCGTACTCGGCTCGCTCGCCTCGTTGCGGAGGCCGACGAGGTCGGCGTCGACTCCGAGTCGCTCACCGAGCTCCGTCGGGCAGTCGACGGCGACGTGGTATGGGACCGCATCGAGTCGATCGATGTCATCGAAAGCGAACACGAGTACGTGTACGACCTCTCGGTTGACGGGTTGGAGACGTTCACGACCGCCGAGGGAGTCGTGACACACAACACGATGAACACCTTCCATTACGCTGGCGTCGCGGAGATCGACGTCACGCAGGGGCTGCCGCGACTCATCGAGCTCGTGGACGCCCGGAAGACCCCGGACACTCCCATGATGACGGTTCACCTCGAGGGCGAGTACGCGACCGACCGAGAGAAGGCCCACGAGGTCGTCTGGTCGATCGAGTCGACACGGATCTTAGCGCTCGGTGACGTCTCGACGAACGTCGCGGACATGCTCGTTCGGATCGATCTCAACGACGACACGCTGTTGGAGCGGTGGCCGACCCACTCCGACGCGACGGAGGTCGCCGAGATCATCGCGGAGACGATCGAGGACTCCCTCGGCGTCGACACGCGGCAGGCGGGGACCGTCATCGAGTTCGGTCCCAACGAGCCGAGCTACCGCGAGCTGCTCCAGCTCGTCGAGCGACTCCGCGACATCGTGTTCAAAGGGATCGAGGAGGTCGAACGGGTCGTCATTCGGAAGGAGGAGTTGGAGGGTGGCGAGGAGTTCGTCCTCTACACCGAGGGGTCCGCCTTCGGCGACGCGCTCGAGATCGAGGGAGTCGACGCCTCGCGGACGACGTGTAACAACATCCACGAGATCTATCGTAACCTCGGCGTCGAGGCGGCCCGTGAGACGATCATCGACGAGACGAAGAACACGCTCGAGGAACAGGGACTCGACGACGTAAACGTTCGACACCTCATGTTGGTGGCGGACATCATGACGAACAACGGGGAGATCGATTCGATCGGTCGTCACGGGATCTCCGGCTCCAAGGACTCCGTGCTCGCGCGTGCCGCCTTCGAGGTGACGGTAAACCATCTGCTCGACGCCGCGGTTCATGGCGAGTACGACGAGCTCGATGGCGTCATCGAGAACGTTATCGCCGGCAAACCGATCTCGATCGGCACCGGCGACGTCGACCTGCGGATGGGCTCACGCGTCGTGAGCGACGACTGATGTACGTCGAGCTCTCCGACGAGGCACGGCGGTACATCGGTCGGTTCGACGAGCTGACCGGCGTCGCACCGAGGGACTGCCTCGTGGAGAGCGATCGGTTGGTCTTTCTCGTCCCGGCGGACGAGATGGCGGCGGCGATCGGTCAGGCGGGAGAGACCGTCGAGGAGGCCGAACGGCGGCTCGGCAAGTCCGTCGAGCTCGTCGAGGACGCGGACACGCCCGAGTCGTTCGTTGCGAGCGCGCTCGCGCCCGCCGCGGTCAACGCGGTGACGATCTCCGAACAGAACGATCGGGTCGCGTACGTCGAGGTGCCCGAACCCGATCGCGGCGTCGCGATCGGCGCAGGAGGGCGGAACATCGAGACCGCCCGGACGTTGGCGAAGCGTCATCACGACATCGACGACGTCCAACTGACCTGATCGAGACGCGTCCCGTGCGCTTTTGTCTTACAGTCCCTTCGAAACGGGTATGAACAGGAGAGGGTTTTTGACGTCGGCTGGGGTCGCCGCCGCGATCGGTCTCGCGGGCTGTGGAGACGCCGTCGACGGGGGTGACGACACACCGTTCGGCGACGCTGACTGGCGTGATGCGGACGGTCTCGACGTCGAGACGCTCGCGACGCGTCACGTCGAGACGGCGGTCGAAGCGGGCGGAGTAACCCTCTTCTCGACGGCGGAGACGACACACGAGGCGGAGACGGAGCCGAGTCCTTGGCTCCCCTCGCAGGTGTACGAGTCGCGCTACGATCTCGAGAACGAGCGACAGTATCTCCGTCAAGAGATGACCGGAACCGACGAGGTCGATCGGTACGAGATGTATCGCGAGGCGGATACGGCGCTGATCCGCGAGCAGATCGGCACGGAGGTCGGGTACGGTCGGCGATCGACCGATGGTGAGTCGGTCGAGTCGGTGACGCGTGCGGACGCGGTTATCGGTATTCGGGTCCCACAAGGGACAGGAGCCGAGACGTATGAGGGGCTCAACAACTGGCGTCCGACTCCCGATGGTGCGGACGAGGTCGACGGAGAGCGGACGGCCCGGTTCGTTTCCGAGTCGTTCGAGGGTGAGCGCCCGGTGCCCGAGACGATCGCGACCGCGTCGGCCGCTGTGGACGTGTTCGAGTCGGGATTCGTTCCGCGGATAGAGCAGTCGTGGGAGGGACCACACGACGGAACGACGGCGACCGTCGACGTCGGCATCGAGTACCGCGACCGGGGCGTGACGGTGGCGGAACCAGAGTGGGTCGAGGAAGCACGCGCCGAGGCCGGAGAGTGAGCTGCGCGCCGAGGGCGGCAAACCGGCATGCCGAGACCGATGAGTGAGCCGCGTCTCTTCGAGAGACGCCAACGACGGCCTCTCCGGACCGCTTATCGACTCAACGCCGATTTCAGACCGTCGTTCTGATCAACGAAACGGCCTCAGATCCGCGTAGAGGTACCGATCGAACGCTCTGCGTCCGTTTCTCGACCTCGAAAGACGACGCTTAAGTAGCTTCGTTAGGAAGGAAACGTACGATGGCGAACGGTAAATATGCCGCCCGTAAGCTCAAACAGGACCGGCAGAAGCGCCGGTGGTCCGACTCCGAGTACGCTCGGAGAGAGCGCGGGCTCAAAAAGAAGTCAGACCCGCTGGAGGGTGCCCCGCAGGCTCGTGGGATCGTCCTCGAGAAGGTCGGTATCGAGGCGAAGCAACCGAACTCGGCGATCCGAAAGTGCGTCCGCGTTCAGCTCATCAAGAACGGAAAGCAGGTCACCGCGTTCTGTCCCGGTGACGGCGCGATCTCCTTCATCGACGAGCACGACGAGGTCACGATCGCCGGGATCGGTGGGGCGAAGGGTCGCGCGATGGGCGACCTCTCCGGGGTCAACTACAAAGTCGAGAAGGTAAACGGCGTGTCGATGATCGAACTCGTTCGCGGGAACGCGGAGAAGCCCGTCCGATGAGCGGGGAGGAAACCGAGGTCGACGCCGGGGCGGACGCCGAGGGTGCAGCCGACGAGCCGGACCCGGACGCGCCCGCCGCGAGCGAGGCTGCAAACGAGAACGCGAAGCTGTTCGGCGTCTGGGACGTCACCGACATCGCCTACGCGGACCCCTCGACGAAGCGCTACATGACGGTGACGCCCATCGCACACACGATGGGTCGCCACGCCTCCAAACAGTTCAAGAAGTCGGAGATATCGCTGGTCGAGCGATTGATAAACCGTCTGATGCAGACCGACGAGAACACCGGCAAGAAGCAGCAGGCGACGCGGATCGTTCGCGACGCCTTCGACATCGTTCACGAGCGCACAGAGGAGAACCCGGTGCAGGTGCTCGTGACGGCCGTCGAGAACGCTGCGCCGCGCGAGGAGACCGTCCGCCTGAAGTACGGCGGCATCTCGGTCCCCAAGGCGGTCGACGTCGCGCCACAGCGCCGCGTCGATCAGGCACTGTTGTTCATCTCCGACGGCGTCGCCAGCGCGACGTACAAATCCACTACGTCCGCCGCCGAGGCGCTTGCACAGGAGCTCATCGGTGCGGCCGACTACGACGTGCAGACGTACTCCATCTCACAGAAGGAGGAGCGCGAGCGCGTCGCCGCCGCGGCCCGCTGAACCCGTTCGAACGAGTTCGGCCCACGTCTGCGTGTTTCTGCGGCGAGGGATTTCCGCCGTGACGCGACCGTCCTTCAAACGAGACCGATCAGCAGCTGGACGAGCAACAGCCCGACCGACAACGCCACACCACCGACGACGCCGAGCCACAGTCCGAGGCCGATGGCGGACGTCTCCGCCGCGAGCTCGTCGAGCCGATCGGTGATGCCATCGGGGCCGTCGGTGTAGCCCAGCGTTGCCTCCGCACAGTACGCACAGAGCACGTGCGTCTCCCGGGGGCGCTCGTGCGTCTCCCGACAGAACGGGATCCCGTCGCAGGAGTACGTCTCGACACCCACGCCGACGGGAACGGCGTCCGCGGGCATCACCTCCTCGCCGCAGTGGGCGCAGGTGACGACCTCGTACTCGACGTCGCCGTGAGGAGTGACCGCGGATCGGGTACGTGTCGGTACCATCGCTACCCGCCTTTCGGGGCGGAGCGATAAAAAACGCTATCGTCGGGTCCGACTCGGGGTCTCAGTCGTCGGCGGGGGCCGCACCGGAGCCGCCATCGTGCTGCTGTTTGACCCACGAGAGCTTGCCGCCGGCAGCGAGGATGTCGCGCTCGCGTTCGGAGGCGTCGAGCTCCGCCGTGAACTCCCACTCGTCGTTGACGCTCACGGTGAACTCCTCCTGTCCGGATCGGACGCCGGCGGGCACGTCGTCGACGATCTGAACGTCATCACCCTGGTCGATCCGCTCGTACGTCTCCGCGTCGATGGCGAGCGGGACGATGCCGAAATTGAACAGGTTCGCCTTGTGGATGCGGGCGAAGCTCTGTGCGAAGACGGCCTCGATGCCGAGGAACATCGGACAGAGGGCGGCGTGTTCACGCGAGGAGCCCTGTCCGTAGTTCTCCCCGGCCACGAGAACGCCGCCGTCGGCGTCGAGCGAGCGCTGTGCGAACGTGTCGTCGACGCGCGAGAGCGTGAACTCGGAGAGCTTCTCGATGTTCGAGCGGAACTTCAGGATGTCCGCCGTCGCCGGGATGATGTGGTCGGTAGTGATGTTGTCCTCCATCTTGAGGAGGGCTTCACCGCCGATGTCGGCGTCGATCCCGTCCTTGAGCGGCACGTCACCGATGTTCGGCCCCTTGACGAGCCCGTCGTCGATCGCCTCGTCGGGTGAGATGATGTCCGAGTCGGACTGGCCCATGCCGGGGCCGTACTTCGTTCCCATCTCGAGCCCGGGCGCTTCGAGGTCGCCGAGGTCGTCGGCCAGATCGCGCGGATCGACGATCTCGCCGGTGATGGCCGCCGCGGTGGCGACCTCGGGCGAACAGAGGAAGACGGAGTCGTCCTCGATACCCGACCGCCCCTCGAAGTTACGGTTGAACGTACGCAGCGAGACGGAGTCGGAGGCGGGCACGTGACCGATGCCGATACACGCGCCACACGTCGCCTCGGAGAAGTTGACGCCGGCCGCCATCATCTCCGCGGTCCAGCCCTCGCGGGCCAGCATCTCGGAGGCCTGCTTGGAGCCGGGCGCAACGATCATCTCGGTTCCCTTGGAGACCTCGCGGCCCTCCAGCATCTTCGCGCTGGGGAGGATGTCCTCGTACGCGCCGTTCGTACAGGAGCCGATGATGACCTGCTCGACGTCGGTCCCCTCGTACT
>LFFM01002617.1_pt1 | contig 11768 bp, 10 predicted proteins | sample 643131 | NCBI WGS metagenome assembly LFFM01 (sample SAMN03777445, study PRJNA286221) | soda lake metagenome | biome: soda lake; feature: Kulunda steppe; material: water; isolation source: sample Tc-Br brine of Tanatar trona crystallizer | place: Russia: Kulunda steppe | collected 2011-07
ACGACCACACGCACAGCCACGACGACGACCACACGCACAGCCACGACGACGACCACACGCACAGCCACGACGACCGGGCCCTCGCCGAGGGTGCGGGGGTCCACCGGTCGTACCCCGAAGTCGTCGAGGTCGTCGAGTCGATGTATCTCCCAGAACCGGTCGAATCGACCGCGCTGGACGCCTTCGAGCGACTTGGGCGCGCGGAAGCGTCGGTCCACGGTATCGATCTCGAAGCGACGCACTTCCACGAGGTCGGTGCCGACGACGCGATCGCCGATATCGTCGGGGCGGCGCTTCTCCTCGCGGACCTCGACGTCGATCGCGTCGTGACGACGCCGGTCGCGACCGGAGGCGGCGAGGTGGAGATGAGCCACGGCGTCTACCCGATCCCCGCGCCCGCGACGACCGGGATCGTGGCGGCCGCCGACTTCGACGTGTACGGCGGTCCGATCGAGCGGGAGCTGCTGACGCCGACCGGTGCCGCGATCCTCGCCGCGATCGCCGAGGGCGTGAAATCGCTCCCGCCCCTCGATGTTGACGCCACCGGCTACGGTGCCGGCGACGCGACGTTCGAGCGGCACCCGAACGTGCTCCGTGCGCTGGTCGGTGACGGCCTCGAGGCCGTCGACGGTGTCAACGCAGGGCACAGGGAGGGTCACAGCGACCACGGACACGATCGTGCCGACCACAGGCACGGTCATCCCGAGGACCGAGATCCGGCGCTCGTCGCCGACGACATCGCCGTCCTGGAGACGAACCTCGACGACGCAGCGCCGGAGGTGCTCGGCGGCCTCCAAGAGGCCCTCGTCGACGCCGGCGCGCGCGACGTGACGGTCGTTCCGACGACGATGAAGAAGTCGCGACCGGGCCACCTCGTGAAGGTGATCTGCAAACCCAGGGACGCCGAGGTGGTCGCCGAGCGACTCGCTCGCGAGACGGGGACCCTCGGGATCAGGCAGGCGGGCGCGAGCCACCGCTGGATCGCCGAGCGGTCCTTCGAGACCGCGACGGTGCGCGTCGACGGAACGGAACACGAGGTGTCGGTGAAGGTCGCGTCGACCGCCGACGGCGACGTGTACGACGTGAGCGCCGAGTACGACGAGGCGGCAGCGGTCGCGGCCGACACCGGTCTGGCGATCCGCGACGTACTCAGGCGCGCGGAGGCCGCCGTCCGCGACGAGCTGGATATCGACTGACGCGCGGTCATGGGAGGGGCGGGAGGGCACGAGGGGAAGGGTCACGCGAGGGCGGGACGCCTCGCTTCGCTTCGTTTCATCGCGTTTCGATCCGTGCTGGTTTCGTCTCGTTTCGGTCCGTGACACGTGCGGCCTCAGTGCCGGTAGAACGGTGCCGGTGGGGACGTGACCGCCGTTCCGTCGACGACGAGACGACAAGCCTATGCCCGATGCGCGGCCAGTTGTACGTAACTTCACTTATATGATCGATCGGATCCACACGTCGGAAGTCGAACCGGACGCCGAGGAAGTCGCCATCGCGGGTCACGTCCACGAGATCCGCGATCTGGGCGGGCTGGTCTTCCTCATCGTCCGCGATCGGGAGGGACTGATCCAGGTCGTGTTCAAAGAGGAGCGCGAGCCGGAGCTGTTCGAGGCGGTACAGGACGCCGGATCGGAGGACGTCGTGCGGGTCGTCGGGGAGCCACTGGAGAGCGACCAGGCCCCCGGCGGGGTCGAGATCGCGCCAACCGCGTACGAGGTGATCGACGAGGCCGACTCCCCGCTCCCCCTGGAGATCTCGAAGGACGTCGACGTCGACCTCTCGACGCGGCTGGACAACCGTGCGCTCGACCTCCGAAAGCCGGAGGTCCTCTCGGTGTTCACGCTGCGATCGGAGCTGATGACGGCGATGGAGGAGTGGTTCGACGAGGCGGGATACGTCGACATCAAGACGCCGCGGATCTCGAAGGGCGGTGCAGAGGGCGGCGCGGAGCTGTTCCCCATCCTCTACTACAACCAGGACGCGTTCCTCTCACAGAGCCCGCAGCTGTACAAACAGATGCTGATGGCGGCGGGGTACGAGGCCGTCTACGAGAACGGCACCGCGTTCCGTGCGGAGGACTTCGCGACCTCACGACACGTCTCGGAGATCGCGATGTTCGACGTCGAGCTCGCGTACATCGACGACCACCACGACGTGATGGACGTCCAAGAGGAGTCGCTGCGATACGCGCTCCGTGCCGCCGCCGAGAACGCCGAGCGCGAGCTCGACCTGCTCGACGTCGACCTGACGGTCCCCGAGGACGACTTCCCGCGGATCACCTTCGAGGAGGCGCTCGACGTCTTGGAGACCGAGTACGGCCACTTCCCGGACGACCCTACCGACCTCGATACGAAAGGCGAGAAGCTCCTTGGCGAGTACTTCGAGGAGCAGGGCCATCCCGCGTTCTTCGTCGTCGGCTATCCCGACGAGAAGTTCTACTACATGCAGGACGTCGAGGGCGACGAGATCGCGTCCCGCAAGTTCGACCTTATTTATAAGGGCCAGGAGCTCTCCTCGGGCGGCCAGCGTGAACACGACGTCGAGCGCATGGTCGAAGTCATGGAGGAGGAGGGCGTCGAGACCGCCAACTTCGAGTTCTACATCGAGGCGCTGAGCTTCGGTACGCCCCCTCACGGTGGGTACGGGCTCGGGATCGACCGGCTCGTACAGAAGGTCGCCGAGCTCGACAACATCAAGGAGGCGATCATGTTCCCACGCGACCCGAACCGGTTGGAGCCTTAAACCGTTCCAAACGCTCTTATAGGGGATCGAACAATACTGGGCCATATGCCCGTCGCCGAGACCCCGATCCTGTTCGCGCTGTTGTGTCTCAACACCCTCATCGGCCTCGTTCTCGTTACCGCCGCGTACGACCTCAAGGGGCTCGTGTTGGGGTGGACCGGGTGGATCGCGGGTGCGTTCGGCGGCGGCGTCCTCGGCTGGATCGTGGTCCCCGAACTCGCGACCGGGACCGTATCCGCCGGTGGGCGGCTCGCGTTCGCCGGCGTGCTCGTCCTGTTCGGCGCGGTCGTCGGGCGGGCGCTCCTCCCGTTCGTCGCGCGATTCACCGTGGCGATCGCCGCGTTCGTCGTCACGACGCTCGCGACGCTCGTGTTGACGGTCGGGGAGTCGGTACTCGACCTCGTGTACGACCCCGCGGAGCCGGGCGATCCGATGCTCGAAGCGGTGCAAGTCGACGCGCTCGCGGAGTCCGGACTTCTCGCACAACCCGAGTTCCAGCAATTCTTCGTCGCTGCCGTCGTCGTCGGAGGAGTCGCGGGGATCCTCGCGATGCGGCACTACGACCTCATCATCTCGCTGGCACTGACCGGTCTCGGCGCGGGGGTCGTCGCCACCGTGTACCCCGTCTGGCGCGCCGTGGTCGACGGAAACGCGATCGCGATCGCTCAACAGGCCGACCTCTCGGTCGTCGTCTTCGGTCTGCTGGTGCTGGTCGGCGTCGCGGTTCAGTATCTCAGACACGGACGGGGTAACGACCCGTTCGCCTGATCCGACAGACCACGCAGTCACCCCCGCGCGTTTCGTCACCACCACCGCGACTCGGCCGTGATCGCTGCCGTCCGTCTGCCGGAGCCACTACCCCGCGTCTCCCGGATCCACTGCCCCGTATCTCACGGAACCGCCGCCATGGCCGGATCGAACCCGATCGCTCCCGCTCGATCGAGAAATGGCGTTACACTTGCTGATACCGGAAGTAAACCGGCTTAATTCGGCGTAAACCAACTGAACGACTTCAGCTATTGAAGCCCGTCGCACGCCAAGCGGGAGTCGTCATGAACGTGACTACAACGACTCTCGTCGCCGTGCTCGCTGCGGTCGTCCTCGTCGGTGTCGGTTCGATCGGCGTGGCCGCAACCGATGGCCCCGGCGCTGCCGACCCCGACGTCGACGAGGTCGGTCCGTCGGACGGACTGCCCGAACCGGTCCCCGAGTTCGTCGGTGACCTACTCGACACGATAGACGGGTTCCTCTCGGGAGCGATCGAATCGCTCGGTGACGCCGTAAGCGACGGTGCCGCCGGCTCCGTCGGGGGTGTCTAACGTGCCGATCGACTTCGGGGCCGGGATCCGACGACGGACGTATCTCAAGGCGAGCGGCGTCCTCGCGGTCGCGACAGGCGGGCTCGCGGGCTGTGTCGGACGCGCGACCGGCACGCTCGCGACCTCGGTCACCGATCAGCCGGTCGATATCGGCGATTTCGAATCGCTCGTCGTCACGGTCGAGGGGATCTGGCTCGGTCCCGAGGGTGCCGTGAGCGGGCAGGAGGACCCGGACGACGAAGGTGACCAGGACGACGGAACTGACGGAGACGGTGGCGACGCGGATGAGGACGACGAAGAGTCGACCGTGGAGCCCGCGGGCCGAGAGTACCACGAGTTCGATGAGCCACAGCAGGCGGACCTCGTCGAGCTACAGGGCGAGGAGACCCAGCTGATAGACGAACGCGAGCTCGACGTTGGGGAGTACGAGTTCCTCCAGTTACGGGTCTCGGATGTCGAAGGGACTCTCGTCGATGGCGACGAGGCGACGGTCGACACCCCGGGGAACGCGCCGCTCACGTTCAACGAGCCGTTCGAGATCCGTGAGAACACCCGGACGGCGTTCACCGCGGATTTCGCACCGGTTCGACAGGGTCGGACCGAGAGGTACCTGCTTCGTCCGGTCCCGGAAGGGATCGACATCAGCTATCACGACGCGGATACGGACGCCGACACCGACGCCGACGCTAACGGCACCGACGGAGAGAACGCTGACGGCACCGACGAGTAGGACTGGATCGGCGCGGGACTAACAGGACCGACGCGATACCCCTGGTACCCCCGTTGGAGCCGCCATCGACCTTGACGGCGGCTCCGGGGTTAGGGCTGGGAAGCGTCCCGGGATCTGGGGACCGGGGGAACACGCGTCGATCGGTCCCATGGAGGCACACGATCACCCCTGCCGTTCGATGGCGGACCGAACCGTTATTCGGGCGGTGGGTTTTCCGCCGTACGACTGGTATAATGTAGTAGAATCGATCCACTTGAAAGACCGGTTCACTCCGACGGAGTGACGTGACTCGTACTTCGAACGGTCCGATAGATCGGGCCAGCGAGCAGTAACAGCCCGACGAGCGCCAGCGCGAGGATCAGCGACGGGTCGACGGCGGACAGGTCGTTCCGGGCGAGCCGGTCCGCCGAGACCCCGAGCGCCACGCCGGCGATCACCCAGGGGAACTCACCGATCGCGGTCCCCACGACGAACGGGCGGGTCCGGATCTCCGAGACGCCAGCTGCGATCGAGACGGCGTCGGCGGGAACGGGAAGGAACCTCGTCGCGGCGATCGTGCGGACGCTCCCGGCGTCAGCAACGAGCCGATCGGCCGTCTCGGAGACCCGAGCGAGCGTTCGGGACCCGCCCGTCAGGTGGACGCGTCCACGCTTGGCGAGCCAGTAGGGCGGAAGCGCCGTTGCTGTGAGGAGGAGCGCCGCGAACGGGACGCCGACCCACCCGTATCCGAACCCGACGACGACCGCGAGGAGGGTAGTCGGCCACGCGAGGAACGGTCGGACGGCCGCGAGGCTGATTGCCAACAGTCCGAACCGGACCGGGTCGGCGGCGATCCACTCCAGCGTCTCGACGGCCGGGTCCGGGGAGACGAGCCAGGCGACCACGACGACGACGGCGACGCCGACACCGCCGACGACGGAACGACGGTTCACGGCGGCGAGAGGCGGGCGGCCGGTAAACGCCTTGTGGGTCATCGATCGAGGTCGGTCTCGGCGACGAACGCCTCACGGAACTCGTCGGGGAGGTGTTGGCGCTGCCACTCCCGGATCGCGGCCTCGTCCAGCCGACTCGCCCACAGGGTCACCACGGCGAGGAACAGCGAGAGACCCGGGAGGATGAACGCGCCGACGTCGACGAACAGCCCGACATCGAAGAACACCCACGCGATCCGGTCACGGACGGCGCTCCACGCGGGACCGAACCGGAGCCAGCGGAACGCCAGGGGGACGACCGCGAGCGTCGCGAGCGGCGAGACGACCGGGGTCGTCACCGGACCGCCCCGCCCCCGTATGAACGCGAGCGAGTACAGCCCCCAGCAGGCGAGCGACGCGGCGGCCCCGGCGACCCGCCGGGGCGTCTCCGGCCCCCCGTGGTCCAGAACAGTGACGTCGTACAGGAGGGCTGCCGCGCCGACGTAGCTGACGAGACAGACGAGAGCACCGACGATCGCGAGACCGATCTGGTCCGTGACCGACTGGTCACGAAACGGTTCGAGGCCGGAGGGGGTTCCCATACCCGGCCGTTGGGAGGGACGGGATTGAACGTTGTGCGTCGGCCGCGTCGATCAGGAAAGCTTGGCGAGGGCCTCGAAGAAATCGGACTCGGGTCCCGCGATCCGCATCGGTGGCGTCGTTCGCTCGATAGTTACTTCGACCGGACCGTCGAGCGCCGTCGCATTCCGCCCGTCGCTTACCACTACGGCACCCGTCGGCGTGGAGATGTCCACGGTGACGGTCGCATCGGTTCCGATGGCGAGTGCTGGCATCCCCGCGTCCGGAGCCATCTCGTTGACGACGAGACCGGAGACGTCGTGGTGGACGAGCGGACCGCCCTCCGAGAGGTTGTACGCGGTCGATCCGGTCGGGGTCGCGACGAGGACGCCGTCCGCGTGTCCCCCGGAGTACCGTGACCCGTCGATTCGGAGCTCGTAGTCGATCCCGCTCCCCGGTCCGCGGCGATCGCCCTGCACGACGACTTCGTTCGCTGCCGGGACCGATTCCCACCCGTCCGCTCGGGCGGCAAGCCGTGGCACCTCACGGACGGGCATCTCGCCCCTACGGTGGGCTTCGACCGCCGCGAGCACCGCGTCCTCGGCCTCGTCCGGCGGGACGACGTTCAGGAACCCGACCTCACCGAGATTCACACCGACGACTGGGGTTCCGCCTGCGTTGCGAGCGACGAAGAGGAAGGTTCCGTCGCCCCCGATGGCGACGGCCAAGTCGCACTCGACGAGGGAGGAAACCTCACGGCCGGCGTCGTCGTCCAGGGCTGCCGCGGTACGCTCGTCGAGTCGAACGGTCTCGCCGTGGGAGCGAACCGCGTCCCGAACCTGCGCGGCGACCGCCACCGCGTCCGGGTTGCCCTTCCGCGCTACGATCCCGACTTCCATGAGTGTCACGTTTCGCGGGCCCGAGTAAAAGCGTGTGGAGATCGGGCCGATTCCGGAAAGGTTCAAGCCACCGGCCGGCGTTCAGGCGCACATGGCGACCCTGCACGGCCGCCCGGGACCATGACCGACGAGGAGGACGACTGGTTCGAGCGCGCCCTGCGCGAGCTCGACGAGGGGGAGGGAGATACCGCCTCGGAGCGCCCCGACGACGGCCTCGCAGGCGACGATGCGGCCGAGGGCGAGGCAGCCGAAAGCGACGCGGCAGGCGACGATGCGGCCGAGGGCGAGGCAGCCGAAAGCGACGCGGCAGGCGACGATGCGGCCGACGAATCCCACGACGATGCGGCCAACGGGGAAACGGTCGACGGCCATACGGATATCGCCGCCGACCTCACCAGACAGGACGGCCAGGCGAACGAGACCGGCGACACTTTGGACGGCGGCCCATCCGAAACCGACGATCCGTTCGGCGGCGGAGGCGGTAGTGGCAGTGGTTCGTTCGGAGAGAACGATCCGTTCGGCGGTGGGGGCGGTAGTGGCAGTGGTTCGTTCGGAGAGAACGATCCGTTCGGCGGCGGGGGCGGTAGTGGCAGTGGCTCGTTCGGAGAGAACGATCCGTTCGGTGGCGGGGGCGGCGGTTCGTTCGGTGGAGCGCCGGACGACGGTCCGACCGCGTTCGAAGAGGACGCGGAGGAACTCGACTCCGACATCGATCGGACGAACATCGGTATCGAAGGGCTCGACGAGATGATCCTCGGCGGCGTCCCCAGCCGGTCCCTGCTGTCCGTTATCGGCGGGGCCGGAACCGGTAAGACGACGTTCGCGCTCCAGTTCCTCAACGAGGCGCTGGAGTCGGACCGACGCGCCGTGTACATAACGCTCGAACAGACCAGAGAGTCGATCCTCGCGACCGCCGAGGAGAAGGGCTGGGCTTTCCGTGAACACGCGGATGCCGGACGGCTCACGGTCGTCGCGCTCGACCCGATCGAGATGGCGAACTCGCTGGCGTCGATCCGGAACGACCTGAGCCGACTTATCGAGTCGTTCGGCGCGGACCGGCTGGTCCTCGACTCCGTCTCGCTCCTGGAAATGATGTACGATCACCCGGCGAAGCGCAGATCGGAAGTGTTCGGTTTCACCAGATCGCTGAAACAGGCGGGCGTGACGACCCTTCTCACCTCGGAAGCGAGCAGCGAAACCCCGTACGCGTCCCGATACGGGATCGTCGAATATCTCACGGACGCGGTGTTCGTCCTCCAGTACGTCCGCGGCTCCGACTTCCGCGAGACGCGTCTCGCCGTGGAGATCCAGAAGATCCGTGACGCGAACCATTCCCGCGAGACGAAACCCTACGAGATCACGAACTCCGGGATCTCGGTGTACCGACAGGCCAACATCTTCTGACGACGTGACTCCGCCCCGATCGGCGTTGGTCTGACTGGAACGGAAGCTCGTTGTTCCGCTCGGTGACCATACTGTCTGAAAGGCCAATAGTATCGGCCAGTACCTTACTGGGTTGGTAGGACTATTATACCTATTCCACCCATATAAATCGGTGTATGCAACGATTTGCCGACGATCGACGCGAGATATACGTACACCCGAACGCGACGGTCGATGATCTCCCACTGACGGGCGAGTTTGACGTCCCGCCCGTCGCCGACACGGAACCGTTCGTTCCGGACAACATGAAAGACCCCAAGATCTATCCCGGTGACGTGATCGCGGGCGTCGTCGGCGGTGAGGTCGCATTCGTCGAGCTCATCGTCGACAAGGACGACGACATCGTCATCGTGACTCCACTGAACAAGGGGATCCCGACGTACATCCGCGACAACATATTCAGTGCGCGGATCTTCCGTGCGGACCGGGTCCACATCTTCGAGGCAGTCGGAGAGACGATAGCGGAACCCGACGTGGAGTTCGACATCACGAAGCTCCAAACCCCCGAAGAAGAGCGGCCGAGATAGTCATGGACACTCGTGGAGCGGGACCTCGTGTAACCCGCTCCGTTGGTGTCTGCCTGCCGTCTCGCCGCACAGGCCACGAACCGTCCCGTATTTTGTGATCCGACAGCCATGAAACCACAACGAGTACGCGTCAGAAACTACAAAAGTATCGACGACACGGGGTGGGTCGAGGTCGACGACCTCACGTGTCTCATCGGCAAAAACGAGTCGGGGAAAACCGTTCTCATGGAGGCGGTCTCCAGACTCAATCCCGCCGGCGGCGACGGCGGGTTCACCCCGTACGACGACTACCCGCGCCGCCGGTGGCCGGACTACAAACCGAGACACGACGACGATCCGGACCCCGTCGTGAGCGTCGAATTCGCGCTCGATCGCGACGAGCGGAACCGGCTTGACGACCGTGGCGGCCGCGCTCCCGACGGCACGGTCGTCGCGACGAAGGACTACGCGAACGACCGACGGTGGGAGTTCGAGCTCGACGAGTCGGCGTACGTGGACTGGCTCCTCTCCACGCACGACGTCCCGGCCGACGCCCGGCGCGAGCTGCGCGATGCCGGATCGATAGCCGAGTTTCACGCGACCGTCGACGAGCTCCGCGAGAGCGACGAGACCGCCGACGGCGACGCGTCCGAGGACGACGACACCGGCGATGACGACGAAACCGCCGACAGCGACGAGACAGCTGACGGCGACGGAACCGGCGGGTTCGGCGACGTGGGTATGCTCGCCGATGTCGTCCCCGACTCCCGTGAGGTCGCGATCGCGGCGGTCGGGGAGGACGTCCTCGCGCCGGCGCTCCCGGAGTTCCATTACGTGGGCGAGTACAACTCGCTGGACGCGTCGATCGATCTCGAAGCATTCGCCGACCGGATCGAGGCGGGCGAGCAGACTGCGTCCGACCGCGTGTTCGAAGCCTTGCTCTCAATCGCGGATCTCGACGTCGAGTCGCTGCGTGAGGAGGACTGGCGCGAGACGCTCACCGAGCTGGAGGCCGCATCGAGCGAGGTGACGAGCGCGGTCACCGATTACTGGAGCCAGGCCGACGACGTGGCGGTTCGGCTCCGCGGCGTCGACGGCGACTCGCGCACGGTTGAGGTCCGCGTCGAGAACCTTAATCACGGAGTGACCGTCGAGTTCGACCAGCGATCACAGGGGTTCCGCTGGTTCTTCTCGACGTTCTGTACCCTGTTCGCGCTCCGCGACCGCGACGAGGAAGCGGTCCTGCTGTTGGACGAGCCCGGGCTTCACCTGCACGCGAAAGCCAAACGCGAGTTCCTCACTTTCCTCGAAGAGGAGATCGCCGCCGAGGGGACGGTCGTGTACAGCACACACTCGCCGTTCATGATCGACCTCGATCGGGCCCACCGGGTGAAGATGATACACAAGGACCCGGAAACCGGGTCGACGGTGCTGTCGGACGCCGACAAGGCGGACGCGTACACGCGGTTCCCGCTCCAGAACGTCTTCGAGCTTGGCGTGATGGAGACGATGGTCGCCAGATCGCAGCTGCTGTTGGTCGAGGACGGCACCACCTACGAGTACCTGTTCAACGTCTCCGAGCTGTTAGAGGACACCGACGCGCCGGTGTTAGACCGTGGCTGGACCGTCCTCCCGATCGGAACCTTGGAGAACACCGCGACGGTTCGATCCGTCTTCGACACGGGTGATAAGGAAGTGGCGATCGTCCACGATGGCGACGAGCTCGACGGCCCCGAACCCCCGGGCGACGTTACCGTCGTCGGGATCGGGTCGCACGCGCTCGTCGACGGCGACACCACGATCGAGGACGTGCTCTCGGAGTCGTTCTACCTCGAGCTCGTCAACCGCGCGTACGCGGCCGAGCTCGCTGGCGCCTCCGGTATCGACGACCGCGTGACGAGCGACGGCCTCGCGGATGTCGCGCCGAGCGGGCCGATCGTCGAGCGGCTCGACCGGTACTTCGCGGAACACGGGATCGCGGACGGCTCCTTCGATCGCTCGCGTCCCGCGACGTACCTCCAGCGGAACCGCGACGAGTTCGCGGCCGAGGTGGATATGGACACCCGGAAAGCGTTCGGGTCGCTCGCCCGCGAGCTCAATCGGACGCTTGGCGCGTTCGACGGCGACCGGAAGACCGGCTTCTTCCAGTCGTTGTTCGGCGGCTGAGCGCCGATTCAGTCCGCTGAACGAAACGGGTCCGTCGACGGACCCCGGCCGGAACCGAGAGGTGCCGTCTTTCGTCTCGGATCCGTTCGAGCCGTCCACCGCATTCGGATACGTTTCCGTGATTCATGCTGCGCCCGTCCGCGTATAAGTCCCCGAGGGCCCGCTATGACGTGTGTACGAGCATTTCGGCGAAGGCTCGGACGCGGTCATACAGGCGGTCGGGGAGCGCTCGAAGGCGTTTATAAGGGCCCGCGTAGCAGGAGGGTACCATCTAAAGATTTCTCTCAGTCGTTCGGGAAATGCATCGTCCGGGAATTGAACCAGAATCAGACGTGCTCGCTCACTGCGTTCGCTGCGCGCGACTGATAGGGTTCAATCCCGTCGGTGATTTCTCTCACTTCGTTCGAGAAATGCACCGTCCGGGAATTGAACCCGGGCTATTAGCTTGGGAAGCTAATGTCCTACCACTGGAC
>LFFM01002618.1_pt1 | contig 11768 bp, 11 predicted proteins | sample 643131 | NCBI WGS metagenome assembly LFFM01 (sample SAMN03777445, study PRJNA286221) | soda lake metagenome | biome: soda lake; feature: Kulunda steppe; material: water; isolation source: sample Tc-Br brine of Tanatar trona crystallizer | place: Russia: Kulunda steppe | collected 2011-07
CCGCGGTCCTCCCCTACTCGCTCCGATACGGGTGCGACGCCGCGACCCCGGCAGCGTCGGCGTGTCGCTCCCTCTACATCGACTCCGGCGCCTCGACGCCCAGCACGTCGAGGGCGTTCGCCATCGTGTTCCGAGCGGCGACGACGAGCGCGAGGCGGGCGTCGCGAAGGTCGTCGCTCTCGGCGGTCAGGACGGGACACTCGCGGTAAAAGCGGTTGTACGCCTCCGCGAACTCGCGGGTGAAGGTGGCGACCGTGTGCGGCTCCAGGTCCTCTGCGGCCGACTCGATGACGGCCGGGAAGCGTGCGACCTCCCGCAGGAGGTCGCGAGCCGCGTCCGTCTCGAGGGTCGCGGCATCGACGCCCTCGCCGAGCGCATCGGCGTCGGCCGCCTCCGAGCCGGGCACGTCGAGCCCGGCGGACTCGGCCTCGTCGACGATCCCACAACAGCGCGCGTGGACGTACTGGACGTACGGGGCGGACTGGGCCTCGAAGTCGAGCGCGTCCTCCCACTCGAAGGTGATCGCCTTCGCGGGCTGTTTCGAGACGATGTCGTAGCGGACGGCCCCGATGCCCACCTGATGGGCGATGCGTTCGACGTCCGACTCCGTCAGGTCGTCGTCACGGATCCGATCGTCCAGCCTCGTCTCGACCTCCTCGCGGGCGCGGTCGATCGCCTCGTCGAGGAGGTCGTCGAGCATCACGCCGGTGCCGCGGCGGGTTGACATCTTCCCCTCCGGGAGGTTGACGTACGAGTAGATGACGTGGCCGAGCCGGTCGACGTCGTTGCCGAGGATCTCGAGGGCGGCGTCGAGCTGCTCGGCCTGCAGCTTGTGGTCCTCGCCGAGCACGGTGACGGCCTGATCGTAGTTGTCGAACTTCCACTCGTGGTGAGCCAGATCACGCGTGGTGTAGAGGCTCGTGTCGTCCGCGCGGAGGAAGACGAGGTTCTTCTCGATCCCCCAGTCGTCGAGCTCGAGCTGCCAGGCGTCCTCCTCGTAGACGGCGTGTGCGGACTCCTTCAGCCGCTCGGCGAGTTCCGTCGTCGAGCCGTCGCGCATGAACCGGGTCTCCTTGACGAACTCGTCGAACTCGGCGGGCAGGCGCGCGAGACAGCCCTTCATCCCGCCGAGCACCGCGTCGACGACCTCGCCGACGCGCTCGTAGGTCCCCTCGTCGCCGGCCTCGAGCCCCCGCAGGATCGCGGCGATCTCGGCCTCTGCCGCCTCGACGTCGTCCGGATCCGCGTTCTCGAGGTAGTGATTGCCCTTGCGATAGTACCGGACGAGGTCGTACTCGATCCGGTCGCGGGCGGGCTCCTCCTCCAGATCCGCCTCGTCGAAGCGCCCGTAGGCCCACGTGAATACGGCCATCTGGCGGCCGGCGTCGTTCACGTAGTAGTGCCGGTCGACGTCGTAGCCCGCGTACTCCATCAGGTTCGCGACCGCGTCGCCGACGATGGGGTTGCGGGCGCGACCGACGTGGACGGGCCCCGTGGGGTTCGCGCTGGTGTGCTCGACGACGACCGAGACGTCGCGGTCCGCAAGCGTGCCGTACGCCTCGTCGCCCGCGGCGGTCACGAGCGTGTCGACGAGGTAGCGGTCGCCCGCGTGGAAGTTGACGTACGGGCCGGCGACGTCGACGGCGACGAGGTAGTCGTAGTCGCCGTCGGCGAGGAGCGATTCGACCGCGTCGGCGACGTCCGCCGCGACCGCGGGCGGGGCGGCGCCGACCTCGCCGGCCAGCCGGAAGGCGACGCTCGAGGCGAGGGTCGCGTCCATGTCGTCCGGCGGCTCTTCGATGCCGAGGTCGTCGGTCGGGTATTCGAGGCTCGCCAGCGCGTCCGAGAGCGCCGACTCCACCTCCGACCGGAACCGTCTGAACATGGTTCTCGTTCGTCGGTGGGGATAAAAGGCCCTTCCGAAGCGACGCGGACGACGGCATCTCCGACGCCGGCGGGAACCGAGGGGATCGACGCGTTTAGGTTGGTTCCTCGCCGAAGTTTGAACGTACCCGTCCCGCTCCCGTGTGCGACCTTCGAAGCGGGAACTACGTAACGATTTTGGGATGCATCTCATCTCCGTTATCCTTTTCACCCCGGATCGCCAACCCTCGTTCATGGCAGAATCGGTGACGACGACGGATCCGGACCCGGCGGCGCTGGCGGCGCTCAAACACGTCGCGCTCGCGGGCCGGCTGACCGAGACGAAGGTGTCGTGTGCGGCGCTCGGCGACCGGCTGGGTGCATCCACACAGACCGCCTCCCGTCGGCTCCAGACGCTCGAATCGGCCGATCTGATCGAGCGCGAGGTCGTCGGGGACGGCCAGTGGGTCACCGTCACCGACGCGGGCGAGACGGTCCTCCGTGTGGAGTACGCGGACTACCGGCGGCTCTTCGAGACGGACGTCGAGGTCGCCCTGTGTGGCAGCGTCACCGGCGGCATGGGCGAGGGTCGCCACTACATCACGCTTCCCGGGTACGCCGCACAGTTCGAGGAACGCCTGGGCTACGAGCCGTTCCCGGGGACGCTCAACGTCGAACTCGACGCGGAGAGCGTCCGGCGCCGCGGCGAGATCGCGGGCGTCGACGCGATCCCCATCGACGCGTGGGAGGACGACGAGCGAACCTACGGGGCGGCGACCTGCTACGGCGTCACCGTCGTCACGGACGACGACCGCTACGAGGCTGCACACGCGATCGTCCCCGACCGCACGCACCACGACGAGGACAAACTCGAGCTGATCGCCCCCGATCGACTCCGCGACGCGTTGCGGCTCGAGGACGGCGACGAGATCGAGATCCGCGTCGCGCCGACGACCCGCGCCGACGCCTCCGGGGAAGCGGACGCCTCCGGGGAAGCCGCCGACGGAACGGACGACGCGGACGCCGACGAGCCGGTGGGCACGGAGGTGGCGTGATGCGCGCCGACGTCGACGGCGACGAGGCGGACGACGGAGCACTCGACGGGGACGCGGTCGACGGGATCGCCGGCGGAGACGCGGTCGACGGGATCGCCGGCGGAGACGCGGTCGACGGGATCACCGACGGCGACGCGGTCAGCGGAGTCGACGTCGAGGGGGACGGGGCTGCACCGGTCGACCGTGCGCTCGCGGCGTTCGCCGCGGGCGATCCCGTCTGCGTTCACGACTTCGCCGACCGTGAGGGCGAGACCGATCTGATCTATCCGGCGGCGACCATCGACCCGGAGGCCGTCGCCCATCTGCGAAACGACGCGGGCGGGCTCGTCTGCGTCGCCGTCGCCGACCACGTCGCGGACGCGTTCGGCCTCCCGTTTCTCGCGGACGCGCTCGACCACCCGGCGGTCGACGACGCCCCCGACTACGACGACCGATCCTCGTTTTCGCTGCCGGTCAACCACCGCGAGACGTTTACGGGGATCACCGACGACGACCGCGCACGGACCATCGTCGCGCTCGCCGAGGCGGCGGCGGCGGTCGATCGCGACCCCGACGGTTACACTCCAGCCGACTTCGCCGAGGAGTTCCGCGCACCCGGACACGTCCACGTCCTGCGCGGCGCACGCGACGGGATCCGCGACCGCGTCGGCCACACCGAACTCGGACTCGCGCTCGCCGAGGCGGTCGGTGCCGCACCCGCCGCCGTCGTCTGTGAGATGCTTGATGACGCGACCGGCGAGGCGCTCTCGCCGGCCGACGCGGCCGCGTACGCCGAGCGACGGGGGATCCCCTACGTCGAGGGAGCGGATCTCGTCGCGGCGCTCCGGTGAGGCCGTCGCCGTCGGCACCCGACCGCCGACGACTCTCCGTGTCCCGGTAGTTTCCGGCGTCCCGGTAGTTTCCGGCGTCCCGGTAGCTACTTGATCGTTCGTCCGAACCCTTGCTGTATGTCGGAACGACACGACGTCATCGTCGTCGGCGTCGGCGGCATGGGCAGCGCGGCGGCGTTTCACCTCGCCGACCGTGGCCTCGACGTACTCGGGCTGGAGCGGTACGACGTTCCACACGACCGCGGCTCCTCCCACGGCGTCACGCGGATCATTCGAAAGCCACAGTACGAGGACCCCGCGTACGTCCCGCTCGTCGAGCGGGCCTACGATCTCTGGCGGGCCCTCGAGGAGCGAACGGGTCGCGACCTGCTCCATATCACCGGCGGGCTCGACGCCGGCCCGATCGGCGGCGACGTCGTTCACGGGTCGCTCAGGTCCTGTGCGGCACACGACCTCGACCACGAGCTGTTGGCGGCCGAGACGGTGAACGAGCGGTTTCCCGGCTACGGCCTTCCCGAGGGCCATCGGGCGGTCTACCAGCCGGACGGCGGATTCCTCGTTCCCGAGCAGTGTATCGTCGCCCACGTCGAGGCGGCCCACGAGGTGGGCGCGACGATACACGCCCGCGAGCCCGTCCACGAGCATCGAACCCTTCCGGACGGCGGGGTTCGGGTGTCGACCTCGAAGGCGACCTACGAGGCCGACCGCCTCGTCGTCACCGCGGGCGCGTGGGCGCCGAAGCTGCTGCCTACGTTGGAGGGAATCGCCGTCCCGGAACGGCAAGTGCTCGCGTGGCTTCAGCCGCCGGAGCCGGCGGCGTTCGACGCAGAGCGATTCCCCGTCTTCGTCCACGAGACCGACGACGGCCACTACTACGGCTTTCCCCGACACGACGTCCCCGGCTTCAAGTTCGGGAAGTTCAACCACCGCGAGGAGACCGTCGATCCGGACGGGTTCGGCCGCGAGCCGCGACCGGCCGACGAGAACCTGCTCCGCGGCTACGCGGAACGCTACTTCCCGACCGGCGCGGGCCCCACGATGCAGCTTTCTACCTGTCTGTTCACCAACACGCCGGACGGCCACTTCGTCCTCGGTCGCCTCCCCGACGAGCCGCGCGTGACGGTCGGGGCCGGCTTCTCGGGCCACGGGTTCAAGTTCGCGAGCGTCGTCGGCGAGGTGCTCGCGGACGTCGCGGTCGAGGGCGGGACCGACCACGGGATCGAGCTCTTCGATCCGGGCCGGTTCGGCTGAGGCGGGATCGACGGCCCACCACCCGGGACCGGCCCGTCCCGGCGCGTGACCGTCCCCGGGGACCGTTGGTTCCTTATCGGTCTCCGTCGAAGGTTCCTTCATGTCCACGGTTGCGGATCTCATCGACCGGCTCGAATCGGAGGCTGCGGCGGACGCCGACCCGGAGACGACCCCCGACGTCGGGATCATCATGGGGTCGGATACCGACCTGCCCGTCATGGACGGTGCCCACGAGGCGCTCGCCGAGTTGGGCTTCGCCGAACAGACCGACTTCGCGTCCCCGCCGGACGCCCGCTTCACCTACGAGAGCTACGTCGTCTCGGCGCATCGCACCCCCGAACTCATGTACGCGTACGCGGAGACCGCGGGCGACCGCGGACTCGACGTCGTGATCGCGGGCGCCGGCGGCAAGTCGGCTGACCTCCCGAACATGACGGCCTCCATCGCGTATCCGATCCCCGTGATCGGCGTGCCGGTTCAGGAGAAGTCGGTCGACTCGGTGATCGGGATGCCGACCGGCGCGCCGATCGTCGCGGTCGACGCCGGCAAGTCGTTCAATGCGGGGCTGTCGGCCGCCCAGATCCTCGCGCGCGAACACGAGACGATCCGCGAGCGGCTGGTCACCCATCACGGGGGCCTGAAGGGTGACGTCGCGACCGTCTCCGCCGACCTCCACGACCTCGGCGTCGACGGGTTCCGCGGGAAACACGAGCGATAGTCGGGAGCTGGCGGGGGTGTGGATCCTCACGATCGATTCGAGGTTCCGGCCGGGTTTCCCGGTACCCGACCCCGTTTACCCGCGGGCGTGGTTCGGACGACCGTCCCGTGTCGGCTTCCATCACGCGCGTCGGCGACCGCCTCACGACGCTCCGAGAGGACCCACGAACGCCCATCCTCGTCGCCGTTGCCGGGGGCTGGTTCCTCTCGCTCGGCCTCCGGCTCGTCTATCCCGCGGTCATCCCGCACCTCCGGACCGCGTACGGGATCACCCTGTCGACGGCCGGACTCCTGTTGACGGCGCTGTGGCTCGCGTACGCGCTCGGCCAGCTGCCGGGTGGCGTCCTCGCCGACCGGTTCGGTGAGCGGACCGTCATGGTGACGAGCACGTTCGTCTCCGGGGTGACCCTGGGACTCGTCGCCGTCGCCGGCGTCATCGAGGTGCTGTTCGCGGCGACCGTCCTCTTCGGGCTAAGCACCGCGCTCTACGGCGTCTCCCGGTTCACCATCCTCTCGGCGGTCTATCCGGACAACGACGGCACGGCGATCGGCGTGACGATGGCGGCGGGCGACCTCGGAAACGCCCTCCTGCCACCGTTTGCCGGCTTCCTCGCGGTCACGTTCGCGTGGCAGTTCGGGTTCGCCTTCGCCGTCCCCCTGTTCTTGCTCGCCGCGCTCGGCCTGTTCGTCACGCTGCCGCGGACGACGTCGGCGGACCCCGACGAAACCGCGGCAACCGACGAATTGGCGCCGTTCGCTCGCGTCGTCGGGACGGCGCGGGACGTCGCACGCGCGCTTCGCAGCCGGTCGGTCGTCGTGATCACGGCGATCCAGACGCTCGGCTACTGCGCGTGGCAGGCGTTCACCGGGTTCTATCCGACCTATCTCATCGACGTGAAGGGGTTCGCGCCGACGACGGCGACGCTGCTTTTCGGCGGCTTCTTCGCGTTGGGCGTCGTCGTCAAGCCGGTCGCCGGGCGGGCGTACGACGCCTACGGGTCCCGGGTGACGCTGCCGACCGTCCTCGTCATCGCGGGCGCCGGGCTCGCCGCGCTCCCGTTCGTCGCCTCGCTGCCGGGCGTGATCCTCGTCACGCTGCTTTTGAGCAGCCTGCTCGGCTACTCGACGGTGACGCTCACCCATCTCACGGCGGCGTTGCCGGCGGCGGTGCGGGGATCCGGGCTCGGCACCCTCCGGACCGGCTACATGGTCGTCGGGGCCGGCAGTCCGGTCGTCGCCGGGACGCTCGCGGACGCCGGCCTGTTCGACGAGGTCTTTCTGCTCCTCGCCGGGCTCGTTCTCGTCGGCGCGTGTCTGACGCTGCTGCTCCCGCGGACGGCATCGTCGTAGGTGATCGCTGCAGGTGTGACGGGGTGGCCTCGGCGACGGCGCGAGTCCGATGAGGGGAGCAATTCGACGGAAATGCGGGTCCATGGCCGATAACGCGGCCGCACGAACGAGAATCAACGCTTATGAGGGGGCGGTTCAAACGCCAGCACGTTACGGAGACCTATATGAGCGATTGGATAGCGATCGGCGCACTGGCGGCCGTCGGCCTGTTCATCCCGTTGGGGATGATGGCAGCGTCGGCGTTGCTCCGCCCAAGCGTGCCGGAAACAGGAAAAAGTACCATCTACGAGTCCGGGGAGACGCCGACGGGCACGACGCGGATCCGGTTCAACATACAGTACTACATGGTCGCGTTGTTGTTCGTCGTCTTCGACATCGAGACCGTGCTGTTGTTCCCGTGGGTCACCATCTACCGTCCGGCCCTCGAGGCGGGCGTGCCGATGATCGACCTGCTGTGGCCGATGCTGGCGTTCGTCGGCATCCTCGCGATAGGACTCGTCTGGGCGTGGCGGACGGGCGCGGTCAAGTGGACCAAAAGCCCCCGCGCGACCCGCAGAAAAACGGAGCGTGACGTGAACCAATGAGTAGCGACCAGCAACCGTTCATCACCGACGAATCGCGCGTGGTCACGGAGACCCGAGACAGCCGCATGGAAGGGCAGGGCGACCGGTTCAACTCCCGGCTTCGGGAGGCGTTCGGCTCCTCGCCGTTCATCCTCACCAAGTTCGACAAGTTCCTGAACTGGTGTCGCGGCTCCTCGATGTTCATGCTGCAGTTCGGGATCGCCTGCTGTAGCATCGAGATGATGCACACCTACGCGGTGAAACACGACCTCGACCGCTTCGGCAGCGGGGTCCCCCGCGCCTCGCCGCGGCAGGCCGACGTGATGATCGTCCCCGGGACGATCGTCTCGAAGTTCGCCCCGCGGATGAAGCGCGTCTACGACCAGATGCCCGAGCCGAAGTTCGTCGTCGGCATGGGCTCGTGTACCATCTCCGGCGGCCCCTTCCAGGAGGGTTACAACGTGATCAAAGGCGCCGAGGAGGTCATCCCGATGGACATCCACGTCCCCGGCTGTCCCCCGCGCCCGGAGGCGCTCGTTTACGGCGTCGTCAAGCTGCAGGAGCGCGTCGCCAACGGCGAGGCCTCCCCGGTGACGGTGAAGCCCTACGAGCTCGAACAGTTCTCCGACCTCGAGCAGGACGAGCTGGTGGAGAAGCTCGTCGACCGGATAGACGAGGACGAACTCGTCATGCGATACAACTTCGCTGATTCGCCATGAGCCTGGAACCGCTCGACTCCCCCGACGCCGACGCCGTCCCCGACCGCACGCCCGAGGAGCTGGAGGAACTCCTCGGCGACCTCGTGATCGGCCGGGACGGTCATCTGAACGCACCCGGGTTCGTCATCCGCCCCGACTCGGTTCAAGAGACCCTCTCGATCCTCAAAGAGCAGGCGGGCTACGACCACCTCTCGGTCGTCACCGCCCAGGAGTACGAGAACCGCTACGAGTCGATCTATCACCTGAAGAAGTTCGACGACCCGACTCAGGAGGTCAGCGTCGTCGTTCCAGCCGACAAGGACCACCCGGTCTCACAGTCCGCCGAGCCGGTCTTCCGCACGGCGGACTGGCACGAGCGGGAGGCGTACGACCTGATCGGCATCGAGTACGAGGGCCATCCCGACCTGCGGCGTATCCTGCTGCCGGAGACCTGGCAGGGCCACCCGCTCTCGCTCGATTACGACCAGGATCAGCCGCAGATCGCCACGCTGCCGCAGCACGTCAACCCCATTCAGGACCACCACATGGACGACGAGTCGGACACGATGTTCCTCAACATCGGTCCGCACCACCCGGCGACACACGGCGTCCTCCACCTGAAGACGGTGCTCGACGGCGAGCAGGTCGTCGACGTCGAATCGGACATCGGCTACCTCCACCGCTGTGAGGAGCAGATGGCCCAAAACGGGACCTACCGCCACCAGATCATGCCGTACCCCGACCGCTGGGACTACATCTCGGCCGGTCTATTGAACGAATGGGCGTACGCGCGCGCGGCGGAGGACCTCGCCGACATCGAGGTGCCCGAGTACGCACAGGTCATCCGGACCATGGGCGCGGAGATGTGCCGGATCGCGGCGCACATGCTCGCGTTGGCGACGTTCGCGCTCGACGTGAACGGCGACTTCACGGCGACGTTCATGTACGCGATCAACGACCGCGAGCGCGTGCAGAACCTGCTCGAGGACCTGACGGGCCAGCGGCTCATGTTCAACTACTTCCGGCTCGGCGGGGTCGTCTGGGACCTCCCCGAACCACGCGAGGAGTTCTTCTCGAAGACGCGCGACTTCCTCGACCAGCTTCCCGGTTCCGTCGAGGAGTACCACAACCTCGTCACGTCCAACGAGATCTTCCAGATGCGGACGATCGACACCGGCATCCTCCCGCCGGAGGTCGCGAAGAACTACGGCGCGACCGGTCCCGTTCTTCGGGGCTCGGGAGTCGACTACGACCTGCGCCGTGACGATCCGTACGGGTACTACGACGAGCTCGACTGGGACGTCATCACGGAGGACGGCTGTGACAACTACAGCCGGCTGCTCGTCAGGATGCAGGAGGTCGAGGAGTCCGCGAAGATCATCGGTCAGTGTATCGACCTGCTGGAGGACTGGCCCGAGGACGAGCGGACCATTCAGGCGAACGTCCCACGGACGCTCAAACCGGACGACGACACCGAGATCTACCGGGCCGTCGAGGCCGCCAAGGGCGAACTCGGGATCTACATCCGCGCGGACGGGACGGACAAACCCGGCCGCTTCAAGATCCGCTCGCCCTGCTTTTCGAACCTCCAGACGCTGCCGGAGATGGCGAACGGTGAGTACATCCCCGACGTGATCGCCGCCCTGGGGAGCCTCGACATCGTGCTCGGGGAGGTGGACCGCTGATGACGGACGCCCCGGCACAGCTGTTCCCCGAGTTCATCGTCGACACGTTCGGGCTACCGGGCGTGCTCGGGGAGGTCGTCGCGGCGCTGGTCGCGGCGTTCGTCGTCGGCAACATCATCCTCGCCTTCACGGGCGTCGCCGGACCGTGGGCGAAACGGAAGATCACGGCGGCGTTCACGGACCGGATCGCGGTCAACCGTGTCGGTCCGTTCGGGCTGCTCATCATCCCGGCGTCGGCCGTCCAGCTGCTCGCGAAGGAGCTGATCGTTCCCGAGGGCGTCGACCGCCCGACGTGGGACCTCGCCCCCATCGTGCTGCCGGCGTCCGCGCTGCTCGGCTTCGCCGTGATCCCGATGGGGCAGATCGGTCCGGTGAACATACACCTCGCGGACCCCGAAGTGGGGCTCGCGCTGGTGTTCGCGTTCGCCTCCATCGCCTCCATCTCGTTGGTGATGGCGGGCTACGCGTCGAACAACAAGTACTCCATGCTCGGCGGGTTGCGCGCGGTGGCACAGAACCTCGCGTACGAGATCCCGCTCATCGTCACGGCGATGTCCGTCGTGATCTTCGCCGGCACCCTCGAGATGAGCGGCATCGTCGCCGCACAGAGCGAGACGCTGTTCACCGTCGGCGGCTTCGACGTCCCGGCGTGGTACGCGCTCGTGAACCCGTTCGCGTTCGTCCTGTTCCTCACGGCGAACATGGCGGAGATCGGTCGGAACCCGTTCGACATCCCCGAGGCACCGACCGAGATCGTCGCGGGCTACCAGACGGAGTACTCCTCGTCGTACTTCGTGCTGTTTTATCTCGGCGAGTTCGTCCACATCTTCCTCGGGGGGGCGATCCTCGCGGTCACGTTCCTCGGCGGCGCCGCCGGACCGGGCCCCGAGGGAATCAGCTTCCTCTGGTTCGTGGTGAAGATCTGGGGCTTCTTCCTGTTCACGCAGTGGTGCCGCTCCGCGCTGCCGCGCGTCCGGATCGACCAGCTGATCGAGATCGGCTGGAAGGGCATGCTCGTGTTATCGTTCGCTAACCTGGTGCTCACGGCCATAATCGTGGGGGTGATCGCGTAATGATTGGACTCATGAAATCGATGGCGACGACGATGAAACACGCCCTGGACGGCAAGACGTTCACGGTGGAATACCCCGAGGACGCGCCGGACGTCAGTCCACGCTTCCGCGGCGTCCACAAGTTCAGCCAGGAGCGCTGCATCTGGTGTCGACAGTGTGAGAACGTCTGTCCGAACGACACGATCCAGATCGTTCAGGACGACCAGCGTAACGGCGAGCAGTACAACCTCCACATCGGCCAGTGCATCTACTGCCGGCTCTGTGAGGAGGTCTGTCCGGTCGACGCCATCCTGTTGACGCAGAACTTCGAGTTCACCGCGGACACGAAGGACGACTTCGTCTACAACAAAGAACAGCTCAAGAACGTCCCATGGTACAAGGGTATCGACCCGCTGGAGTCCCGCAATCCCGACCGCGGCGCGTGGATCGGTGAGGGCGACGGCGAGATCGATTACCAGTAGCGGGACGTTCTCGAAATCTTCAAAGGGGTTCTCGAAGGAAACAGATACAATGGTTTATCAAACCATCGCGTTCGCGCTGTTCGCCGCGGTGACGCTGGCGTTCAGCTTGGGCGTCGTCTTAGCGCGCGACACGTTCCACGCCGCGCTGCTTTTGGGCGGTGCCCTGACGAGCGTCGCGGTGCATTACGTGATGTTGCAGGCGGAGTTCATCGCCGCCATGCA
>LFFM01002619.1_pt1 | contig 11766 bp, 7 predicted proteins | sample 643131 | NCBI WGS metagenome assembly LFFM01 (sample SAMN03777445, study PRJNA286221) | soda lake metagenome | biome: soda lake; feature: Kulunda steppe; material: water; isolation source: sample Tc-Br brine of Tanatar trona crystallizer | place: Russia: Kulunda steppe | collected 2011-07
ACCATCTATCCGTCCGTTCACAGTTCCTCGGGCAGGGACTTCAGTGTCCCCGTGGAGCGACACGCATTTTTGCCCCCGGGAAGACCTGTGGGTATGGACCAGAAGCAGGAGCTGACGAGCGTCGACCTCGCAGCCCTCGTCTCCGAGTTCGGAGCCTACGAGGGCGCGAAAGTCGACAAAGCCTATCTCTACGGCGATGACTTCCTCCGGCTCAAGATGCGGGATTTCGACCGCGGTCGCGTCGAGTTGCTGGTCGAGATCAGCGACGTCAAGCGGGCCCATTTCGCCGCACCCGAGCACGTCCCCGACGCGCCGGGACGACCGCCGAACTTCGCGATGATGCTACGAAATCGTCTTTCGGGGGCCGATTTCGCCGGTGTCGAACAGTACGAGTTCGACCGCATCCTCAGTTTCGAGTTCGAGCGCGACGACGAGAACACCACGATCATCACCGAGTTGTTCGGCCCAGGGAACATCGCGGTCGTCGACTCGAACCGGGAAGTCGTCGACTGTCTGGACACCGTCCGACTGAAATCCCGGACCGTCGCACCCGGCGCACAGTACGAGTTCCCGGAGTCGCAGGTCCATCCGCTCACGATGTCTTACGAGGCCTTTGTCGCGATGATGGACGACTCCGATTCGGACGTGGTCAGGACCCTCGCCACCCAGCTCAACTTCGGCGGGCTGTACGCCGAGGAGCTTTGTACGCGTGCGGACATCGACAAAACGACCGACATCGGCGAGGCCGACGAGTCAGTGTACGAACCGCTGTACGCCGCCATCGACGAACTCGCGATCGAGCTGCGAACTGGTGGGCTCGACCCACGCGTCTACTACGAGGAGACGGATGGGGAGAGTCGGCGGCGAGTCGACGTGACGCCGATCCCGCTGGAGGAGTACAGCCACCTCGACAGCGAGGCCTTTGACACGTTCAACGCCGCCATCGACGACTACTTCTACCAGCTCGATCTGACCGAGGAAGAGGAAAACTCGGGGGAGACACAGCGTCCGGATTTCGAGAGCGAGATCGAAAAGCAACAGCGGATCATCGAACAACAGGAGAGCGCAATCGAGGGATTCGAGCAAGACGCCGAGGCCGAACGCGAGAAAGCCGAGTCACTGTACGCCAACTACGATCTGGTCGACGAAGTGCTCTCGACGATCCAGTCGGCCCGCGCCGACGACGTGCCGTGGGACGAAATAGAGGCGACGTTCGAGCAGGGGGCAGAGCAGGGAATCGCAGAGGCCGAAGCCGTCCGGCGACTCGATGCTGACGACGGCTTTGTCACCGTCGATATCGACGGCGTCGACGTCCGTCTCGACGCGAGCGAGGGGGTCGAACACAACGCCGACCGACTGTATCGGGAGGCAAAGCGTATCGAGGACAAGAAAGAAGGCGCGCTGGCGGCCATCGAAGACACCCGCGAGGCGCTCGAAGACGTCAAGCAGCGCCGCGACGAGTGGGAGCGACGACAGGAGCAAGACGATATGGACGAGGACGGCGACGACGAAGAGACGGATCGCGACTGGCTCTCCATGCCGTCGATCCCGGTCCGCAAGTCCGAGCAGTGGTACGAGCGCTTCCGCTGGTTCCGCACGACCGACGGCTATCTCGTGATCGGCGGCCGGAACGCGGACCAGAACGAGGAACTGGTGAAAAAGTATCTCGACAAGGGTGATCGGTTCTTCCACGCGCAGGCCCACGGCGGCCCGGTGACGATCCTCAAGGCCACGGATCCGAGCGAGGCGGCACGGGATGTCGACATCCCCGACTCCAGCGAACAGGAGGCCGCACAGTTCGCGGTATCCTATTCGTCGGTCTGGAAGGATGGCCGGTACTCGGGCGACGTCTACGCAGTCGATCACGACCAGGTCTCGAAGACGCCCGAGAGCGGCGAGTTTCTGGAGAAAGGCGGCTTTGCGATCCGTGGCGACCGGGAGTACTTCCGGGACGTCGAGATCGGTGCCGCGGTCGGGATTACCTGTGAACCGTCGACGCGAGTGATCGGTGGGCCGCCTGCCGCGGTTCGCGAACACGCCGAGACCGTGATCAAGGTCGAGCCGGGCAGGTACGCACAGGGTGACGTGGCAAAGCGTATCTACCGCCAGTCCCGCGAGCGCTTCGCGGACACATCCTTCGTCCGGAAGGTCGCGAGCCCCGATCTGATCCAGCATTTCCTGCCGCCGGGTGGGAGCCGGATGCTGGACGACTAGGCTCGGCCCGCCGGGATCGTCACCCGTCGCTTCGATCGGGGATCCGGATACGTACGCGCGTCCCCTCGTCGGTCACCTCGAAGTCGAGGTCGCCACCCAGCACCGTGACGACCCAGCTACTGAGCCAGAGCCCGAGTCCGCTCCCGTGATACAGTTGTGAGCTCTCACTGGCTTCGATCGCCTGGAGTTCGTGAGGCGGTATTCCGGGGCCGTTGTCGGTGACCCGGACTGCAACGCCATCCGCGTCTCTGGCTGCGGTGATACTGAGGTACGCATCAGCTGCTTCGTTATGCTGGATTCCGTTTTCGGCGATGTTTTCCAGCACCACCTCGAACTGCTGTGCGTACGTCGAAACGGCGAGCTCGGCCGGAACGTCGGTGTCGACATCGGCCGTAGGATACTCCTGTCTCAACCGTTCGGCCACTCTGACAACCACGTCTGCGACCGGGACCCGTTCGATTGTACGGTCGGTTACCGACAGGTGACGTTCGACGGAATGAGCTTGCCGACTGAGGTCGACGAGCCCCTCGATGACTGTTTCGATCTCGTCGATCCGCTGGCGACGCTGCTTGGGGTCGTCGGTGTCGGCCAACTGTGTGAGTCCCTCCACGACTGCCAGTTCGTTGCGCACATTGTGTCGCAACAGTCGATTCAGGACCTTGATACGCTGTCGTCGTCGCTGTTTCTCCGTGATGTCCCGGTACACGATTGCATAGCCCATCACGTCGCCGGTCCGTCCTTCGACGGCTGAGCGGTTCGTCTGGAGCCGTCGCCCGAGTCGGTCGATCGTTTTGGGGACATCCGCTGGACCGTGATCTCCAGTCTCGTGCAGCGTTGACAGCGGCTCACCGAGACAGGCTGAGCGGTCGCAATCGAGCAGTTGACCGGCGCTTTCGTTGATCTGTAACACCGTCCCGTCTGTCGAGACGATGACGATGCCGTCGTCGAGCTGTTGCAGTGCCCTCGCTTCGCCGATCCGGCGGGTTGCCGGGACGAACTCGAACAGCCGATGTCTGGCGGCCGCGTACGTGAGAGCAACGCTCATCGCGCCGAACCCGAGTGGCAACAGGGGCATTGCAGGGTCCGGTTCGAGCTGCATGACGTCGATTCCGGCCGCCACGTACGGCGAAACCGATCCGACAAGGAGGGCAAACGCCTGCTCGGAGAACAGCTCGTCGTGCTCCGAGAGCGATCTGTGGAGGTAGACGAGACCGATCGGCGACAGCGAGAACAGCGCGAGCAACTGGACGACGTGAATCACGTTCGACTCGGTATCGACGATCGGAACGTCTCCGGAGAGATCCACAATCACTTCGGCGAAGACCAGCCCATGAAGCGGCCCCGTGAGGTTGAGGACGAACACACCAGCTAACACTGCAACGACGGCACCGTGTCCGCGACGCCCCAGTAGCTCTGCACGACCGGTGTACGTGAGGACGAAGAGGAACCAGCAAGCGACCGACAGCGTTCCGAGTGCAAGCTGGAGGTGTTCTAAGAACGCCAGCGTTTCCGGAGCTCGAATCGTCGTCGCGAGAAGAATATAGGTGCCGGTGTAGACACAGACCACGATGTTCATTGCAGTAAGCCAGAGTGCGCCGGGAATCGTCCTGTACCGGAACGTGTACACGGCGAGTCCTGCCGTCGTGAACGCGACGACGACGAGTACCCACACCCACGCTGGCATCGCGGCAACTCCGTCCATTGGTGGTCGTTCGTCCCACACCATACATCACTGACAATTCAGTGTATCGGCCGCCGATCACAGCCACGAATAACAGCGCACTTACCGGACGGGAACGCACAAACCGATATGAGAATTCAGGATCGCCATCCGGTCGAGGGAGGCCGCGAGCGGATGACGCTCGTCCCCGAGAGCCTCGACGACCTCTGGCATCTGCAGTACGTCCTCGAACCCGGCGACCTCGTCGGCGGCGATACGACCCGGCGGATTCAGCGCAACGACGACCAGATGCGCGATACCGGTGGCGAGCGCGAACACATGTACGTGACCATCGACGTCGAGGAGGTCGAGTTCCACAAGTTCTCGAATCGCCTGCGCGTCGCCGGAACGATCGACGACTGTTCACGGGAGGATCAGCTCGGACTACATCACACGCTCAATGTCGAGGAGCGTGACGAGATCACCGTCGAAAAGCGGTTCAAACCCGATCAGGAAGAACGATTACAGGAGGCTGTCGAAGCTACCGATAATCCGGACGTAGCGATCGCAACCGTCGAGGAGGGACAGGCACACATCCACTCTGTCGAGCAGTACGGAACCGAAGAGTACGCCCGCTTTACCGGGACGACCGGAAAGGGCGAGTTCTCACGCTCGCGCGACGAGCTGTTCGGAGAGCTAACTGACGCGCTTGCCCGACTGGACGTCGACGCGATCATTCTCGCAGGCCCCGGCTTCACGAAAAAAGACGCGTACTCCTACATCGAGGAGGAGGCGGGAGAGCTTACCGACAAAATCACCATGGTCGACACGAGCGGGGTCGGGGATCGTGGCGTCCACGAGGTGCTCAAACGCGGTGCCGTCGCGGACGTTCAGGCCGAGACCCGCATCGCCGAGGAGGCCGAGCTGATCGACGAGCTGACCGAGCGGATCGCAGGGGGTGCGAAAGCCTCCTACGGTCCGGAGAACGTCGCTGAGGCCGCGGAGTTCGGTGCGGTCGAGACCCTGTTGATACTCGACGATCGGCTCAGAACCGAGCGCAGCGGAGAGGGGGAGTGGGAGATCGACGCCGACGACGTGATCACACAGGTCGAACAGCAGGGCGGCGAGGTCGTCGTCTTCTCGGGCGAGTTCGATCCCGGCCAGCAGCTTTCCAATCTCGGCGGGATCGCGGCGTTGCTTCGATATCGGCTGGAGTGAGGATCGGCGAGACCGTCCTGTTCGAGTCCAGTACACAACAGCGGGAGTTTATTATCGGTTGTCGAATTATATCAATGAGAATGGAGTACGACGGTAGCGGGTGGTTTCAGCCGGCTGGACTCGGCATCGCGCTACTGGGATTTCTGATCACTCGTCTGTTCGTCGCCGAGACACTCCAGACCGACACGACAGGCCTGTTTCTGGTGGTCGGCACCCTCCCACTGCTGTTGGGGCTTTCGATATCGGCTTACGAAACCAGCCATACCGTTGCGAACGTCGTGCACGAGGAGGGACGGGAGATCGACCTGTCGGCCATGCCCCACGCGATTTTCACGGAGCCACAGATAGCAGGTGTCGGCGCGACCGAAGAGGAGCTTGACACGGAGTACGTCGTCGGCCGAGCCGAGTACGCCGACTCCCCGATGGGGCGGGCGAAGAAACTGGACGATGGCTTTGTGAAGGTACTCGCCTCGCCGGACGGCGAGATTCTGGGCGCACACGCTATCGGCTACGAGGCTGCAGCGTTGCTCCACGAGGTCGTCGTGGCGATGCGAACTGGCGCGACGGCCGAGGATGTCGCGGATACGATCCACGCGCATCCGACACTAAGCAAGATTGTCGAAGCCGCGTTTCGGGACGTGCCAGTCTGATCCGCCCTCGCCGGGCAGGCATCCCCGGCTCGTCCGATGTTGTAGGCTGTCAGGTCGACGTCCGCGACTGGCGGAACTCCTCTGCTTTCTCTTTGCCGAGTGTCATCAGCTCGTTGATAAACGACGGCCGACGATCGACTTTCGTCGCACAGTGGAGCTCCCGCCCCATCGATATTCGGTGGATCTCGGTGCGTGCAAAGTCGCTTTCGGGCAGATGACCCTCCTCCACCCACTCGTTGACGCGTTCGACGAACCGCAACTCCTGATTCATCGAGATGTTGCCCGACAGCTCGTTCCGTCGGTCGGCGATCTCTCCGAGCGTTCGTGGCTCGTCGTTTCGCTCCTGTGGGTTGATCTGAATCACCCACAGCTCGTCCGGCTTGCGGTCGACCTCGATTGTCAGGAGATCGTCGATAGGTGGGTTCTGTGAAAACAGTCCATCCCAGTGGTAGTTGCCGTTGATTTCGACGGCTTCGAAGAGGTCCGGGACGGCCGCGGACGCGAGAACGGCCTCGGGCGTCACGTCCTCATTTATAAACGTCTCGAAAACGCCAGCCTCCACATCGACGGTCCCGACGACGAGTTCGGGCGTCTCGCGGCCGCAGAGATCCGGAACGTCGTCGAAATCGATGTGACGCTCGAGCGTCGATCGGATCTCCGTTTTGCCGAGCTCGGGACCGGGGATATCGTACGGGCTGGTTTCCAGAGTCGGGACCCCCATGCTGCGAAGCCGCGACGTGCTGACGACCAGCGAGTTGAGCCACTGGTCGGCAGGGCCAGCGGCGGCGAGGTCGGACCAGATCGCATCGAGCAGTTCGATCGCCCGCTCCTCGTCGGCCGTCACGAGGCCGTACCACGTCGCGAGAGCGGAGAATGCTCCACCGGAGGTCCCGCTGATACCGACGAGTTCGTGATCCTCATCCCAGTCTACGAGCAGTTGCTTCAACACACCCGCCGTGAACGCCGTGTGGCTTCCACCGCCCTGACAGGCGATGGCGATCTTCGTCGGATCGCCCTCACTCATAGGTCATGGTGAAGCCGCCATCCCAGAGCAAGTCGCCGCCGTTCAGATGCTTCGCGTGGCTCGAAAAGCCGAAGACGAAGAGGTTCGCGACCTCGGCAGGTGTCATCATCTCTTTCGTTCGGGCCTGTCGGAGCATTACGTCCTCAACCACCTCGCGTTCGGAGATACCACGTTCCGTGGCGGTGTCGGCGATCTGGTCAACCATCAGCGGCGTCAAGACGTAGCCGGCCGAGACAGAAAAGCCACGGAGGCTCCCCTCCCCCTCGGCGGTGATCGACCGTGTCAGCCCGGTCAGACCGTGTTTGGCCGTGATGTACGCCGGCTTGTCCTGTGTCGCGTAGTGGCCGTGGACTGATGACATGTTACCGATTGCGCCGACGCCGTCGTCCGTCTCTCGGATATGGGGCATAGCGAGCTTTGCGAGGAGGAACGGTGCCCGGAGCATGATGTCCAGCAGCAGATCGTACTTTCCCATCGGGAACTCTGCAATTGAGGCGATATGTTGCATCCCTGCAATATTGGCGACGTATCGCAGATCTCCCTGCTCGGCTGCTGCCTCGACCATCGCCGTGACGTCGTCTTCGTCGGTGAGATCAGTCTCGACGGGACGCACTTCCCCACCTGCGTCGATATCGTCGGCGAGTTCGACCGTCTCTTTCAGCCCGGCCTCGTCGATATCCGCGCCGATGACGGTGCAGTCGTTTGCCGCCAGCGCGACCGCCGTTGCCCGTCCAATACCCGATGCCGCACCCGTCACGATCGCGACGGTTTCGGGGACGAACCGTTCGTCCTCGATAATCAGTAGGTCCTCGGCCGTCAGCTCCGGTGGAGTAAGATCGAGCTCGTCGTTTGTCATGAGCTATCGGGTGTACGACAGCCCCAAATATAGTTCTGGTTCGCTTGTGCGTCGAGCCGGAGATCACGCGATTCCGAGGTTGGCCTCGATGATCCCCGTTAGCATCCTCGCGAAGTTCGTATCGACGCTCCAGATTGCTGTCTCTTCGCCGCTCGCATCGACGGCCCTGTCGTCGGTAACGCTCATCAACAGGGCGTTCTGGTCTCCCATGACGATGCGGCCTGCTGGATTATCATCGTCGTACTGCATCGGGGGTGTCACCACCTCGATCCGGTCGTCGTCCGCAAACACTGCCCGGAGGTCGGCGGACTCGCTGATCACGAGCACCGAGAGCCCGTCGGCGGCACGGTCTCTGATCAGCCGCTCGGTTTCCGCTGAAAGCATCGACGGATCGCCGGCTCCGAAAACGATCCGCGATGTCGCGCTGGCGAGTACCTCCCGGCTACGATCGTCGATCTGGCCGATCCCTCGAATCGTCCAGATCGCCTCTTTTTCCTCCTTTCCGTCGTCATGCAGACGTTTTACCTGTTCGACGTAATCGAACGCCTGTTGTTGTTCGCGCTCGAACCGTGATCGGAGCGTCTCTCGGGCCTCATCGACCTCGACCGGCCGGTACTGAATCGGGTTCGACTGCTGGACCTCGACGAGCCCGCGGTCTGCAAGTCCCTCAGCGACGCTGTACACCTGTGATCGCGGGACGTCCGTAATCTCGTGGACCTCGCGGGCAGTGCCGCCGCCGAGTTTCTGGAGTGCGATAAACACCTTCGCCTCGTAGCTCGTCAGGCCAAGCCGTTCGAGGGATTCGATGGCGTCGGACTCGTTCATCGTTCCGTTTCCTCCCAGTCGCCAGGGAAATCGGTGTCGGTTCCACCGTCGGTGTCCGCCGGCGGCGTGTGCGATTCGGTGCTACCCGCGTCCCCTGCTTGCGTCTCGGAGGGAGTCGGATCGTCAGTGTCAGTCGGTTCGGAGACCCAGCGCCGGTAGATGTCTTCGAGTGCCGATACGGGCAGATCATCGTTTTTGGCGCTCGCACCCGCCTCTGAGAGCGTCTCTTCGTCGGGAACGTCAACGTCCTCCAATCGGTCCATCACTGGTGTCCTGATCGACACCGCTTCGACGCCGACGAGGGGATCCTCGCCCCCTTCGGTCATCACACGACCGTCGAACTCGATGGCCTCGCCGCCGGCTGCGTCCTCGGGAACGCCCGCGACGTAGCTCATGCGGAGATCGACCGGCGTTACCGTCTCCCAGAGGACGTACAGGGTCCGGCCGACCTGCTCGCAGTCGGTCGGCTCCGGCGCGAGTTCGGTGACGTGGCCCCCCTCGCCGGGCGCCTCTTCAGCGAGGACGACACGGCCCTCCGATCCTTCCACGGTCACGGTTACCTCGAACTCCTCCCCCGGCGAGAGGGTCTCCGGGGCGACAGTTCGTGTCGCTCGCCGATCGACTGTGTTCGTCGGTGCCGCTGTCGAGCCCGCGCTCTGTGACTCGGTTGCGGACATGGTCGTCCCGTCGGTGCCCTCACCACTGGTCGCCGTCGAAGCGGGGTCGTCGTCATCGTCGGACCGATCGATGTCGAGTTTCTCTGCCGGGCCGAGATACCGGGTCCACAGGACCAGCAGCGACGGGAGCACGATCACGCTGCCGAGGAACGCGTAGATGATCGTCAGCCCGGTGATGATGCCGAACTGCTGGAGCACCGGCAAGATTGCGAACACGAGCACGCCGAAACCGCCCACTGTCGTCGCGGCGCTGCCCAGCAACGCGCCGCCGGTACCGGTGACTGCCATGTACATCGCATCCCACGCGCTCTCGTGTCTCCCGAGTTCGAGGTTGTACCGCTCGCTGACGTGGATGCTGTAGGCCACGCCCAGCCCGACGGTCAGGCTCGTGATCATCCCCGTCAACACGTTAAACGGCATCCCGAGGAGGTACATCGTCCCGAGGATCCAGCTGACGGCGAGTGCCACCGGGAGTAGCGTGATCACGCCCAGGATCGCGCTCCCGTGCTGGATCCGATAGATACCACCGAGGAACGCGAACACTGTCACCAGCGTTATCAGCAGACTCTGGATGACCGTGTCGAACAGCTGTCCCTGGATCACCTCGTTGACGATCGGCCCACCGGTCGCGATGGCGTTTCTGGTCTCGTGGGTGCCATCATCGTCGATGCCGCCAGCGACTGCACGCATCTCGCTCGTTACGTCCGCGGTCGCGGCGCTCCCACGCACCGATACTGTCAGCAACAGCGCCTCGTACTCACCGTCGTCGGTCCGATAGATCACGTTCGCGGCATCGTCCGGTGCGACCTCGTATAGTTCGTCGTACACCTCCTCGATGTTCTCGTCCGGAACGCCATCGCCGGTCGTGTCCGCAGCGGTAAACGTCTCGTTGAAGCTCTCGTTTCTGTCTGCGACCGACTGCATCGTCCCGATCGGGCTCTGCGTGTCCGCGCCACCGCGGGAGAGGATGACGGCGGTATCTGTCTCTCCGGCTTCCGCCTCTGCGGCGTCGATCCGTTCTAACGTCTCCGCGTCGGTCGCACCACCCCTGACGAGGATGTTCGCCTGTGTGTCCTGCCGGACGAAGTTCTCGTTGACGTACTCGAAGTGGGCTTTGGCCGAGTAATCACCCGGCGCGATGGCGTCGGGCAGGTTCTTCATCCAGTCCGGCGGATCGTCGGCGAGGAAGTCCTCGTCCTCGAAACTGGTGTCGACCTGCGAGCCGGCGAGCGCGCCGCCGGCGCTTACCACCAGCGCGAGCAGGATGATCACGAGCGGAGCTTTCTTTGCGAGAACCGCACCCGTCGAGAGGACGCTGCTGATCCGGCCGCCGCCGGTCCCGAAGGCCCGCTTCTTGCGATCGAGTCCCCAGCCCTCGAGCAGTTCGTCGAGCTCGATTTTCAGCGCGGGGATCAGGACGCCGAAGATCAACAGCGCGGAGACGATCCCAACACTGCTGACGATGCCGAACTCCTGGATCGGTGCGACGGGACTGACCAGGTTCGAGAGGAACCCGAAGACGGTCGTCGCCGTCACCCACACCAGCGCCACGCCGACCCCGGTGAGCCCGACCGTCATCGCCCGGCGGATCCCATCACCGTCCGCATAGCCGTCTTCTTCGCGTTGCTCGCGGTGCCGCATGAAGATGTGTATCGCGTAGTCGATCGATAACCCGATCAACAGTACTGGCACCGCGATGAAGATCTGGTTGAACTGGATACCGGCCCAGCCCATGAAGCCGAACGTCCAGACCAGCACCGCGATGATCCCCGCTGTACCCAGCAAGATGTCGAGCAGGTCACGGTACGCGATTGTGAGTGCAGCGACGACAAAGAGTAGCGCTAGCGGCCCCACGATCGCGAGCGATTCGGCCATCGAGCGATCGATCTCCTCGCTGATGATGCCGAAGCCGAAGACGATCACCTCGTCGTCGGTGATCAGCTCGTCGCCGATCGACTGCATCGCAAGCTGGCTGTCGATCAGCACGTCCGAGACGTCACCGGTCTCGAAATCGCCGGCATCCGCGACGTCCTGGCGAACGATCATCATCCGGGCGTCGGAGCTTGTACTCCCCGGCTCGTAGCCGGTCGGCATCAACTGGAACGCGAAGTCCTGTCCGTCGTCGGGATCCAGCACGGTCGTCACGACGTCCTCGAACTCGTCGTCGTCCATCCCCTCGACGTGCTCGATCTGTTCGTCGAGCGAGGGCGTCGACTGCAGTTCCTCCTGGTCTGCCTCGATCTCGTCGCCGCGCTCGGCAAGCTCGTCGCCGCGCCGGTCGAGCTCGTCGAACTCGTCTTCGAAGACGCCGACGGTCCCGAGTTCGTACACCTCCCCGATCGACTCGTCGATATCGTCGATTTCGGTCTGGTTGTCAGCACCCTCCTCCTGGGCGGCGACCAGGTCGTTACGGTCGCTCACTAGCGCGCGAAGCTGTCCTGCCGCGTCCTCGAACGTCGCTGCCTGTTCCGCCGTCAGATCACTGGTCGCGTCATCGACGACCACCGAGATCTCTCCCTCGATTCGCTCCTGTTCGGCCTCGTAGGTCTCCTCGTCGATCTCGTCGTTCTCGAACTGCCGTTCGACCTCGTCGAGTTCCGTCTGGAGCGCCCGCGTCTCGTTGAGCGCGTCTTCGAGGGCAC
>LFFM01002622.1_pt1 | contig 11760 bp, 6 predicted proteins | sample 643131 | NCBI WGS metagenome assembly LFFM01 (sample SAMN03777445, study PRJNA286221) | soda lake metagenome | biome: soda lake; feature: Kulunda steppe; material: water; isolation source: sample Tc-Br brine of Tanatar trona crystallizer | place: Russia: Kulunda steppe | collected 2011-07
GGGACTTCGAAACCAAATTTGTCGAAGAACATCTCTTTGAGGGTGTATTCCTCGTGCGAACGTGGGAATTCAGCACCCTCTTCGACGATCTTCGGATGCGCACCGTCGTCATTCGGAACAGGAATCTGGACAACATTCGACGAGATTCCAGTCGCGTCGTATGGTCGGAAAACGTCACGGTAGACGAGTTTTTCCTGAACGATCTCTTCAACTCGGTCCTCCAGAACGGGGAGGGTAATTGGACCCTCAATATCCTGGAACGTCAGCGATAGCTCTTCAGAATCAGCAGACATAGTATTAGTAATAATTTATGGTAAGTCACCAGCGAAACGCTGGATCAGCAGCAAAGTTAGTTAGCAGTCAGTCTCTACCGGAGCGCGATCAGGTAGTCGTCATCATCGAGTGCAGTGATGACGGGCCAGTTTTCGAGTGGGTCTTCGGCAGTCCGGACAGCCCCACGAACGTGAACAGTCACAAGTTCACCTGCTTCGGCAGAGTTCTTGAGAACTGCATGGTATTCGAGAGGAGTCTCCTCATCGTCGGCATCAACAGGGCGATAAACGCCACCTTCTCCGTCGAAGTTGACAAAGTAACCTGCATCAACTTCGTCTGCGAGGTTTTCTCCTTCGGAAACCAATTCCAGCGTGATCTGGTCACCGTGACCAAAGCCCCGATCACCGGGGTTCTTTGGGTTCTCTCCGCGATCAATCGAACCGTCTTCGTTTAGCTCGTATGCCATTGTAAGTTAGTAAATTAGAATGTAGTAGAAATTCTACTCAGCAGTGATTGGGATTTCGCCGTCGCGGACCTTCTTGGCCTGCGTCGTCCATCCCTTGTTTTCGAGTTTGGTAGCGTACCGTTCTCGAAGCTCCTCAGCCTCCTGCTCCGACTCCTCAGCCGAGAGCTCTTCACCCGAAGCAGAGCCACCGTTTGGCTCAGGCTCGGTATCCTTGATGGACGAACCGAGCTCTGCTTCACCGTGATTCTCGACCATATCACGGAGCTCCGAGGGCGAGAACTTCTCGGCGAGCGACTCGGCAGTCATGCCTGGATAGTGCTCGGCGAGTTCTTCAGCATAGAGCTCCTGAACCTCACCGTACATCTCGGCTTCCGATGCTTCGACGACCGAGAACTCGGTCTCCGACTCGATAAGTTCGAGATCCTCCTCGCTGAGGTTGGCAACAATCTCGGCTGCCTCGTTCTGCTCGTCGAGCTTCGTTGAAAGCTCACCGAGTTCGTCATTGACCGACTCAGCTTTCTCAGCTTTGTCGGCCATCTGTTCTAGTTCTTCCTTTTCGACGACAACAGGGTCGTCAAGTTCGTCCCCAAGTTCCTCGGGGTCTGCAGTCTGGTAGTCAATCATGTTTGCGATAGAATGTAGTTCAGCATTTCCAGCAAAACTGCCAGAAATGGTTCCAGTCGTAGCGACTGTAGCTGTGCGCTGCGACGACATTTCGTCTTCGTCGTTGTAGGATTTCTCACCTACATCAATGTCGAATTCGGACTCGAGTGTGGATTCTGCCCACTGTCGGACGTCATCAACCACATCGTCCTCAATGTCGTCAAGAGATTCGACATCGTCCATTGCGGACTCGACAGCATTTGAATTAAGCGCGCCATCGGCGTCGACAACAGGAAGGGCCAGGTCGTCCCACTCATCTGGCGTCGATCCACTCGAAGAGAGCAAAAAGTGTTCTGCAACAACTTCTCGTTCTACTTCGTTGAGATCGTCCCAGTCTTCGAATCCCCAGTCACTGAGTGTCAGCTCGGACCAATCATCGGTCGTCGTGTCTTCAAACTGTGGTTCGTAGATTTCGTAGGATTCGAGTTCGTCAGAATCCGACTCATCAGGAGTAGTCTCCGAGTATTCGTCTTCGTCGTCGTACGATTTCTCAGATTTGTCTTTGTACGACTTCTCGTCTTCGTCGTTGTACGACTTTTCAGCTGGCTTCATCGGAACAAGATCGCCGTATCCAGCAGTAACCGTATACCCTGTCGGCTCGTATCCCGAATCCGTTTCCTCGTAGATCTCGACCATGACGATGTCTTGATCGGAAGGATTGTGAACTACCTTCCCGAATACATCTGGTCGAGCTTGCCATCGGACTTTGTCACCGTCTTCCCATGTGGGAACAGACGAGTATTCATCGTCGTCGTAGGACTTTTCAGCAACTGCTTCGAGATACATATCGTGGCTCGAACCAGGCATGTAGTATTCCTCACCGTCGTACTCGTGTGAGTGAGTACCATCGATGCCCAACTCTTGGGCCCGATCCTCAGCATCCTCTTTGTCCTCGAAGACGTCCGGATGATCGGGATCAAAGTCGTTTTTCTCTGCGTAATCTTTTTCCTTCATAGATTCAGTAGATTGCGACGAATCAACTGATCCTACGTCAGAACTAGATGCAGATTCCATGAACGAAAGTTCACAATTCATCGATTCAGCAGCCCGTTTAATCCGAGCTTCAAGCGTTGACTGATCGATATCGTAATTACCCTGTCCTCGTAGATTCCAGGCAGCTTCAATTGAGTTCTCACCTGTGCACGACGTCAGTGGGTATTTCGCATTTTCAGCGTGCGACGTAGAATCGTCCGAATGCTCACCAGGAGCAACAGCGAACCATGTACCATCAGCGACGAAAATCCCACTCGGGGTGAGTTGGTCACCTTTGGCTTTCGGCTTTCCTTGATTTGGTGTGTCATCAACAGTAATAGAACAAGACTCGATTGCACTGTTGAATGTATCAACGTCTCCGGTAGAAAGAGCATCACGAGCCTCTTGCATCTCGTCGCGATCATCATCTTCTACAACAACGATCGCGGATTCAACGACGTAGCCATTCGATGCAGTAATGTGCTCTGCAGGCTCCCCGTCGTCGTCAACATAGTGAAGTGTGGCGTAGAGTTCCTGCGTTTCATCAACATCTTCATCGAGTTCGAGTTCAATGTTTTCGTGCTCTTCGTGACCATCGTATGGTCCGTGGTACCCACCAATGCCACCATTAAATGATGCTGCTTGCGAGAAATACTCGTTCCCCGCTTGGTGCATTTCAATATAGAATGGGAATCGAGCCCACGCAGAATCTATTACAAGCATGGATCCGTCAGTGGCCTGGTGCGAGAATTCTACGTATGCGAATTCTGCATCATTGTATACACCGATCGATTCATCGTGAATTCGACCGCCACCGTAGTTTTCAGAAATATTACTATCTGCTTCAAGCACAGCCGTGGATCGACTCAAAACAGCAGCCGATTGTCCATCCCCAAATACTGCACTTGCTTCAACAGTACCGTACTGATCTTCGATATCTTCAACTGGACCTGCATTCGCAGTGTTCGACGGTGATGCACCGTTGTTGACAACAGAAAGGTTGTCAAACAGTACATCTTCAACAATAAGTGCACCAGTATCTTCGTCCTCTGTTAGGTCTTCAACTGGCTTGTGATATGCTCGAACAGACACTTCCATCAGTCCAGCCTTGACGTCTTGCGCAATCTCCTCGTAATGAGATGCGATCTCTGCTTCGTAGATTACACCAACGTCTTCGAGGTACTCAGCATGGGTAACGGTCCCAATTTTTCCCTCAGTTGTATTGATGTGGTCTCGAACGAGATCAGTCCCTTCAAGAGATTCAGCAGCTTTCTCTAGTTCCGACGCTGGCCACAGCTTCTTGATTCCGCTTTGACCAACAGTGATATCACCGACACCGAGGGCGATTCCGTGAATAACGTAACCACCATCTTCGTCAAGTGATGCACTATTGACAGAGAGGTGTGCTGTTCCAACACCGGCAATAGTAGATTCTCTTGAAGCAGACATTATAAATAGAGCGCAAAACCTGGGGTGACCAGTTCATTGTATCCGTAGTCTGGTAGAACCGTAATAAAAAGTCAAAGAAACAAACGAATTAAGACGTCTACGTTACAACCACGACTCTGGTTTTGTATCGTAGTCGATTTTGTTGGCTTTGATCTTTTTCACCATCATCGGTGAGAGTGGATGGTGTTCGAAGTCCTCACCGTCGTATCTGATTCGTTCTGGTGATTCTACGAATTCTGGCTCGTCGATATCTTCTCCACGAGATTTCTGGAGCCCAGACTTGAGTGCCGGAATTTTATCGATGATTTTGTCGAGGCCACCAGTTTCGTAGTCCTTGTTGATTGTCATTAGGTTGACTGGTCGACCCCAGAGATCGAACATATACTCGAGTACACTCCGGGCCTGGTCGATATCGAGTTGGACACCGTTGTATTTGTGACCCAACAGGAGCTCGCCTTGGTTTCCATAGTTAGCGTCGAAGGCTTTGATTGTTGGTTTCCCGAAGTTGGTGAACTTTAGAAGCAGTTTCTTCTTTACGGCTTCGACGTCGTCCTGTGTCGCTCGGTAGTCCCCCGTTGACAGGCTGAATTCGTAGGCGTAATAGTTATTGTTCCGAACGAATTCATCGGTAAGGTACTCGTCGATCATCGTGATGTCGTTGTGACTGGCACGATCCATTCGCATTGTATCCCATCCCTTAGATCGGTCGACATCACTGATTGCCTCTGTAACGGTCGAGTATCGATTGGTGTCGATGATGTACCGAGCTCGTTCTTCGAGCTTTTCCTGTGACACATCTTGGAGGAACGATCGATTCTGTCGCTTCGTGAGCGAGTAGTGGCGCTCTGCCATGCCCTCGTAGGTCAGAACCTTCCATGGGTACTCGTCGACGTCAAACTCTCCAGAGAGTGCATCCTCGAGCCCCTCAGCGTCGATCCGTGGATCGTCTTTGAACTGCTCGATCACGTCGAGTGTTTCACTGGATATATCGTCGACGAAGTGGTCCGGTTCGAGGAGGTGCATGACCTCGTCGAGGTCGACTGTGTCCTTGATGTTACGCCACGTAACACCCTCTACGCGGAGCAACTTATCGAGGACTTCATTCCGATTTGCGTTGTTCTCGACGTATTCCCACAACTCCTTTCCGAGTTTGTACGGGTTGAGCCCCGGAGAGCCCAACACTTGGGCCTGGTGGTCGGCGTAGGTGATGAACTCATCGGCTCCTGCGAACTGCTCTTCGGCCATCATCATCGATTCCCAGTAGGCAGCCCACCCTTCGTTCATGATTTTGGTCATCCGTTGGCCAGCGAAGTAGTACGATTCACGGCGCATCATTCGAAGGATATCGAGCTGCCATTTTTCGAAGTCGATTGCACGGCCTGTTTCTTCATCGTGTTGCTTGCCGTGTTTGATCAGATAGAGCAGAACGTCATCCTCAGTGTTCGAATATAGTTCGTCATCGACTGATTCTTCCTGTGCAGACTTCCAGTCGTCGTTGAAGATGTGGTTTTTGACTTCGTCAGTCAGATCCAACGAGTCGATCGTGTCGTCGAGGGTCGCGAGATCACTATTCTCACCCGACTCATCGTCTTCGGTAAACGGGGTGTGTTGGTCGATCGTATTTTCGATACAACTGATTGCATCGATGAATTTCTCGACTTCTTCGTGATCGATATCCGGATCCGACATGTACTCCTCGATCTTGTCGGCGTGTCGGGCCAACATCGAGGTCGCATCGAGCTCTCCGTCGACGAACATCCCGAACCACTCGTTGTTCGCGAAGAAGTCAGCGTGTGCCTCGACGTGGGTGATCACTGCCTTCTGATCTGGGAGCGTGTTTGACACTTGAAGGAATGCGTTCGATGGATCGTCATTGTTGACGATCTCGAAGGCTTTACCGCCTCCAATCCGACTCTTTTTCTGTTGTTGGTCATATGTCATTCCCCATCGCCAGTGTGGGTAGCGACGTTGGAATCCACCGTATGAGATCAACTCGTCCATTTCTTGGTGGTCGACGATCCAGTACTTGACATCGTACGGCTCGAGACCCATAGTTTGGGCGAGATTTCGTGCCTCTACGACTGCTTCTTGTAGTGATTCTGCTTCTTTTTTCTTCTGTAGTTTCCGACGCATTAGTCTCCTCCGTTGAGTATCTCTGTGATCGATTCGACGACTTCGCTCTGTTCTTGGACATAGCTAACGGTCACCGACGAATCATCGTCGAAGTGGTCGGCTACTAATTCGCCGTGATTCGCATTGAATGACGCCGACCGTGGTTTAGCTTGGACGTATGCTTGTTTGTTCGCACTAATTTCTTCCATCATCGGGATGACGTTATTCTCTGTATCATGACGACGGTTTTCCCCGTCTCCAGCAGCGAAGACGAATCGGTTCCACTCACTGTATGGGTAGTCTTCGAGGATATCTCTGGCTAACTCGTAGGCCGACGAGATCTGCGTTCCACCACCAGATTGAATTCCAAAGAAGTCTTCGCGGTTGACTTCCCACGCACTACTGTCGTGTGCGATGTAATGGAATTCTGCGTTGTCGTATTTGCCCTGTAGGTACCAATCCATCGGCGTGAACACACGTTCGATCAGATCGCGCTTATCCTCACCCATTGATCCCGACACATCGCGAATGTTGATGATGACCGCATTGCACTGTTTTTTCTTTGTGACAGATTGGTGCCGGTAGCGCTCATCTTCGGGCCTGAATGGGATATCACGGATTCCATCTTCGCGGATGATTGTGGCTACATCCTGTTGTTCAACGTTGGCCTCCATCTCGTCGAAGCTTTCCCACACATCGGATCCTGCCGTATCGAATTCGCGCTGAATCCATCGGTATGGGACAGTAATATTGTTGTTTCGGGCCCACTGGTAGACCATCTTCGGTGTCGCACCACGGACTTTGATAGCCTCTCTGACGTAGTCCTCGTCGAATTCCATCGAGAGTTTTCGCTGAAGCCCACGTTTGAAGAAGTGCTCGAGATCGAGCATCGTACTGGGCCCCTGTCGGGCTACATCCGTGAATTCACCATCCGACTCTTCGATGATTTCCTTTCCTTTTGGTTCGAGATCGAGACCCAACTCTTCGTCCAGCTCTTGGGCGAACTCTTCTGGATCCATCTCGTAGTAGGAGTGATCGGTCGATTCCTCACCGGGTTCACCCTCACCATCGCCCTCTTCGGTTGGGACATCGCCTACCTTCTCTCCCTCTTCTGGGGTTCCACCTTGTCCCTGTCCAACCCCGCCCATGTCGGACTTTATGTAGGCGAACTCTGGGAGCTGGATGATTTTGATCGGGACTCTAATATGGTCTCCGTATCCCAGTTCGTGTTGTTCGATGAACTCTGTGAGGTCGACTCGTCGTTCTTCACCGACTTCTTGAAACCGCTTGAGGTCGTCACGAAGCCCCATTAGGCCACCTCACTCATTACCTTACGACTCGTGAGCTCGGCCGACGCTTCGGTGTAGCCCTGTTCTGATACCATATGTGCTAGTGTTTTTTCCTTGATTTCTGCGGTTTCTGTGTTCTCAGGTGGGTCGTCCCACTGGTTGATATCGAAATTATCGAACGTGTTTTCGACATCATCCCAGTCGTAGTCGTGGAGCTGTTCGTGGATGACTGGGATATCCCAGAAGTCGATACTGTCAAGGTTGAAGCTCTCATCGCGTCGTTCCCACGTTCGTCGATTGATCGGGGCAACGATCTGGTCCTGTCTGAATTCTTCAACTTCTGAACTACCATCCAAATCGTGGTAGTCCGACGCATCGAATTTGTTGAGGTGCTCTGTTTCGAACACCTTCATCACGAACGGATCCGGTTCTTCGGGACCATATTCGCCCGATACTTTCTGATCAGTCACGTAGGCGTAGACGTGCTTGATGTACTCAGTGACTGTTTCATCACTGATCTTTTCGTCAGCTAAGACGGCGTCGAGAACGTCGTCTCGCTGTTTTTCGAAGACGTATTCCTCTGCTTTTTGAAGACGACTGTCGTATTTGATAAGCTCGTTGTCGTTGAATATGGGCGCATTCTCAAGCGATGATGCCATCTCCGAGATGATGTCCTGTGGCATTAGAACCGACCCAACGTCCAGCTCTTTGTGGACGCGATCTGACTCGTTCTGTAGGAGTTTCGCGATTACGTCACGAGTGTAGGTTACTGGAATCCCACTCTGCCCATCTTCGCCACGGAAGTCGAAGTCCTCGATCTCGTAGATCTCACCAGCGATATCTTCGAGATAGCCCTGATCGAAGAGAACTGCTTTCTCTTGGAGATCCAACACCGAGTCATCTTCAACCAACCGAGTGATGACGTTGTACATCGAAGCTGCCTCGATCGCGTGTGGAGCCAGCTCTCGGGTTCGAACCCCATTATCACCGTCGGGAACGTCGACCATGACGCCTTCGCGCATTTTACTCACGATTTCGTCGTATGTTCCAACATCCCAGATGTTGGTTTTGTCGACTACTTCTCGCAACAGTAGCTGTGATTCCAACGAGATATTGGTCAGGTAGCGGAACTCGTTCTTATCGAGACGTCGGCGAATTGCTCGAAGGCTATCTGATTGCCCCTGTTGTTCGGACTTTCGCAACACTGATTCGAGATCAGGGTTTGAGATCGCCAACAACAGGGTATCTACGTCCATCCCCGTTGCCTTGTCGAGTTTGACGTGTTTTTCGTCGGGGACATTGAGTAGCTTTGTAAGGAGCTTCGTGTGTTGTCCCGCGTCTTCGACGATCGTAAGTAGTCCGTTGCCCTGTGAGACGACACCGTCGTAGCTGAACGCCTGTGGGTTCTTCCGACCACGAGATTCTAACTCGCTAAACATCCCTGGCATCCAGGATCCGACGAGTCGTTCTTTGACAGAACCGTCATCCTCGGTGTGGAGAACACCGATCCCCTGTCCGATATCGACGATGTAGTTGACGACACGGAGATGTTTTGGGTCGACGATTTCGCTAAACGGCGACTCAGACCCAGTATCTCGGTAGTAACTACTGAGGAACTCGTACGCCTCTCTGCTGAACGGATCGAGATCACAGTCGAACAGAATTGGAATATCGTTTCCAATCCGACTGTTTAGATCTGCTACCAGCTCAGTGCGGACATCCTCGGGGAAGACAGACAGCGGGTGTGCCTGCACTGGGCTTCGGTACCAGTCATCTTCGTTGACACTGGTATTACCGTAGCTGAGACCCCGGTTCGTACCTGAATTTGACCCACGGCTTTCGATATTCCACTCGATCGTATACCGACGACCGGCGTCGGTTTTCGAGTAGGCCTTGAGTCCGTCTACCAAACAGCGCTTGAGTTCGGATTTACCGGTCGCAGTTGGGCCCGAAACCCAGACGATCTTCTCGTCTTTGCCCTGTCCACTGGCGATTGTTCGGATGTCTTCGACGAAGTTATTCAGCGTCTTTGTGTTGCCCAAGATGGCGTGTTTGCCCTCGTTGTGGGGATTGTCGAAGAACTTCCATCGGGTACACTCTTCGCCCTCTTCGATCACCGTTCGAGTCCCGACAGACTCGATTGCGTCGAGGATATACTTCGCCGAGTGAGCACCGATTGATGGGTTCTCGAACAGCTTGTCGACGTATTCCTGAATCGACAACGGCTTTTCTTGGGTCTCTAAGACGGCATCATCTGCCTTGTGGACGTAGGAGTCAGCATCTACCATGACTGATCTTTTTCTTCCATTTCGCTTCGGGCTACCTCGGCACCAGCGAAGTCGAGCACCTCTCGAGCGCCACCTTCGCTGTAGCCGACCTGTTTGAGTTTCTCAACCCACTCAGTGCGGTTGTCGTCGCCCTTGTCGCCAGCCGAGACGAGCGCACTGAAGTTGATGTTGTGCTTCTTGTCTTCCCAGAGCTTCTGCTCGAGGGCCCGACGGAGGCGGTCGTTCTCCTGTGGGTCGAATCCACGTCCCTCTCGGGCACGACGTGAGACCCAGTTAGAGACTTCTTGGCGGAAGTCGTCTTTCCGGTCTTCGGGGATGTCGAGCTCCTCTTCGACTGATCGAAGGAACGACTCGTCAGGCTGTTTTTCACGACCAGTCAGTTCGTCCTCGATCGTCTGGTCGTCGATGTAGGCCATGACGTGATCCATGTACTTCTCACCCTGTCGTCGGATCTCCTCGACGTCGTATGCCAGTGCGTGTCGAACATCTTCGATAGCGCGCTTCTGGTACTCTTCGCGAACCATTTCGAGGTAGTCGAGATAGGTCGCCATATCCTCTTCTGGGATCGACCCGTGGGACTCGAGGTTGTTCTCGAAGTATTCGAAGATCGTGAGCGGACTCAGGTAGCTTCGGTCGCGGTGGAGCGAGTCGACGATCCCCTCGGCGATTTCATCACCGATGAATCGGGCTGAGACGCCTTTCATCCCCTCTCGGGTATCAGTCATCTTCTCAGCTTCGTCTCGGAGTTTCTGTTCGTCGATATCGTCGTCTTCGAGCTCTCCGTTGTACACCTTGGCCTTCTCGAGGATCGAGATATTGCGTGCATCCGGTTCTTCGAGTCGCGTCAGAATCGCGAACAGTGCAGCCATATCCATCGAGTGTGGTTCGATACTGGTCTCTGGAACGTCTGCATTGTCCAGCATCTTCTCGTAGATTTTGGCTTCCTGTTCGTATTCGAGGACGTACGGGTAGTCGATACGCTTTGTTCGGTCGTTGAACGCCTCCATCTTCTCGTCGCCCGTCTTCTCACGGTACTCAGGCATGTTCGTCCGTCCGACGATCACCTGATCGATATCGATTCGGGGGTTGTTCTTCGGCTTGATCGTCTGTTCCTGACTCGCGTGCAGGAAGTCGTAGAGGAACTCGCGCTGGAGTTTGAGCAACTCCTCACCCGAGAAGATACCACGGTTGGAGTTACAGAACGCTCCGGCGTAGTCGAACGCTCGTGGGTCGCTTTCGCCATAAACAGCGAGCTTCGAGTAGTTGACATCACCGGTCAGCTCGGTTTCGTCCTGATTCTTCTTGTCTTTGGGCTCGAACGTTTCGATACACTGTCGGCGATTCTCACTGGCAACGAGTCGGACGACCTCGATGTGTTCGCCGAGAACACGTCCGAGATCATCGTCGTAGTGTGCCAGCAGTTTGTCCATGTAGAATTCGGACTCGGGGTCGAGATGTTGGTCATTCTGGAGTGTGTACGGCTTGTCCAGGTTCTCGTTCATCATCTCGATGATTGTCTCTCGCTGTTCCTGTGGAAGCAGTACGAGCGGATCCTGGTTCATTGGTGACCGAACCGTGTCGTCGGTCGGATCCTGGTCATCGATAACGTCACAGAGGTTGGTCCACTGGAACGTGTACATTCGGCCTTCATCTCTGGCCGTGTAGTCCTCGAAGTAGCGCCGAACGAGCCAGTCGAAGTGGGACTTACCCGACCCGACTGGGCCCAGTAGAAGCTTGATTCGCTTCTCTGGCCCGAGACCTCGGCCACCCGACTTGACTTTGTTGACGAATTCGTGGATCGACTTGTGGACTTCTTTACCGTAGAAGACGTTCTCGCCATCGTGAATTGGATCGACTGAAGCGAGGTTATACTCGACAACACCACGGTCTTCATCGTACTCAGAGCCGTAATGACTGAACATATCGGCCAGTCGCTGGTGCGCGTTGCGGGCGATGTTTGGATCCTCAACAACTTCGTTGAGGTACCATTCGAACGATGACGTCACCCGGAGATCATCCGGAACGGACTCAGCATATTCAGTAGTCAGATCTTCCAAAACCGTCGAATCTACAATGTTTTCTGTCATAGCAACGAGCCACTGTTGTGCTCAGTGTGACTCAGTTGGGTATTCATTAGCATATGAAATAAGTATTGCGCCATACTACCATATGGATGTATCTATTCAAACATAAATACTTCGGAAAAATGGGTGCTAAAAAAAGACCGTCGAGGACTACTCTTCGGAGA
>LFFM01002623.1_pt1 | contig 11759 bp, 9 predicted proteins | sample 643131 | NCBI WGS metagenome assembly LFFM01 (sample SAMN03777445, study PRJNA286221) | soda lake metagenome | biome: soda lake; feature: Kulunda steppe; material: water; isolation source: sample Tc-Br brine of Tanatar trona crystallizer | place: Russia: Kulunda steppe | collected 2011-07
GTACGGATGTAATACCCATGCGGTACAGTTACTGTTACTTTGATATATTTGTTCTCCGTCTCGGCTGTCGATCCCGCAGTGACAGTCTTATTGGGTTCTGAAATCTGGCCCCTGTTCGATCGGTGCCCCCACGTTTCCCCGACGTATAGTAACAACTGCAAATATATACACCTAATCGCATAACTTTCGTGCGATCAGGTGTGCATCCCTTGCAGTGGCTACTATGGTGGATGCGTTATACTCATACTAACACCGATACAGAGGTTGAGATTTCAGTTCCGTTCTAGGTTTTTTGATGCCTTGATCTATCAGGTCCACCTGTATCTTCGCGTGGACGAACCTGTTTTAATCCTATTCTACTATAGAACTTTACAACTCGACAGGCATTTTTGCGGTTCCCACTTTCACTCTGACAGGATCACATTTATGATGACACGATCAAATAAAGAATATATGATATCATGAGACAAAGCATGGAGATACGCGAATGCGAGTGATAGCACACCTGCGAGCACGCTCGGACACGGCCTACGACAACACGTATCATCACAAGCTTCGGGGTCGGATCTGGAACGCGCTTGATGAGACCGAGTACGACGAAATACACGATGAGGATGGCCCGAAGGGATTCACCTACAGCAATCCGTTCCCTCCAGGAAATATGCGGGAGGGTGACGAGCGAACGTTGCTCGTGGCGTCGCCCCACGAGGAAGTGCTTGCCAACATTGCCGCTGATCTCAAAGACGATCGGGAGTTGAATATCGGCGAGATGCCCTTCCACGTCAATTCGGTTAACGGGCTGGCGACCGACGTGGGCGAGCCTGGCACATCGGGCACGATCGAGACGGGGACGGGCGTGCTGGTTCGGATTCCGCCGTGGCGCTTCGAGGAGTACGGCATCGATACCGACCACGACGAAGCGGAGTTTTGGCGACCAGAACACACGATGGAGCCATTCCGGAATCAGATCGAGAACAATCTCGATAAGAAACACGATCTATTTTGTCCCGACTACCTGCCCGGGCCGTCCGAGACCGGCGATGATCTGTTCGACGGCGCGGACCTAATCAAGACGTTCTCGATCCCGGTGACCGTGACACAGGGTCAACGCGAGACGTGGGTGTTGAGTAAATGGCGGTTCGACTATACTGTCCGCGACGACCACCACCGACGCCACCTGAATCTCGCGCTCGACACCGGCATCGGCGAGCGAAACTCGCTCGGGTTCGGGTTCGTCAACATCACTGAGAAAGAGGACCAGCGATCGGGCCGGAGGGAGCGCGTCGATGCTTAGCCCCGAACAGTTCTACGAGAAGTACGAAGGAGAACTGGAGGCGGAGCTTCCGGAGCGGCCGATATCGTCGCTGCGAGACATCCAACACCTCTACGGGCGACTCTACACGCTGGCGACGGCCGGTGGTGGTGAATATGCTGCGTATCTGACGCCCGATCAGGCCAATGACCTGATCGGCGAGGAAGAGAGCCTAATCGTCGTCCGGGTGGATCTCTCGGATGAGCGGCCAGAATTGGCGGACCCTCCGATTAAGATAGAACAGTACACCGAGGATCACGTCGATAAGATCTGTCACTGTTACTATTTTAACAGAGGGTCCGGAATCGACCACAGTATAACACATCGTTCTGGGAGAAATAAAGAGCCAGAAAGACTCGGAAAATATGCAGCAGATCGCCTCACCCGGTGGCCAACCGAAGATGCTGTTTCTGAGGTCTCACAACAGCATGATGACGGTTGGATAATTGATTCATTGGCCCAACTCGGTAATCGAGATGACGATCTCAATACCCTGCGAAACAGTGTTGAGGACGAACTCGGCGGAAAACGGACCTCTTTAATCACGGTGAAAATAAAAGAGAGCGAAAACTCGGAGTACAAATGGCCGAATGACCTCTCGGTCCTCAATGACGCTATGCAGGCTCAAAAGCTGCATAAACTTGTTTCGAAGGGTGAGGCAACGAACTCTGTCGGAGAAGCGACCGATCTGATCACCGGGGAGGTCTGTCGTACGGTTGGCACGGCTCAAGATCCGCTCAACTACTTCCTCGGCAAGCAGATGGAGAAGTTCCCGGGGTTGGATCCGGACGAAGCGTGGCGGAGTCATCCGATCTCCGAGGACGGTGCTGTCACGCTGATGAACGCCGAGGAGTTCGTCAACGCCTGTTCCTACCGGACGTTCAACGCCGACGTGTACTACCTTCCGTACTTCCTCGGACGGCCGACGCCCGAGGAGACGTACAACCTGTACGCGGCGCTTCACAGGGTCACACAGGCCGACGACATGGGCCCGGTACAGACGCTCTACGACGAGTTCGGTGACCACGAAGAGGTGTCCGAGGATCGGTTGCGGTTCTACGTCGCGGCGGTAATGAAACATCAGATGTCCCGCTACGACGTGTACGGCGAGACGCTGAACGGTCGGATCCACTTCCCGACCGACGTCGGCGAGAAACACGAGAAGGTCGCTGGAAGCTGGGTCTTCGACGAGGATGACGACAGGAACGAAGATCGAACACCGCCGATGCCCTCCCACGAGGAGTGGGCGCTGACGAGCCCGTTCGAGAACGAGCAGAAGATACGCGAGATGGTCGCGTCGGGAGCCTATCTCTACAGGACCTTCCCCTTCACCGACGAGGACACCGACGCGACGGTCGACGACGAGCGAATCGATGTCCACGTCTCGATACTTGCCGGCGACCCCGTACCGCGGAACCAGCTCGTCAGCGCCTACGTCGAACGACTGCTCGATCGGGACGGAGACGATGTGCCGGAACTCCTGGTCGCCTCCCAGTTCGCACAGTTATGCGCGCTCGAAAACGCCGATCTCGTGACCACGGACGCCGCTGATACCGAATCAACACTGACCGACGGCCCGGATTACGACACTATGGAACCAGAACACGCGCGAACTGACGGCGGCACGGCCGCCCTCGATCGCACCGAGAAGCTCGAATCATTCATCGAACAGACGGACGGTCTGGACGACCCCGAACGGAAGGGTGCGTTTCTGCTCGGCACGCTTGTCGGCCAAGTCGGCACCTACCAGCAGGGCTACCACGACCGGTCGACAACCGTCATCGACCAGTACCCGATCAAGTCGATGACCAAAACCAAGATCAAGCGTATCACCCAGGAGGTAATCGACAAAGACATCGTCTACTCCCGGGAGATGGCCAAGAAAGGATCGAACATCAACTCGACGATGTATAAGGAAGTCACGAATGCCATCGTCGAAACCATGGCTGGAAACGATCCGTCGGGCTGGGAGATCAGCACCGACGATCTGCGCTTCTACTACGCTCTCGGCCTGACCTACGGCATGAACGATCGATCGACGAACAAGGACGACGCACCAACCGACGACGAACCCACCGCCGAATCCCCCAATACCAATGAGTGAACACTACCCCACTGTTTCGAACAGATCCGAAATCGTCTTCGCGTACGACGCAGTCGACGCGAACCCCAACGGTAACCCTCTCAGCGGTGCGAACCGACCGCGGATCGATCCCCATACGGACCAGGCGATCGTCACCGACGTTCGCCTCAAACGCTACTTGCGAGATCAACTACAGGATGACGGCCACGGCGTCTACATTCGCAACGTCAAGGAAGACGACGGTGACCAAGCGACCCGCGAGGACCTCCTCGAGGACCGGCTCAAGGACATCGACCTCGACGATGTCGACGAGGACGACATCGAGAACGCTGTGTTCAGTCAGTTCCTCGAAAACAGCGCTGACGTCCGCTACTTCGGTGCGACAATGGCTGTCGATGCTGCTGATGATGATATAGTCAGTCACCTCCCGGATCACTTCACTGGCCCTGTCCAGTTCTCACCCGGCAAGTCGCTCCACCGAGTCATGGAGAACGAGGAGTACAACAGCCTCACCAGCGTCATCGCGACCGGCGACGACAAGGCACAGGGCGGATTCGACCTCGATGACCACCGGATCCAGTACGCATTCATCGGATTCCACGGACTCGTCGACGAACACGGGGCCGAAGACACGCTCCTGTCGGATCGGGACGTGCGGCGGCTGGATACGCTGTGCTGGCGTGCGCTGAAGAATCAGACGATCAGCCGGAGCAAGGTCGGACAGGAGCCCCGGCTCTACCTCAGAGTCGAGTACGCTGACGAGAGCTTCCATCTCGGAGGGCTCGATCAGGACCTCGAACTCGACAGTCAGGAATCCGATCCCGTTGAGGAACTCCGGAACATCCGTGACATCTGTGTCGACGTTTCGACACTGCTTGACCGACTCGACGGTGCGTCCGATCGGATCGACACTGTCCACGTCGTCGCAAGCGATGTACTCGAAGTCTCTGCCGACGGTGAGACAGGTGGCCATGAGTTCCTCTATGACGCCCTCGAATCAGCGGTCGGTAGTGACTCTGTCCGCGTGATCGACGTGTACGAGGACGCGAAGGCGACCGCGCCGGAGGAGTGACCTGTGACCGAGTATGCATCGGTCCCGTCGAGACTCCCCGATGACGCTGAGATGTGCCTGTCGTTTACAGTCACTGGTCCTTGGGGGCACTTCCGACGTATCGAGGGGAACATCGTGAAACAGACGTACCGCGTCATCCCGCGGACGACTGTCGCCGGCTTGATCGCCGCGATGCTGGGCATCGAACGCGACGGCTACTACGATCTTTTTGCCCCGGGTGAGTCGTTGGTCGCAATCGAACCAACGAGCGAACTGCGGACGATGAAATTACCGATGAACACGCTCTCGACCGCCGACGAACACCTGGCGTCGCTGAACCCTCGCGGGAAACTTTCCATTAAGCTCCCCAATCCGTCCAAGCCCCGACAGCAGCACAACTATGAAGTTCTTGTCGATCCTGCCTACCGAATCGATGTGTGGCTCGACGATGACGAGCGGTACGACCAACTCCGATCGCTGCTCGAATCGGGGAAGTCGTACTACGTTCCGAGCCTCGGTCTCTCTGAGTACTTGGCGACAGTCAATTACCACGGTGAGTTCCCGATCGAGCAGGGACCCAGCGGTGACACGGTGACTGTCGACTCGACTGTCCCCGAGGCTGTCGACTCGATCGTTCCCGATCCGGAGACACGCTACCAGGTCGAGCAGACGCCCGCGTTCATGGAACGTGACGACGGTGGTCGGACAACCAGCGCGTTCGTCTCCTACGCCTACAACCCGGACGGGGGCTCACTCACATTCACTGACCTGTCGACATACTCAGTAGATGGCCGAACCGTGGTGTTCACCTGATGGTAGATGTGCCGATCTCTCATCCCGCCGAGAACGGCGGCGAGGCGACGTTGCTCCTCGATCACCTAGACGAGGTGGCCAGGCGGGCCGAATCCGTCGTCTCCGGAGACGCGACTACGATCGGCGGCGACCCACTCACCGAGATGACGGCGACCGTGGCTCGATGTCACGACTTCGGGAAGGCGACGACGTGGTTCCAGGAGTACGTGCTCGACGAGCGAGACACCAGCAAACGAACGAACCACTCCCTGTTTGGGGCCTATCTCGGGTACTACGTCCTCGACCGGCTAGGCTACGACAGCGAGGACTGTCTAGCGGCCCTCGTCGCGCTCGCAAAGCATCACGGCCGCCTTCCTGATGTCAAGGACTACGTCGAAGACATTTCGCGCTTCGAGAACACGAGTGCAGCGAGCAACGAGCGCCAGAGAGTCGTAATCGAACAGGTCAGGAATGTCGACGACAATCGCCGGACATTCGCGCGATCGTTCGTCTCTGACGCCACCGACGGTAACGGATCGTGGGAAGAGTTCGCCGAGAGCATCAACGACGAGGACGGATCCCTGTTTGACACCGTCCATGAACACGTCTCTATGTTCGGATTCGGCAGCGACCGCTCGCCGCCTTCCGATGATTTTTACGAACTGCTCCTCCAGCTTTGGAGCGGACTGATTCTCGCCGATAAAACGGTGGCTGCTGGTATCGAAGACAGTGACCTTGACGCGTCCGAACCGGACGCTCGTACGCTCTCGGACCACATCGCTGACCTGGGAGGAGATGCCGACGAAGACAGTCAGGAAGACGCTCTCGATATGCTCCGTGACGAGGCGAGAGACGACGTGCTCGACGGTGTTGAGCAGTTCCTGGACTCCGATACGTCGATTGCAACGCTGACACTACCAACTGGGATGGGGAAAACACTGACTGGTCTCAGTGCTGCCCTCGCACTCCGAAACGAGAGTGAACGGGTCGTTTACGCACTCCCCTTCACGTCCGTCATTGATCAGGTCGCCGACGAACTCACGGACGTATTCGACACCGACGCTCGGGACGACCTGTTGACTATCCACCACCATCTGTCCGAGACGGTGACGAAACTCAGTGATCCAGATGACGATCCCGACAAGTATGCTCGGCTCGCGGAGATGGTCGCCGAGAGCTGGCGCTCCGGAATGACGCTCACGACGTTCGTCCAACTCTTTGAAAGCCTCGTTGGCCCAAGTAACACCCAGTCGATGAAACTGCCGGCGCTGTACAATGCTGTAATCGTGCTGGACGAGCCCCAGGCACTGCCAATGAAGTGGTGGAAGCTCGTCCGCCGGATCACGACGATACTTACCGAGGAGTACGACGTGACAGTTATCGCCATGACGGCGACACAGCCGGCTTTGTTCGACGATGCGTTCGAACTGGTCGATGACGTAGATCGGTACTTTGATCACTTCGAGCGCGTCGAGTACGATGTCCATGATTCCGCGCTAGCGTTTGATAACACTGACACGACCCTGGACTACGAAACCGCTGGCAAAACGATCTTGGACGAAACCCGCGGGACCGATTCGGCGCTCGCCATCTGCAACACGATCGACAGTGCGGTCGCGTTGACCGACACGATTGAGCAACAGGGGACGGTCGTCGATGTGGGCCACTACCTCACTGAGACACTTGAGGCCAAGTCGATCGACGGTCAAGGGATTAACGGCGAGGGAACCGACGATCAAGTGACCACTGACGCCGGGATCGACGTGGACGCGCTCGTCGACCGTGTCGAGAGTGCCCTCGATCCACAAGAACGTGCGTTTGTCCACCTCTCTACCCGGCTCCGTCCGAGAGACCGGCTCACGCTGATCGAAGCGACGAAACGTCTCACCGATCGATCAGTCCCTCTCGTAGCGGTGTCGACGCAACTCATCGAAGCTGGCGTCGACATCAGTTTTGATCGAGTGTACAGAGACATTGCACCGATCGATAGCATCGTTCAGGCGGCGGGTCGGTGTAACCGATCGTTCGAACGCGACCGCGGGACCGTGACACTCTGGTGGCTCGCTCCACCAGCGGGAACGACAAAGACCCCAGCACAAGCCGTCTACGACTCCGAGGGTGTGAGCACGATTTCACTGACTTCCAAGACACTCGACGCGATCGGTGCAAACGACGGAACCGTCGCCGAACGGACGATGACTCGCGGGGCCGTTCAGCACTACTACGGACTCGTCGCCGGCCGGAATCCGGGATCCCCACAGTACGTTCAATGGGTCGACGAGGCAAACGGATCGAAACTCGGTGCACTCTCGTTGATCGGCCAGCGCGAGAGCGTGGACGTGGTCGTTTGTCGGACTGATACCGATCGAGATCTGGTTGATTCGATGGAGATCGCTCTCAACGAGTTTGATTATGACGCGTTCGACGACCGCCGCAATGAAGTCAAGGATATCACTGTCTCGCTCCCGATCTACAGCCAGGACTCAACCGAGGCCGAGACGGTCAAGGACCTCAATGAATTCGGTGACACCGGTCTCCGCGTTCTCAGGCGTTCCCACATGAAGAACTACTTCGACGAGACGAAAGGCCTTGCAATCGAGGGACCTTCCGTCGACGATCGGTTCCTATGACCGATTCGTCGGCCGACCCCGTCGACCGGTTTCTCGACGCCGCCAGGGACGAGACAGCCGAACTCCCCTTCCGGCTGACCGGTGTCATGTTTCAGTACTACGTCGTCTGTAAGCGTGAACTGTGGTTTCTTAGCCGCGATGTGGAAATAAATCGCGACACGCCGGCGATCGTCCGCGGGACTGACGTAGACGACTCAGCCTACTCCGATAAGCGCAGAAATGTGCGCGTCGATGGAATCATTGCAATCGATGTACTGGATAGCGGCGAGATACTCGAAGTCAAACCCTCTTCGTCAATGACCGAACCAGCGCGGTTGCAATTGCTATTCTACCTCTGGTATCTCGATCGGGTCACTGGCGTCGAAAAGACCGGTGTCCTGGCACATCCGACGGAGAAACGACGCGAGACAGTTGAACTGACCCCGGGAACCAGCGCCGAAGTCGAATCGGCTATCCGTGGGATCCGCGATGTCGTCACCGCAGAATCGCCCCCATCTGCCGAAAAAAAGCCGGTCTGTGACTCGTGTGCCTATCACGACTTCTGTTGGAGCTGTTGACCATGAACGATAACTATCACGTATTTTCCGATGGACGGATCGAACGCCAAGATGACACGGTGCGTGTCGTCACCGACGACGGCGAAAAAAAGTACCTCCCGGTCGAGAACGCCGAGGCGATCTTCCTCCACGGCCAGATCGAGTACAACACTCGTTTCGTCTCCTTCCTCAACCAGAAAGGCGTCGCAGTCCACGTTTTCGGCTGGCATGACCACTATGCCGGCTCAATTATGCCAAAGCGGGGCCAGACGTCTGGCCAGACGGTTGTCGATCAGGTCCGGGCCTACGATGACCCGGACCACCGCCTCGAACTGGCAAAAGCGTTCGTCGACGGTAGCATCCATAACATGCGCTCAAATATCACCTATTATGACGGGCGTGGACACAACTTCGAGAATATATTGGAGGAACTGGAGGATTCACGGGCGTCGCTTGACCAAATGGAGACGATTGAGGAGACGATGGGCGTCGAAGCGCGCGCCAAGAAGGTGTACTATTCGACCTTCGACGAGATCCTTCCCAAGGGGTTTGTCTTCGGCGGCAGACAGTACAACCCACCAAACAACAAGGTAAACAGCCTGATCTCCTTCGGCAACTCGCTGGTCTACGCGAACGTCGTCTCGGCTATTCGCGCGACTGCATTGGATCCGACAGTTAGTTACCTCCACGAACCCGGTGAACGACGGTACTCGCTGGCACTGGACATCGCCGACTTGTTCAAGCCGCTGCTCGCCGATCGACTCATCTTTAGACTCGTCAACCGTAGTCAGCTAACCGCCGACGAGTTCGAAGAGGACATGAACTCTTGTCTTCTGAGTGAAGGCGGTCGAAAGACCTATTCGAAAGCATACGAGAAAACTCTCGACGAGACAATCGATCACCCAAAGTTGGGAAAGAAGGTGAGCTATCAGTATCTCCTCCGTATCGAAGCGTACAAACTAAAAAAACACCTCTTGACTGGTGAGGAGTACGTTCCGTTCCGACGGTGGTGGTGAGTGTGGTCTACGTCGTCGTGGTCTATGATATGGAAGCCGATCGGACTCACAAGATGCTGAAGTTCCTCCGCCGATATCTGACACATGTACAAAATTCTGTGCTTGAAGGAGACGTGACCGAAGGCGACCTCGAAAAAATCCAATCCGGCGTCGACGAAATGCTCAAACCCGGAGAATCGACGATCATCTACCACGTCTCTTCGGAAAAAATGGTGGGAAGAACCGTCTTCGGTGACGATCCCGCTGCCGACGACCAGTTCCTCTAACTGTTTCGGTTTTCCATCGACCCCTGGTGGTTCAGAGATTATTGCGGGTCGACGGAAACAATGAAGTGTGAACGACCGATAGAGCTGTTCACGTGGTCTAATCGGCCATGGTTTCAGACGGACCCTTGTGGGGTTGAAGCAAGAAGACGGCCAGCAGCGACAGCACAGCGACGATCGTTTCAGACGGACCCTTGTGGGGTTGAAGCGCGTCTCGGTGGGTCGCGTCGCCGTCGAGCTCGGAGTTTCAGACGGACCCTTGTGGGGTTGAAGCTAATGGCGCCAACTCGACGAGAGGTCCTCCGGGGATGTTTCAGACGGACCCTTGTGGGGTTGAAGCACGGTCCATATGTGCGGACAAACTATTGATAAAAAAGTTTCAGACGGACCCTTGTGGGGTTGAAGCCATCATACGCTTTTCACGGAGCCATAGGTACAGCGGTTTCAGACGGACCCTTGTGGGGTTGAAGCAGTTGATCCTCGTACTCGTCGAGATCGCACTCCATGAGTTTCAGACGGACCCTTGTGGGGTTGAAGCGGACTCTCCGGTCTCGACCGGTCGGTTTTCCATCATGTTTCAGACGGACCCTTGTGGGGTTGAAGCACCTGGAGAGCGTCTCGCCGACGATCTCGACCGAGTTTCAGACGGACCCTTGTGGGGTTGAAGCCGCCGCCGCTGCAGCGAGTCCGCCGGCGACGTCCCGTTTCAGACGGACCCTTGTGGGGTTGAAGCGGTTGCGCTCCATCCGATCGCACACCCACGCCGGTTTCAGACGGACCCTTGTGGGGTTGAAGCGAGAAGCGTCGAACGCATCAGGCGCTTTGTGGATGGTTTCAGACGGACCCTTGTGGGGTTGAAGCTCGTCTGCCTCTGTCTGCGATTGATCATCATCGCGGTTTCAGACGGACCCTTGTGGGGTTGAAGCATCCCGATCGAGCGGATGGAACGGGTCATCGACTGGTTTCAGACGGACCCTTGTGGGGTTGAAGCTGCTGCACGGTGATGATGTCCCTGGTAATATCGGGTTTCAGACGGACCCTTGTGGGGTTGAAGCGATCACTCCGGTCTCTTCGCGGTAGAGAACGAATCGTTTCAGACGGACCCTTGTGGGGTTGAAGCGTCGCTCTGTGCGAGCCCCGTCTTGCGGTCGCTACTGTTTCAGACGGACCCTTGTGGGGTTGAAGCTGGTGCGAATCTACCTGACGGCTCTTCACGCTCAAAGGTTTCAGACGGACCCTTGTGGGGTTGAAGCGCCACTGAGGATGCCGACACGGACAGTGGACAAACCGTTTCAGACGGACCCTTGTGGGGTTGAAGCTTCAGAACGTCACGGAGGACCGCGCTCAATTTGCTCGTTTCAGACGGACCCTTGTGGGGTTGAAGCAGCGGCAAGCTCGAACACCTCCTCGGTTGGTGCGCCGGTTTCAGACGGACCCTTGTGGGGTTGAAGCGAGCGTTGTCAGCCGCTCGTGCGCGGTCGTGCGATAGTTTCAGACGGACCCTTGTGGGGTTGAAGCTGATCGTCGGTTGAAACCCGTGCGTAGATGGCTATCTGTTTCAGACGGACCCTTGTGGGGTTGAAGCGATCGGAAGAAGTCATCATAACCACAACGAGCGAGTTTCAGACGGACCCTTGTGGGGTTGAAGCCCCACGCACGCACGGCCAAGTCAGTCATCCAAAACGAGTTTCAGACGGACCCTTGTGGGGTTGAAGCTCTATCTGATCGAAGTCAGACTGTTCATTCCCGTGTTTCAGACGGACCCTTGTGGGGTTGAAGCGTTGATAGACGTCATACCCCAACTCATCGGTCATCACGTTTCAGACGGACCCTTGTGGGGTTGAAGCACCATCACCGGGCCGGAGCCGTTCCTCGACGACGCGTTTCAGACGGACCCTTGTGGGGTTGAAGCCGTCCGCATGATACACCACACCTGCGTACTGTTCCTGGTTTCAGACGGACCCTTGTGGGGTTGAAGCAGTCAACTTGACACGGGTACGACGCCATTCGCGGTAGTTTCATACGGACTTTTGTAGGATCAATTCATATATTTATTCTAATAAACATTCGTCAATA
>LFFM01002624.1_pt1 | contig 11750 bp, 9 predicted proteins | sample 643131 | NCBI WGS metagenome assembly LFFM01 (sample SAMN03777445, study PRJNA286221) | soda lake metagenome | biome: soda lake; feature: Kulunda steppe; material: water; isolation source: sample Tc-Br brine of Tanatar trona crystallizer | place: Russia: Kulunda steppe | collected 2011-07
ACAAATCCGGTGGCTCCGGTCAAAAATACGCGACTGGTCGTCTCCTTCGTCGCCAACCCCTGTATTGCTTTCACTGCTCGATCCCCCGTCCTACGTTTTGATTGGTGGCCCCGAAAATATTATCCGGATCCAGTGCCGATTTCAGCCGCTCTTTGGATTTCAATCCGGCCTCCGACAACACCTCACTCATAAAATCTTCGCGCAATTTTCCGATGCCGTGGTGATGCGACAGCGAGCCACCGGAATCGAGGATCTCCTGTCGAATCGCCGCCTCGTAGTCGTGAAATACCTGATCAGGTTCGTCGACATCGCGGGTGTAAAACCCCAGATAGAAGTAGATGCACACGCCGGAATCATAGACCTGAGTGACGCGACCGGTGATAAAGGGCCGTCCCGGCAATCCACGGCGCCTATGTTCGCGGTGGGTGCGGCGTTTGACATTTTCAATCAATTGCAGGGCCTGACTCCAGGAGACGGTGGTCTCGAAGGATTCGGCGACCATATGTTGGCGAAATACGAGGTCCCGAATGTAGGCAATCCCGAAGGTCAAGTCGTAGCCTCGCCGCCCATTTTCGGCCCCCGTCGGCACCCCACCGTGGCGTTCGGCGATGTCGTAGACCGTCTCTTCTTCCAGCTCTACCTGCTTCTGGCGCCCCTCAAACAACAGAGTGGCGGCCACCATCTCTTCGGGGTCAAACCCCTTGAGACGAGTGATGTAGAAGGTCTCGAGCCCGCTTTTGAGCGCCTCCAGTCGCTCCTTTTCGGGCTTGAGGGCCTGTCCAAAATGAAATTGCGTATTATCCATCAGCCGCACACTGGCCGGCACGCAACCGCTCTGGGCGAGCTCGTACATAAAGCCAAATCCCTCTTCGAGACTCGGAAAGAGTACGGACCCGAAGCGCTGACAATCGGGAACTTCGTGGAGATTGACCACCACTTCGGTGACAATGCCGAGGTTGCCCTCGGAGCCAAACATCCACAGCATCGGGTCGATGCCCGTCGACTCCCGCGGAACCGACGTCTTTTTTTCAATCGTTCCCTGGGGGGTTACGACCTTCATGTCGACGACGATATCCTCGATATTGCCGTATTTATTTTTCTTCATGCCACTGGCGTGTGTGGCGACCCAACCACCGATCGTCGAAAACTCCAGGCTGTCCGGTTCGTGGCCTGTCGTAAACCCAAAGTTACCGAGCTGGTCTTCGATATGTCGACCCACCGCACCGGCTTCGATACAGGCCATGCGATTGACGGGATCGATCCAGCGGATGCGGTTCATTCGACTCATGTCGACGGAGATAATCGGCCGCTCTTCGTCCTCTCGGCACCGAAGCGCCTCCGTCACACTCGTCCCCCCGCCATAGGGGATGACGACAGCATCAAAGCGATCCGCCAATTCGACGAGTTTTTCGACCTCATCGTGGTCCCCGGGATAGACGACGATGTCCGGAACTCGCGAAAAGCCATCGCCGAAGTTGATGGCGTAAATTTCTTCCTGCGTCTGGCCGTGACCATGCTGGAGGCGCTCGGTGTCGTCCAAACTCCACTGCTCATCTGCGAAGTGTTCTTCGATGGCGGCGTACAACTCCGGGGCATCCGTGACTTCTGGAACCTCCGGATCACGAGGCGGCTCGACGGAGTGCTCCGGACCCAACTCGGAGCGCAGCACGTCACTCATCCAGGGCAGCAGATTCGGCATCTCGACGCCGCTGATCGAATAGCGGTCACCGCTTAGCACCACATGGCCTTCATCGGTGACCCGAAATTGGCTATCCTCAAAACCCCAACCCCACATATTTTCGGCGTCGTCGTCATTCTCCGATGGCGGTGGCGGTGGAACAAACCTCGTCTCGCCACCGCTGACATGCGTTTTTTGGTCTGGGATTATCTCTTCGAGATTCCGCAGGATTTTCTTGAACATCTTGATTTCTCACCGTTCGTACATCAAAAATTCTACCCACTTTGCAGAAAAGACATCGACATCCAATCGTTCGTGGGGCCAACCAGAGCTACAACACACCGATGCGGAACACAGATCATCTACAGAAATCACCAGGCAACGACGCAGCGTCCCTGCCCTGACCTGATTATCCCGCCATCTCGACCATGATGCGGTATACTGACCATTGTCATACGCCGTAACGCAGTGTAACGTCAACCCGAGTTCAGTGAGTCAACCCGGTTTTTTTGAGATGACGTCACCGAAGACACTCCACAACAATGGGGCCCCTCGTTTCTTCCGAATTTTGTCGCAATTACAGCGTCAACGACGGGGGGCCCGCATCACGGGGTGCAAATATTGTAGCTTCTAAGGACAGAAACGATGAGCAACCAACGACGAATCCCCTGGGTTCGCGAAGCCATTCGACGCGGCGCCAAATATCACCACCGCGACAAAAACCCCTGGATCCACAACACCATTAACTGTGGGCTCGCTGCACTCTTCGTGGGCCTCTTTGCCGCCATTTTTATGGCCGGAAACCTCATCACGCCCTGGCTGTATATTCCGCTGGCCGCACTGGCCTTTGGACTGCTGTTGTTTAGCCTCTTCGTCCTCGTCGTCCACGAGGCCTCCCACAAGATGTTCGTCATCTCCAGTAACAAGAAACGCGCCCAGCGATTCAATCGCATTTTTGGCTGGGCCGTCTGCTTTTTGTTGGCCGTTGACTACCATAAACACTGGGAGATCGGACATCTCGAACACCACGTCCGACCCATCGAAGAAGAGGATCCACAAAAATATAACCGAACGACGGGCCACCAGTTATTCAAGACCGTTCTCAAGCTGATGCTCATTCCCGGCTATGCCTACGTCCATCGGTTTATGAACGACGACGTCGAGCGCACGTCTCATACGGGAACGATGCCCAAAATCGCCTTTTTCGCCATCTGGATTACCCTCTTTGTCGTCGGCGGAATCTTCGTCTCCTGGACGGTTCCCGTCGCCCTGCTTTTGGGACTTCAAAATTTGACGGCGCTCAATCAGATCAAAGGTGCTCTGGAGCACGGTGGTGAAATCGCCTTCGAGGAAAATCCCTACCTTCGCTCCCGCAGCAGTTTCTTTCCCTTTCGTCGGCTTTTGATGCCGATGAATATCACCATGCATTTCGAGCATCATCTCAATTTTACGATCCCCTGGTACGAATTGCCGAATTACCACGCCGACATCCGGGAGTTGGTGCCCCAGGAGTTGCACGACGAATTCTTCAATACCGATATCATCGCCCAACTCAACGGTGAGAAGGACGGTCTCAGCGACGAACAGCGAGAAATCGCCCTTCAGGGTCAGACCACGACGGCGTCGTAGGCAGCGGAACTGATTTTGCTTCGTTTTTATCTGTCCTGTTTTCTGATCTTTTTTGCGCACCGCATGTTTGTGTACGCCGTGGTGCTCTTTGGCTTTGAGGAATGGGCCAGCGGGATGCTGGCCGGCCTATTTCACCTCGGCGTCTACGGCCCGACGGTGGTCCTGAGCATTACCGCCGGCATCATCCTCGACCGGGTGCGAAGAGACCGGGTCTTACTTGCCACGATGATGGCCATCGGCATCTGCATCGCCATCGTCGCCGCCCTGAGTCGATTCGCCGGTACCGACGAGCCGGGCATGATGGCGATGCTCATGGTGGGCGCCGTCGTGGTATACGGTAGCTTCTTCGTTGCCCTGAGACCGGCCTTTTACGCCGTCTTGTCGACGCTGGCAGACCGCGAGCATCTGGGGCGCGATACGGTCTCGGTCACCCTGGTCAGTTCCGCGACCTATCCACTGGCACCGATCGCGGTGGGGCTGCTTCGACCGGTTCTCGACTGGCCAGCACTATTTGGCGTCATGGCCCTGCTGGCCGCTACGGCCATGCTTCTGGGACTGGTTCGCCTCGGCGATATCGATACCGGCACCGCCGAGGGACCGAAAGCAGCCGCCGGCCTACGGGGGGATGTCACCGAACTCCTCGAATTGCTTCGCAACCACCCGGTCATTTTTCAGTTGCTGATACTGCTCAGCCTGGCCTGTGTGATGCTCTTTGGACCGTTTCAGGTCCTGATTCCCGATCTGGCAGCCAGCGTGCTGAGACTCGATGAAATGTGGCAGGGCGTCTACATGGGGGTTCTGGGCGCCGGGGTCGTCTTCGGAACCGCACTCTCATATCGCATCCGAAGCAGCGAATACCTCGGCATCTGGCTATTGTGGTGCACGGCAGCCGGTGCACTCGTAAGCCTCGGCGTCGCCCTCGGTTCGACCCTGGTTTCGACGATATGTCTATTTGCGGCATCGACGGCGATGGGGATTCTCATCTCACTGGTCACCGTTGTCATTCAGCAGGCGACGCCCGACGGGTTTCGAGGACGCCTGCTCGGCATTTACACCCTGCTCTTCACGGGACTTACTGCCATCGGCGGATTCGCCGCCGGCGTGTTGGCCGATATGATCCCGATGCCGGTATTGCTGCCGGCAATTTCAGTGAGTTGTACGGTCCTGACCATCGCCCTGTGGCTGAGCACCGATCAATTGCAGAATTACAGCGGACGAGACTCGAACTAACCGCCGTGGACCTCGATCTGGCCCCACAGCGACATCGTCTCAAAGCGCTCTTCTCCACCAAATAGCTGGACGTGATAGGTTCCAGATTCCGGAATATTACAGCTCACAGCCGTCCGGCCGTCGCCTTCATCGGCGGTATCACAACGCTTGTCGACTCCGGCATCGTTGACCAATCTACCCCGCAGATGGCGCCCGGCGGGATTATCGACGACAACTCGGGCCTCGTCGCCGACGCGCTGCTGGGAGCGCGTCGGCTCGATCAGGTCCAGCCGATTCGAAAAGAAGGCAGCCCGCAACACCGGTTGGCGGACAAATTCGCTGCGACTTATCGGTTGTTCCAAAAGCTGCCAGGCCTCTTCTTCGGGGAAATGGGTGCTGATGAGCACTTCCGGCGGAGTAAAGAGGTAGACCGGGTTGTACTTCCGATTGAACTCGTCCCCCACATGGCCGGCGCCCCAGGTCGGGTCCAAAAAATACCAGTCGCCCTTGATTTTGACGGCGTTCCAGGCGTGGCCGCCGCCTCCGATCTCGCCCTGATTGTCGCGCGACACCCCGGTGATATACACGATCTCATCGCCGGTGACCTCCGCCAAGGCAATCAGCAGCCGGGCGTAGCCAGCACAGACTGCCATCTGTGTATCAAAGACGGTCTGCGCATCCTGTGGGGCCCGCTTGTCGCCTCGAAGTGACTCGACGTCGTATTCCACCCGACTGACGACGTAATCAAATAGTGCCTTGACCCGGTAGAACGGATCGTCTTCGCGGGCCGCAATATACTCGGCCACCGACTCGATGCTCGTCTCTTCGGAGGCCGGCATCTCGTCGACCACGGGATGCAACTCATCGGGGGGCGGCCAGGTCATCGGACCCCGGCGAAATTGCTCGTCATCGCCGTTGGCCGACGATGGGTCGTCGCCATGATCGCTATCATCGCTCTCGTCGAAAGAACCCCGTTCGGTGGATTCCGGGATGACCGTCTCTTCGTCGGCGTACTCCTCAAAGGGATTATCGTGGGCCGCCATATGGAGAAATTCCAGCCCCTCGGCACTGGCAAATAAGGCGTCTTCCACCGGTTCTGTCCAGGCCCCTTCGGCGTCGTCGAGCATCCAATCACCGCGCGCCGAAAGTGCCGTAAAGCCCTCCTCTGGAAAAAACCATCCCAGCGCCACCAGCAGCGCCAGATTCACCGCCAAGGTCCGCAATATCAGCCGATCCCAGAAGACGAGAATCCGCCCCGACGGCTCGTCCTGTCCATCACCAGGCTCCGAATTGAGCAACGGTTCGTCGTCGCTCTCTTGTTGCTTTCGCTTCCACCGGACCGTCGCCCGCCAGTCCCACAACAGCGGAATAAGCGGGAAAAACAACAGGCCGGCCACCACGGCCAGCCAGATCGGCCCGTTGAAATAGGCGGTCAACGAGGAGGCAAACCACACTCCCAGAAGCGGCACCAACACGACGAGCACCGTCAACACGGCCTTGACGGTTAGGACCAGCAATTTCGCCTTGAGTTTGAACATTGTCGGCCTCACCGATGATGCGCGCCGACGGCCCCGATGCCCCCGGCGCTCGCCGTCACTTCAAGAATTCAACCCAATTTATCGAGCACAATATCTTTGATGTCCGTCGCATCGTACCGCCCCTTGATCTGAGGGACGACAGCGCCCATGACCTTGCCCATATCACTTCGATCCTCGGCGCCGGTCTGCTCGATGACCTGGTCGACCAGGTCGGCGGCCTCCTGATCGCTGAGCGGTTCCGGCAGGTACTCCTTGATGATCGCCAATTCGTCGCGTTCTTTTTGAGCCAACTCCGGGCGATCGCCGTCGTCAAAGGCCTCTGCAGATTCGCGGCGCTTTTTGGCCTCTTTGGCCAGCACCGAAATGACATCGTCGTCGCTCATATCACCGCCGACATCGATGGACTTATTTTTGATGCTCGAGTGCAGCATGCGCAGCGTGGCCAGCCGGTCGGTATCCCGGGCCTTCATGGCGTCTTTGATGTCCGATTTTAATTCGGTATAGAGTTCAGACATAATATTCAATCCTGATGGCAAAAAAAGCGTTGCGTCCAAGAAATCAAGGCAGATACGAAAAACCCCTGCCGGATCGGCCAGCAGGGGTATTCGAACTGCGGCAGTCGATCAGATCCGCGAGATGGTGTGGGCGATGCCGTCGATGATGTCGCGCTGGGCTTCGTACATTGTGGCCTCGCTAAAGATCATCAATGTCGCGTTGTTGTCATCGCCGACTCGAAGGGCGTAACCGATAAATTGGACTTCCTCGTCGATGTCATCTTCGTTGACGATCACCCCGGAGCCGCGCCCGCGATGGCCGGGAAAGCCGTTGAGTGATGTCGGATCGCTCTCCTCGAGTTCGACATCCGACATCTCCAGATCATCTTTGAGATCGTCGATGGCCGCCTGGAGCGTCTCATCGGACTCCGATCCACCGATAATGGCCGTCGTCGAACCATCGGGGGCATTCGCCGAGACGACGTCATTGGTCGAGCCGAGTTCCCAGTCGTCGGGCACCTGAATTTTGACGTCGTATAACTCGCTTTCCAACCACTGAGCGCCCTCCAATTCGACGTGCTCTTCGTCGTCGACGACCTCTTCGTCTTCGGCATCGACGATGTCATCGACGACGTGACCGTCGTCATCGAGTTCCTCATCGTCTTGGTCATCGTCCTGGTCGACGACTTCTTCGGTGGCATCGTCGGCTGAATCGTCGTCGCAACCGACCAGAACACCGGCCGACAAAAGGGCGGTCACCAATAAAATCGCAAGTTGCTTCATCGCAAAGACCTCGTCATCGGTAATCGAGTTGTGGATATCCGGACCCGCTGAGGGGTCGCAGAGGCCACGAGATGGACGGCATGACAGATTGAGCCACCGACGCTGCAACGCCAGTACAATACTCGACGGCGTCTCCGGCGGCTGAATACCATTGTATTTCGCTTCGCATCGTAGAGCGTCGCCCCCGCACACGCAAGCTGTGGAGGCCGGTCAAAGGCCGATCGACAACGGCCCGCGCCGCCGCGGGTTGCCCTACCGACAGCCTACGGTCTACGCTGGCGGCGCGAGATTGAGAACAGTCGATGTGCCGCCCGTCCCCCCAGCCCGCCGCCGGTGTGCCATGAGTCGTGATGCCGAGACCACAACCTGCCCGGAATGCGAGACCGAACAACCGAAGTCGGCGCCCTTTTGCCAAAATTGCGGCTATCGGATGCGCTCGCCGAAGACGGTCCGAGAGCCGATTATGGATCTGTCGTCATCGGAGCCGGCTCAAGACGACGGGCCGACATCGACGAGTCGACCGCCCAGGACCGAGCGCTCCCAGGACAGCACATCCTCCGATGACTCGCCATCGAGCCGGACCCGCCGAATGATCCCGGCTCCCGGCGCCGACAGCGACACCACCGGCGCGACCGGAGCGGTCGGCGACACCGGCTCGACGGAGACTTCCGGCAGCGCCGACGACAGTCCCGATACCGTCATCGAGGGGATGAAAGCCGTTCCCACCGACAGCGACGACAACTCGGCGAATCGCCGCCCCAACTCCGAGTCCGACGGCGTCAGCGCCACCTCCGACAGCAATGAATCGGTGGCCCGACAACCGGCGACCGGGCGGATTCCCATCGATGATCAGCGCACCCGCATCCGGTGGACCGTCGGCGGAGCCGTGACAGCCTGTGTGGCAGTCGTCTTCGGCCTAAGCTGGCTTCACCTCGAGCGACAGAGCAGTGCCGAACCGGGCTCCGACGCCACCGACGTCGACCAGCAGATCATCGACATCGAAGCCGGCCCGTTTCGCCGCGGACTCAGCGAAGATGCCGAGGCCTTTATTCTCGATTTTTGCTACCGCTATCACGACGATCCCGAACAGGACTGCGATCGGGAGCGCCTGCTGTCGGGGGAATATCCGGAGCAGACCGTCGAGATGCCGGCCTACCGAATCGACGCCATACCGGTGCGCAATACCGATTACGACGAATGCATCGACGACGGCGCCTGTGAACCCATCGACGACCGCGACTGTGAAATCTGGACGCCCCGCGGACTCCAGCCCGGGCTTCGGACCCCTGAGGTGCTACGCAGTGGCGACCGACCCGTCGTCTGTACCGACCGCGAAGACGCCCAGAATTACTGTGAGTACCGCGACGGCCAGCTGCCGACCCACAACCAGTGGGAGAAGGCGGCCCGCGGCGACGGCGCGCCCCTATTTCCCTGGGGCGACCGCTGGCAGCCGGACCGCGCTAACTGGGGCGAAACCGACATTATGCGGGTCTCCGTCGCCGGCGAAATCGACGGCTTCGCCTGGACATCGCCGCCCGGCGCCTTCCCGGAGTCAACCAGCCCCTACGGCGTCCACGACATGGCCGGCAATGTCGCCGAATGGGTTCGCGGCAACGACCCGATGACCGGTCAGGTCCGCGGCGGAAGTTTTGTCAGTAATCCCTTCGAGTTGAGAACCACGGTCCGAAAAGATGTCGATGCCGACGCCCGGCGAAGCGACGTCGGATTTCGCTGCACCTATCCCGCCGACGGTTGAATCCCTACGCCACGCGCCGATGCCGTTCGGTAGCCAGCATTCGACAGGCCTCGATCGCTGCCCGCAGGTCGTCGTCTTCAATGTCGATTCGGCGGCCTTTGGCGTCTCTTCGCTCCAGCCACACCAGGCCCTCGCTCAGCGGATCGAGTCCCGCCTCCAGTCCTCGATCGCAGACCGCATCCGACAGTTCCCGCGGACATCGGCGCCGGATTCGACACCGCAGATGCTCGTCGCCACCAGCGACCACATCGCTCGCCATGCCGCGATAATATCGGTGGTAGGCGACCGTGGAATCGAAGAGCACCACGTGTGGACCACCGGCCATATCGTCGACTGCGGCGACACCGCCCCCGGCGAGTTCTACTGGCTCGTCAAAGACATGTGCCCCATTGTCAATAACCTCTTCGAGATTCCGGTGGACCTCGTCCAGTTCCAGAAGTAGACGGGCGTTGCAGTCGTCTTCGGGCCGCCAGCCGACATCCCCGGCGGCACATCGCTGTAGATGGGCAATTCCGTACTCCAGAATAATGCGACCTCCCACATCTCGCATAAAGGCCGACCAGTCATCTCCCCGTGCATCCCCAAAGGCCCGGAGCAACGCGGCGACCACCCGATTGGCTCCGTCGGTCTCGCCGAATACAACGGGCAGTGTCGAGACCGTCGCCCCCGGTGGATTTAACTCGACGACGCGCATGGCGACCACCGTATTCGGCGGTGGACAGCGGCGGCCTTCGAGCCAGTCTATCGACACCCCGCGCTGATCGCGCAGCCGCCGGACCGACGTCGCCGAGTCGCGCTGTCCCTCGATGACGTACAGATCCCAGAAGCCCTTCTCGAGCGCCCGGCATACCAATCCATCGACGACCGACGGCGTATCGACGACCTCCCCAACCGAACGACCGGCGCCGCACCACTCGCCGATATGGGTTCGCGCCCGGGCGTCGATGGCGCTGTTGCCGGTCGTCCACCAGTGGCGTTGGTACATCGACTCGTCGACGCTGCGACGCCATCGATGCAGCGAATCCTCCCATTGCCATTGATGAATCGATGCCGACGGGCTACCCATTTTGGATTGTGTCGTTGTCGCTTCCATCGCTCTCCTCCCGTAGTCAGATCAATTGAGCTCACAGGCCGACGGCCCCTTCGTGATCTATTGTCGAGCGTTGAGCGATAATCTTGCGTCGCAGTCCCAAATTTTTGGTCCTCACTCAGGAACTACACCATGCATTCAACCCCCTCCGACGACATGATCGAAGCTATCGATGCCATCCTCGACGACGGCGAACTCGACGAGTCGTCGACCCGCCAACTGAGCCAACTACTGGGCTCCGGCGCCAATGGCACGGGAGTCGACATCGACGGAGTGCTGTATCTGGCCGAACACCCCGTGGTGCGCCAGGCCGTCGACGACCGCGACATCCCGGACGAATTTGCCGACGCCCTCACCCGCGCCATCGGCACTGTCAGCGCCATGCTCGGCGAATGGACGGGAGCGCCGTTTGATGCCCAGATCGACAGATTGCGACGCCGCTTTCGACGCGAACAGGAGAAGTACGAACTGGTCACCCAAAAGCTCGATGAATTGGATGCCGATCAGGGCGCCCCGATTCTGGGCCGCTATCTCGACACCTCGCCGGCCCCCGTATTCTCGGAACGCATGGCCAATCGCTTCGGCGACCTCTACGAGCGCAGCCAATCGGAGAGCGAAGACGCCCGAAACCGACTGGCTGAAGACGAGCGGCTCGTCGAACTTCTGCGCTTTGAGACGCCACTCGACGACAACGGCGCCGACGAATTGGACCGACGCCTCCAGTCGGTGGCCGACGAATTGCGCGACGTCCCGGGCACCATCGACCGGGCCCTTGTCAAATCGACGGGCGACAACCCCCTGGTCGCCGCCGCACTCGCCGTCACTCGGGGCCTCGAAGATCAGGCCCACACGATGATGATGGATGTGGCCCGCGCCAACCCTCAGTCGCCGCAATTCGCCGCCTTTGCCGCCCGACTCTCCCCGTCGTTGACTCGTCACGTGCTGGGTCGATTTCTCGTCGACGTCCTCAACGACAGCGAACCGACGGCCGACGGCGACATCGATGAAGACGCCCTGCGCCGCGCCATCGTCGCCGCCCGCACCGTCCTTCCCTACATCGGCGGCGACGTCGACGAAATCGACCAGGTCGACGCCGAAGCCAAAGAGATAGCGGCCATCACACGGCGGGCCTGGGAGTTTTGCGAGCGCTACGAATAGGAGACGGAAGCGTCCTCGCTTTCGGCTGTCTTTTTCGTGTGCCACCACGACACTGCCGGTGGAGACGGAAGCGTCCTCGCTTTCGGCTGTTTTTCCCTGCTTCACCACGACACTGCCGGTGGAGACGGAAGCGTCCTCGCTTTCGGCTGTCTTTTTCGTGTACCACCACGACACTGCCGAGGCCGAGGACGACCTCGTCTCCAACCGCTTTCGACTGCTTCTTCCCTGCTTCACCACGACACTGCCGGTGGAGACGGAAGCGTCCTCGCTTTCGGCTGTTTTTCCCTGCCCCACCACGACACTGCCGAGGCCGAGGACGACCTCGTCTCCAACCGCTTTCGACTGCTTCTTCCCTGCTTCACCACGACACTGCCGGTGGAGACGGAAGCGTCCTCGCTTTCGGCTGTTTTTCCCT
>LFFM01002625.1_pt1 | contig 11749 bp, 14 predicted proteins | sample 643131 | NCBI WGS metagenome assembly LFFM01 (sample SAMN03777445, study PRJNA286221) | soda lake metagenome | biome: soda lake; feature: Kulunda steppe; material: water; isolation source: sample Tc-Br brine of Tanatar trona crystallizer | place: Russia: Kulunda steppe | collected 2011-07
CTGACCAGTATTGCTACCCAGAGCAGCACGAACAGAGCGAGTGACCACCACAGTGTTCGCAAGACGAGCCGCATTGTATGCAAATCTATTTACTTTAGTTAAATATTTATTGAATCCCCATTGAGGGATGGGTATGCGCACAACAACCCGATTGATTGTCGCCGTTGGATTACTGATGCTGCTGTCAGCAGGGATAGCTGGCGTCAGCGCAGCAGAGACAAGCGTAGCCCAAGGGGACGAGCTCACCTGTGAGTTCCCTGTCGAAATGGAAGATGTCAGCGGTGAGACTGTCACGCTCGATGAAGAACCGGATGAAGTTGTCGTCCTGGCCGCAAGTGGTGCCCAGTACATGTGGTATATGGACGCTGAACACAAGGTTACGGGCGTTCCGGACTTTCATGCTACCCAATACATTGAGGGACTAGATGAGCGAACGAACGTTGTCGATGAGATGGGCTCACCGATTAACGAAGAGGTCGTTGCACTGGACCCTGACCTCGTCTATGCACCGAGTGTCGTCAGTGATGAGGATGTCGAAGAGCTTCGTGATGCCGGATTGACTGTCTACCACGAGGAGATGAAAGTATCCATTGAAGACACCTATGCTGTGCTAGAGCGACTTGGACAGTTGGTTGGCGAATGTGAGGCTGCAACTGAGACAATCGAAGATATGCAGGGTGCTTTCGATGAGTTTGACCGGGTCTTCGCTGATGAAGAGCCGGTGTCAGTCTTTTATTCCCTTGACCCTGAGACTGGATGGACCGCAGGGGCGGGGACAGTTGAAGACCAGCTGATTACGATTGCTGGTGGGGAAAATATCGCAGCGGATGAGTACGACTCCTACGCGGAGATAAGTGAAGAGGATGTCGTCGATGCCGACCCCGAGTGGCTTGTTATCGGTGAAAACCGAGAGTTACCGCCTGAAGCCGAGGATACAACTGCCGTCCAGGAAGACCAGATTGTACGGGTAAATCCAAACTTCATCAGTCAGCACGGGCCGGTTCTGACCGAGCCAACCGCTGACATGGCTGAACAGTTCCATCCCGAAGCCTACGAGGAACTGGACCAGAACCTGATTAGGCTTATCGACGATGATACCTTTACGACTGAGCCGCTGGAAGATACTGATGATACTACCGACGAAACAGATGATGTTGATGACACAGCGGATGCAGACGACGACGGTGCTGGATTAACCATTGTGACCGCAGCGTTGGCGCTTTCGCTGGTGGCACTCATCGCTCGCAAACGGTAATATAGCGAGTCCTCAACAGACGTATTTTCAACAACACTGCCTCGTCACCGCGTCACTGTTTTTCTAATCCAGGATACCATGCGAGCGGATGGTCTGCCGTGATAGAGACCGCGACCGGTTGATTGTGTTCGAACGTCTCAACGTGGTTGTGCAGACAACGAACCGTTGCACCATTATTGAGTTCGACGCGATAGACAAAATTCGGGCCGTTGTACTGACGATGTGTGATGGTGCCGTCAGCCGTTGCCTCGTTTGTCGGAATCGCCTCGAGGTCGTCGGGCCGGAGGAGAATATCGATTGTTGCGCCGTCGTAAGCATCCACGGGACCATTTAACTGCTCGACGCTCAGTATCCCGAGGTCAGTCTCAACGATATCACCTTTGACCGTCGCAGGGAGAAAGCTAGCACGACCGAGGAAACTTGCAACGAACCGTGATTCCGGATTCTCGAAGACGCTCTCGGGCTGACCAACCTGTTCGAGTTGCCCATCGTTCATAATCGCAACCCGGTCGGAAATTGAGAGTGCCTCCTCCTGGTCGTGTGTGACCGAGATTGCGGTGACGCCAGTTGCTTTGAGAATCCGCCGAACCTCCTCGCGCATCTCGACACGGAGACGAACGTCTAGATTCGAGAATGGCTCATCGAGCAAGAGGACAGCAGGCTCCGGTGCAAGAGAGCGAGCGAGTGCCACCCGCTGTTGTTGCCCGCCGGAGAGTGCGTCCGGTCGTTTATCTCGGTGGTCCGACAGACCAACGAGTTCAAGCAGTTCATCAACGCGCGCAGCCGCTCGTTCATCTTCCCAGTTGTTCAATCCGAACGCGACGTTTTCAGCAACTGTGAGGTGCGGAAACAGCGCAAAGTCCTGAAAAACCAGTCCAATATCCCGCTTTTCGGCCGGGAGGAACTGCGTGGAATCAGCGACGATATCACTGGCGATGCGAATTTCCCCGCTGGAAGGTTGTTCCAACCCTGCGACCATCCGCAACATTGTGGTCTTTCCACAGCCGGACGGACCAAGCAGGGTCAGAATCTCACCATCCCGAACGGTAAGCGAAAAGTCTGACACTGCATCCTCTTGACCGAACGTTTTTGTTACGTTATCGAGCGTCAGCACGGTGTCGCCGACAGCTGTCCGTTCCACGAACGGTTGAGAGCTGCTGGTTGATTCGCTCGAAGAAACCGCCGTATCGTAGTGGTCGGACTGCATACTCTGATTTGACATCGTTACCTCTTGTGACAGCGATGGATAGAGAGAATAGTCGGAGTGGTCATACGCTCGGTTACAATCATTGCTCTCTAGTTTTTAGGGCAGCCAAAAGAATCTATCGCTCTTTACCAGAGGGTGAACGGACCCTCCCGCCGAAGGATTATCAACGGTGACGGCCCTCGATATAGCCATGGATGTAGCCGTTATCGGTGCTTCGATGACTCCCTTTGGGAGTCACGACAAGTGGATACGTGAGTTACTCGTCGATGCTGCAGAGGGTTGTCTGGCAGATGGCAGCGTCGAACGAACTGCTATCGACCATCTGTATGTGTCGAACATGGCAAGCGGCGAGTTCGAGGGACAGACCGGGATAATGAACGCACTGGCACAAGATATCGGTGTCATGCCCGCCTATACGCAACGGGTTGGCCAGACATCGGCATCCGGTGGGGCAGGGTTGCTTGCAGCCTGGCAATCAATCGCCTCGGGTGCAAGCGAGATGACGCTCCTGGTCGGCGGTGAAAAGATGACGCATTTGCCAACGGGCGAGTCGGCTGATATCATCTCCTCGATAACCCATCCGGTCGAATACAGTCATGGTGTGACGCTCCCGACGTTTGCTGGGCTTGCTGCACGAGCGTATCTGAACGAAACAGACGCAACGCGGGAAAGTCTCGCTCACGTGTCCGTCAAAAACCATGCAAACGCAACAAAAAACCCCTATGCGCAGTTTCAGAAAGTCATCGATGTAGAGACGGTGTTATCCAGTCCCGTCGTTGCCGACCCGCTCCGGCTGTACGATTACTGTCCGGTAACGGATGGCGCAGCGGCATTGCTTTTTTGTCCGGTAGAGGTCGCACGAGAATACACAGACGAATTTGTCCGCGTGGCTGGCGTCGCCGGAGCAACAGATACCCACGTCGTCCACGAGCGCCCTGACCCGACGTGGATGACGGCAGTTGCGGAAAGTGCGAAGAAACTCTTCGAGCAATCGGGCTACGGTCCCGCTGATGTTGATATCGCTGAACTTCACGATATGGTCAGTCTGCTCGAACCCCTCCAGCTCGAAGCCTTTGGCTTTGCCGAACGCGGCGAGGGCTGGCGGTGGGCGCTTGAAGGCAAAACCGCACCGGATGGCGAATTACCGGTCAACCTCTCAGGCGGTCTCAAAGCCCGCGGCCACCCGCTAGGGGGCACTGGCGTCGCCCAGGCAGTTGAACTTTACTGGCAGTTGCTCGGGCAAGCAGGCGAGCGGCAGGTCGAAGCGGAGCGTGGTCTCTGTTGTAACGTTGGTGGCTTCGGAAACTGTGTCACAAGCGCCCTCTTCGAGGTGGGAATATGACTGACACCGTCGACGGAACCGAAGATGGCGAACCAACAGAATCGTTGCTACTCGCACACCGTTGTACTGACGGCCACCTCAACTACCCGTCACATCCAACCTGTACAACTTGTGGGGCAGAGTTAGTGGAGACGGTGGATTTAACCCAGCAATCTGGCCAAGTGATAACGTGGACGCAAGCTACGACCACACCACCCGGCGTGCGTGAGCCCAATACGCTGGCTATCGTGGAATTTACGGTCGAGGAAGAAACGGTTCGCGTGCTTGGCGGAACAACTGATGAGGTGGCGATTGGAGATACCGTTCGACCAGTCTTTGTCGAACGACTTCGCGACCCGGAGCAAGCCATTCGTCGGACTGAAAGCCAATCCTGGGGCGGTTTTCGATTTGAACCAGTAGACGACGAGCGCTAGCCATTTTTCTTCGGCGGTATCACTCAAAATCGTACTCCAGACTCACGTATTCGTTTTCGTTGAGGGTCGAAAAATACACGTCATCAAGTACGGCTTCGTTCGTTGCTTCGAGAACCACCGGGGGTGCAACATCATGTTCGAGTGCTTCGACCCAGCGCCCCAGACAGACACACCACCGGTCACCCGGCGACAATCCCGGAAACGCAAGCTCCGGACGGGGCGTACTCAGGTCGTTTCCACGGCGTTTGCTGAACTGGAGAAACTCCCTTGTCATCACTGCACAGACCTCATGCCGGCCACTGTCTTCGTCGATATCGTGACAACAACCATCCCGAAGGTAGCCGGTTACAGGGTCAGTGCTACATGGCTCCAATTCCGTTCCGAGGACGTTCGTTTCCTCCGTCATTAACAGTTCTAGTTGTTGGACTCGTAAGGTCGTTTGTGTTTGATTATCCGGTATTTGCTGTCCGGGCGGAAAGGGGCCTGATAATCAGACAGACTCGCGATACACGTTATCCCGGTTGATGGAGCAATTGCAAATGCGTACGCAAGTGGTGACAAATCCATCACAGGTTGCGCCGACCGGACTAACCAACTATTGGACAGTTTTTGTTTGTTTCGTCGACGTGTCGACAAACGTTCACCCTCTCCGGGAAATACCAACCGTGAACTTTGTATTTATCCAGCATCTCAGAGCAAGTATGTCAACAGTTATCCCGCCAACAAAGCGTCAGTGCGAGCGATGCGGGCGGAGCGAAGTATGGGATGAGGACCAATCGACCTGGGTTGTGGCCGTCGAGAATGGAACAAAAGAACCCGGCCAACCACACTGTCTACACGAGTGGGACATCAACGGAAGCTACAATCCGTTTGAAGGTCACTCCTGATACTGCTGGTCGTAAGCTATCGAACAACCTCGTCACCCCGGGGTGGCGAGTATGTGAACGAAGTTACGTCCGGCAGCATGAACTACAAGGTTCGTCCCGATATTTGTTCAACTATGCCGACCGTCTATATTACTGCGCCAACGGATGCTGCGAATGCGATTGCTCGAACACTCGTCGACGAAGAGCTTGCAGCCTGTGTCAACCTCATTGAAATTAGCTCGGTTTATCGCTGGGACGGAGAAGTTATTGAGGACGACGAGATTGCGTTGCTGGCAAAGACAACTGCCTCGCGATATGAGGCACTAAAAGAGCGAGTCGTTGAACTACACCCCTATGATGTCCCCTGTATCGAACGATTTGACGAAGCAGACGTGCTCGATACGTATGGACAGTGGGTAGATGAAGAGACAGGCACAACGGAATGATTGAGGCAGCGTTCCTGATTAGTTCATTCAGACTACTGGACGTAAGCCTTTAAACCATATCGCCACCCCGGGGTGGCGAGTATTTTTACGAAGTTACGTCCGGCAGTATCAGGAGACGCCGGTTTCGAGGTTTTCCAGTACCTTCCCGACGAACAGCCCAAGTCGCGGCGAAATTTCATCGGCTGAAGGTGCCGTCGTTGGTTGTGCAGCCAGTGTTTCAACGAATCGCTCGGAATGAGTCATGGCGTGGATGCTGTCCACTACATCGACGGTGAGGCCTTCATCGGAAGTGTCGAGGTCTGGATGGCGACTTTTCGTTTCTTCGGAATAAGAGATCGTCCACGAGTGACCGCCGATGACATCGAGAGCGTCGTCGAGAGGGCCAACTTCCAATGAGCCTTCCGCCGTGCCGACGTAGATTATACCGTCCTCGACGAAGGTTCCGAACCTGGCCATTAGGTATCTCTTCTCGACCGTGACCAATCAACTTTCCCCAACTTGTTCTGCACGTATCGAAACCGTAACCATCCGTATTATGTAGCTGGGGGGGTGTACGAGTTGGTATGGAACTCTCGGTGGTTGTCCCGACACTCAACGCCCGTGATGAGCTATCCGGGTGTCTGGACGCCCTCTGTACCCACGCACCCGACGCAGAGGTGATTGTGGTAAACGGCCCGTCAGCCGACGGAACCACCGGAATGGTTCAGGAACGGGATGATGTTGCGGTGCTGGTCGAACTGGCCGATAGAAGCATTAATGCTGCCAGAAACGCTGGTATTGACCGCTCTACTGGCGATGTCGTTGCGTTTCTCGACCATCGCTATACAATCTCTCCGCAGTGGGTCGGTGCGATTTCACAGTCGTTAGAAACGGAAGCTTCAGCGGTCACTGGTCCAAAACGGGCACGAATTCACGCTGATGAATCGGATGAAACGCCGGAGCAGCGGTCGATAGCCGGGCGAACGGTCACGTTCTTTCAGTCCGGAAACGTTGCCGTTGAACGGGAAGTACTGGATGAACTCGACGGCTTCGACGAATATCTTGAAATTGGCGGGTCAAGAGACGCTGCACACAGGCTCGCTACGCTTGGACGGACTATTGCCTGGAACGGCGAAATGTCGGTTACGAATGAAGTGAGCACCACTCAGGACCGACACGGTGCGGTCTGGAATCAGAAGTATCGCTCACTGGCGTATCGCCTCGTGAAAAATTACAATATACGTCCATCGGTTATTGCGCGAATTGTTTCAAACGCTAGCCAAGATGGCTGTAGCGAGTTTACCGAAGTCGGTCGCGGAAACAAGCCGTTTTCCGCTTGGGTCAAAAACGGCTTTCGCGTTCTCTCAAGCACAGCGGCTGGCTGTAAGGATGGATTCATCAGCCGTCGAAAGGACAACTCACCGCGACGTAACCCGCGTGGCCGGTCAACCCGGACTGACCGCGCCGTGACCGTCTACGATTGGCGGTAGAATTTCGCGGTATACACCTTCGTTATCGAGTGAAACCCACAACTACCGGACAGAGTATACCGGTCGACGGAACAATTGATAGTTCTCACGCAGGATGGGTGGTGACGAATCTATCACAGCTTCCGTCGACCAGTATAACTGAACGTTAAAATCGTCGAATTTCACGGCGCAATTTCCTCAATAATGCGGGCAGCATTTTTCGAAAAGACCCGACGCATCGCATCTTCCGGAATATTAAGCGTGAGAATTTCCATCACAGCAACGTCAGGGTGGATTGACGGCGCGCCACTCCCAAACAGCACTCTATCGGGATGTTCGAGAATCGCCCGTTCGAGTGGGTCACGGAACCGGACAAAGCTTGTATCGATATAACAATCTTCGTAGCGCCCTAACAGCTCAATCGTGTTGTCCATTAACTCACGGTTTAGCGGATAGCCGCCGCAGTGAGCGATAATAACTGGGAAATCATACTGGAGAAACGTCGATTCAATCTGTGCCGGTGGAAACGCGACACCGCCGAAGGTAATCACCGGCAGACCAACCGACTCGAGGGTTTCGAGTACGGCATCGTCAGGGACGCCATCCGTTGCAGGGTTTATCATAAACGCGACAAACCGGTCTTCGTAGGCGTACTGTTCGATATCTTCGGGGGTAGTGTGGTGGTCGTTGCGCGACCGAGTAAGGTTACGAACTGCCGTGGTCGGCCCTGTTTTCGGGAGCAACGCCCCGTTAATCCGGGCGGCTGCGGTAAACGGTCTGTCGACTGCCATCCGAGCCACGGCATTGTTCGCCTTCAGATACGAGCCGTCACGTTCGTCGGAGAACGCAATCGCTTTCACGACACCTGCCTGGTGAAGCTCTCGTTCTATCGTTTCCGGGTCGCCGATATCGCTGTTCCGACGGTCGTCATCGGATTCGACCACGAGATGTGTATCGACAATGCGAAAGCCGTGCTCCAGTTCGAGCATCTATCCCAGTAGATGACCCGAGTAACTTAATTCCCGCCGAAACGGCTTACCGAATGTGATAACATTTATATAGAACCGCAAACCACGAATAAGTGAGGAACTCAACAATGTCACAATCTGGCCAGCGACGCATGGGAGGACAGCCATTATTTATTCTCAACGAAGATGCAGAGCGAACACAGGGCGGTGATGCACAGTCATCAAACATCACTGCCGGCAAAGCCGTAAGTGAGGCCGTACGCACGACGCTTGGCCCACGCGGCATGGACAAGATGCTCGTCTCCGACGATGGCGAGGTCGTCATCACGAACGATGGCGCAACCATTTTGAACAAAATGGATATCGACCAGCCAGCAGCACAGATGTTGGTAGAAGTCGCCGACACCCAGGAAGAGGAAGTCGGTGACGGAACGACGACAGCATCCGTGCTTGCCGGCGAACTGCTTTCGAAGGCCGAGGACCTGCTTGACGACGATGTTCACCCGACAACTATCGTCGAAGGCTATTACGAGGCATCACAGCTTGCACAGGACGCGATTGAACAGCAGGTACTCGACGTAAGTCTCGATGATGACCTGCTCGTTCAGGTTGCCGAATCGAGCATGACTGGGAAAGGAACGGGCGATGTCGCGGCTGTCGACCTTGCACAGACAGTTGTCGACGCTGTCCGGCAGGTTGAATCCGATGCCGGCGTCAACCGAGACAACATCACGATTCACACCCAAACCGGCGCATCCTCAAGTGCCACAGAGTTGATTCAGGGCGTCGTCATCGACGAGGACCGTGCAAGCGAAGAGATGCCACGCGAGGTAACTGACGCATCTATCGCTGTCGTCGAAGCGGACCTTGAAGTCAGAGAAAGCAACATCGACGCCGAGTACCAGGTCTCGAATGTCGACCAGTTGAACGCCGCTATCGAGGCCGAAAGCGAACAGCTTCACGCATACGTTGACGCAATTGCCGAAACGGATGCTGATGTTGTCTTTGTTAAAGGTGACCTCGATGACCGGGTTGCCGCGCTTTTCGTCGAGAAAGGTATTCTCGTCTTTGAGGGTATCGACGGTGACAGCGCAAGCGCAATCACTGCCGCGACGGGCGCAAGTCGCGTTGGCTCAGTTGATACGCTTGAAAACGAAGACCTCGGTCACGCTGACTCGCTCAGCGTGAAAAAGTTCGGCGATGACGAACTCGTCTTCCTCGAAGGCGGTTCCGCAACCGAAGCAGTCACTATCTTCGCACGTGGCGGTACGGAACACGTTGTCGACGAACTCGAACGCGCATTGACGGACTCGCTCGATGTCGTCACTGCTTCACTCGACGCCGGCGGTGTCGTCCCCGGTGCTGGTGCCACTGAGGTCGCTGCAGCAAACTACGTCCGCGACCAGTCTGCTGGCATCGAAGGCCGAAAGCAACTTGCTGCCGATGCATATGCAGACGCATTGGAGGTTCTCGCCCGTACGCTTGCTGAGAACACGGGCATGGACCCAATCGATGCACTCGTCGACTTGCGTGCGGAACACAGCGAAGGTAATATCGCTGGCATCATTAGCGAGGGACAGACCGGCCGCATCGCTGACCCTGTCGAATACGGTGTCCTAGACCCTGCCGCAGTTAAACGCGAGGCAGTGCAGAGCGCAACTGAAGCGTCGACGATGATTGTCCGTATCGACGACGTTATCGCTTCAAGCTAACTGTCCTGATATTCACGTTTTTTGTATATTCGTTCCGTAGCATTGCGTATGGAACTGCTTGTGCCGCTCGCACTCGCTACTGTCATTGTATTAATTTTGTTGCTTGCTGCTGCGTGGGTCTATATCGACGCCCCAAACCACGAAATGAGTCCTCTCAAATGGGCGGCGATAACCTTTTTTATCCCTTTCTTTGGGTTTTTCGCGTACATTTTCGAACGAGAAGAGCGCACCCCAAACCCAGCCGCAGAGCGGCGTGAGGAACATTTCGTCGATGGTGCCTTCGAGGTCCACAAATCTCGTGCTGATGACGCACCGTGGGTTTCTGATGACAAATCCGCCGAAACAGGCGAACAAAACACGGGAGAGAAAAACGAAAACGAGCGATAACAGAGAGCCGTCTGTATTGATTTTGCTCACTCCTTTTGTGCAACGCCAACAGTCAGCAAGGTTCCGTGTTTCCGATACCGTTCGACCATCTCCTCTCGCGTGTCGAACTCGTCGATGGGAAACTCCGAGGCAGGTGGAATCTCGGTTTCCCGGTCTGGAATCATATCCTGTTCGGCGACAGCGAACCCGGCAGCACGGAATGCCTCACGGTACTCGGACGCATTCCAGAGCGTCATCTCGACGTTAAGGTTGTCCTGCCAGTGGTGGGTGTGTGTACTTTCTTTGAAAAAGTTCACGGCACAGTAGAAGGTGCCACCTGGTCGAAGGATTCGGTTCAGTTCTGCTAGGGTCGTCGCCGGGTCACGGGCATAATAGAACGCTTCCATCGAGAAGACGTGGTCGATGCTATCGGTCTCAAAGGGCAATGCATCAAAGTCGCCACGAACGAACTCAACTGAATCATCATCAGTATAGGACCGCGCGTTCTGAAGCATCTGAGCCGATGCATCGAGACCGTATCCGCGGCCGATAGCCGCGGTTTCCCGGAGGGCGCGGAGCACGTATCCTGACCCAGTCCCGAGGTCAAGTACCACATCTCCGGATTCAACAGGCATCCTGGCAAGTGCGTGCTTGGCCGTATGCCAGTGTCTGGTTTCCATTCCCCTGTCCTTGCCTCGCCGTGCCCACTCGTCGAACTCATCTCCGATGTTCATACCGCTAGCTGGATGGGGAGCAGATAAATTCCTTCGACTTTCAACGGGATTCAGATGAACCGGGGTGTAGAGTTAATATACTCCTGATACGCTTCCTTGTCGGTCATCGTTTCCATCACCTCTTGTTCCTCGACAATCGACAGTCGGTAATAGAAATAGGCCAACACGGGAAACATCGCAATCGTCAGCAGCGACGGCCAGTGGACAAACCAGCCAAAGAGAAAGAGTAGAAAGCCGAGATACTGTGGGTGACGCGAATAGTTATAAATTCCGCTCGTCACGAGTTCTTTATCCGTTCGGTAAAGCGTTCCCCAGCCCCACGCAATCAGAACGGTCCCAAGCACGATGAGCAAGGCACCGACGGTCTTCCAGAACGTTAGTGCCATCCCCTGCCCGAGCATCTCAAATTCGACGAGGACTTCCTGTCCTGCAGTGGCTGAAAGCCCTGCACCAGACGGGACAGCCGCTGATGTAATGTAGACTGTCAGTGGGACACCGTACATCTCCACGAAGAGAGAGACAATAAACGCGGCATAGACGCCAAGCGAGGCAGATTGCCAGTTCACTCGCCACCGAAAGCCGGCAGCAAGCGGGACGGCAAACGCAATAAAGACGCCGATGTTCAGTGCGACAAGGTCCCACCGACCTGAAATAATGTCAGCCTGGTCGGACATAAAAAACCAGATATGTCCGAAAAACGACGGCACCAGCGACGTTCCCTCGACAACAGCAATGAAGACGACCAACGAGACCAACCCGACAAGCCGCCGTCGAGTGAGGGCAAACCGTGATTGGTCGTACTGAGCTGATTCCATATCTATCATCTAGATGTCTGCTTATTTGAGGGTGACGCCTCGGTGAGGTGGTACAGCCACCAACTGATTAGGCACCAACTCGTTCAGCGAGCGGAGCTGCAACTGCTGACACGGAGCCCTGAGCGAACGGAGTTGTCATCGCTTCGGTCGTCTCATCAGAGTCGTCAGTATCTCCGA
>LFFM01002627.1_pt1 | contig 11746 bp, 8 predicted proteins | sample 643131 | NCBI WGS metagenome assembly LFFM01 (sample SAMN03777445, study PRJNA286221) | soda lake metagenome | biome: soda lake; feature: Kulunda steppe; material: water; isolation source: sample Tc-Br brine of Tanatar trona crystallizer | place: Russia: Kulunda steppe | collected 2011-07
ACGAGGAGCTGCCGATACAGCATCCAGAACGCCTCTACGAGGCGGCGCGCTACATCCTCGAAGCGGGCGGTAAGCGGCTCCGCCCGACGGTGACGATGCTGGCTGCGGAGGCCGTGACGGACGTCGAACCCATGTCGGTCGAATACCGGTCGTTTCCGGGGCTCTCGGGCGACCCGGTGGACGTTATGCGCGCGGCGGTCTCCATCGAGGTCATTCAGTCGTTCACGCTGATCCACGACGACATCATGGACGAGGACGACCTCAGGCGGGGCGTTCCGGCGGTACACGAGCAGTACGACACCTCGACGGCGATCCTCGCCGGCGACACGCTCTACTCGAAGGCCTTCGAGATCATGACCGAGACGGGTGCCGACCCGAGCGACGGGCTCGAAGCCATGCGGCTGCTCGCGTCGACCTGTACGGAGATCTGTGAGGGGCAGGCGCTCGACGTCGCCTTCGAGTCCAGGGACGACATCCTGCCCGATGAGTACCTGGAGATGGTCGAGCTCAAGACGGCCGTCCTCTACGGTGCGGCGGCCGCGACGCCGGCGGTGCTTTTGGGTGCCGACGAGGAGACCGTCGACGCGCTCTATCAGTACGGGATCGACTCCGGGCGGGCGTTCCAGATCCAGGACGACGTCCTCGACCTGACGGTTCCCTCCGAGGAACTCGGCAAACAGCGGGGGTCGGATCTCGTCGAGGAGAAGGAGACGCTCATCACGTTACACGCCCGTCAGCAGGGCGTCGACGTCGACGCGCTCGTCGACGCCGAGACCCCGGCGGCGGTTACGGAGGCGGAGGTCGACGAGGCCGTCGCCGCCCTCGAGGAGGCCGGATCCATCGCGTACGCGAGGGACATGGCGGCTGACCTCACCGCCCGCTCGAAGAAGCATCTCGAGGTGGTTCCCGACAACGAGGCACGGGGGCTCCTTGAGGACATCGCCGACTACCTGATCACGCGCGGCTACTGACGCTGCGTTCCAACGTCGGGCTCTCGCTTCCGCATTCGGCTCCCGTCGTTCCCACGTCGTGACCGCGTACCTCTCCGGAACGAACATCGATTTACGCCGGCGTCGCCTTCGTCGATCCGTGTCACGGTATCGAGACGTCCTCCTGTTCTTCGCGCTCGCGGGACTGTGGGGCGGGTCGTTCGTCGCCATCGAGGTCGGCCTCGACTACTACCCGCCGGTGCTGTTCGCCGCCTATCGGTTCGATCTCGCGGCGGCGCTGCTCGTGACGTACGTCCTCCTGACCGAAACGGGACCGCTTCCCCGGACGCGCGGCGACGCCGCGGCGATCCTCTTTAGCGGCGGGCTCTCGGTGGCCGCCAACAACTCGTTGTTGTTCGTCGGCCAGCAGTACACGACGAGCGGCATCGCCGCCATCACCTACAGTCTCGTTCCGATCGTCACCGCGGCGGTGGCGGCCATTTGGGTCGGCGAGTCGAGCCTCGACCTCCGCGGGTCGCTGGGGGTGGTGCTCGCGTTCGTCGGCGTCGCGTTCGTCGCCCAGCCGGATCCGGCCAACCTCGCCGGGGGCGTGACGATCGGCGTCGCGTTGATCTTCGTCGGCGTGATCGCCGTCTCGATCGGGAGCGTCGGCCTGCGAACCGTCGAGACGAGCTTCTCCAGCATCGCGCTCACCGGGTGGGCGATGCTGTTCGGTGCGCTGGCCATGCACGCGACGAGCGTCGGGCTCGGCGAGGCCCAGCACCTGCCGGCCACGGAGCTGCCCGCGCTCGTCGCGCTCGGCTTTCTCGGCGTGTTGTCGTCGGCGGTCGCGTACACCATCTACTTCACCCTGCTCGACCGGCTCGGCGCCTTCGAGATCAACCTGGTCTCGTACGTCGTCCCCGTCGTGGCCACGGTGGCCGGCGTCCTGCTGCTCGCCGAGCCGGTGACGCCGTTGACCGTCATCGGCTTCCTCGTCATCGTAGCGGGCTTCGGGCTGGTGAAACGACACGCCATCGCCGAGGAGGTGCCGAAGCTCGCCGCGAAGGCCGGCGGGTTCTTCTGATCCGGCACTCGTCGTCGGTTCGTTCCGTCCCGCGCTCCGTCGGTTCGTGCCGCCCCGCGATTCAGGAGCGATCGACGCGGAGGAGGACGTCGAGTTGATGTGCGACGTAGACCAGTCGTCCCTCGTCGATCGCGGCCCGACGATCGGCGACCCAGTCGGCGAGCCGTGCGTCGTCGACCGCCGGATCGTCCGCGAGCGCGCCGCGTATCGTCTCGACGATGTGTCGGAGGAAGTACGCCTCGTCGGCGGGATATGCGTCGGCAGGGGCGCCGTCGAGGCCGGACGCGACGACCCAATCGGCGGCGCCGGCGGCGATGAGGTCGTGATCGCGGGTCGCGCGCGTCAGGAGCCGGCGGCCGGCGTGCGGGTCGCCAGGCTCACGGCGGTTGCGCATGTCCTCGTGGTAGCGCTCGACGACGTGCTCGTCGAATCCCGGATCCGTCGGCGGCTCGATGATGGTTCCCCCGTCGAAGGTGATCGGAAAGTAACAGACGCAGCCGGCGGGAAGCCGGTCGAAGAGGTCGTCGACCGCGGGCGACCGGAGCAGATCGAGGAACGCACAGCCGATCACCAGGTCGGGTTCCGCGTCGGCGAGAAACGTCGTCGCGTCCGCGACGACCGTGCGAACGTGAAGCGTGCCGTCCCTCGTTTCGATCCGGATCCGATCGCGTACGTCGACCTCGTCGTTTACGTCGACCTCGTCGACCTCATCGTCCACGCCGAGCGCGACGTCCTCGTCGTTTACGTCGTCCACGTCGAACGCGACGTTCTCGACTCCATCGGTCGACTCGACGGCGACGTCGTATCCCCGTTCGGCGGCCCACGCCGGCAGGCGAGCCGCGGCGGCCGCGAGCGACTCCTCGTCGACGTCGACGAGCGTGTACGTCACGTCGTCGACCGGGAGCCGATCCCACTCGACGAGCCGCTGAAGCATCGTCCCGATTCCCGCGCCGACCTCGACGACCCTCGTCGCCGACCGGAGCGTGGGCTGGAGTGCGTCGAGGACGTCCCCGTTCAACGCGCGATCATCGACGGTCCGTTTCGACGCGAGGTAGCGTTCCTGCGAGTAGTCTCGTAGCATGTCGGAGCGAGCGCGTTGCGTCGGCGGCGAGCTAACGGGAGGCGCTCCGTCGACGCTTCGAGCGGACGGGTTGTAGCTTCATCGGCCGAGCGTATCGGCGGCGCCGTCCTCCACGTCGACGTCGATCCGGTCGTGGATGTGGCCCGCCCGCTCGCGGAGATGCCGCGGCCGGCGGTCGTTGTGGACCGCCAGCACCTCGCCGACGATGCTGTGGGCGATCTGATACGGGGAACCGCCGCCGAGGTCGAGCCCGATCGGGGTGTAGAGGCCGTCGAGATCATCTTCCGAGAAGGTCCGCCCCTCGGCCTCGAACTCCTCTGCCATGCGGTCGAACCGTTCGGTCGGCCCCATCAGTCCGACGTACGGCGCCGGGGAGTCGAGCAGCGCCTCGACGGTCAGTCGATCGTCGACGAAGTTGTGCGTCATGACGACGGCGTAGGTCCGCTCGTCGACATCGAGATCCGTGCCGACGGCTCCCGGCGAGATCGTCATCGTCCGGTCGGCCGCGGGGAATCGCTCGTCGAGGTCGACGGCGCCGCGGAACCCGACCACCGTCACCCGAAAGTCGTTGAGCGTCGCCAGCTCCGTCACGGGGCCGACGTCGTGGCCCGTCCCGAAGACGACCAGCTCCGCGGGCGCGGCGAGCCCGTCGATGAACACCGTCACCGTCCCGCTCCCGTTGCCGTCCGTCGGAACCTCGACGACGTCCGCCCGCCCGCGGCTTGCGAGTTCGGCGGCCGGATCGGTAACCGCCGCCGGCCACCCCTCGGCGACGGTCCCGTCCGGGAGCGTTAGCACCCCGGTGTCGGGGTGGTAGTAGGCCCGGTCGCCGTGTTCGAAGGCTCCGTCGTCGAGGATCGTGAGGATCGCCACGTCACGTCCGGCTGCGAACGCGTCGACGGCCGGGCGATACGTCTCGTTTAACGGATCGAGCAGGACGTCGATGACCCCGTTACAGCCGACGCCGAGCCCCCAGACGTCGTCCTCGTCGTCCTCCATCAGATCGTAGGTGACGAGTTCGGGGCGGCCCCGTTCGCGGACCGATTCCGCGGTTCGGAGCAGTTCGTCCTCCAGACAGCCGGCGGTGATGGAGCCGACGCCCTCGCCGGACTCGTCGAGCAGCATCTTCGCGCCGGGGCGACGGTAGGCGTTGCCCTCGACGTCGACGACGGTGGCGAGGACGTCGTTGCCGCCGGCCTCGAGTCGGTCACGGACGCGCTGTACGACTTCGGTCTCCGGAACGCTCCATTTTTGCTCTGTCATCGGTGGATGTAGGGGATCGGTCAGGTCGTCGGTTCGGTCAGATCGTCGGTTCGGTCAGATCGTCGGTTCGGTCAGATCGTCGGTTCGGTCAGATCGTGGGGTCCGTCGGATCGCGGCCGGACGGATTGATCCGGATACCCGACGGTCGTCGGGGGGCGACGTAGCCCTTGCGGACGCCCTCGTCGTGCAGGTCGGTGCCACAGACGCCGCGCGCGACGGCCCGTCGAACCCGCTCCGGCTCCGTCACCTCGACCCCCGCAACGACGTCGATGCCGGCGTCGAACAGCGGGTCGGGAAGCATGGACGCGGTGGCACCGATAACGACGACTATCGCGTCCTCGGGGGCCGCCTTCAGGTACGTCTCCATGCCGCCGTAGATCAGCGTCGACCCCGTGACGAAGACGACCGCACAGCCGGCCATCGCCGCCGCGGCCTCCGTGGCCGGGAAGAGCGTTACGTCGACGTCCGCCGACGTCTCGAACGGATCGACGGGGACGCGCTCGATCACGCGGACCTCGACGTCGGCGAACTTCCGGAAGGCCGGACGGAACAGCCCGACCGTCGCGACGCGTTCGACGTCGGCATCGAGCAGGGCCATCGGGTCCCCGTCGCGCCAGCCGACGAACGGCGCGGAGACCGCGTTCAGCGTCGCGACGGCGACCGCGCGGTCGAGCGACGAGGCGGGGGACGCGTCTTCGATGGGCGCGAGCAGCCCACGGGGATCGCGATTCCGATACTCGTCGTCGGGTGGGTCGCCGTCGGGACGATACGCGAGCCCTGCGGGATCGGGAGGACGGATCGACTCCTCGGCTCCGGCATCTTGAGACGGAGTCAGCTCGACGAGAACGGCGGCGTCCCCGATCGTCACGTCCGCGACCGATGTGTCGTCGAGGGCATCACGGCTCCGAAGTCGTTCGATGACGTCGCGAAGCAGCTCGTCTCCGACGTCGACCTCGCTCACGGCCGTTCACCCCCGATGGCGCCCGCACCCGTGCCGGAGCGGCGAGCGTGTTCGTAGCCGACGGGGCCGCCGACGCCGTGACGCTCCAACTGGGCCGCCGCGTCGTCGAGGTCGCTCGCCCGCGAAAACCCGAACAACGCGTCGACGTACGGCATCGCGGTCGACATCCCGCGGGCGGTCGGCTCGAACGCGGGCGAGACCGCCAGGGGATTGAGCCAGACGGTCGCGGCGGCTCGGTTCGCGAGCCACGTGATCCCCTCCACGAGGCGGTCCGGCTCCCCGACGTCGAGCCCGTCGCTCACGACGATCACCACGGTTCGCCGGTCGACCGCGTACGGGCCCACGCGCCGGAGCGTCGCCAGCGCGTGACCGATTCGGGTTCCGCCACCCCACTCGACCTCCCGTTCGTTGAGGGCGGCCGCCGGATCGCCGTTCGATCGGGCGAACGCGTCGGTGACCTCGGCAAGGTCGGTGTCGAACAGGAACACGCGCGCGTCGAACGCCGTTCGGACGACGTGCTCGCCGAGCGCGAGCAACGCGGCTCGGTCCAGCGTATCGAGCACCGAGCCGCTGACGTCGACGAGCAGGCAACACCGGAGCTCGCTCTCGACCGGCGCGGTCCGCGGGAGGTCGATCGGCGCACCGCCCGTCGAGAGGCTTGCACGCAGCGCGGACCGTGCGTCCACCCCGTCGCCACGGGTCGCTCGCTGCCGTCGGCGCCCGGGAAGCGACGCGAGCGATCCGACGAAGCGATCGATCGCGGCGCGTTCCGTCGCCGAGAGAACGCCGTAGACCGGCTCGATGAGATGGCTTCCGCCGACCGCGCTGTACCGTGCCGCGTCGTCCTCGCCGTCCGTCGCCTCACGGTCGCCCGCCGCGTACCGTCTCGACGTCGGGATCCGAACCGTCTCCTCGTCGGTCGATCCGCCGCCGTCATCCACCTCGGGCGGCTCCGCGTCCGGCAGTCTTGCGGGCTCGCCGTTCGATTCAGGCTCGGTCGGTGCGGCGTCCACGTCGGGGTCGATTCGGGCGTCGTCCGCGTCCTCGCCGCCCCGGTCGGGCGTCGATTCCGCTCCGACGGTGGCGATCCGGTCCAGGCCGGTTCGGAGGCGGTGCCAGAACGTCGGAAAGGCCTCCTCGAAGGCGTCGTCGTCCGCGGGCGACGAGAGCAGGCTGGCACGCAGGGCCGCGGCCGCCGCATCCCGGTCGCCGAGCCCGACGATGGCGAACGCGCGGGCGGCATCCAGCGATCCGGTCGGCGGGACGTCGACGCCGTCACGGCGCAGCACGCGGACGAACCGCGTCAGCTCGACGAGCACGTGTCTTCTGGCCGCCGGAAAGTCCGGCAGTCGTCCACCGTCACGGTCGGCGGCGTCGCGGGTCATGTGTCGCCGTTGGACGAGCCGAGATCGCCACCCGACGAGCCGAGATCGCCGCCCGACGGAACGGGAACGTCCGGCTCGTCACCCTCACGAGCCGTGGCCGCGGCCGTCCGCAATCCCTCGAGCAGGTCGGCGTCGACGCGCTCGACGTCCCGTGCCTCCTTCAACAGACAGCCGATCGTGGTCTCGATCTCGGCGGGCGTCAGCGGCTCGGTGTCGGTCTCGTGACGCAGCGCCGCGACCGCACGCGCCCAATCGAGCGTCTCCGCGACCCCCGGTCGCTTGAGGAACGACTCCTCGCGCAGCCGTCCGACGATCGCGCATACCTCCGCGGCGACCGCCGCATCCAGCTCCGGCACCTTCCGACGAACGATCTCGAGCTCGGTCTCGACCGACGGCGGCTCGACGTGCAGGTACAGACAGCGTCGTTTTAACGCGTCGCTGAGCCCACGGGTGCGATTCGAGGTGAGCACGACGACGGGCGGTACCGTGGCCGACACCGTGCCGACCTCGGGGATCGACACCTGAAAGTCCGAGAGCAGCTCCAACAGGAACGCCTCGAACGCCTCGTCCGCCCTGTCGACCTCGTCGACGAGCAGCACGGGAGGCGTCCCATCGCCCGCCCGCAGCGCCCGGAGGAGGGGACGTTCGAGGAGGAACTCCTCGTCAAAGACCGACGTGACCGCGGCCGCCTCCTCGTCGGTTGGCGATCCAGCCCCCGGCGAACCGCCTCCGACGGCGCCGCGGTTCGACTGCACCGCGAGCAGCTGTTTCGTGTAGTTCCACTCGTAGAGCGCGTTCTCCGCCGTGAGCCCCTCATAACACTGCAGCCGGATCAGCTCCGTGTCGAACCCCTCCGCGAGCACCTTCCCGAGTTCGGTCTTTCCGCTGCCCGGCGGTCCCTCGACGAGGAGCGGCCGACCGAGCATGAGCGCGAGGTAGACGGTCGTCACCGTCGCCTCGTCGGCGACGTAGTCGGTTCGGTCGAACAGTTCGCGGAGGTCCGCCTCCGTCAGCGACGCGAACGGGTTGGGATCGTCGTCGGCGTTGGGGGCGTTCATCCGCTTGCCTCCGGGTTCTCGGCGACGTAGGCGGTCGGATCGTTCTCGAAGGCGTCGGCACAGCCCTCACAGCAGAACGAGTACGTCGTTCCGTCGTGCGTCACGGTTGCGGCCGCGTCGGCCGGATCGACCGCCATGCCACAGACCGGATCGATCGCCGGGACGCTGGACGACGCCCGCTCACCCGATCCGGCGCCATCCGATCCGGCGCCATCGGACTCGACGTCATCCGATTCGGCGTCGTTCGATCCGGCGCCATTCGATTCGGCCTCCTCTTCGAGATCGCTCGCGTCGGCCGCTTCGGTCTGATCCGCCCGCGCTCCGTTCGAGGCGGCGGCCGTCCCGACCGTCGCCCGGGCATCGACCACCTCCGCGAGCAGACTCGCCGCGATCTCCGCGACCGTGTGGGCCGCGACGTCGACGCCCGCGGGGTTGGTGACGGCAGCACGGATCGATTCGGGATCGGTCCCGATCAGCTCGGCCGCACGCTCGATCTCGGCGTCCGCCCGCGGCCCGCTCGCGACCAGCCCGACGTAGGGTGACTCCGTGAGCACCCCGGCGGCGATCCCGAACGCGTCGTACTCGCCCATCGACGCGACGACGACGAGCGGAGATCCGCCGACGGCGTCCGCGATACGCTCGGGATCGACGGCTTCGAGGATCCGGGTCGCCGGCGGCACGTCGCGGGCGGCATCGGCGGTCGACACGACGAGCGTCACGTCCAGTCGTAGTTCACGTGTGAGTCGCGCAAGCGCGTGCGCGATGGGGGAGTCTCCGACGATGACGAGTTCCGGGCGAGGGATGACGGGTTCGAGGAAGACCTCGAGGACGCCCTCACTGTGACACGTCATCGGGAACGCTGCGAGTCCGGGCCGATCGATGGTCTCAGGATCGGGCGCGATCCCGACGAGTCGCGGCGTTCCGGTTTCCACGACCTCGCGTGCCTCCCGGGTCACGATCGACCGAGCGCACGCCGCGCCGCCGATCCAGCCATGGAGTTCGCCGGCGGCCGTCACGAGCGCACGGTCCCCGACGTTCGCGGAGACCGGCGGCTCCCGGCGGACGACGGTCGCCCGCACGTAGGGTTCACCGCGGGCCGACAGCGCCCGCTCCAGTTCGGAGACGTCGCCGTCGATCCCGGTCGCTTCGATCGGTACCGCGGCGTCCGCGGTTTCCTCCGCGCCGGCGGGTGGGTGGTCCGTCATCGTTGGATGTGGTCGGCAGTCATGGGGTGGGCGGTCGGATCAGTCGTCCGCCGGTTCGCTCGCGTCCTCGAAGGTGAACTCGACGTTGCGTGCGGGATTCACCGCGAGGTCCGCCTCGTCGAGCGTCTCCCAGACCCTGTCCGGCGTCATGGGCATCTCGACGTGCGATACGCCCGCATGGGCCATCGCGTCGACCACCGCGTTGACGATCGCCGGCGGGGAGCCGACGAGCGGCGATTCGCCGACGCCCTTCGCACCGATCGGGTGATGCGGCGACGGCGTGACGGTGTGGTCCGTCTCGAAGTTCGGGATCTCCTTGGACGTCGGCAGCAGGTAGTTCATGAAGTCGCCGCCGGTGACGTTCCCGTTGTCGTCGTAGGTCACGTGCTCCATCATCGCGCTGCCGATCCCCTGCGCGAGGCCGCCGTGGATCTGGCCCTCGATGACCATCGGGTTGATGCGGTTGCCGCAGTCGTCGACCGCGACGAACTTCTCGAAGTCGACCTCGCCGGTCTCGCGGTCGACCTCGACGACGACGATGTAGGATCCGAACGGGTACGTCATCTCCGGCGGGTCGTAGTAGTTGATCGCCTCGAGTCCCGGATCCTCGCCCGCAGGCTTGTTCATGTACGCGCCGGCCGCGATCTCCGTGATCGTGATCGAGCGGTCTGGCGCGCCCGCGACGTGGAACTCGCCGGTCTCACGGTCCCACGTGATGTCTTCCTCCGCGGCCTCAAGCTCGTTGGCCGCGATCGATTTCGCCTTCTCGCGGACCTTGCGCGAGGCGACGGCCGCGGCTGCGCCCGCGACGGGCGTGCTCCGCGACCCGTAGGTTCCCAGTCCGTAGGGGTCGGTATCGGTGTCCCCGTGTTCGACGGTGATGTCGTCGACGTCCATGCCGAGCTCCTCGGCGACGATCTGCGCGAAGGTGGTCTCGTGACCCTGCCCCTGCGTCTGGACGCCGACCCGAACCGTCGCGTTGCCGGTCGGATGAACCCGGATCTCGGCCGAGTCGAACATCTCGACGCCCGCGATGTCGCAGGTCTTTCCGGGACCCGCACCGACGACCTCGGTGAACGAGGAGATGCCGATGCCGAGGAGCTTGTCGGCGTCCTCGTCGATCCGGCGCCGCTGCTCCTCGCGATAGTGCTCGTAGTCGGCCATCTCGAGGGCCTTATCCAACGCCTTCTCGTAGTCGCCGGAGTCGTAGTTCCACCCCGTCGGACTCTCGTAGGGGAACTGATCGGGCTGGATGAAGTTCTTCCGCCTGATCTCGGCGGGATCCATCTCCAGCTCGTCGGCCAGCACCTTTACCATCCGCTCGATGAGATAGACGGCCTCCGTCACGCGGAACGAACACCGGTAGGCGACGCCGCCCGGCGCGGTGTTGGTGTAGGCCGCCGTCAGCGAACCATAGGCGGTGTCGATGTCGTAGGAGCCCGTGAAGATGTTGAAGAATCCGGCGGGGAACTTCGACGGCTGGGCGACGGCGTTGTAGGCGCCGTGGTTTGCCAGCACGTCGGTCCTGACCGCCTGGATCTCGCCGTCCTCGGTCGCGGCGATCTCGCCCGTCATGTCGTAGTCGCGAGCGAACCCGGTCGTCTGAATGTTCTCCGAGCGCTCTTCGATCCATTTCACCGGTCGCTCGAGGACGTACGAGGCCGCGGCGGCGACGACGTAGCCGGGGTAGATCGGCACCTTGTTGCCGAACCCGCCTCCGATGTCGGGGCTGACGATCCGGATCTTGTGTTCGGGGATCCCCGAGACCTGTGAGAACAGGGTCCGGTGGATGTGTGGGGCCTGCGAGGTCATGTGGACCGTCAGCTTGTCCTTGCCGGGATCGAAGTCGCCGACCGCCCCGCAGGTCTCGATGGGGGCGGGGTGGAGTCGCTGGTAGAGCATCTGCTCTTTGACGGTGACGTCGGCCTGCTCGAAGACCTCGGCGGTGGCCTCCTCGTCGCCGGTCTCCCAGTCCAGACAGTGGTTGCTCTCCTGGCCCTCGATGTCGTCCCTGATCAGCGGTGCGTCGTCTGTAAGCGCCTCCTCGGCGTCGACGACGGGATCCAATACCTCGTAGTCGACTTCGACCTTCTGGGCGCCGTCCTTTGCCGTGTATCGATCCTCGGCGATCACGGCGGCGACCTCCTGTGACTGGAACTTCACCTTCTCGTTGACGAGCACGTCCTGGGTGTCGTCCATCAGCGTCGGCATCGTCGCCAGGTCGTGTGCCAGCAGGTCCTCGGCCGTGAGGACGGCGACGACGTCGTCCATCGCCTCCGCACGCTCCGCGTTGATCTCGTTGATCCGAGCGTGTGCGTGCGGGCTCCGAACGATCTCACAGTGGAGCATCTCCGGCTTCTTGACGTCGTCGACGTAGTTCCCCCGCCCGGTGATGAATCGCTTGTCCTCCTTGCGTTTCACCGAATCGCCCATACCGCCGCGACCGTGGCCGCAGTACTTCTCCGGATCCGGACCGTCGTCCTCCGGATGTTGATACTCCGTGTCGGCGTTCGGTACGTCCTCGTGGTCACTACTCATCGGTCTCACCTCCGGTGAGGTGCTCGCGGTCGAACGGATCCGCGGACTCAGCATTGGGACCGCCACAGCAGTCCTCCAGCCCGCAGAAGGTGTCTGCGTCGCCACGATCGGCCGCCATCGGCTCACCGTCCGCGACGTCGGCCGCCATCGACTCACCGTCCGCGGCGTCGGCCGCCATCGACTCACCGTCCGCGGCGTCGGCCGCCATCGACTCACCGTCCGCGGCGTCGGCCGCCATC
>LFFM01002628.1_pt1 | contig 11746 bp, 13 predicted proteins | sample 643131 | NCBI WGS metagenome assembly LFFM01 (sample SAMN03777445, study PRJNA286221) | soda lake metagenome | biome: soda lake; feature: Kulunda steppe; material: water; isolation source: sample Tc-Br brine of Tanatar trona crystallizer | place: Russia: Kulunda steppe | collected 2011-07
AACTTTCTTACAATTTGACATGGTGTCATCTCCGGGTGGGACGTGTTTTAGTTGGAGCTTCAACTCGTTTTACCACCCGGAAATCCTTTTTGCGATCCCCCTTCAAATCCCCTCAACCCCTTATTCTGCGCGGTCCTCGACTGATACGGATCGAGTGGGAACGGCCCGAGGCCGGTTGGGGCCGCACCACGTGGCGGACTGGCCCGGCCGTATGCTCTCAAACTTTGCTCCCCAACGGCCCGAGGCCGGTTGGGGCCGCGGGGCGGTATGTCGGTAGCCGCCGGGGGCAAAGCAAAGTAAACCCCTCCGGTTTTACGCCGGTGGTGTATCAGTTTGGTGACATAGCGCCGATTGGGGCCGCCTCATTACTGACTCGATTCCCGTGGCTCGCTTGCTGACAATGTCACTGCGAGCGCCGCCTACCGTACGCGATGACAGCGCCGGGACATCGCCGATGCTCGTCCCGTCGCGAGGATGTCATCGGCTCCAGCATCCCTGTTATCGAGGGTCGTCATCGACTCGCATACACCAGTGCGTCCAGCACTCCTTCCTCCGCCGTCCGCCCGAAAATGCGCATACTCTCACATCTGCGGTTTTTGCTCATATCGAGAATAGCAAGTTCTTCTTGAATAGTGATTTTATGTTCTCAAACTTTGCTCCCCAACGGCCCGAGGCCGGTTGGGGCCGCACCAGGTGGCGGGCTGGCCCGGCCGTATGTTCTCAAACTGTGTTCCCCAACGGCCCGAGGCCGATTGGAGCCGCGCGGGGCGGTATGTCGGTAGCCGCCGGGGGCAAAGCAAAGTAAACCCCTCCGGTTTTACGCCGGTGTTGTATTAGTTTGGTGACATAGCTCCGATTGCGGGCGCCTCATTACTGACTCGATTCCCGTGGCTCGCTTGCTGACAATGTCACTGCGAGCGCCGCCTCCCGTACGCGATGACAGCGCCGGGACATCGCCGATGCTCGTCCCGTCGCGAAGATGTCATCGGCTCCAGGATCCCTGTTATCGAGGGCCGTCAGCGTCTATTCGAGCCGTGGGAATTAGGCATCGGCCCCGACAACGCCCTATGAGATCGTTGACTCAATCTGAAACACGATTCACAATCGAAGCGTCAAATCTCGTTACAATTGGATTCCGGAGGGAGAGTATGAGAGCGCAGTGGCGAATATTTTCAGTAATTCTGGTCTGTGGACTCGTCAGTATTGCGTTTGCCCCGCAGGCCGCCGCCGGGCAACAAGATTCGGACGAGGCGCCGATCATCGATGACGTCCCCGGTGATCGGGACGAGGCCCGAGAGATTTTTGCCAATAAGTTTGTGCTTTCGGTCGTTACGACATCCACCGAAAGTCGCGACTTTTACCAGGGGCAATATTACCGTCCGCTCGAAGGCGCCGAGTTCTACGAAGCTGTCAATCGCCCCGATTTGGCTGATGATTATCGCAGGAGACGCAACACGAATAGAGCACTGTTGGGAAGTGCCATTGGTTCCGGGCTCGTCGGTCTCACTCTCATGAGCGTATCCGCCGTTGCTGGCGATTCTGGGAATTGGTCGGATTTTCAGGCCATGGTTGGCCTTTCGGTAGGAACCGGACTCCTTACAGTCGTTCCACTTACATTAGGAGTCGTCGCTCTGAACATCGACCACCACCCCGTCGAGCCCTACGAGGCCCGCAGAATCGCCGATGAATACAATCGCCAACTCGCCGATGAACTCGGCATTGACGAAGACGAAATCCTCGAGGAACGATTGCCCAATGAAGACGCGGCCCCCGATGGCGACCTTCGAGTCGATCTATTTTTCGGCGACGACCAGGATTCCGCATTCGGACTGACCTTGAGCGGACAATTCTGATCGCGAGATCCACCGCGTTGTCGAAGGCCACCGCCAGCAGACTGGCGCGAGACTCTGGCGCCACGTCAACGGCCGGATTATGGATCATCTATCGGCGATGAACTACAACGTACGCTGTCGATCGCCGATGATTGCATATTTCGCCCAAAGTACTGCGATGAGTCTTCCGAAAACAGATCCCGACCTCGTTGAAATTCGCCGCCATCTCCACGCCAATCCGGAACTTTCTCAAAAAGAAGAGAAGACGGCCCGATTTGTCGAGCAGCGGCTGCGAGACTTCGGCTACACCGACATCGAGCGCGTCGCCGACACCGGCGTCGTGGCCATCGTGGAGGGCGCTGCCGATGGGCCGACGCGGGCCTATCGCGCCGATATCGACGCCCTGCCCATCGACGAAGTCAACGACGTCGACTACGCCAGCCAGAACCCGGGGGTCATGCACGCCTGTGGCCACGACGTCCACACTACCGTTGGACTCGGCGCGGCGCGCAATGTGATGGACCGCCGCGACGAATTGGAGGGTCGGGTCAAATTCATCTTTCAGCCCGCCGAGGAGGCGTCACCGGAAGATGAACCGGTGGGTGCGGAGCGGATGGCACAGGAAGGGGTCTTAGACGATCCGGACGTGGACGCGATTTTTGCCATGCACTGTATGCCGGCGCTCGACGTCGGACATATCGGCTATACCGGCGGACCGGTCTGGGCGGGGTCGGAGCTCATGGAGATCGAAGTGGTCGGCAAAAAAGCCCACGGCGCCTATCCACACGAGGGCGTCGATGCCGTGGCCGTCGCCTCCCAGGTCGTCGTCGCCCTCCAGCAGGTCGTCTCGAGAACGCTCGATGCCCGCCAGTCCTGTGTGGTCACCGTCGGTCAGATCGAAGCCGGCAATTCGTACAACGTCCTTGCGGAGCGGGCTCGGATGACCGGTATTTTGCGCGGACTCTCCACGGACGTGATGGACCGGGCTCGAGAGGCCATCGAGCAGACGGCCCACGGCGTCGCCACAGGCCTGGGCGCATCGGCGGAAGTCCGGTTTACGCCGGGGGCTCGTCCGGTGACCAACGACCGCGACCTGGAGTCGCGAACGGTACAACTCATCGGCGATCACCTGGGCGAATCGGTGGTCACTTCCCATCCCCCGCAACTGGGCGCCGAAGATTTTTCGGCATTTTCTCGGCGTGTTCCCGGTTGTTTTCTATTCCTGGGGATTCGCAACGAAGAGCGAGGTATTTCCAGCGCCCTGCACACTGCCGATTTTGACGTCGACGAAGCCTGTATTGGCCTCGGCGTAGAGGCCATGACCGAGGTACTTCTCAGGCTCTAAGTCGGTCACCGTCGGCGGGAAAACCTGGCGATGTCATTGCACACAGCCCCTGCAGTGCCTATAACTCACCATCCGGGCAGGCAGTGCCGACGGCGCTGCCCCCACGGCTCGCAACCAGTTTTTGAAACCTAAGGAGCAACGCGATGAAAGGCGGCATGAACAACCTGATGCGTCAAGCTCAGCAGATGCAGGCGAAAATCAAAAAAATCCAAGAAGAAATTGGCGAAAAGACCTTCGAGGCCTCCACGGGAGGCGGCGTGGTCACTGCCAAGGTCAACGGTAAACAGGAGTTGCTGGACGTCGACATCGATCCCGATGTGTTGGATCCGGAAGACGTCGAGATGCTCGAAGAGATGGTCACCGGAGCGGTCAACCAGGCGATGGAGACGGCCGGTGAGACGATGAATGCCGAGATCGAAAAGGTCACCGGCGGCCTCGACATCCCGGGTATGTTCTGATGACGTCGTCGAAGTCCGGCGACACCGTCGAGACCACAGATCCGATCACCCGGCTGGTCAACGCCTTTCGAAAGCTCCCCGGAATCGGCGAGCGCACGGCGACGCGACTCGCGTTTTTTGTGCTCAACGAGCCCGAGGAGATCTCGCGGGAGCTCGCCGACGCCCTGGTCGATGTCAAACAGCGCGTCGGCCTCTGTGAGCGGTGTTGCAATCTCACCGACGAGGCGCTCTGCGATATCTGCAGCGATGCTCGTCGCAATCGATCGCTGATCTGTGTCGTCGAGCGTACCCAGGATCTGCGGGCCATCGAACGCACCGGCGACTACCGGGGGCTGTATCACGTGCTTCACGGCCTGATCAGCCCGCTCGACGGAGTCGGCCCCGATGATATCCATGTCCGTCAACTGGTGACGCGGCTGCAAGATGGCGACGACGGCGACGCCGTCGACGAGGTCATCGCCGCCACCAGTCCCTCCGTCGATGGAGAGGCCACGGCGCTGTATCTACAGCGTCTACTGGAGCCGATGGGTATTCAGGTCTCCAGGATCGCCTCCGGGGTTCCCATCGGCGGCGATCTGGAATACACCGACCGCGTCACCCTGACCCGGGCCATCGAACAACGCCGCGAGATGTGACCATTCACCCGGTGCAACCGGGCTATGTGGCGACGATAACAGCCGATGAATCGTCCACTTCTGTTTCTACGGCGTTGCACGGGGTGGGGCGCTGTGCTAATTTTGTCTTCGCTCGACGTTTTACGGTCGTTTCGACCTGTCTACTCGTGGGGATAACGAGGAGTTCCTTCATGGTCAGTTCGCAGATGGTGATCTATGAAGAGGAGCACGAGAAGCTGACGCAGATCTGTAAGCGTCTGGTTCGCGATGCCCTCGCCAAGGCCATCTTTATTGTCGACAAAGACGGTCAACTCGTCACCGCCACCGGTGAAACTACGGGGATCGATACCACGGGACTGGCCTCCCTGATCGCCGGAGCCACCGCGGCCACGGGAAGCCTGGCGCAGATGCTGGGCGAAGAAGAATTCCCCGTTCACTTCCACGAGGGCAATAAGAAGCATCTGCACGTCTCGGTGATCGGCGAAACGCTGATCCTGGTCGTGATCTTTGATGAGCGCTCAAGCCTCGGCCTGGTTCGACTCCGGGTCAAGCGCGCTCACGGCGAGATGACCGACATCATCAACAGTGTGCAGAAAAAAGCGGCCGAAGGCAGTGAAGAGGAGGATATGGACCTCTTCGGTGAGATCACCGACGACGACATCGACAACCTGTTCAACGATGCCTTTTGATAACTCAGCTCCAGGAGGATGCCCCGGATGCGAAGCGTTGGCGTTGCGATCCGCGGCGCCTCGGGACATTGCTGCGGTGGATTCGCCGCCGCCGTTTATCGCGAAGTCGCGACAGAACAACGCCGCCCGGCGCGTGCGAAAAATTTATGTGACATCGCGACCGGTCGTGGTATAACTCAGGCGAAAGTGATTCGAGCCCAGTCGACAGATGTCGATTTCGAGACTTCGAACCAGCTAACGCGGGCCGCCCGGGCCCACTTCAGATGCCCGCGGCGATGGCGCGTGGTATGAAAAGGTTTCTATGTCGTTCATCAATTACGCCCAGAAGGAAATCATACTCAAGATCGTCTACTACGGGCCCGGGCTCTGTGGTAAGACCACGAATATCAAGTTTATCTACTCCGGGACCAACCCCGATGCACGGGGCAAACTGGTCAACCTGGAGACCAAGCAAGAGCGGACCCTGTTTTTCGACTTCCTTCCGCTGAGCCTTCCTCCGGTTCGCGGCTTTGAGACGCGCCTGCACCTGTACTCAGTGCCCGGTCAGCTGTTTTACAGCGCCAGCCGTAAACTGATCATGAAGGGCGCTGACGGAGTGGTATTTATCGCCGACAGCCAGCCGGCCCGAAAAGAGGCCAACATCATCTCCATGGAAGACCTCAAGGAGAATCTGGCGGCCTATGGATACGACATCGACAAGATCCCGTTTGTCATCCAGTACAACAAACGCGACCTGCCAAATAAAATGGACGTCGAAGAGCTTCGCGAAGACCTCAATCCGGAGGGCAAATACCCGGATTTCGAAGCCAGCGCGATCGCGCCCAATGGACCTGGTGTGTTTGAGACGCTGAAGGCGTTGGTCAAACAGATCCTCGTGGAACTCAAAAAGACGAAGTAATTACCAGAACATACCACCGGAAGATTTCGCGGCGTCCCCGATGGGACGCCGTTTTTATTTGTCGCCCCCTCAATAGTCTTGGTGTCGCCGCCTTCCGCCACAGATTTATGGGAATGGACTGACTCCTATCGGTTGTTCTTACCGTGTCGCTTCCCAAGCCACGGAGTTTTGCTATGACTCTAGCCATCGATACCACCCTCGTTCACATGAAGGCCCTGTCGGCGATCGACACCATCGAACGCAATCTCGAGACCCTGCGCTACGTCGACGATGAGTCCCGTCAATCCCTCCGAACCACGGACCGGATCGCTCAGCAATCGGTGCGACTGCGCCGTGTACTCGACGAATTTTTCGAACGGGAACAACTCGAATTATTTCCCCGTATTCGTCGGATCTGTGGGACTGACAACGAGGAAGTGCCCCGACTGAGGTACCATCAACAACAGGTCCTGGAGGCACTCGATCGTTTTATCACCGCCCTCAGCGACGGCGGGTCGCAGAAGCAGGCGACGCCGGAGGAGCATTTTCAAGCGTTTGTTGAGTGCTTCGATGCCCGATGCGACGTGGAGCGCGACTTCTACCAGACCTACTCCACGATCCTGTATCCCGGCGGCGTCGCCACCGACTGACGACGTCGTTCCACGTCTCATAGACCGGTCTATAATTCCGTCCTTGCCAGCCCGGATGACTTCTTTCACGATAGTAGGAGCTATCCTACAACCTGGAGAGATGTCATGGATGACGAAGCGAAGCGGTCGACGCGTCGACTCGGCGCCGTCGATGATTCAGCAATCGACCCTGATGACACCGCCGATATGCCGGTCGACGGCAACGGCGAAACGGAGATGCTCAGCCGCGAAGAATTGCTCGAAAATGCGGTTCGCGACCGCGACAAACACCGCGAAAACAAACCGACAACGCCGGTACGCCACCTGGAGGGACAGGCCGACAGTGACGCAACCCGTGAGATGCCGGTGATCAGCGGCGAGCCCGCCGGCCAGCGCACCGACCTCGATGAGCGCACGCGACAATACGATCGAGAACAACTCGGCATCAGCGATGGCGACGGCGAAATCGGGTTCCCGGGCCGCGTCGACGACGACCTCACATTGGAAATTCCGCCCGCTCTGGCCCGCAAGATTGATTTGTCGCCGGGAGATGTTGTTGTCGTCAAACTCCACAAGATCGATGACTGACCGACATTAGACGCACTCCTTCGGTGGCGTCGTTTGCGTTCAAAGACTTTCTGTAGTTCCGAACAGGGCCCCTGATGAACCGAAGCGAAGCACGCGATACCGCGGTTGACAGCACAACACGTCGCGTCCTGGGCATTGCCGATTATCTGGAGTGCGTTCGCCCCCGCAGTCCGGCGGCTCAAGAGCGCTGGAAGCAATTGCCATCGGCGGCCGGTCTCGACGACGGCGCAACGCGCCGGGAATTGCAGCTTCTGGCGCAGCTGGACGACGAGCTTACGTCGGAGTTGATCGACGACGTCGATGGCGATCTTCGGGGTCTTCCGACGCTGGAACGACCGCTGCGGCGACTGGCTGCTGACCAGATCCTTCGCGACGCCGATTTCTTCGAATTGAAGCGTTTTTTCTTCCACGGTGTATCCCTCATCCGCACCGTCGATGGTGCCGCGGGATTGGCGGCGGCCGATTCGGCGATCGTCGATCTCTTCGTAGAGGCCATGGAGACGCTGCATCCGGACAATGCCTGGTCGCGGCGATTTCACCTGGCCGACGAATTAGATGAGCAACTGGCGACGCTTCGCACCAAACTTCGCGATCGGCGACAACAACTGAAATCCAGGCGCCGCCAACTGGAAGCGATGATCTGCGCCGAGCACGGAGGAAACTTCGATATTCATGGCCGCTTTCGGCCTAACGACGGCTCAACTATCGACGACGAGCGCCTCGTCGACTGCGGCAACGGCCGATACCGCGTCGAGGATCCCGAACTTCAAGAACTGGAACAACAACACGAAGCGCTTCGCGACGACGTCGCCTCCGAGGAACACCGCCAGCGCCGCCGCCTGACGAAATTCATCGCCGACATCGAGGCGTCGATCACAGAGTTCCATGAACGCCTCGTCGAGTTCGACCTGCGGCTGACCCGCATCGCCCTGCGACGCTGTATCAGTGGATGCTGGCCGACCATTGATTCCGAAACGCCGGTCAACATCGACGTCGGGGCCGGCCGCGACCCGACACTTCTGGAGACGATGGACGCCTCCAACATCCAGCCCATCGACCTGGAATTGACCGAACGGGGCACCGTCGTTTTGGGCCCCAATATGGGCGGAAAATCCTCTGTGCTTCGCCTCGTCGGCGCCCTGGCCTGGTGTGCCAAGATGGCACTCCCCGTTCCCGCCGCTCATTGTCGCATCCCGTCATTTGACGGCATCGTGTATATTGGCAGCGAAGCCTCGGAGCCCGGCGAAGAGACCAGGGGATTGTCATCGTTTGGCCGAGAGATCCGGCGCTTTGTGGAGTTCTGGGAATCCGACGGCTCGACGCTGTGGTTGCTCGACGAACCCTGTCGCGGAACCCACCCCGGCGAGGGCACGCAACTGGCGGCGGCCATCGCCCGGCAGCGGACCGAAGCCGGCGATACAGTCGTCATGTCGACCCACTTTCCGGGACTGGCCGAAGCATCGAATTTTTCGCGGCTCCGCATCGCCGGACTCGACGTCGACGATGAGACGCTGCGCCACACCCTGGACGGTGCGCCAAAGGATGGCCGCCGCCTCCACGAGCGCCTGGTGGAGTTGATGGACTACCGGGTTGTCGCCGACGACGACGGCGCTGTTCCCCGCGACGGGTGGCGCATCGCCAGAGCGTTGGGACTCGATATCCCCCGGAGCGACCGTTCGTGAGGCAATTGCCCCGGACCACGTCACCATCACCCCACATCGCTACCGACCTCAGCGGCGACGCTCTGGATGGTCTCCCAGGCGCCCTCCACATGGCGACGTCTGGTCTTCCACTGACCGATGCTCATCCGAAGACAGTAGTCACCACCCAGACGGGTATGCGTCAGATGGAAGTCCTCGCAGTCTCGAAGGGCCTCCAGCAGTCGGCGATTCAACTCGTCGAAGCTGTCGGCGTCCATCTGCTGAGGGGCGTAGCGAAAACATACCAGTCCGAACGGCGACGGCGCCAGAACTTCGAATTGCCGGTGCTCTTCGACGGCCTGTCGAAAATCGCCGGCCAGCGCAATGTGTTTTCGCAACATCTGTCGCAGCCCGTCGGCGCCGTAGCTTCGCATCACAAACCACAGCTTCAGAGCCCGGAATCGGCGTCCCAGCGGAATGCCCCAGTCTCGGAAATTCGACACGTCATCATCGTGGACCGTCTTGAGATACTCCGGGGAGGCACGAAAGGTGCCCACCAGGGCATCGACGTCGCGCACAAAATAGGCCGAACAATCGAAATTCGTCAAAAGCCACTTGTGGGGATTAAAGACAAAGCTGTCGGCGCCCTCGACACCATCGAGTATCCACCGCTTTTCGGGGAGAATCGCCGCCGACCCGGCGTAGGCGGCGTCGACGTGAAGCCATAGATCTCGGTCGTCGGCGATTTCGGCAATTTCAGGAAGTGGATCGACGGCCGTCGACGACGTGGTCCCCACCGTCGCCACAATGGCCAGCGGGACGGCGCCCGCCTCGCGATCGGCGTCGATGGCCTCGGCCAGTTTGTCGGGACGCATCGCGTAATCGTCGTCGACGGCGATTTTTCGAAGATTATCGAGGCCGAAGCCGGCGAGCTTGACGGCCTTGTCCACTGACGAATGGGCCTGTTCGGAGGTGTAAATCACCCACCGGCGTCCGGCCTCCACAACGCCCTTTCGGCCCACATCTCCCGATGTGGCCTGCTCGCGTGCCGTCAGTAGAGATACCAGCGTCGACGACGACGCCGTATCCTGAATCACGCCAGTAAATCCATTGGGAAGCTCCAGCAACCGGGCGAGCCACTGCATCATCGCCTCTTCGAGTTCTGTGGCCGCCGGCGACGTCTCCCAGGACATGCACTGAGCACCGAGTGCGGCCGTCAACAACTCGGCGAGAATCGACGGCGGACTGTGATTGGCCGGAAAGTAGGCAAAAAACCCGGGATGATTCCAATGGGTGATCCCGGGCACAATGTGATCGAAAAAATCAGCGACGATCGCATCGATGGGCTCGCCGTCATCGGGGGCGCGCTCGTTGATCGCAGCCCGAACATCGCCGGGTTGGACATCGGGCAATACGGCGTAATCCGTTGTATCCTCTAGGTAATCGGCGATCCAGTCGACCAGTCGATGGGCGGTTTTTCGGAATGTGGAGGGATTCATTGCTGGGTGCATTGAAGTGGAGGTTTAGGTTTTTTTTTGACCCGGGGCGGATCCTGACGTTGTATGGGTGTAGCAAGATGCAGGTCGCTGTGGTCACAGGCACGGATGTCGACGCCACGGAAGGACCATTCGATACGATCCGCAAGGCAAGTGCATCGGGCGCAACGATACGACGCCCATCCGCTTTGCCAAAGGAGAGTCGAGTTTCGGTGTGCCCGATCGGGCCCCGGAGCGGGCATTGACTATCCCGTCGGATCACTAACAGGCCAGAGAGACTCCCGCCGAGCCCGCAGCAGGGTGATGCCCGTTGGCAACGCCCCGGAGTCCTCTGCGAATTGCACTCATGGATAGGAGTGGGCCCATGTTGACCCTCACCAGGAAGGTCGGGGAATCGATAATGATCGGCGACGACATCGAGATCGTCGTCAAAGAAATTCGGCGAAATCAGGTTCGCATCGGCATCAATGCCCCGCGCGAAATCCCGATTTACCGCGATGAGATCTACGAGGCGATCCAAAACGAACAGGCCGAAGACGAAGACGACGGCGACGACTGACAGGTCGTCGACCATCGCCCGTGCGCAATCGATATAGCTCAAGGCGCCACCGATGCGCCGGGCTCGCCACCGCCCGACGTTGGGTGGAGGCGCCGGCCGTGCATACCTTTCGTACAGTAGCAAAGACGACTTCGGTTGCTGTGCAGGGAGGAAGCCTATGAGCGATATCGAACGCATCTTATTTTTCGTCGGCCGGGCCCTGGTGGGATTGTTCTTGATTTTTATGGGCATGAACCACTTTGGGAACCTGGAGGCGATGACGATGTCTGTCGCCGACGTCGGTCTTCCGGCACCGATGATCGCAGTGATCATCAGTGGCATCCTGCTGGTACTGGCCGGCGTGAGCTTCCTGCTCGGCTTCCAACCTCCCATCGGTGTCCTGGCAGCGGCCCTGTTTTTCGTCCCCGTTACACTGATCATGCATGACTTCTGGGCGTTCGACGACCCCGTGGAACGCCAGCAAGAGCTGTCGATATTTCTGCGCAACGTCGGGATGCTCGGCTCACTGCTGTTATTTCTGGCCATTCCCAGGCCCTGGCCACTGAGCCTGGACCGCTACATCCAGAAACAAAAATATCAGCGGGCCGTCGACGACGAAGAAGCGCGACATACTTCAGCGAGCGACGACATCGGCTAGCGCCGGCGACCGCACTGGCCGACATTCAATTATTCTCGGTCTGGACTTCGGAGCGCTCGCCGGTGAGGTAGCGCTCCAGACAGCTGAGCAGATGGCTGACGTGACTCATCAGCCCCTGGAGCTCGTCGACATCGTCGAACTCCGCCCATTTTAATTTTTCGAGAATCGTCGTCCGGGTCTCGAGTCGGCCCAGCGTCAACTGGGCGGCGTGGACGTGGCGGAGATATTCCTCGGAACACGTCGTCTGATAGCCGGCGGCCAGATGAGATGGCACCGACAGGGCCGCCCGACGCATGTCGGCCAGAATCTCCGGCGCCGCCTCCTCCCGCAGTGTATCGGTGAGTCGGTAGGTCAACTCCACCAGATCGACAGCTCGATTCCA
>LFFM01002629.1_pt1 | contig 11744 bp, 9 predicted proteins | sample 643131 | NCBI WGS metagenome assembly LFFM01 (sample SAMN03777445, study PRJNA286221) | soda lake metagenome | biome: soda lake; feature: Kulunda steppe; material: water; isolation source: sample Tc-Br brine of Tanatar trona crystallizer | place: Russia: Kulunda steppe | collected 2011-07
ACATCGAGACGGCTGCTCGTGGCGCGGTCAAGGGGACGTTCACCAACGCGGGGCAGCTCTGTCTCGCTCCCGAACGGATCTACGTCGACGAACGACGGTACGACGCGTTCATCGACGCTTTCGTCGGTGCCACAAGGCGTCTCGAACTCGGCCTCGAGTTCGCCTACGGCCCCGACGTCGGCTCGTTGATCGACGGGGATCACCTCGACAGCGTCCGCAGCCACGTCGAAAGCGCGGTCGCGGACGGCGCATCGCTGCTCTCGGGTGGGCGTGCCCGTCCCGACGTCGGCCCGTTCTGTTACGAGCCGACGATCCTGACGAACGTCGACCCCGACTCGCGGGTCGCCTGCGAGGAGACCTTCGGTCCCGTCGTCTCCGTCTCATCAGTCTCGAGCGTTGCGGAGGCGATCGAGCGGGCGAACGATTCCGCCTACGGACTGAACGCCAGCGTCTGGACGAGCGACCACGAGCGCGGCCGTACGGTCGCCCGCGAGATCGACTGTGGGACCGTCTGCGTCAACGATCCGTACACCGTCGGCTGGGCGGCGATAGACGCCCCGATGGGTGGGTTCGGTGACTCGGGACTCGGCCGGCGTCACGGCCCCGAAGGGCTGCACCAATACGTCGACAGCCGGACGATCGCGACCTCGCGGATCGGCCCACTCGATGCGCCGCCGGGTCTCTCACCGGGCCGGTTCGCTCGGGTCATGATCGGGTTAACGAAGGCCCAGCGGCGCCTGACGAGGTGGTTGTCATGAGCGACGCTGGCGTCTTCTTCACCGGCTTTCCGGGCTTTCTCGGTTCAGCACTGCTCGAGCGTGTCCTCGCCCGCGGTGACGGCCCGGTCGCCTGTCTGGTTCAGCCGCAGTACCTCGAGACAGCCAAACAGCGGGCGGAGGAGATCATCGACGAAATCGACGACGTCGACGACACCGCGGTTCGGCTCTACGAGGGTGACATCACCGAACCCGACCTCGGGCTGGACGACGAGCGCTCACTCGAGAGCGTGCGCGAGGTGTACCATCTCGCGGCGGTCTACGACCTCGGCGTCGACCGCGACCTGGCAACGGCGGTCAACGTCCGGGGCACCGAACACGTCCTCGACTTTGCCGACGACCGTGACGTGGATCGGTTCCACTACGTCAGCACCTGTTACGTCAGCGGCCGATTCGACGGCGTGTTCACCGAGGACCACTTACGCGAGGGCCAGACGTTCAACAACCACTACGAGGAGACGAAGTATCTCGCTGAGGTCGCCGTCCAGGACCGGATGGAAGCCGGCCTCCCCGCGACGATATACCGACCCGCAGTGGTCGTCGGCGACAGTCGGACGGGCGAGACCGACAAGTACGACGGCGTCTACTATCTGCTCCGTCTCCTCCTGGCTCAACCCCAGTGGTTCTCGGTGGCGGTTGCCTTCCCGGGCTCGAGCGACGCCGAGTTGAACGTCGTCCCCAGGGACTACGTCGTCGAGGCGATCGCCCACCTCAGCACCCGCGGGGATACCGTCGGTGGGGTGTACCAGCTCTGTGATCCCGCACCGCTACCCGTGCCGCGGCTGATCGACGGTATCGCCGAGGCGGCCGGGTATCGCACCGTTACCTTGCCGACGACGAAACCGCTCGCACGATCGGTATCGAGCTGGCTCCCGTCGTTTCTCCCCCTCGAGCCAGCGACGTTCGACTACCTCGACCATCCGACGCGATACGCCAATCCGAAGACGCGACGAGCGCTCGAGGGCAGCGGTATCGAGGCACCCCCGTTCGAGTCCTACGTCGATCGACTCCTCACGTACGTGCTTGAGCACCCCGCCGTCGGGGATCAGCCGATGGTGTAAGTGGACGTCGAAACCTCGATCGAGTGACTGATGATACCGGATTCGTCGAGTCATTGTCGGGTGGTGAGGACTACCGTCGGAGGAGAGCAGGTCGCTCGAGGGGAGTTCCCTCCTCGGGTAGGCGAAGGGACGCCCGGTTCTCGCCATGGACGGCCACGAGCCGGTGACAGCTAACGCGTCGAGGAGGGCTGTGGGTTTGATTTCCACGTTCGGTGTAAGGGGTGCAGTGGCGACCGATCCCGCTGGGAAGTCGCGTCAATATGTCCCCGATCAGCACCCTTTCCGAACGCATCTCTTCGGTCGCTCTCCGGTTCGTCGAGGGAATCGAAACGCCGTTTCGCGGCCGCCTACTCCTCCTCGGCGTCATCGTCGGGATCGCCGGTGGGCTCGGCGTGGTTGCGTTCCAGTACCTGCTGATCGGAACCACGGCGCTGTTTTTTGCCGGAGCGACGTCACAAGCGGCGCTACTGGAACGGGCCGGTGATCTTCCCTGGTACTATCGCGTCATCGTCCCTGCGCTCGGCGGCGCCTTCGTCGGGCTGATCGCCAGCTACAGTGGCGGCGGTCTGGTTCGGGGGGAGGGCGTTCCGGAGGTGATCGAAGCGATCGATCGAAATCGTGGGCGGCTTCCGCTGAGCGTCGTCCCAGCGAAAGCGGCCGCGTCTGCAGTCTGTATCGGGTCGGGCGGTTCGACCGGCCGTGAGGGACCGATCGTCCAGATTGGCGGCACGATCGGCGCCGCCGTCGGCAACCGCCTGGACCTCCCCGATCCGCAAACGTCGATGTTGCTCGCGGCCGGGGCTGGTGCAGGGCTCGGCGGCACGTTCAATGCCCCGATCGGTGGCATGATCTTCGCCTGGGAAGTCTTGCTCGGGCGAGTTACCCGGGAGAACGTCCCGCCGATCGCGATCGCTGCCGTCGTCGGGACCGCGACGGCGAACGTCATCGTCGGGCTGCCGGATCCGGTCTTTTCGGTCCCGCCTATCGCCGTTGAGAGCCCCTGGGAAGGGGTGGCGTACGCCGGCCTCGGCGTCATCGGCGCAGCCGTGGCGCTTGCCTTTGTAAACTCCCTCTACGCTGTCGAAAACGGGTTCGAGCGCCTCCCCGTCCCCACCGTGGTGAAACCAGCACTGGGTGGGTTGTGTCTCGGTATCCTCGCGCTTTCGGTTCCACAGGTCTACGGTGTCGGCTACCCGGTGATCCAGGATACACTCGTCGGCGAGTTCCCCCTCGAGGCCGTCGTCGCCTTTGGTGTCGCAAAGATCGTTGCAACGAGCCTCACGCTCGGGAGTGGCGGTTCTGGCGGTATCTTCGCCCCCATGCTCTACGTTGGTGCAATGGCTGGCACGTTCTACGGCACGCTCCTGAACGAGACGGTTCCCGTGCCCGTCGCCGATCCGACGACCTACGCCGCCGTCGGTATGGGCGCTGTCTTCGCTGGCGCATCACACGCCCCACTGACGGCGATCGTCGTCGTGTACGAACTGACCGGCGACAGCTGGATCGTTCCGCCACTCGTGATCGCCTGTCTCATCGCCACGGCACTGTCGCGGCGCGCGAGTGAGGGGAGCATCTACACGATCAGCCTCCTCGAGCGCGGAGTCGAGGTCGATTCGAGACGGCTGTGGTGAGGAGCACAGCATCAACTGGGCGACCGGGCGGTCGGTCACAGTCCCAATCTGTGACCTCCACACGACGCGACCACGACGGCCACCGGCGCTCGAGTGGCTCCGTCCCTTCGTACGGCTCGAACCCCGTCACCACGAACGAAGGGGGCGTACATCGAGCGTGGCGGTCGGGGCGACGACGAAACGGATAGCTGCTGGAAGAGACATCGAGCTCGGGTGACAGGGTCCAGTCAACGTTCACTATCAGTTCCGGAGCGACCGGAGTGGTCGACCCAGCAGACGGTCAGGCTCGCCGACCAACCGGTGAACGCTCTTTACCATGGGGGTGGGACCGCTCGCATGAACCGTTCGCTCGACGCACACCAGCGCGATCGCTACTCCCGTCAGCTCGCGATCGACGCCTTCGACGAGGCCGCACAGCGCGCGCTCCTGTCGAGCCGTGTGCTCGTCGTCGGCGTCGGCGGCCTGGGCTCAGCGGCCGTGCAGTACCTTGCAGCCGCGGGGGTGGGGACGCTCCGCATCGCGGACCACGGAACGGTGAAGCGATCGAACCTCCAGCGGCAGGTCATCCACGGCACCGACGACATCGGCGAGCCGAAGGTCGACAGCGCCGCGCGGTTCATCGAGACGCTCGACCCCGAAACCGAGGTCGAGTGCCGGCCGGAACGGGTCGACGCGAACGGCGTGGAGTCCCTCCTCAAGTCGGTCGACGTCGTCGTCGACGGACTCGATACCTTCCAGGGTCGATTCATCGTCAACGATGCCGCCCGCCTCGCGGGGGTTCCGTTCGTTCACGGGGCGATCTACGCGTTCGAAGGACAGTATGCGGTGTTTCGCCCCGGCGGGCCGTGCTACCGGTGTCTACTCCCCGAAGCACCCGACCCGGAGACGGTCCCGTCCGGCGAGCCGATTGGCGTCTTTTCGACGCTCCCCGGAGTCGTTGGCTGTCTCCAGGCAACCGAGGCGCTGAAGATCCTGGCCGGGGTCGGGACACCGCTCGAGGACCGCGTCGTCCGCTGCGACGCGACGGATGCGACGTTCGTCGACACGCCCCTCGAGCAGGATCCCGACTGCCCCGTCTGCGGACCGGATCCGATCACGTCAGTCACCGACGGTGATTACGAGGGCGACTGTCGGATCGAGCGGTAAGGCAGAGAGCTGCTATGGGACCACAGGAATCGGAGCCCCCTCGAGACAGTCCTCGATCAGGCTCTCGAAAATAGAGCACCTGAGGCCACATCCGCTTGGTGTCTCAGTGGCGATCAGGTCCGTGTCGGCTCCGTCTACGTACCAGCCACGATTTCGACCTCGAAGGTGTCCGTCCAACGGTAGCGGCGACCGCCCCAGACGAACGTTGGCCTGAGGATGCCGACGACGCCGACGAGCGGTGCCAGCAGGAGCGACGGGACCGCAAACAGCCACGTCCGACGCTCGATGCCGAGGGCCCGGTAGCGGCGGTAGGTGACGGCGGTAACACCGACCGCAACGGCGACCGGCGCGAGAATCCCGATCGTAACGAGGCAGACGGAGGCCGCGAGTGCAGCGAGCGTCTTCGGTCGGTCGAACCGGTAGAAGATCTTGACGAATCGCGTGAGTCGCTCGTAGGTCGTGCGGGCGTCGCCGGGAACCGCGACCCGGTTGACCAGTTCTCGCGAGGCGACGAACTCGTCGGCGTACTCGGCGAGTAGTGCGTCGTCCGAGACCGTCCGGCGGAGGTCTGCGATGTAGCCGTCGACGTCGATTTCCCGCCGGTCGAACGTCACGCCACCGCCCCACGGGACCCACGTCGTCCGCTCGAGCACGACGGAGGCGAGGACGATACAGAGCGGTTCGAACAGTCTGAACGGGTGTTCCTCGCTCGTGAAGATCGGGATGGCAGTCACCACACCGTGGGCCTCCCCGTGGCGTTTGAGTGTCTCGAGCCAGTCGTCGTCGCGATCGACATCGTCGTCGGTCAGCACGATGCGGTCCTGCGTGGCGCGTTCCAGCGCGTAGGCCACGGCGTTCGCTTTCCCGGAGCACCCCTCGGGCTCGCCGGCGACGAGCAGCGCCGCCTCGTCGGGCAACTCGGCGCTCGCCACCGGATCCTCCGCGGTATCGCAGACGACGAGTAGCTCGTCGTCGGGCTCGAGCTGGGCCGCCAGTTGCTCACAGGACGTCGTCCACTCGACCGTTGGCAGGATGACACTCGCCATCAGTCGATGGTCCACGAAGAGGGACAAAGTGCTGTGGGGGTAACTCGCGTACGGATCCGTCGCCGACCCGCTCGTCCTTCGACACTATCGCCGAACGCCTCTCAAGTCGTGCGTCGGTGCCGGTGCCGATTGGTCGGTGGTGCTCACGGACCGCGTGATATGGAGATGAGTCCGAGGTTGCGACACCCGGGCGTTCGATCAGAGCCCGGACGGATACTCACCGGTCTTTCGGTATGCGGAGACGACCGCGGCGAACGCGACGACGTGGAGGAGGACCACCACGACGATCATCGCCAGGTAGAGCAAGTGGAGCGGATCGTCCGAGGGGAACCCCATCTCCTCGTACGGACGGAGGTACGCCCGATCGTAGCCATGGACAGCCACGAGCCAGAAGATGACGTAGGTCCCGTGACTCTGGTGCCACTTCCAGGCTTTCGGTCCGAGGTAGTCGTAGGCCCTATTGTTTGAGGTAGCCGCCAAAACGATCGCAATGAGAACGGCGACCATGGCACCGAACGCCCAGGGACTCATGTCGACGAGATAGCCGACGACGTCCCAGTCGCGTGCCGCGAAGACGAACAGCACGTGGACGACCGACCAGATAGCGAACCAGATCCCGAGTTCCGACCGCCAGTTGACGGGGAAGTTCCCGGAAAAGCGACGTCTGATCGACGGCCGGATACGCACCAGCGGGCCGATAATCATGACGAAAAACAGGATGAAAAAGGGGACAGCGGCGACGACTCGCTGGCCACCGTATCCGACGCCCCACAGCAGGACCGCGACCACGATGCTCCCGATCGCGACACTCAGATGATGGGTGAGTGAGTTATTCGTGTCAGATGTCATGATTCTTCAGCGTCACGCACCAGTTGTCGAACGGACACCGATCACGCAGATAAAACTGTAGCCGTCTTCCACGACCGCATACAGGTTCACTCATCCGACGACGCTCGAGTGAGGCGGGGAACGACAGCGGCAGGCAACGCGCGGCAGACCGCTATCGGAACGCACGTTCGAACCGACGGACGTTCTCGTCGGTACCGGCCAGCACGAGTTCATCGGCTTTGAGTTCGAACGCTGTGTGTCGTATTGGGTGTTTAAATCATTCGAGGGGCTGGGGGCCGCTTTTCTCGACTGATTGGAGCCGGCTATCGCAGCCACTGAAAGTCATTGCACACCCTCACGATACCCTCACTGAGAACCGGTGATAAACCGATTATGACCCGTCTCGCTGTGGGGGTGTGTAAATCGTTTCACTCGTTACTATAGCAACACCGGTGCGTTCGTTCTCCCCGCTTACCATCTAACCGTCGTACACGACGGTGAAGACTGCGGTCGTCACCACTACCGGCCCGAGACAAATGACAGTGTCTAAATATTTACCGTGATGTGTACATATCCAACAGTCACATAACACGGTCCTGAAGCCGGTCGAGGTACTTGGCGTTGTAGACGAGTTTGATCGAGTCGCTCGCCGGCGTTGCGACACACGTCAGTCGCATGCCCTGGCTCTCCACTTCCTCGTCGGAGAGGCTTCGCTGTACGTCCATCTCGAGTTCCCCGTCGAGGACCACGGCAGTACAGTTCACACAGCCGCCGGCCCGGCAGTGAAACGGCCAGTCGTGACCGGCCACCTCGGCCGCATCGAGGACGTACTCGTCGCGTGAGACCTCGAAGGTGCCGTATGCCGTCTCGTTGAGATCAGCGTCCGCGGCGCGCTCGAGGAGGTCCTCGTCCTCGAGCGACCAGCCCCGTTCGTCGACGACCTGGTAGTCGAGGTACTGGACGGTCGCGGCCTTGGTCCGGGGAGCACTGATCCCAATCACTGGCACACCGGCAAAGCGGACGATCCGCTCGGTCGAACTCCCGAGGAGGTATCGCCGCAGCCCGGTCTCACCGTGGGTCCCCATCACGATGCAGTTGGCGTCGTGCGTGGCCGCAATCGCCAGAATCTGTTGGTCGACTCGTCCACCGGGGACCGAGACGTCGACGGTCTCCAGCGGCGACTCACGCAACCACTCGAGCGCGTCGTCAACCGGCTCGACTTCCTGTACGACAGCGGACTTGTCGGCATCGTCACCGCCGTTATCCTTACCGGGTGCAGTTCCCGAGACGTCGAGAGTGACCGCCTCCTCCCCGAGCGCCTCCTCGTCGCTGACGTGAACGACGTGGAGTCGGGCCCCCGTGTCGACTGCGAGGTCGATCGCGTGCTCGAGTGCGGTCACGGCGCTGTGACTCCCGTCCGTTGGAACCAGAACGCGGTCGAACTCGGCCTCGAGGGTCGTCTCCTCGTGAACGGTGACGACCGGGACGGGTGACTCCTGGAGGGTCTGCTCGGCGACGCTCCCGAGGAGGAACCGCCCGAGTCCGCTCCGACCGGTCATTCCCATGGCGATCAGGTCCGCATCGTACGCTTCGGCCGCCTCGAGGATCACTTCGTGAACGCCACCGTTCTCCTCGTGGCGGTCGGTCGTCACGTCGAGGCCGCGATCACGCGCTCGCTCGGCCAGTTCGTCGACCGCCCGTTCTCCATCGTCTTGGTCACCGCCGATGAGTCCGCTTTCCAGGACTGTGACGACGTGGAGCGCCGCATCGAACTGTTCTGCGAGTCCCATCGCGTACGTTCCAGCGTCTTCCGCCACCGGACTCCCATCCGTGGGTACGAGGATTGTGTCGTACATCCCGGATTCGCTACCACGCACACACCAAAGTAGTTGTAGGCCCGATCGGTTACCCCTATTCCGCCTCCCGGCCGGGAACGCACCGACTACGATAGCCCTTCGAGCGAGGGCAACCCGCACACGTGGGCCCGACCGGGAGGACTCGTGGGGCACCCCATCAGCACGCGACTACTCGAGTGTGCGAGCCGTCAGCACGGGAACGCTCGCGTTGGGAACCACGCGCTGGGAGACGCTCCCGATGACGAGTCGCTCGAGGTTCGACTTGCTCTCGGTCCCCATCACGAGCAGGTCGATGTCCGCAGTCTCCGCGTACTCGAGGATCACCTCGTGTGCGCTTCCGGAGGCAACGGATCCGCTGGCCTCGAGGCCGCGGTCTTCGGCGCGGTCGGTGACGGCAGCCGTCGTCTGTGCTCCATGTTCTTCGAACCCACCTCGAATCGTGTCGTCCTCCGAGCCGACATCGACGGCGTAGAGCGCGTGGAGTCGCGCGTCACAAGCGTCGGCCAGCTCGAGGGCGTGTTCCGTTGCGGCCGCCGAACCCGACCAGCCATCGGTCGCGAGACACACGTCGTCGATGTCACCTCCCACATCGTTACGCGCGACGGCCCCACTCACCGAGAGGACCGGCTGTTGGGCGTCCCGAATCACCTCGAGGGCGACGCTTCCGAGGACGACCTGCTTCAGCCCGGTTCGACCGTGCGTCCCGACGACGATGAGATCGACGTCGGCTTCCTCGGCGTACTGACTGATCTCGGTTGCCGGTCGCCCGTTCCGAAGGACCCCCTCGGCAGCACAGCCGGCGTCCTGGGCCTCGCTCACCACCGTCTCCACGTCGGCCTCGCGTCGCTCGCGCGCCGTCCCGTCGCCCCGTTTCGATTCGACAACTGAGAGGACGTGAACCGTCGCGTTCAGCGTCTGAGCGAGCGAGAGACCGACGGCTGCCGCCCCCGCCGCGACCTCGCTCCCATCGATTGCGAGCAAAACGTCGTCGTACATACTTCGCCGTACGATACCCATCATCTTGGCTCTGGGGGAGAGGTGCCGGTTCAAGCTAGAGTAACAACTGAAACGAGTTACACACTGATCGCCGACCAGTCTGTCGATCAAGTGTACAATGCCTTGCAGTAGCTACTATAGGGGCCGTCCCTCGTGGCGGTTGCCGACTACCGAGATCCGGGCCCATCGTGTTCGCCGGCGACGAAGATCACCGGCGTCAGCCGTCCCGACCCGAGACCGTTGGCAAGTGTCGTTGCTAAATCGACGAAAAGTCACAATAATGCATCACTGGACGAAGTATCGACGTCTCGTCTCTCGTCTCAGCGGTTCGAAGCCCTCGTTCACACACTCTGTGTCCAGGTCGAGTGGTACTCGAGAACCGACTCACCGCTCGAAATATTGTCGTGGGCTACGCACAGTTCGAGGATTCAAAACGCTCCGGTACGGTGATCGTCAGCCAGACGGTAGACGTAGTTGCGGTCGCCTCCACCAGTTCCGAGACCGCCGCGGCGACCAACGCAGTGCATTCGAGGAGGCCTGCGGGTTCCGGGAGCATCGGGGATTTCTACGGCGAGGAGAGTGCGGTAGGAACGGTCGGCCGCGATGTCAATCCGCGGTTTCTTCGTTCGCTATGGGTACGAGTAGCGTTCCGTCGGCGTCCCCGGTGTCCTGGCTCATATCGATGGTTGCTGTCCGTTCCGAACCGGTACCAGGTTCGGCTCTGGATGGCGAGGGATTTGATTCACGCTTAGATTTGCTCATTAATCGCGGTCACCGCTCGAGGTATGAACGATCTGTTCGCTGGCGTCTCCCGCTCGATCTTCCGCAACAACGAACCGCACCTCGACGATGACTGGGCCGTCCGCGTGGGTTGCGATCCCCTCATGGAGCTGATCGGTCAGCGCCGGCATCGGACCGGGATCGGAACTGGAGACCGTGACGACGACCCGATCGACCGAGCGTAGCGGGTAATCGTCGTCGAGCAGCACCTCGGTCGATTCGACCTCGAGGTGGTCGTACTCCGGGTCCGCGAGCACCACGTCAACTTCCTCGTCCGCCGCGGACTTCAGTTGCGTCGCCTGGAACTCGACCAGCGTGACGCCGACGAGAGGTGCCGCGAGCACGAGCAGTGCAACCCCGAAGATTGTCGCGTACCCGTAGGTCGGCTTGCGGGTCGGCGACACCTCGAACAGTCCCTGCGGGCGGTAGCCGGCGATCCAGAGCGTGGTCAGCGCGGCGAAGTTGATCGAGAGGACATTGACGATCACCAGCACGGCGGCGCCGATCGCCGCTCCGTACATCCCCCAGGCGACCGTGATACCGACCGCTGCGGCGGGCGGGATGAGCGCGGCCGCGATCATGACGCCGACGATGGCCTCCGAGAAACCACGTGTGAGGCTCAGTATCCCGGCGACGCCGGCGCCCAGCGCGACCGCCAGCGAGAGCACGTTCGGTGAGACTCGCTCTTGCAGTTCAGCGACAACGACGATGTCGACTCCCGCCGGCTCGAGACCGGCAAGCCGGGCAAGAAAGGCGAGCCCTATCGAGGCGGCTACCACGATAGCAAGTCCAGTGGCCTGGTAGGTGAACCCCGTGGACGTGAGTCCGTCGTCGCCGGTGACAATGCCGACGTTCGCCGCCAGCGCGGGACCGATCAGCGGGGCAATAACCATGGAGCCGACCACGACCGCCGGCGAGTCCGCCAGGAGCCCAGCGGTGGCGACGACGGCGCTGATGAGCAACATCGTCACGTAGATGGGAAACGCCGGCGTGAGTTCCTCGGCTTTCGTTCGGAGGACCTGCCGCGAGGTTCGCGCCCCCTTCGTACCGCCGTGGCTGTGTTGGTCGAGCAGATCGTCGAACTCCTGGGAGATGACGGTCTCCGCGTCGATGATAACGACGCGCGTGTCGTCGCTGATTCCGGCTCGATTCAGTCGATCGAGAACCGGCTCGACGGCCCGCGTCGGGAGCGGGAATCGAACGACTGCCGCGAAGCCACGGCCGCTCGTCTCGTCGCTGACGACGTAGTCGATACCCTCGTCATCGAGGACGTCGAGCACTGCCCGTCGGCGTCCCTTCGGAACCGTAACCTCGAGATATCGCATGCGAAGCCCACCACCGGTGGACGTAAATAACGTGAAAGCGGTCGTGGTGTGGGTTTCACAACACTCGACGACCGCGGCCCGTTTATCCAACGGTCAGAAGCGGACGGTCGAATCGGCGGACGACGCGGGCGGTCGTGGTTCCAATCACCCGCTCCGTGCCCGCGGCTCGACCTCGAGTCCCCATCGCGACGAGACTGGCGTCGACGCCCTCGGCGTACTCGAGTATATTCATCTCGGGACTCCCCCGGAGCAGGTCGCTCGTGGCGGAGAGACCGCGGTCGCGGGCGTCGACGACTGTC
>LFFM01002630.1_pt1 | contig 11738 bp, 10 predicted proteins | sample 643131 | NCBI WGS metagenome assembly LFFM01 (sample SAMN03777445, study PRJNA286221) | soda lake metagenome | biome: soda lake; feature: Kulunda steppe; material: water; isolation source: sample Tc-Br brine of Tanatar trona crystallizer | place: Russia: Kulunda steppe | collected 2011-07
CCATCAAAATCCGGGAATAGTTGATTCTCTTTGATATAACTGCTGCTTCCCAGTTTGATGTCTTTCACCAGATTCGACAACGAAATCAACGGATGTAAATGGGTGACAATATGAAGATGGTCTTCAATACCATTGATCCGGTAAAGATGGCATCTTTTGTTTTTCAGGATACCCCAGATATCTTTGTATAATTTTTCACGGTTTTCTTTGAGGAGTACCGGTTTTCTGTTTTTGGTGCTGAAGACGAGTTGATACAGGATTTGAGTATATGTGCTCATTTCTCCACTCTCTTTTTTAGATATAAAATTTAGGTGTTTTAAAACCCAACCTCATTTATCAATCCCGAACTGGATTGAAAGCCACAAAACAACCCCCGTGAGGGGTTGAACCCTTTCAGGGTTCTTATTGGATCGTGACCGGTCATTACCTCCGGGTTCCACCCGGGGCTATTGTTGTTGAACTCCTTCGGAGTTGCACATGTAACTTCAGTTAATAATCTAAATCTAATTCCTGGGCCTGTTTGGCAAGCTCCGTAAGTGCCTCTTCACGTTCCTTCTCCATTCCGGTACGATAGGTTTCCAAATCTTTCAATTTAATTCGACGATGTGTCCCCACTTTATGAAACGGCAATTTCTTCTCTTCAAGTAATTTCACCACATGTGGACGCGATACGTTCAGCATATCTGCAGCCTGCTGTGTAGTTATTTCTGCATCGGCCGGTATGATTGATATAGCTTTACCATTGGCCATATGCTCCAGAATCGTACTTAAAAATCGAAATGCCGATACTGGAATTTTTACATGATCTTTCTCACCACGTACACCAATTTCAACTTCTTTGGTTGATTTCTTCAGCTTACCGGCTATTCGATCGAAAATCTCCTTATTATCCCGCGCAATCTTCTGTTCTTTATTTGTAGGCAGTTTTAATGCTTCCATACCCGTAACCTCATTATCTGCGTTTATAATTATCCGCAATTTATTCAAATAAACGAAATAAACGAAACGAAAGTTCATACATTGTCAGATTTGGGATGGGTAAGATTTTTGGATGATAGAATTCCTAATTAGCCAATTTATTATCTCTTAATCTCAAATACAGACAGAAAGTGAAACCAATCATCATCTGTAACGACAATGTAGAATTTCATTGAAGATATTTTAAATTTCAACTCCCCTCATAACTCCTCAAAATCAACGGCTCGGCCATCGTTAAATCCTCTTCTGTGCGAATCGTAATCTCCAGGTCTCCGGTTCCGAAGTGACCGATGTTTCGCACGTCCCGGGTGAAGCCTTCCTCAAGCTGTATATCGTCCGGGTTGAGTTTTATGTAAACCTGGAGCTTGTTGCTTTGGGTATAAATCTCCACACAGGCGAAGTTCTTGATGCGTTTGTAGGCAAAGTAGTATTTAAGTGTTTTTTCCTGAACATCATCACCCAGGTTCATCATGTAATCGCGAAGGGCGTGGTAAAGGTCTGTAAGTTGCTGATTTGCGGCGTCTAAGTTTTCTGTAACCCTCTTCATCTGTGGTTTTGATTTAGAAGAGTCAGAAGATTGAATCGCTGAACTGCCATTTTTCGCCTCCGCAACATTCACCAGTTCCAGCAGGAGCAGGTCTTCACCAAACCGCCTGTAGCGAATAAGCTCAATATTTCTGTTCATTTGTTTAACTGCATGTTCATCATACTTGTTGAAATCTCCCGCAATACAAAGTAGCCTTGGATTGTACCAGTCTATATTCTCTGAATCTTCCTTACTCAGATTTTTTAAAACCAGAAGCTCAAACTCTGCTTTGTGGCCCATCAGCCAATCCAGGTAGAATAGCCCCTGATTAATAACATTCTCGTTCATCGATCGCTTGTACTCGATGATGACCGGGCTGCCGTTCTCATCAATTCCGAGTGTATCGATTCGCCCACCGTGGTTCACACCGGTTGAATATTCTGTTGCTAAAAACCGAACACCGAGATATGTGTCCAGGTTTTTCTCAATCTGTTCCTGGAGGGATTTTTCAATTTTTACGGCCGACCCGATAAGTTCGGTTACGCTGTCGTCTTGGAGTTGGAAAAGTTTAATATCGGACATTTCTTAAAATTTTGGTTTTATTAGATCAAAATCTTTCCAGTATTCACATTTTTACACAGACTGAGTTCTGAAGTGGTTTTGCTTAAGAAAGGGGCTATATTTTAAACCTTCTGATTATTTTTTTTGCTAAATTTCTTCATTATTTGTGCCGTCCTTAGAGGTGAATCTGTTTTATATGGGACCCTTCCTGAAGGTGTGACTGTATGTGCCTTATTAAGATGAACATCCTGATCATCAAAAAATATATGCGCACCAAAAGCCCCTAAAATTTTATGTTTGGGTAAACCACCTAAGAAATATGCTTCATCAACATAAACACCCCATTTTCGAAGAGTCTTAATCACTCTCATATGTGAAGGTGCATTTCTTGCTGTTACAATAGCCAATCTAAGCGGTGTTACCTCAATACTTTCTGGTAAATGTTGCTGGATCTTAGAAAGTTTTACTAACAATTGAGCAAATGGACCTTCTTTAAGTGGCTCATCTTCATGATCTGATTCAAATTGGTGAAATGCATCCAACCCCTCTTCCTTATTTCTTAGTTCAGAATCTTCTGAAAAAACAACAGCATCTGCATCAAACGCAATTTTTACCTCATCTCCATCCTCCTGAAAATCCTCTGGTGGATCGTATATTAAAGCGGCCGCACAAGAATTAGAATCAATTATTTTTTGTACATCTGATAGGTCACGAGATAAAAAAAGATCTACACTAAATCCTTTAATGTATGAGGCGAGTGGTTTACCTCCAGTCAAGGCCATACGTGTAATATCAAGAGAGTATGCCTTAATTGAATTTAGCATTCTAACTCCAGTTTCAGGACTATTTCGTGACATAATAATCACTTCAACAATTTTCCCATCAGCTAAATTATTTAAGTTTAACAGATTTTTTACAAGATGAAATGCTGTACCCGGATTTAAAAGAGAGTCCTCATTTTCTTGTTGGAACTTACGATACCCTTTAATTCCTTTTTCTTCGAAAATTTTATTTTCTTTTTCAAGATCAAATAGAGCCCTTGAAGAGACTCCAATTACTAAAACATTTGATAAATCTATAGGCATAAAAATTAGCTTACAATTAATTGTAAATTATTGAGGCTCATTCACAAAACTCTCCTCATAATCCTTCCTGCTGAGTACCGTATCATAAAGTCCTACTTCTTCCCCTTCGTGTTTGTTGATACCCGTGTACTCCAGGCTGGCATCTTCGTAGCGTTTGAATTTGTACACGGCATCATTCATTTTAGATGAGTTAAAAATTCCTAAGCTTAAAAGTAATTCAAAATCTTTTATTGATAATCCTGTCACTTTTTTAAACAAGCCGGGTTCAAGTTGGGTAATCACATCTTTTAAGCTTCTTTCCCTGTAATCAGTTAGATACATAAATACAGGTATTCTTGTAGCAAATTTCCGTAGTTTTTTTTCAACTTCCTTTCTAAGTTTTCTTAATTCTTTTTCTTCTTTTGTGAGTTCTCTTTTCTCTTTAGTTGTCAAGTCTTCATCATTAGCTTTTTTCTTGGTTTTTTTAATTGACTCAGACTTATTGATAATAGCTTCAATCTCCTCATTAATCGCCCTATAGCCCTCAATGTTGCTCAATGCTTCCAAAGCTCTTTCATTATCCATCAATCTTTTTAAAGTGTCATTCTCAACATTTACTAAAAGCGCACTATCCCATTTTTTAGCAAGTAACGTTGCAGTAGTTCCACTTAATGCAAAGTCCAATACTTCGCCAGCATCGATCTGCCTCATTGAGCTACCATCATAAGCTAATATTGGAAGAAACTTGATAAAATCTGCTACTTTTTTCTCTTGGTTTGAATCAGATACATCCAATTCGCTACTGTATGAAGCAATCTGATGTAATGCCCGATTGGGTGCAAAGTCAAACACATAGCACTCTTTTTTAATGATCTCTTCTTTATTGGGGGACTTGCCATCAGAATTGCGGATTACCCACGGAGACTGAACCCGAAATGCCGCCTGAAAGTAGGTCTCCGGACTGGAAGAGTTTCTTAGCATGAATATTCCAGTCCATGGCCTTACCGTAACACCGGTTGTTAGTTTACCGCAGGATAGTGTAATGGTTTTAGATTCCAACGGATGTGGATCATCCATCGATTCTAAAACTGGTGGAAGGGCATCCAATCCTATTCCAGCTTTTGATCCGGCTGCTACATTAATGTTATAGTCATGATAAAACGTGTTTTGACGCTCCATCAACAGATTTTTCATAGCATGGCAAGAAGCCACACTGGGCAGAAACCAAAAGGTATGGTTTAGCAAATTTAATAAAGGGGCATGAGAAAATGGTAAGGGCGGTTTCTTTGCACCCATTTTGAGGTCATCTACACTCGTTTCAGTAAACGCACCTCTAATCAGGTTCAACCATTTTTGTACGTGCTCCTTGTGGACAAATTCGGCTTCTTCACCTTCCCCTTTGGCAGTGAAAAACGTATTCAAATCAAACTCATCATATTCTCCGCCACGGGCGATTTCGCGTATGGAATCAGGCAGTTGATAGGTCATCATTATCATTCGGGGGAGTGAGGCATACGGATTGTCATTACCGGTCCATTCCTCTTTTGCTTTTTGCTCGTCCGAATATGTCCAGTTGTAAATCTCTTCTTCGATGAATTCCCCGGAATTGATGGCCCGGAATGGTGTACCGGAAAGATAAAGATAGGCATCTGTTGTAATGGGCATAATCTCTTCATCGAAATAATCCATTCCTTCACCTACACCAAACTCCTGCTCTTTTTTATCCTCGGCTTCAAAAAGCTCTTTGGCATTTTCCCGCCAGGCACCAAAGTGATATTCATCAAAAATAACTCCATCCCAATGGGTCGCATGAACCCACTCATTTTTTGGTTTGATGCCGCCGGCTGAATTCTTTCCTAAATAGTCCTGAAAAGACCCAAAGCAGACAAAGGGTTTATCTGGATCAATATCTTCATAACTGTTTTCATTTCTGGAAATAAACTGCCATCCCTCAAAATCTACATGAGTCATCAAATCTTCTTCCCAGGCACTTTCAACGGCTGGCTTAAACGTAAGAACGAGTACCCTTTTCCAGCCCATCTTTTTTGCTAATTGATAACTGGCAAAGGTTTTTCCAAAACGCATTTTACAATTCCAGAGAAAGTGTGGAATCTTACCGCTTTTCTCTCTGGTATTATTTTTAAAGTAATGCATGGTTTTGTTGACGGCCTCTTCCTGCTCGGGCCGCATGAAAAAGGTGTGGATACGTTCTCTCTCAAATTCTTTGTGTGTTCTCACAGCTTCTACTGCAATCCGAACTTCTTCTACCGTGCAATTGAACCACTCTCCTTTTGGGTTTTTAAATCCTTGTTTACGGAGGTAATTATGGACTTCATGATCCGTAAAATTACTCCCATCTTTTCGCATTGCGGATTCTTCGAAAACTATTTCGTAAGTATCTTTGCCAGGAGTCTTTAATGGATATATATCTTTTAATCGCTTTTTTGCACCTTTTCTTGTCTCCCCAATTTTTAATAAACCGTCATATTGCGGATGGCTATCTTTAAAGGCATAGATAGTAGGATTAGAGTCGGGGCGATCTGGGAAGAAATCATTACTCATTGATTATGATAAAGGTTTTATTAATGATTCGATAAATGATTGTTCTTCATTAGTGATGTCATATTTCTTGTAAAGTTTTTCATCATCCCATTTAGAGCTGAAATCTTGTGTAGGAACAAGTTTGTATGTCTTTTGAGTAACGTGCTGTGAAGGTTTCAATAGCAAAATTAAAAATCTTACAAACCGTGTCTTCATGTAAGAAATGACATTTTCACACTCTTCTTTAGAAGAAAATGGACCCACAACTAAATAAGTCTCGGTAGAACATGAACCAGGTTCTGAAATAAGAGGTGTACTCAAAATCAAATGTGGATACGAATCATCACCCGGACTTGCATATGGCACAATTACTTTCCATTTGTTAATCCACTGTTCATTTTTTTTAATTTTATCTCTTTCTATGTATCCAACGCCACCATTCTGGTATAACTTTATACTTCCTTTAAAAGGTGATGATTTACCTTTTACATAGGTGCGAAGACCAAATGCTTTATGTGCACTTACAAAATCAGAAAATGATTTATCAGTGGTTTCTTTTACTTTACGAAGTATGCTAATGGCATCATTATACCTAATAAAAACATTCAGCCCATCCTCTAATAAAGGCCTTTTTACTGGTTTACTAACCTTATCTCCAATATGTTTAATTACCTTACACTCACCTTGATAATTTCTTTCCCACAAAAAATAACAAACACCACCTCTTATATTTAATCCCGGAAAGCAATCAGATGTGTCAGGGAAATCATGTAATTCAGATATTCTGTTATCAGTAAGCATTTCTCTTCTAAAATTCGTGAGCCCTTTACCTCCCGAGTACCAACGTGCAGGTATAATCATACTCAAATATCTTGGATTTAATTTTTTTGCCTGCTGTACAAATTTATTATAAATAGGAATAGCAGCCTTTTGAGCCCCTCCATCGCTTAATTGGTAAGGCGGATTTCCAACAATGACATCAAATCTCATATCTAATAATTCCTTTGGGTTTTCTGTATGAATAAATTGGTATGCATATGACTCTAAAGCTTCATCGCGATCGTACTCATCTTTATTAGCTTTACAATAAATACACTTCCCATTTTTCCAGGTGTGTTCAATTCGGTCGTATAAAATATTTCCTTCTTCCGTTTCAAACTCGGTGCATACGGAGTATTTGCCGTTGGCATATTTACTGCAATAGACGCTGCGGCGGGAAAGCATGGAGGTCAGCTCCGTAATGGCAATTCCGAATAATTGATTCTTGAAAATGTGATTTACGCGCTGCTGTTGGTCGGGGAACTCCTCTTCCAGTCCTTTCGTCAATCGTTTGGCAATTTCCCGTAAAAACACCCCGCTTTTACTTACCGGATCCAAGAAGGTGGCATTTTTATCGCACCACAACTCTTCCGGCAGCATGTCCAGCATATCATTCACCAGCCGTGGCGGTGTGAACACCTCATCATTACTGAGGTTCGCCAGACAGCTTAATACATCAGGATTGTAATTAATCTTTTCACTCAGGCTAAGCATGATCGGCCAGTTTTAGGAAATGGGTTAATGGATACTCTCTAAAAGGCTGAGGTATATATGCAGCACTACCTTCGTCAGAAAATAGATTCATTTCATTACTTGAGTGGGTTGAAAGCAGATATGAAAGTTTAAAATCTCTTCTTTTGATCATACTCCCATTTACGGCAGACCACTCAGCAAAAACGATGGGTTCATCGCCATTATCTACTGTTTTTAAAGTAAGGGCGTCACCATGAATAATATTTTTACTTAGAATAAACTTCGCACTGGCCAGGCACTCTTCCTTATATGTTGAGCGAAAGTTTCCATGGTAGTGCTCAGCAAAGATTTTAAATAGCCTTTCCCGGCACTCTTCTACATTATCTTGCAGGAGATCAACTCCATATATACTGGATATAGCGATTATGGCATACCTTTCATAATCAAGCTGGTTCTTCTTGTATCTCGATTCGACAACGGCCAGTTTTCTTTGAAGCACTTCCACCAGGAAGTTACCGGTACCACAAGCCGGTTCTAAAAATCTGGAGTCGATCCGCTCGGTCTCCTGCTTCACCAAATCGAGCATAGCATTTACTTCACGCTCATTAGTAAAAACTTCCCCGTGATCGGATACGCGTTCTTTGGATTTTACCTGGTTTGAATTCTGTTTTTTCTCCATTACCTCAATAGCCATCAAAAAAGTATTTTCATGTAGATACAATTTATATCATCATAATCTGAAAAGATTTACCCCGATGATTCTGCCATTTAATATAGCAGATCTCCATCAAATTGAAAGGGTGGAATCAAGCAAGTTGATTAGTGTTTTTCTGCGTATCAATGTACTAATCACTTCTATATTTTCCATTTTAAGTGATTAAAGTTCAATCACTTTATCTCCATCAGGGTTATCTCTAATCAGTTTAGAATTCGCCCTTATTTCGGCTTTCAGATTAATTTGATTAATATTTGCAGAATCTTTTTTATCAGCAGCTAAAGGAATAGAATGTTCCATACAAATTTGTCGGATTTCATCAAGTATAAGTCTGTGAAGTTCCTTATGTGTCGTTTCGAACTGTACTCTGTGTTTCATAATCTCTAATCTTTATGGTTAGTTTGAATTAAAATGCTTGTTCTTTCATAAAACTTAATCTATCTGAGTCATTAAGTGCCAACTGTACTAAAATTCCAACCTAAGCCAGATTGTTCTTTTCTGAATTCCATAAGTTTGTCAAGCTTGTCTTCAATCCAGTGCTGAATGGATCTGAGCTGCTGTTCTTCACTGAAAAACATAGCTAACGGTTTTTCATATCGAATATGAGCACCATGACCTTGGTCACTTCTGGTAAAAATGGTCTTACTGTTGTCTATCTCCCAATAGGAGACCACTATCTCTGAATAGATATTTATCTATTCGTTCTGCGGCAATCGACATGTTCATCTATTTTAGGTAAATAATTTAGATTCCATATTTCAGCTGTAGAAAATCTTTCAAATTTTTTCCTACTGTTCGGGAGATCTGCTGCCAGGTTATAAAACCGCATTTTCTGCGAAGCTCATTATCCCTTACAGCTTTTATCACATCAAATAGACAGTGCAATAAATCTGGCCTTCTATAATCTAAAAGAACAATAAATGATTTATCTTTTTTATGGGCCGCATATATATTACGCAGTAATTGATAATGCTTTACTCTATCACCTTCAGAGAGAAATTTCAAATCAAATACATCCTCCATTTCTGGATATACCCGCTGAACAGTTTGAAGATCTTTTGTTGTGAAATCAGTCTCTGTCAGTTTAGCCTCATATATCACATCTCCAAGAACCATATCAATTTCAGTTGGTGAGCTGTGTTTTTCAATTCCCAGATCACATCCGAATTCCGGTTGCTTATTTACAAATCCCAAAATACTCTGAGGTCCTTTCCAAGTAGAAAACTTCGGATGGCAAAAAATGTTCATTAATAGAGCATCAGAACTATTAGATGATGCCATCTCCAATGTTCCGTCTTTAAAATGTGTATGCCTTTTTTTAATCTATTTTCCCAATCTGGATTTTTAGAAACTTGTTTTAAGGAGTTATTTTTGAAATTTGGATTTACAGTTCCATCCCTTGAAGTTTTAAAAACAATTGCAGATTCATGTATTTCATACTCAGATGATGGAATATCTTTTTCCTTAATATAATCAAGAGTTGTTTTTTTATTGAATCTTTTCGTTCTTTTGAAAAGTTCATACTCATCTATTTAGGTTAACTCCATTCTTCGTTCATATTCCATTTCAGCTCTTTGTACCACTTCATGATCTTTGAACCTCTCATAAAACTCTGACCCCAAGAACTCCTCTCTACGGTTTTCGAGATAAAAGAGAATAAACCATTCAAGCTGATTCATCAACTTTTCATCCAGTCCGTGCTCTTTTAATGTGTCGTAGTTTTCCACATACATCTCAAAACTCAATGCGGATTCTCGTTCAAGTTCATCACGTTCTTCCAATAAGCGGAGTTCTTCTTGATCAGGGTTATACTGATCAGGAACAGCATCAAAAAGCTCTTTCAGTTTCTTAACTATACTATCGTAGTCTTTTTTCTTTTTCATATCTACTTATACGCCGGAAGTCGCTGAAATTTCAAATATTTTTACTTTTCACTCTTTAAATTAGAGGATTGAGTGACAACGTGGTGTCAGGTACCTGAGAATAGAAGTAGAATTAATTACGTTAGTAGAAACTATTTAACATGGAAAGAAAAAACTATGGAAGGCTCTACATCCCGATACACCAAATATGGTGAGCGAATGGCGAAGAAAAACGCCGGCAAGATCTTAGCATGGATAGTCGGTGGGGTAATCTTTGTGCTGCTGGCTTTTATCGCTGTGTTACTGCTGATATTATAGTGTACTTTTAAATTCCTTATGGTATTGTGTAAATAAGTGCTTCTTTATCCCATTTTTGTTCACAAATTGTTCTTGTTCACGTTACGTGAACAGTATGTAATCGTGAACATGGGATAAAAAGATTATACATGCCGCCTTAGAGAATCTTAACTCCCTCAACTCCTCTCCAAAAAGTGTGTCTTTCCTTTTACCGCCTCGTAGGTGGCGGCTTTGGCTACGGTGTCGGGTCCGTAGCAGTTGTTCAGGCAGTCGGTGGCGCGGTAGAGGTGGCGCACCTTCTCATCTTCGGTAAAAAAGAGCTCGGTCTGTTCGGTCTGCTGCATCTCTATGGTATACAGCCCCACCCCGCGAATCTTCATCCCCTTTCGCAGGGCGCTCTTAACCAATCGCATCGCCTCGGGCAGGCAGGCGTCTAACACGTAGTCGTCCAGGTTGGTAAAGCCGGGCGTCGTGAAGGCAAAGGTCCTTCCCTCCCAATGGGCCTGCTGGTAGCGGATATGGCAGCCCCACCTTCGGGCTTTGCGCTTGTAGCCGCGCATTCGGTAGCAGACCTTCCGCACCGCTTTAACGATCTCCCCTTTCACCTCGTCCGGCTCCACCGTCCAGTCGGAAAAGGTGTGCATGTAGCTGACCTCTTCGGGGATGTGAACCTCATCGGTCAGAACTCTTGCCCGGTCGTGGCCTGTCACGGTTTCCCAGAAGAGCCGCCCCTGCATTTCGCCAAACAGTTTTTGGAACGCCCCCTTTCCTTGCTTGACCGCATCGGCAATCGTGTGGATGCCGTACTTCCGGAGGTGTTGGTATCGTCTCTTGCCAATTCCCCACACCTCATCCACCGGCAGCGGGTAGATCTTTTGGGCGGCATCATCCGGGGTGAGAATCAGCGAGAGCCCCTTCGGTTTGGTCAGGTCGGAGGCGAGCTTGGAGTAGGTTTTACTGGTCGCAATCCCGACCGAGCAGACCAGCCCGAGACGGTTGTAGATCGCCCCCTTCAGTTTCCGGCCAAACGCTTCGAGCTGTCGGCGTGGTTTGCCCAACAAAAAGCTGACATCCATAAAGTATTCGTCCATCGAATATTTTTCCACGTCCGGAGAGAAGGTGTCCAAGACTGCCTTCAGCTGCCTACTGATCGCCTTGTACTTGTCGTAGTCGATCTGCAGAAATACCACGTACGGACAGATTTGGGAGGCTTCAAACGCGCTCATCGCCGTTTTGATTCCCAGCGCCCGCGCCTCGTAACTGGCGGTGGCCACAATCCCCCGAGCCGTGCCGTTCTCCTTTCGCCAGCCGCCCATCGCCACGGGGAGTCCGTAGAGGTTGTAGGCCCGCTGCTCCACCTGCGCGTAGAAGCAGTTCATATCGAGGTGGAGATAGAGCCGTTTTCGCGAGGAAACGTACTGATGCTCCTTCGCCACGGTGCTGTAAAGCGTAATGCGGTGGACATCCTGTTCGAGGTCGTATTCGTTGTAGTCTTCGGGGTTCATGACCGTATATTACACATATATTGAACATGTTTCAACGGGTGTCTACCTCATTGTTTTAACCACCACGTACACAACGATATATTCACGGTGGGCACGATTAATTCGTGGATGGTTTATTGGAATAACAGTTTATTGGGAACCAAACATCCGGCCTCTGATCCGTGAAGGCGGTAAAGC
>LFFM01002634.1_pt1 | contig 11720 bp, 8 predicted proteins | sample 643131 | NCBI WGS metagenome assembly LFFM01 (sample SAMN03777445, study PRJNA286221) | soda lake metagenome | biome: soda lake; feature: Kulunda steppe; material: water; isolation source: sample Tc-Br brine of Tanatar trona crystallizer | place: Russia: Kulunda steppe | collected 2011-07
CGGTGGCGGGGTCTTTCTTTTTCTGTTTGGCAGTTACCTGACCTACCTCCCCGAGCTGGCCGAGCAGCAACACGGCGCGGGGTCGTTCGTGGCTGGCATCCTGATCTCGCTCTCGTCCGTGACCACCGGGCTGACGTCTACGCAGCTGGGCCGCCTCTCCGAGCGCTTCGGCCTCCGCCGCCTCATTCTGACCTCCTTCGTGATTGACGGCGTGGCGCTGGCGCTGATGCCGCTGGCGCCTAACGTGTGGGCCCTCGGGGCGTGCAGCCTCCTTTTTGGCGTGGCCCAGGGCATCAACCTGCCGGCTATCCAGACGCGCCTCACAGAGATCGTCCCGGCCGACTCCCGCGCGGCATTTCTTTCGCTGAACACCGTAGCGCTGAAGATCGGGCAAACCATCGGCCCGCTCCTCATGGGTGTGGTGATCGCCTCGTTGGGCACGGCTGCCGTCTTCTACATAGGCGCCCTCTGTGCCCTCGGGATGCTGGGCCTGTCGGCCTGGCTGATGTGAGCCACAGGCGTCAGTCGCCGCGGTATTGCTCCATCGTTTCGCTCTTCCAGAGCAGACCCGCGATGATGCCGCCCACCCCAAACGCCACCAGTGCCGGGCCGAACGGGAGGGGGGAGAGCCCCAGCACGGTGCTGCCGACGGCTAACGTAACGCCCAGCACAGACCCAAAGACGAGGCCCTGCACCAGCCGGGATTCACTCTTCCAACTAAGCCATTCGGCCAGCGGAAAGCTCACCGCGGCGACCAGGCCAAATCCGAGGGCCGCGCGGAAATCCACCGCACCCTCCAGGAAGCCGAGGACGAGCACGCCCACAAACACGCCGGTACCGCCACTAAAGGCCAGGCGCGTCAATACGTCGGATGGATTTTCAGGAGCCATGGTGTGGTTGGATCGACCCGGAAGAGGAGCGTACAGGCTACGAAGGAAACGTGTGCGGTGCAAGGAAGGAGCCTGCATCTAATCGCGCAGAATCTTCTTGCAAAGGCTGCGCGATCTCCGCACCCCGGCGGTTCCTGCGTTGTTCACTCGGACTGTATTCTGCGCGCGGTGCGACCCCGCATCGTCTTGCAGAGGCTCGTGGTTTGTGTTGACAGGTAGACGCTTGAGAAGGTAGCAGAGCGGCTGTTGATGACCGACCCGTTCATGCCCTGAAAAGGGCGCTCTTGCTATTTTTTCTTGGAGATGTTATGTCTACTTCGTTCGACCAGTTCAATCTGGCCCCTACCCTTGTGCAAACCGTAGCCGATCGTGGCTACAAAACCCCCACCCCCATCCAGGAGGCCCTCATCCCGGCCATGCTGGCCGGCCGCGACGTCGTTGGCCAGGCCCAGACGGGCACCGGGAAAACGGCGGCGTTTGCGCTGCCCCTCCTCAACAAACTTACCCCCGGCCAGGGCCACGTGCAGGCGCTTGTCCTCACCCCCACCCGGGAGCTGGCCAAGCAGGTAGCTGAAGCCGTGTACGTCTACGGAGCCGATGCCGGTGCCCGCGTGCTTCCGATTTATGGAGGCGATTCCATCAGCCGGCAGATTCGGCGCCTGCAGAAGGGCATCGATGTGGTGGTGGGCACGCCCGGCCGGCTCCTCGATCTCATTCGCAAGCGGAAGCTGGACCTCAGCCAGGTGGAGACCGTGGTGCTCGACGAAGCCGACGAGATGCTGAGCATGGGCTTCATCGACGACATCGAGTCGATTCTCTCAGCGACGCCCGCTAACCGGCAGACCGCCTTTTTCTCGGCGACGCTTCCGCAAAGCATTAAGCGCCTGGCCGACCGGCACATGCGCAATCCGGAAACGTGCCGCCTGGAGCCCGGCCAGCGCACCGCCGAAACCATCGACCAGCGGTACTACGTCGTGCGTCACCATGACCGGACCTCTGCCCTGCTTCGCCTTCTTCAGGCCGAGCCGACGGAGAGCGTCATCGTGTTTGCGCGCACCCGGAAAGACTCGTTTGAGCTGGCGGCCGAACTGCAGCAGCACGGGCACGCCGCTGGCGCGCTAAACGGCGCCATGGACCAGCACGCCCGCAACCGCATGCTGGACCGCTTCCGCAACCGGAAGATTGCGATCCTCGTGGGCACCGACGTCGCGTCTCGCGGTCTCGACATCGACCACATCTCGCACGTGGTGAACTACGAGCTTCCGCGCGACCCCGAGGTGTACGTCCACCGCGTGGGCCGCACCGGCCGGGCTGGCAACACCGGCGTGGCGCTGACCCTGATCACCAACCGGGAGCGAGGCAAGCTGAAGAAGATTGAGCGCTACACCAAGCGGTCGATGACGCGCAGCTCCCTGCCCTCGGAGGCTGACCTGCAGGCGCTGCGCGATGAGCGCCTCGCGGACCGGCTCACGAAGCGGCTGTCGGACGCCGAGCTGGACCGGGAGCGTGCGGTCGCCGCTGCCCTCGTCGCCGATGGACACGACCCGATCGATATCGCAGCGGCGGCACTACAGGCAGCGCGCACGGCCAGCGGCAGCGATGCCCCCCGGGCACACGCGCCTGACAGAGGTTCGTCGAAGCCGTCGAACGGTACCGCAAGGCGTGAAGCAGGCCCCAATTCGCACGAAAGTGGGATGGTGCGGCTAACCCTCGACGCCGGCAAAGCCAGCGGCGCACGGCCGGGCCATGTCGTCAGCACCCTTTCCCACTTCGGCGGGATCCCCGGCGGCGTGATTGGCAAGATCACCATTAAGAACCGCCAAACGCTCGTCGACGTACCCGCGGACCTCGTAGACAAGCTGCTGGCCCAGAGTGGCAACTACAAGATCAAGAACCGCAGGGCGCAGCTCGCGCGGGTGTAACACCAGCAGCACAAAGTAGAAATGCAGGCGCCCTGGCTGGTCTTTCGGACCGGCCAGGGTTTTTTCTGTGGTGAACAATTTCTCTTGCTGCATTCATGCCTCCGCACGCCACAGGACATGTAACGAGAAGGCACGGCGTTGCGCCCACCATGTGAAGAGCGATCTAAGCCTCCCGACACCCCACCGGTACTCCACCGGCTCTAAGATTCGCGTCGTGTTTTCGCTCCTGTTTATCGGATGTCATGAATGAGTCTTCCGCGTCGACCGCCGCTCCCGTAACAACTGACAGCTCCCCGGAGCCGGAGGCCCACTACCAGCATGCCCTTGCGGCCCTTCGTGATGGGGCCTACAGCGGGTTGAACGCTGAGCTCCAGCAACATCTTATCACCAAGCTGCAGCATGACCTTCAGGTGCTCCAGCACGCGGCGAAGGGAAGCGTGCCCCTTCCGGTCTGCTATCTCGACTTAGCACCGTGATGATTAGCACCGTGATGAGTAGGTCCGACGCTCGGCATCCAACGCCCTGCTGGCCCAGGGGAAGGGGGTGCCGCATAATAGGGTCTCGGATCACGTAACGTTTGGCTACGCTCGCGCAAACGGGCAATCTAACGCGGCGGTACCGGGTACATGTCATGTAGTAAAGCGGGCTATGTCCGTAGTGTTTTCATAAGCCTCGTCGTTTGAAGCAGACACGCGCGGCGCGGCACCTTGCCTGAAGCTCCACAGCCCCTGAGCTGTTTAAGAGATGATCGAAGGGAAGGGTAGAGAGACTTCTGCCCGATCAGGATCGCTTTTCCAAACAGTTGGCGGTTGCGATACACGGGATTCGTGAAGGGAGCCTTCCAACTCGCCTGTAGTGCTGCTGGTGATGCTTCAGGGGTTATCAGCCCCCCGACACGGGTGGCGCAGAAATGAAGCAGCGAGTTATGCCCGGCGTGCGCACGCACAGACGGTAGGGCGCGTGCACAATCCACGCTCTGCAGGGCGGTAGCCTCCTCCCGTGCGGGGGGCGTCAATTCGCTCATTAGTGTAGTACAGGTGCCTGTCTGGGCCTTCGTATCCACATGCCTTTTTCTTAGCCACATACCCATGGACATTTCCACACCGAACGCAGCGGAAGCAAAGGGAGCGCGTCACCACCAAAAGTCGCTCGAAGCCCATCGTGACGGGGACTACAGCGGATTAGACGCTGACGTGCAGAATGACATCATCAATAAGCTGGAACAGGACTTGAAAACGCTGACGCATGCGCTGAAGCGCCATGTGCCCCTTATGCTTTGTGCCCTGGGCGCGCCAGCCCTGATCGAAAACTAAAGGATGGTAACCGAGCCAGAATTGCTGTACGTTTGTGGGGCAATGGTTCTCTCGCTCTGACTGGCTATCCCACACGCCCATGCCTCACCTACTCGCGTCTGTCTTTTCTGCCGCTTTCCTTTTTACTGTGCTCCTTGCGCAGCCACCAGCACTCGCTCAGGCTCAGGCCACCGGCGCTCCACCACCGGCCGTTGATCCTCAGATCGAGGCCATGATGCCGGAGGTTTCCCCGGAGCACCTGCGCAGCTATGTGCAGGCGATGGTAGATTTTGGCACGCGTCACACCCTCTCGGATACCACCTCCGACACCCGCGGGATCGGCGCGGCACGGCGCTGGGTCCGTGATACGTTTGAGGAGATTTCAGCCGACTGCGGCGGCTGCCTGGAGGTAAGCTTTCAGCGAACGCTCGTGGAGGGTGGCGAGAACGCGCGCATTCCAGACGACACGTACGTGTACAACGTCGTCGCCATCCAGCGGGGCAACACACACCCGAACCGCTACTTCCTGATCGGTGGGCACCTGGATTCTCGGGTAACGGACATTATGGACGCGGAGAGCGATGCACCGGGCGCTAACGACGACGCCTCTGGCGTGGCCGGCGCTATCGAGGCCGCGCGGGTGCTTTCACAGCACGAATTCGGCAGTAGCATCGTGTACGTCGGCTTCACCGGCGAAGAGCAGGGCCTAATTGGTGCGGCGCATGCGGCACAGGTGGCGCGCGATGAGGAATGGGATTTGGCCGGCGTCCTCAACAACGACATGATCGGCAATATTGAAGGCATCTCCGGCGTCATCGAGAACACCACGTTCCGCATCTTTTCGCAGCGTGCCGAGAGCCACGGCGATAGCTGGTCGGAGCGTTTCTTTGGTGGGGAGAACGATGGGGCCTCGCGGCAACTGGCCCGCTATGTGGCGACCATCGCCGATCAGTACGTGACGAACCTTGATCCGCTGCTCATTTACCGGCTCGACCGTTTCGGGCGGGGCGGCGACCACCGGCCGTTCAACGACGCCGGCTTCCCGGCCGTCCGCATCATGGAAACACACGAAAACTATAACCGGCAGCATCAGGACCTTCGGGAAGAAGATGGCATCACGTACGGTGACACCATCGACGGCATCGACTTTGACTACGCCGCCCAGCTCACCCGCGTAAACGTGGCTGCACTGGCTTCCCTCGCCTCAGCACCACCGAGCCCCACGAACGTAGCCATCGGGGGCGCCGTGCAGCCGTCTACCACCCTCCGCTGGGATACCGTGGAGGATGAAAGCCTGGCAGGGTATCGCATTTACTGGCGCCCCACGGACGAATCGCGGTGGACGCGCAGCCGCTTCGTCGGCGATGTCACCGAGCACACGCTGGAGAACATTGTCATCGACAACTATCTGTTTGGTGTTGCAGCGGTCGGAGCCGATGGACACGAAAGCCCGGTCGTATTTCCGAGCGCCATGATCCGGTAGCAAGCCGTGGCCTCACACCATGAACGCCGCCAAGAGGATGTACAGCAGCGCTGCGCCTCCACCGGCCAGCAGTGCGAGGGGGATCTGCGTGTAGACGTGGTCCATAAGGTCGCAGCCGGTGGCGAGCGACGAAAGAATCGTGGTGTCGGAGATGGGCGAGCACTGATCCCCAAACACGCTGCCGCCCACCACTGCCGCAAAGCAGAGGGCGATGAAGAAGGGATCCGGCTGCACCGCCCAGGCCAGCGGCATCGCCACCGGGAAGACCACGGCGTAGGTGCCCCAGGAGGTCCCCGTGGAGAACGCGATGATGAGGCACAGGGCCATCAGCAGGCTGGGCAAAAAGATGGGCGAGAGGATGTCGGCCGTGAGCATCACTACATACTCGGCGGTACCCACCGCGTCGGCTACCTCCTTCAAGGTGACCGCCAGCGCCAGGATGATCGCGCCGATGGTCACGCCCCGGCAGCCATCCACAAAGCCATCGATGGCATCCTGCAACTTCATGCCCTTCGCCATGGCAATGCCGATGCCCAGCAGCACGGCCAGCACGAAGGCCTCCGCGATGAGCAGTGTCGGGTCGTCACGCATTCCGAGGTAGAAGTACGTGAACAGGTACGGGATGATGGCGACGCCCAGCAGCGTGCCAATCGGCCCGAAGAAATCGAACAGTCCCGGCCGGTAATCGTCGGGCACCTTCATCTCCGTGAGGTCGTCGGACGCCAGCGGGTTAGCCCCCTCGCGGTCCAGTTCGCCCGTCTCGCGCGAGCGTTTCATCGCCGCTCGCATCTGCTTGCCGGGCACCCACGGCAGCTTCTCCAGCGCAAAGAGCAGTGTGATAAAAATGGCCAGAATCGCGTAAAAGTTGTACGGCAGGGCCGAGAAGAAGAAGGCAATGCCGTCCTGCGAGGTCTCGAACATCGGGATCGTGCCTGCCACGAGGCCCCCGACGAAGATAGGCCACACGTTGAACGGGATGAGGGTTGCCGCAGGCGAGGCGGTGGAGTCGACCATGTAGGAGAGCTCCTCGTGCGAAACGCCGTGTTCGTCGCTGATGGGCCGGACCGTGGCGCCCGTGAGCACCGTGCTGATGGTGCCGCCCTGGTGAAAGACGAGGCCCATCACCCAGGCAAAGAGCTTGGCAGTGCGCGGGCCGCGGACGACCAGACCGCTCGCCCACTCGGCAAACCGCAGCGCCCCGCCCGTGCGCGTCCACAGCCCGATCAATCCGCCCAGCGCCCACAGATACACCAGTAGGATCAGCGCGAAGTCCTGTGTGCCAATAGCCGGGATGAGAAATTCCTGGACGATGTTAAGCTCGCCGGCCACCACACCGCCCACCGCGATGCCCACAAAGAGCGCACTCACCACCTCGCGCGTCCAAAACGCCAGCACGATGGCCACGAAGGGCGGCAGGATGGACCAGACGCCGTAGTGGCCATTGATTTCGGGAAAGCGCCCGGCCACACCCACGAGCCCCGCCAGGCCCAGGATGACGAGGCCGACCACAAACCATCGCCAGCTTCCGTGGGGGCGGCGCTCAGACGACGCGTCCTTTGGTGTGGAGGGTTTAGATGCGGGCGTATCCGGGGAGGCGCTCATGCGAGGCGGGGCAGCTACAAAAAGCGGTTCTCTGGTAGATACGGATTCCGCGGCAGCATCGCCACCGCCGCCGCATGGATGTCTACAACCCCCAAATCCAAACACCCACTTGCCCCTCCCCCGCCGCCGGCCTACCTTATAGCGCTTCTCTTTCACGTGCCCCACCGCCAACCCCCTGCCGATGCGCTGCCTTATTGCTACCACGCTTGCCCTACTGCTCCTCACGCTCCTTCCGACCGATGGACCTACCGCTCACGCCCAGGCCAACTTCGAACAGGCCGAGCGCTTCACTACCGACCGGATGCGTGACAAGACGGGCGACCTGACGATTCGCCCCCGCTGGATTGAGGACGAAAACCGCCTCTGGTACGACTACGACACGCCGCAGGGCCGCTACTGGCACTTCGTCGATGCCGATCGGCGCGAGCAACGCCTGCTGTTCGACCATGAGCGCATGGCCGCCCAGCTGGCGGAGGCGTTCGACCGCGCCTTCGACCGTAAGGACCTGCCGCTGAAGGAATTCGACTACGACACCGATCAGGAGGTCTTTACCTTTCACGTGGATAGCCTTGAGTTCACGTATGACGTGGATACAGACAACCTCGTGAAGGGCGATAGCCTGAAGGCCGAGGACGACGAGGACTGGGCCCGCTACTCGCCCGATAGCACGTGGGTTGCCTTCAGCCGGGAGCACAACCTGTACCTCATGGAAGCCGACGACCCCGACAGCACCGAGTATCAGCTCACGGACGATGGCGAGCTATGGTACAGCTTTCAGCAGGACCACAGCGACACCACCTCCACCGAGCGCCTGCCCACGCGGGCCCGCTGGTTCGAGGACTCCGAGCGGCTCTACGTGAAGCGGCAGGACTGGCGAGACGTCGGGTCGCTCTGGGTGATTGACGCCCTGGCTGACCCGCGCCCGGAACTCAACGAATACAAGTATGCCATGCCGGGCGAGGAGGACATCTTCCGCGATGAGCTGCTGGTTTTTGATGTAGAGACGCGCGCCCGGGTAACGATCGACACCGAGAAATGGCCCGACCAGGCCATCGGGGGCGCGTATTTTAACAACGGCGGCCTCTTTACCACTGACACGTCCGACCATATCTACTTCCTCCGGCGCGATCGCACGTGGGAGCACATCGACGTGTGCCGCGCCAACACGTCCACCGGCGAAGTAGAGGTGCTTTGGTCGGAGACCAGCCAGCCCTACTTCAACACGCGCTTTCTGGACCTCGTGGTGATTGACGATGGCGAGGAGTACCTGTGGTGGTCGGAGCGCGACGGCTGGGGCCACCTCTACCGCTACGACAGTGACGGCACCCTCCAAAATCGCATCACGGAGGGCGCCTACAACGTGGGCAGCATCGCCAAGGTGGACACGACCGGGCAGACGGTCTACTACGAGGCCTACGGCAAGGCGGACGGGATGCACCCGTACTATGCCCAACTCTACAGCGTCAACTTTGACGGCTCCGGCGACCGGCGCCTCACGCCCGATGACGCCCACCACAGCATCCAGATGAGCGACACGAAGGACTTCTTTGTGAGCACCGCCTCCCGAGCTGACAAGGAGCCCACCATCACGCTGCGCGATAACCGGGGGCGCCACGTGCTGGACCTGGAGCAGGCCGACCTCTCCCCGCTACGCGACATCGGGTGGCAGGCGCCGGAGCTCTTCTCCGTCAAAGCCGCCGATGGCCGCACCGACCTCTATGGCGTCCTGTGGAAACCCTTCGACTTTGACCCCGAAAAGTCCTACCCCATCATCTCGTACGTCTACCCCGGACCGCAGACGGAGCCGTTTCCGGTGGGCTTTAGCCTCAACCAGCGGCAGACGCTCGCGCAGCTTGGCTTCGTGGTGATGGCCGTGGGCAACCGTGGCGGCAATCCCATTCGCCACAAGCACTACCACACGTTCGGGCACGACAACCTCCGCGACTATCCGCTGGCCGACAACAAGGCGGCCATCGAGCAACTGGCCGACCGGCACGCCTTCATCGACCTCGACCGGGTGGGCATCTACGGCCACTCGGGCGGCGCCTTCATGTCTACTGCGGCCCTCCTGACCTACCCCGACTTCTACGACGTGGCCATCTCCTCAGCGGGCAACCACGACAATAACATCTACAATATCTTCTGGGGGGAAGTGCACCACGGTGTGACGGAGAAGACGCGCACGGTAACCCAAGAAAACGAGGATGGCGCGGAAGAGGAAGTCGAGGAGACCTACTTCGAGTCGGAGATCCCGACGAACATGGAGCTGGCTGAAAACCTTGAGGGACAGCTACTGCTCGTCACGGGTGATGTAGACAGCAATGTGCACCCGGCGGGCACCATCCGCATGGCCCACGCGCTGATTGAGGCCGGCAAGCGGTTCGACTTCATGCTGATGCCCGGCATGCGCCACGGGTTTGGCCGGTACAGCCCGTACTTCGAGCGGATGACCTGGACGTACTTCGCGCAGCATCTGCTGGACGACTACCGGCCTTCGTCGGACTACAACCTGCCGGACGACTGGCTGGACTGACGGCACGCCTCCTGATCCAGCAGCGGCCTATGGCGCGCCATACGCGCCGCGTTACGCTACCGCGCGCCGGTTGGCTTCTGCCGCGAGGGTGGTCAGCTCCAGGGGCTCGCCCATCAGCGTGGCGGAGGTGCAATCGGTGATGCGGACGCGGACATAGTCGCCCTGCCCGTAGTCCTTGCGGTCGAAGACCACCATCTTGTTGGTATCCGTGCGGCCGCAGAGCTGTTCGTCGGAGCGCTTGGAGGGGCCTTCCACCAGCACGACGTGCTCGGTGCCAATCTCCGCGCGGTTCTTCTCCTCAGAGATGGTCCGCTGTAGGTTGATGATTTCCGAGAGGCGGCGTTTCTTCACCGCTTCCGGGACGTCGTCTTCGTATTTGCGCGCCGCGTACGTGTTGGGCCGCTCGCTGTACATGAACATGTAGGCGTGATCGTACCGCACCTCGCGCATGAGCGAGAGCGTGTCCTCGTGTTGCGCCTCCGTCTCGCCGCAGAAGCCGGCAATGATGTCGGTGGAGAAGCTGATGCCGGGGCAGATGGTGCGCGCCCGGGCGATGAGCTGCCGGTACTGCTCGCGCGTGTAGGTGCGGCGCATGCGGTCGAGCACCTCGGTGTTGCCATGCTGCACCGGCAGGTGGATGTAGTTGCAGATGTTGTGCTGCTCGCGGTGCACGCGCAGGAGCTCGTCCGAGCAGTCTTTCGGATGGCTCGTGGAGTAGCGGATGCGCAGCTCGGGCGAGACCTGGCTGATGCGGTAGAGGAGCTCGGGGAAGCCCACCGCCCGGCCGCCGTCCTCGTAGCGATAGGAGTTCACGTTCTGGCCCAGCACCGTCACCTCTTTGTAGCCTTCCGCCACAAGCTGGCTCACCTCGGAGAGGATGCTGGTAACCGGCCGGCTGCGCTCGCGGCCCCGGGTGAAGGGCACCACGCAAAAGGCGCACATGTTATCGCACCCGCGCATGATGGAGACAAACGCGGAGACGCCGTTCGTGTCGTAGCGCACCGGCGCGATGTCGGCGTAGGTTTCTTCTTTCGAGAGCTGCACGTTCACCGCGGCCTGGCCCGTTTCTTCGGCCTGCCCGAGCAGGCGCGGGAGGTCGCGGTAGGCGTCGGGGCCCACAACGAGGTCCACGAGCTGCTCCTGCTGCAGCAGCTTCTCCCGCAGCCGCTCCGCCATACAGCCCAGCACCCCCAGCGTGAGGTCGCGGTTGCGCTTCGTCTTGTCGGCACGCAGGTGGTCGAGCCGGCGACGCACCTTCTGCTCGGCGTTCTCGCGGATGGCACACGTGTTGATGAGCACCACGTCGGCCTCGCCCTGATTATGCGTCAGGCCGAACCCGCTCTTTCGAAGCACGGAAGCCACGATCTCGGAGTCCGAGACGTTCATCTGGCAGCCGTAGGTCTCCAGATACACCTTCCGTTTGCCGTCAGCCTCCGCCGAAGGCATCTTCGGGGCGTCCAGATCCTCATCCAGAATGTCGATATCTTCGATTACTTGCATGGTGCTACAACCGTGAGCCAAAGAGGAAAGGGTCGTGTGAACGCCACGTAACGAGGCGTGTTCGGCTGTGGTGCTACCAATACTTACCCCGAAGTCATCCTCGACCCCACACGAGGCCCGTGGCCGACTGACGTAGCGAAGCGGAGCTAATCGAGCGCCGAGCGTAGCGATACACGAAGTAAACGAGATGCTGTGTCGGAGAATGTCAAACCGCCGGCTGGGGATAGCACGATAGCTTAACACCCCTCAGCACCACAGGCATGACCTCCGGCCCTCGCTTCGCAACGGTGGCGGAAGCCCAAACTGTCCCCCCTCAGTCGCTTCGCGACAGCTCCCCCGGTGGGGGCGCCGATTTCCGTGGCGTACGTCGTTCAACACTCCGTGCAGCTTTTCGGCAGACTTGCATGAAAAAGCGATAGGCCGTAGGTCTTGTTTGTATCCAGCAAACAGACCCTACGACCTATGCTTCCGCACCCGCTGCTCGCGACTGCGCTTAAG
>LFFM01002635.1_pt1 | contig 11720 bp, 12 predicted proteins | sample 643131 | NCBI WGS metagenome assembly LFFM01 (sample SAMN03777445, study PRJNA286221) | soda lake metagenome | biome: soda lake; feature: Kulunda steppe; material: water; isolation source: sample Tc-Br brine of Tanatar trona crystallizer | place: Russia: Kulunda steppe | collected 2011-07
GTATCTTACATTTTGGTACGAACGAAACAGGCTCAGTCCCCGTCGCAGAATCAGAGAGTTGCGATATAGAATTAGATATGGATCGAGTGCTCCGAAGCCATACCGACTAATCTGGATAAATCCGGAGAAGGTAGAGCATATGCTCGTTCCAAATTTCAAATCTAAAATATCTCCGAAAGGAACACATATTATTCCAGGAGACTGGGACGTGGATTACTCGGACGAAGGGTTGATATTTGATAACGATACCGAACAAAAATATAATGATTTCACCCTCATACGAATTAAAGACTATGTATTTTATCAATCCATGAAACAACATTTTGATAATGAAATCTCGTGGAAAAATACAGAAATCTATGAATGGTTTTGTAATAATCAAGAGAAACTGTCTTCTGGGTCAAATTATCGACTGGGCAAAATTGATAAACGGTTTGTGTTATTAAACAAACTCTATGAAAATATTAAGAAAGATGGCTACGCCACACAACGGGAGCTGTTATCCACTAATGATACTGTTATGCATGCTAGAAAAATTCCCACACCCGAGTATGACGAAATAATGGTAAACATTGGTCGAGAAGGCGATATTATACTTGATGATGGTAGGCACAGGTTCATGATTGCCAAAATCCTTGGTTTAGAGATTATACCTGTAAGGGTTCTTGTACGGCACGAAATATGGCAAAAAAAGCGGCAGAAGGTAGCCATCTTGAATTCAACCGAAACAAAGTTTGCAAAAAATGAAAGACACCCTGACTTACAAGAATTCCGATCTCGAAAATGATGCAGTATGTGGATCAATTAGAACATATTTCGATCAAATCAATCTTCCAAGGTTATGAAAAATAATCAGTAGTCGGTATATTTGAGAAGGTTGTGTTTAAGCGAGTCATAAGTACTATTTTTTATACACTTCAGCACAACTGTGTCTGCCTGATAAAATATATTTGATAAAAGGGGTTTGAAAATGTCTCTTTGTTCATCATTTCCTTGGATTTCTTCCCAGAGAACGTCACAACGTTCTTTGTAGTATGATGGAAATTGACCACCCTTGTCAAAGATACCTCTACAGATTAAATGCGCTAGTTCATCTGCTGGATCGGCAACAAAATAATTCGATACCCATGTACGGCGTTCTAGCATTCCAATTTCAACGGAGGGGTGGACCCGGACCTTAACATCAAACATAGGTGATGTATAGGCCAAGTGATTGAATAAATGAAAAACTACTCCTTCTTTTTCCAATTTAAATTCATTATACATGTTCCGAAGAGATATTGAACTTCGATCTGGTCCAATCAAGAGTTCAACTACTTCTCTAGGATCAGATCTCAACTTTTTAATAGCTTTTTTCGGATCTTCGACTGCAGTTCTGGCAACATTGAGTAGGTGTTCTATATTGCTAATTCCTTCGTGTGGAGCGAACCCAGCATTACCTAGTGCCCGTTTCGTATCTTCAATATCATCATCATGAACCAGTATATCTATATCAGTACCGGGTACTGACTCGGGCAAGTTTTTGAATCCACGTGGAATGACGTACCGTAAGTCTGCATCGGTCAATGCCTGTAATCCCTGGTCAATTGCGCGCTGCTGTTTTGCGTTAAATCTGGCCATCGTACTCGTCTCCTTTTATTTTGCAAAGTCTATTATCGGCTTCCTTTGTCGCATCTACTAGTTTTAAGAACTCTTCTTCTGAGAGAGGTATTTGTACACACCCCACATGGAGGTCGTATCCGCCGCCCTCGTTGTGCTCTAATCGAACATTTTCACCCGAATCCAATTCAAAATTCGCTAAGTCTTTTTTAACAATTCCCATTTCTCATCATCTCCTCAGCTTCGTATAGTTGACTCGCGAACGTTTCAAAATCAGATATCGTCATCTCAAGTCTCGCAGCTGGGAAATGGATGTGTACTGACTCACCGATGTTATCCTCAATTGTGATCTCATTTGAGTTGCTGGTTTGTTCAATATTTCGAGTAGCAAGCTCAACTACAAATATATTCATAACTAAGTCTAATTACGGACACTATCTAAAACCTTCGTTCCGACCACATTCTTTACTTTTGATCAGAATTGCGAATATGATTGATACATAATTTGATTGGTAGCAAATAAGGTCTCAATAAATCCTGTCGCGAGACACTGAACGGTTTAGTCAAAGAGATATTTCAGTAAGGACTGTTTTGACGTTATTTGTCCTCTAAATACATAATGAGATTTTTCATTTCGTCTTCGACCCAAGCCGTTCGGTTGGGTTGTATGTAGTAAGTAGATTTCAGCACATTCCACCTCCAAAGGCTCTTTGAACAGGTTTGCGAGAGATATAGACGCTACAGATTACAAGCAATTAATTTAAGTATTTTGACAATCTGCTTCAGTAGCCATTTAATAGAGTAGGACTTAAACAATAGTTTCGAAAGCTATTTGTATTGTAAATATCGAACTCAATTCAAATTAGTCTTAATCCAATGTAATTTCGACATCTAAATATAATAGCCAAAAATGAAAAAGTACATCATACTCTTGATTATTAATCTGGATAAATACGCTTGGTTGAATATTTTAGGCCAATTTTGTACTAGTAATATTTATAATATAGACATCCAAATGGTCCAAGTGAAACTAAATATCCTAGGTTCTCAAACGTAATAAAATGAATGTAACCCAATCTACGCTCGCCAACAAGGTAGACACCGCTTTAACTGAAATAGAAGGGACTAATTGGCAGGACATTAGTCCTATGGAGTGGTCAAAGAAGACGCGAAAATATGTAATCTCCAACGAAGTATGTTTCTTACTAGGATCCGACGAATATCCATCGTTCGTGACAGCAAAACGTGATAAACGCGAACGGCTTTTGGAAGCACTTCGGCTCATTGTGCCTATTCTTAGGGAAAATGATGTTTCTTTCTGTTTAGTGAAATTTCCCTCAGTAGAGAAGCCAATCGGAGATATAGATATACTGATTTTTGATTCAAACTCTCAAGAAGCAGCCTTTCGTGATGCAGGATTCGAACTTCAAAACCAGACAGAACCCCACCGGGAGGCCTATACACGCACAATTGATGGTGAAATGATAACGATCGATGTTCATACCAGAGTATCTTGGCGCCGTGTTGAGTACGCTGACACCGAGTCAGTGATCCGCGAGTCCGTAACAAATAAATTACTAGATGGTACGTCCTACCCAGCTCCACGGCCCGAACATGACCTCTTGGTGGTTGCTGCACACAGTATATTCGATAAAAGGAAAATAACACTCTTCGAAGCATTATATGGAGGGTATCTATATAGCCAGAGTAACATACAAGTTTCACGTGATATGGCGGATCAGTTCAATTGGCTGCCAGAGTTTGACCAATTCTGTAAAATCGCCACTTCGACAATAGAGGCTCCAGAAAAGGTAGATCTAACATCTTTTCCGTATCATGTTCCCACTCGTAACGTCATCAGTTATCGACTACATAAGATGATTAGAGACTTGATTGACGGTCGTTTCAAAACGGTTGGTCGAGAGCTGATCGGGTACCCTCAAGATATCCTGACCCATATTTTTGAGGAACGGCTTGGTATTTCACTTTGGCCAGTATTCCAAACTATTACCCGCATCAAGCGTGCAATCTATCGAGGTTGATTATCTGCTACTAACGAGAGAAACGAATAACTAAAGAACCCTCCTCCTAAACTGGACACATCCTCTAATGGCAACAAACTACGCTTTCCACGATCTGATCACGGTATCCACTGATATTGACCACGGTATAATCCCCGACTATTTTGAGGTAGATCATTCCACCGTCAATGAAGCAGATCTCACCCTACAGCAGGGAGAAGTAGACACGACTGGAGTCGACTGGAAACGATGTGGGACATTCTTTTTTGGCTCACGTAATGATGCACTATTGATTGATTATCAGAATTTTTTATTTGATACGAAAATAGAGATTGCAAATCTAGGCGACCAGACGAAGATTACAATGACTGATTCCTTTGATCGGTTTGGTAATATTGATGTGCTATTCAATACTATTTTGTTCCTTAAATTGGTTCAAAAGGGATACTCATTTGTTCATTCCGGCTGCGTGAGCAGGAACGGAAATGCAACCCTCGTTTCGGGAATGCGAGACACCGGGAAGACATCTACGACCCTTTCACAGTTCGATGGGGAAAATGTTAAATTTATGAGTGACGATTTAACTATTTTAAGTCCGGACGGAACTGTCTATGCATTCCCACGAGAAGTTGGGATTTCTCCATACACTCTAACTGGTAACGTTCTCTCATATGAGGGAGGAACACTGAAGGAATGGATTGCTGGTCACCAGACACTTGTTCTTTTACTTGAGGAATTTACGCGTTTTGAGCTTAGTGAACGTGTACATGTCGATGATCGATATATCTCCAATAAATCTTCTCTTGAAAATGTTTTTGTATTGAATCCACACTGTGGTGGTGCCCCTGAGATTGAGGAAGTGACAGCTGAACAAGCCGCGAACAAACTCTTCGAGACAACTGTAGAGATGTTTGATCCATTTAGGGTATACTCATTGAATTTCTATGCATACGTTACTAATTACGATAAGCTCACCATCACGAACCGTGCAAGGAGCATTATGCGGAGTGCATTAGAAGACGCTAACTGCTACCAGTTGAATGTCAATGAAGTAGAACGGTATGCTGAACTGGTCGACGGTGTGATCTCTAAATAATGCAACTCGTTAATTGCTCCGAGATAGCGTTCAACGATCAACACAATTATTATGGAGGTGCAATCGGTAATATCAGCTATAATCTTGTTTCAACACTTATCGAACAAACGGACTTTGAGATGACAACATTTGCGACGGGAACCGATTTTGAGAAGTCTACACCGAAAGGACTGGATATCATTGATATCGATGGATACGACGATATCGAAAGCGAATTCGAGACGGTACTCCATGAGGTAGAGCCCGATATTGTTACTCATCTATATTTTTATGAACCATCTTCGAATCCTGTCATAAATTCACGACTAATGGACCAACCGTTTGTTATCGGGATGTGTGAAATGCCTCACAAACGGTATGCTGATGAGACCAGCGGTATTGAAAAAGTAAACTTCGTACGGACACTAGGACGTCTAATACTCCTCCCACGGTTCAAACGGACATTGCAAGCCTGCGATAAACTGATCGTGGTTAATCAAGGTGCAAAGGATTATTATTCGCAGTATTATCCTGACGACAAGATCGATGTGGTCCCATACGGTGTGGACACAAATATGTTCTACCCTACACCACTTCCCGAAGAACGGAGAATTCTAATTGTCTCTAGGTTGATTAAGCGACGGAATATTGGTCAAGCTATTGACGCGCTCGCAGTCCTCCGTTCCGAGTTTCCTGATGCGAAACTTGACCTCGTCGGCGAGGGACCCCAGGAAAACGAACTCCGTAGGCAAGCCAGATTGAAGGGTCTTGAGGATGCAGTAACGTTCAAAGGAAACGTCGGACCAAATACACTCGTCGACCTTTATCAATCTTCGTACGTATATTGTCATCTTTCAGAAGAAGATGGATGGAACCAAACTGTACTTGAAGCAATGGCATGCGGAAGACCAGTCATTGTCACAGATAAGCCACACAACAGTATGGTTCATGATAAAAAAACAGGTATTTTGATCTCATATGGGGATACTGATGAATTAGTCTCTGCACTCCGTGATGTGTTCAAAAACAGACATAAGGCTGTAGAAATAGGTAAAGAAGGGAAGATAGTTGCAGAAAAGAAATATAATCTGACAACCGTGGCAGAACAGTATGCAGAATCGCTTCGAGATATCGTCTAAGAAGGCAAAAATCTGAATAAACATACTCCAATTATAATTTCGTGTTTCTACCAAAACGCTAAAAAGTAATCTTCCAGCTGACACCAGATTCATCCTGCAGAAACTCAGCCAACCTTTCGCCTACTTACACAGCTCTTGAACAGATGGATGAATATAGAATCTGGTTTGGGTAAAACAAATGTAAAAGTCATTAGTAAGCCGTCTCTAGATTCTCCTATCTATCTGAATTAAACTTTCTTCATCATAGCCTACTTAGAACGACACTTGGTGTATATTTTATCATATTTATATCTACTTTCTAATTATAACATGATTTAGCTAAACTTTATGAGTCCGTTGATTAAATTGTCAATAGATTTTTTATTCACTCTTGACACTGCTTGATATGTGTTTTGTGCATTGTGAGAACCCAAAACCACATTTTCCAGATCTGTGAGTGGACTTTCGCTGGGGAGTGGCTCTTCTTCGTAGACATCAAGTGCAGCACCTGCAATATCATCATTTCGCAATGCGCTGATCAGTGCATCTTGATCCACAATGGCACCACGACTGGTATTGATGAGATAGCCGTTTTCACCAAGGAGACCGAGGGCATCTCGGTCAATCATTTTTGATGTCTTTGCAGTGAGCGGGCAGTTGAGACTGACTATATCAGCGGCCGAAAGCAGTTCTGGCAAAGAGGCCTGTTTGATCCCAATCTGTTTTTTGAGATTATCATCAATCGGTTTTACATCGTGCCCGATCAAATCGGTGCCAAAAGCATCAAATCGACGAGCTACTTGGCTCCCTATATCACCAACTCCAACGATTCCAACAGTCATGTCTAATAAAGATCTTCCACGCGGCGCAAACCAATTTCCGTTTCTGACCTCCCGATCTATTTTGTGTATTTTTCTGGTTAACATAACAGTATATCCGATTACTATATCAGCAACTTCGGGTCCTAAAAGATCTGGCGTGTTTGCAACAACAACACCTAAGTTTGTCGCAGCCTCTCGATCTATGTTGTCGGTCCCAATCCCCCATTTTGAAATAACTTTCAGTCGTGGAGCTGACTGAATGACTTCGGCAGTCAATTCGTCATCACCTGCAAGAATACCGTCGTACTCGTTGAGTACTTCCTTCAGTTGCGCTTCACCCAGCTGTTGTTCAATGTTTGCGATATCGTACTCAATATCGTGTTCGGCGAGCGTTTCCTCGAACTCGGGCATCGAATCGTAGATCACGGGACATGATATAAGTACTCGGAACTCTGCCATAGTCTGACTTATTTACCGTCTATTACTATAGTTACGCTTTTGACCCGTAGCCGATTGAGTCAGTAGTCTGTCAACGTTCTTTTACCACTGACGGTACCACTTTTCAGTAACAACGTTACAACTTATCCGATAGGCAGTCATACAGCAGATCATGAGTTCCTCTCAACCTCTTTCCGGCAGTGTTGCAATGGTGACTGGTGCCAGTTCAGGTATTGGTAAGGCGACTACAGAGAAGTTGGCCGCAGCAGGTGCCGCTGTCGCAGTTATTGCTCGCTCAACACCGCAACTCGAGGATCTCGCTTCGCAACTCAACTCAGAGCACGGTGTTGCAACATCCGTTCACACGGCAGATATCAGAGATGTTACTGCAGTTCAAGACGCGGTAGAATCAGCCGTCGAGACTCACGGAACGCTCGACATCGTTGTCAGTAATGCTGGAATCGAGCGGGGAAACGGGAAAGCAGTCGACGAAATCACCGTAGATAACTACCGAAAAATGGTTGATACGAATGTTAACGGGACCTTCTACACGGCACACGCAGCCCTCCCATATCTCCGTAAAAACTCGGGCAGTCTCGTATTCATCGGTAGTTTTGCAGGACAGTACCCGCGTCCGGATGCACCGATATATGCGTCGACAAAATGGTGGACGCGCGGGTTCGCACTCAGTGTCGCCGCAGAAGTTGGAGCTGATGACGTTGCTGTCACAGTTGTTAACCCGTCAGAGGTTCGTACAGCGTGGACGCCTGCAGAGGGCGAAAAGTCGCTTCGTGACCAGATTCCCACGGGTGAAGCAACCGAACCCGAAGATGTCGCAGATGCAGTCCTTTTCACAGTGAAACAGGACGAACCAAACACAGTAAGTGAACTTAACCTCTACAGGCGAGGGAAGCTCACCGGGTTCGGTGAAATCTGATCAGAAGTGACCGTACGCCGTCCATCCACCGTCGACCGGTAACGTGACGCCTGTAATGTACCGGGCATTTTTACTGGCGAGAAACGTGATCGCATCTGCGACGTCTCGTGGATCAGCCAACCTCTCCATTGGCGTTCGACGCTTGATACTCTCTTCGTCTATCTCCCCCTTTTCGATGAGATCATCGACGAGATAGGTCCTGGTATAGCTCGGGGCAACGGCATTAACCCGCAGCCCTTTGTTCGCCCATTCTACTGCCAACACTTTTGTCAGGTTCCGAATGGCCGCTTTGGCCGGTCCGTACGCCGTTCGGAAGGGGAAGGCACCGAATGCAGTCGTTGATGACATGTTCACGATTGCGCCTCCGTCATCCTCGAGGAGAAACGGTCCGGCATATTTCGAGCAGAGATACGTTCCTTTCAGGTGTATATCGACGACGTCCTCCCACTCTGAGGTCGACTGGTCGACTGTCGGTTCGACTGTCTGGGACACGCCAGCGTTGTTGATGAGGACATCAACTGAGCCAAAGGAGTCGACTGCTGTTGTCACCATCCGTTTCACCTGCGACTCATCTCTCACATCGGTTTCAACCGCTATTGCGTCGCCTTCTCCAAGCAGTGATTCGGCGGCTTTCTCCGCCTCATCCACATCGATGTCTGCAATTACGACGTTTGCACCTTGCTCCGAGAAGGCTTCAGCAGTTGCTTGCCCGATGCCAGATGCCGATCCTGTTACGATCACGGTCCTCTCTGAGAAGTCCATGCTACTGCTTTCCCAAGAGCCGGTAATGAAAATTACGCTATTGGAGTACTCAGCGAGACCCCGTCTGACATCAGTGGTACATCTACAACTGGACCGGCTCAAGCGGTGTGAGCGGCTCGTTACGTCCAGATCTCTATGATTGCGCAGGTAGAAAGGAGCGATTTTAAATATCCATGTCCGATATTCGAACTATGACAGTAACTGCTTGGGTACCGTTGAAATCCCACAGCGAGCGTGTTCCAAACAAGAACGTTCGGAGTTTCAACGGCCGCCCTCTATTCCACTGGATTCTTGCGAAACTCACTGCAGCCGCAGCTGTCGACGAAGTGGTTGTGAATACGGACTCCGACCGGATAGCAGAAACTGCCGCCGATGAGTTCGATGCACGTGTAATCAGACGACCAGAAGAGCTTCACGGCGGCCACGTTACCGTCACGGAACTATTGAAAAATGATCTCAGCGTGATTGATTCTGAAGCAGTTCTCATGACGTTTTGTACTGCTCCGTTACTCACTACAGAGCTTATTGAACAGGCGATCGATCAGTTCAGAGAGGCGACAGAGGACGGATACGACTCCCTCTTTACGGTCACAGCGGTCCAAGACCGTCTGTGGTCTACTGACGGGGAACCGCTCAACCACGACCCCGAGAAGTTACAACGCACACAGGATCTGACGCCGATCTACGAAGAAAACTCCAATATCTACATCTTCACCAGAACTGCGATTCAGAGCAGAGATCCCGATGCGCTCCACGTCGGCGACCGGCCGATCACGTTCGAGATGCCCCGGGAGAAATCAGTCGACATCGATGAACCGTTCGACTTTACATTTGCAGAAAATCTACATAAAAAAATACACGGTGAAAACCCAGAGCTGATTGAAGTCATTGGACAAGAAAACAGCGACAGCGAGCTGTAGCCGCTCCAATTCGATCAAATTGAACAGGTGATCTGTAGTCGTAATATCTTTTTCACAGCTTTGCTGTCGGTATTAGAAACATTCAAAAAGTTTTAACGCTTTTGAGGAAATTAGCATGACACCGACCGCTTCAATCATTATCCGCTGTTATAACGAGCGGGAACATATCGGCAACCTTCTCTATGGTATTTTTCAGCAAAACCTCGATGATTTTGAGGTAATCCTGGTTGATTCAGGATCCACAGATGGGACGCTAGAAGTAGCCAACCAGTATCCAATTGAAGAGGTCGTCTACATCGATCCGAAAGAATTCTCTTTTGGACGTGCACTCAACAGAGGCTGTGAAGCCGCCAGCGGTGAGTACTGTGTGTTCGCGAGTGCACACACGTATCCGCGTCGTCGCGACTGGCTTACAAACCTTATCGAAAAATTTGATGATGATGTCGCAATTGTTTATGGGAGGCAAAGAGGAAACGAGATCACGAAATATCCAGAGAAACGCATCTTTCGTCGGTGGTTTTCGAATGAATCCAAAATCAAGCAGAAAGGTCCATTTGTAAACAATGCTAACGCAGCAGTTCGCCGTGATCTCTGGGAAGAGTTTCCGTACGACGAACAGTTGACCGGACTGGAAGGGATCGACTGGGCCAAGCGCCTTCAGGAGGCAGGATACGAGGTCACCTACGCCGCAGATGCGACAATTATTCATGTGCATGACGAACCATACAAAAAGGTATTCAACCGATACAATCGGGAAGCAATAGCCCTCAACCGAATTTTTCCAAGTCGTGATTTCACGTTTCTTGACTTCATCAAAATGTTCGGCTACAACACCGTCTTGGATTACGTAGCAGCTCTCAAAGATGGAGAGCTGTCGGAATCAGTACTCGAGATTCCTGCGTTCCGCCTGATGCAGTTCTGGGGGACCTACCAAGGTTTCTCTCAAGATGTGCAAAACTCCAAAGAGTTGTTCGAACGGTTGTATTATCCTGACGTAGAGGGATATCCATCGACTGATCGGCAAACTGACGATTCCTCCACAGACGACCAACAGCAGGATGATGGGCTCTGGATCGAGTACTCGGACGGTATCGACTCTGCTCCCAACTGACCGATCCCCACGAGAGTAAGACCAACAATCATATATTGGCTTGCTACCAGCCTAAAAAGAGATGAGCAAGAAACAACAGTTCGTTGAACTCACGCCGAACGGCGACGTTCAGCTTGCTGAAAGAGAGATGCCCGAGGTCGGTAACAACGAGGTCCTGATAGACGTCAAAGCCTCTCTACTCAGTCCGGGAACTGAACTGTATCACATCGGGGTACGGCGTCAAGGCGACGAGGATATTACTGGGAACCGTTCGATGGGATACCAGAACGCTGGAGATGTCGTTCAGGTTGGAGATGGCGTTGAAGCCTTCTCAGCAGGCGACCGCGTCGCCGCTATGGGAACCGGGTATGCGTTGCACAGTAATTCTGCGGTCGTCCCCCAGAACCTCTGTGTCCAGTTGCCTGAGAATACGAGTTACGAAGCCGGGGCGTTCAATCACCTTGCTGCGACCGCAGTTCATGCAGTGCGTCGGGGAGAGCTCGAAATCGGTGAAAGTGCTGTCGTATTCGGCCTCGGCATAGTCGGACAGCTTACCGCGCAGTTCGCACAGATTAGCGGTACACACACGGTTGCGATCGGACATCACGACCAGCGGGTTAGTCGGGCTCTGGACTGCGGAATCGAGACTACCTTCAATTCGACCAATACGGACGTCGAACAGGAAGTACGGAAACGGATTCCGACGCCAGGTATCGACTGTGGGTTCATCTGTTTCGGTGGCACAGGGACGACCGCGTTGGAACAGATCACGACACTTAGCAGACAGTGGCCAGACGGTCACGAAACGGCTCGCGCAGTCATTGTTGGCCACGTCGACCTCTCTATCCGTCCCCCAACGGATTTCGGTAATATGGATATTCGGCCCGCCTCACGGGTCGGACCGGGCTACCACGACGAGGCATACGAGTATGGTGCAGA
>LFFM01002637.1_pt1 | contig 11718 bp, 12 predicted proteins | sample 643131 | NCBI WGS metagenome assembly LFFM01 (sample SAMN03777445, study PRJNA286221) | soda lake metagenome | biome: soda lake; feature: Kulunda steppe; material: water; isolation source: sample Tc-Br brine of Tanatar trona crystallizer | place: Russia: Kulunda steppe | collected 2011-07
CCAGAGCGCTCGATGTGACTCGCGTGGGATTCGAGCACGTCGAGCAGTTCGTCGACACCCTCGCCAGTTTTTGCGACCGTTTCGACGATTTCGGCTCGCCAGCGGTCTGTCTCCGTCTCAGCCTCTAGCTGGAGTCCGTCGACCTGCTCCATCGCTCCCGCTCCGTGGTGCCCACCCGATTCGGGGATGCCGCCACGGTTGTATTCGAGCATCTCCCGGAGTTGCTGGACGGTACGGTTTGCGCCCTTTCGGTCGGCCTTGTTGACGACGAATATGTCACCGATTTCGAGGATTCCCGCTTTGAGCATCTGCACGTCGTCGCCGCTTCCCGGTGGCACCAGCACCATCACCGTGTCGGCAGTTTTGACGATATCGATCTCGTTCTGTCCGGCACCGACAGTCTCGATGATGATCTTGTCCTTGCCGAAGGCGTCGAGCGCTTTGACGGCGTCTGTCGTCGCAGTCGAAAGCCCACCGAGTGACCCACGGGCGGACATCGACCGGACGAACACGTCCATGTCGCCGATGTTCGAGCCCATCCGGATGCGGTCGCCGAGGATTGCGCCGCCGGTGAACGGCGACGACGGGTCGATAGCGATGATGCCGACAGTGAGACCGCGTTCGCGGTAGGTTGCGGCCATCTTGTCGACCAGCGTCGATTTGCCAGAGCCCGGTGACCCCGTCACGCCGATGACGTCCGCGCTGCCGGTGTGCTGATGGAGTTCCGAAACCAGTTCGCGATAGCCAGGGCGGCGGTCCTCGATGTTCGAGATGACGCGAGCGAGCGCCCGGTGCTTGCCGGCCAGAAGGTCGTCGATGAGACCGCTCATTCTCTCTCGGGGACGTTCTCACGAACGTACGCTATCATCTGCTCCATCGACGCGCCGGGACCGAACACCTCGGCCACGCCGAGTTCTTTGAGTTCGGCTTCGTCGTCGTCGGGGATGATGCCACCGACGAGCACCAGCGTGTCGTCGAACGCATCGTAGGATTTCAGCCCCTCGATGATGTCGGGAACGAGTGTGTCGTGTGCCCCGGAGAGAATCGAGATGCCGAGAACGTCGACGTCCTCCTGGACAGTTGCCTGTACAATCTCCTCGGGGGCGCGGTGAAGCCCGGAGTAGATAACCTCGAAGCCAGCGTCTCGGAACGCGCGCGAGATGACGTGTGCGCCCCGGTCGTGGCCGTCCAGCCCAACCTTGGCGACGAGACACCGTATCGTCCGCTGTTCCTGATCTGCGCTCATACCTCCCCGTTCGTCCGGTTACTGTTTGGTTTTTTCGATAAGACCACCGTGTCACACCCGTCGAGCACCAGACCTGCCTTCGCCAGCACTGTCCGAGCGTGACCGGTCCCGTCGTCTTGCGTTCGTCTGACGTATCGTTTTGTATGAGGGGACGGTACAGAGGCGTATGACGAGCCTGGACGAGGCCTACAACCGCAGGCGGTCAGGGTTGGACAATCCACGCAGAGTCGTTGCCGGGATGGTCCTCGTCGGAGTCGGTGTTGCCGCGATTATCGTGGCTATGGGACTTGTTGGCTTCCGTGGCGAGAGTACAACCGCAAAGCAGTACGCTGGTGTCGCGGCCGGTCTCGGGATACCAGCCATGCTGTTTGGCATCGTCGTGGTGCTTCCCGCGAGTCGACGGACGCGTCTCGGAGTCGCCTTCGGAACCCTCGTCGCTGGCGCTGGAGTTGCCCTGTTCTGGCAGGTGTACCCCGGTCGCTGGACACGAACTGCGGATCCGCTGGCGTTCGAGACGATGATGCTCTACGGCGTTGGCTGTGCAATCGCGCTGTGGTTCGTCTTCACCGCTATTGCTTCGTTCCGACTCAGAAACAACCCACAGGGGACGGTCCGCCTCGACGTAGTGCGGCAGGGGAAGACGCGGACTGTCGAAGTGAGTAACGAGCAGTACCGGAGACTGGTGAACGACGGCGGCAATCCCGAGCAGATCATCCGGGAGATCGAAGACCGATAGCACCGCATCAGTGTTGCTTTTGATGAAGAGTTGTTAGGTTGCACCAGATCGCGTCCGTCGACTTTTTGATGGCGGCCCCGCAAGAGAGACAAGTATGAGACCGCTCCACGCGCGCTATCCGTTCTTTCGGTCGGCGCGCGAGGCAGTCGAGGAGGCAGAAGTCGACCTCGTCAACGTCGTGACCAGCGAGCCAGCGGTCGTCGAGCGAGCGCTGGAGCGCATCGAAGGCGCACTCGAAGACGCCGACGTCGGAGAGACTCACCGTCGGACGCGTGTGGAGTTACTCTCGTATCCGGTCGCCCGGGTCATCGTCTCGCTCGTCGACGAACACCTCCTGACGCGCAAGTATGCGTTCGCCGAGGCGAGAACCGCCCACGACCGGTTTGCGTACGACCTCGAACAGTCGGTCGAGCTCAGAAGTGTGCAGCGACAACAACTCACACAGGACCTCCTCCTGGCGGAGTTCGACCTTGCCGAGGCGGTCCGAGAGACACCCGACGGGTACGCTGTCAACGTCGGGACGTATCTCGCGCTGGCGGCTGACAAACGGAATCCCGAGTGGCGACTCGTCAACCGACCGGTCCGTGATGGTGAGGTCTCCATCCAACGGTCCGAACTGCTCGCGCTGGTTGCACAGGCTGTCAAACAGCGAGTCTCCGAGGGGCTTCCGCTGGCTGTCCCGGCTGTCATTGGTGACGAACTGACCGACGAGTGCGCACGAGTGCGGGCAGCGCTCGCCGACCTCGACCTGATGCGCGACATCGACACGGTCGTTCCCGAACTGTTTCCACCGTGTATGCGCGCGCTCCTCGACCAGGTCCAGAAAGGCGAGCACCTCGCACATCACTCACGCTTCGCCATCGCGTCGTTCCTGACGAGCATCGGGATGACGACTGACGAGATTGTCGACCTGTTCGAGGTGAACCCTGGTTTTGGGGAAGAGGCGACTCGCTATCAGGTCGACCACATCCGTGGGGAAACCAGTCCAACAGCGTACTCGACGCCGTCGTGTGCGACGATGCAGTCGTACGGCGACTGTGTCAATATGGATGACCTCTGTGAGACGATTGCCCACCCGATGGCGTACTACGAGAAGAAACTCGACGACGCTGACGAGGACGAACTCACTGACTGGCGCGAACAGCAGACCACGAACTCCTGAGCTCTCACTGAGACTCTCGGTGAGTATCGTATCTGGAAGAACAGTTACGTCGTTTCGCTCTCGCGTTCTCTGCTGCGCTGTTGCTCGCGGTCGCGTTCGAGTTCACGGTCGATGTCGTCGCGTATTCTCGAGACAGACTCGACGGTGACGACGTTTCCACCGCCAGGGTCGACGACAATCACTTCCTCTCCCTCGGGGATTTCACCGTCCAGGCTCCGGGCTTTGTAGTACGGGTTGAACCCGCCTTCTTCGAGTTTGATCTCTCCCTGCGTTGGCGTCACTCGTTCGGTGACACGGCCGGTCGACCCACGGAGCGAGGACGAGTCTTTCGTCTTGCCCTTGCTGGGACCGCCCATGAGGTCGAGTTCGCGATACGCCCACAGCGTCGCCACCGACGCCACGAGAACGACGAGGCTCATGATGAGCAGGTTGATTGTGCCGGGGAGGACGAACGCCCCCAGATACCCGACCAGACCGGCGGCAAACAGCGCGACCCCCACCACGAAGAAGTGTGCACCGGGCGCAAACGCTTCAGCGACGATGAGGCCCGCACCGACCAGTATCAAAAAAAGCGGCAGGTTCGTCAGTACGAGGTCGAACACCATACTCTCTCTTGGAAGCCACTGCGGAAAACAGTTAGGGGTTCCAACCGGTGTTCGGTCCTACCAGTACGGGGTTCTGCTCCACCTAGTCCAGGGCCGTCCGACGAGCGCGAACACCGCGAGTGCGAGCAACACGAACCCGAGAGAAACCACCGCCCCGGTTTGCATCTCGGATGCGAACAGCAGGTCGTTTTCAAGGAAGAAGTTGCTGACGATACCGATACCGCCGAGTACGACGACAACGACCGCGACGATGCCAGCGAGGGTGCGCCACTGCATATCTCACGGTAGGCAGGGCGGGTATAAAATGCCACGGGCTTTCGGGCGGTTGAGGTGGACATCTGTACGAGCGTGCACAGGCTGCGAATCTAAAGCCCCAAGATGCCAGACACCAGAGGAAGAGACATGACTACGGTGGTTGTCCTTGCCGACGTCCCTGACGAAAACGTGTTGCCTGCGCTGCATCCCAGCCCGCTGTCAAGTTCCCAGGCAGTGTCGCTCTATCGCGCGATGCTCGCAGACGTCTGCGAGATGGTCCAACACGGCGAGGCCGACCTGCTCGTGAACTATCCCTCACCAGAGCGGGTCGCTGAAGATGTGGACCCGGAGGCTGCGCTGCGGGATGTTCTCGAGGACGAACTTCCGGAGTCGGAGTCAGTCCGATACGAGGTACAGGTCGGTGAGACCTACGCCGGTCGCGTCGGCAACACGCTTACACACCTACTCGACGTCGAGGGTGAGCGAACCGTGGGCATCGTCGACCCGGCAACACCGTTGCTCGGGCGCGAACACATCGGGACGGTTGCGATGAAACTTCGAGCGAGCGACGTCGTGCTGGGTCCCACGACAGGTGGACGACTGTACTTCGCGGGTTTCTGTGAGCCGGTCGATTTCGATGGCGCCTTTTCGACACCTGCAGTCGAGACGATGACAGCCCGTGCGCTCGAGGCAGGCCTCTCGGTTGATTATCTGCCACAGTTACCGTTGGTTGCATCGCCTGCGGATCTGGCGACTGTCGTGACGCTTGTCCGCGCTCGCAGGGCCGCTGGCCGAATTGTACCACGCCGGACGGCGGCGCTGCTCGAGGAGTGGGAACTGCAGGTTGTCGCGGGTGGGGAGTCTCGACCGACAGTATCGACCGGTTCCGACAAGTCTTAAAGCGCTCGTGTGAAACGTGTATCACGGGTGGGATAGCGAAGTGGCCTAACGCGCCTGCCTTGAGAGCAGGTGTCCGAGAGGACTCAGGGGTTCGAATCCCCTTCCCACCGCTTGTGAGCGAACAACGACACTCCTAACAGAGTTGGCCGCAGGCTTAATCGACGCAGGTACGGTACACTATTTATGACGAGAGTCGCAGTCATTGGCGGCGGTATCGGGGGACTCACTGCTGCCCAGGAGCTTGCCGAGCGCAATATCGCTGTCGAGGTCTACGAGGCGAGCGACAGGTTCGGCGGGAAAGCGCGCTCGTATCCAGTTGCCCAGCATGGTCCCCTCCACGGTGAACACGGCTTTCGGTTCTTTCCGGCGTTTTACAGACACGTCGTCGAGACGATGGAGCGGATTCCGACTGCCGAGGGAACAGTTGCGGACAACCTCGTCGTGACCGAGGAGACGCTCGTCGCCAGTACCGACCAACCGGCGCAGCGGGCCAGAACGGGACAGCCAGAATCAGTCCGCGAGTGGATGCAGACGCTCCGACCCGCGTTCATCGACGACCTGCCGCCCGAAGACCGTGCGTTCTTGCTCGAACGCTTTCTGTACATCCTGACCGCCTGTGATCAGCGCCGCGAGCACGAACTCGACAACGTCTCGTGGTGGGAGTTCATCGACGCAGACAACCGCTCAGAAGCGCTCCGAGAACGACTTGCGTCGGCGACACAGGCGCTCGTTGCTCTCCGTCCTCGTCTCGCCAGCGCCCGAACGATGGGCGTCATCTACCTCCAGTTGCTGTTCGGACAGATGGACCCGACCAGACCGGCCGAGCGAATTCTCAACGGTCCCACCAGCGAAGTGTGGATTCGGCCCTGGGTCGAGTATCTCGACTCACTCGACGTCGAACTCCATGCCAGTACCCCGGTTGAGCGATTACTGTTCGACGGTCGCCGAATTACTGGCGCAGAGCGAACGGACGGGAACCGAATCGAAGCAGACGAGTTCGTACTCGCAGTGCCAGTCCACGTCGCCCCCAGTTTCGTGACACCGGAGATTGCCAGAGCAGCGTCCGAACTGGAGGGTATCGAGCGCCTCGACACCGCCTGGATGAACGGCGTACAGTTCTACCTCTCGACGGATATCTCGCTTACTCGTGGCCATCAGGTGTACACAGACTCCCCGTGGGCGCTGACGTCCATCTCCCAGCGCCAGTTCTGGAGTGGTCACGACTTCGAGACGACAGCTCCGGACGACGTCGAGGGAGTGCTCTCGGTCATCGCCTCTGACTGGGAAACCCCGGGCATCGTCTACGGGAAACCCGCACGCGCCTGTACACGAGCGGAAATCGCAACGGAGGTCTGGGAGCAGCTGAAAGCACATCTGAACGCAACCGAGGACGTGTTGACCGACGATGTGCTCGTGGAGTGGTTCCTGGACCCCGCTATCGTCGAGACCAACGATGGCGTCGAGAACCGCTCGCCGCTGCTCATCAACACTGTTGGCTCACTGAAACACCGTCCATCCGCCGAGACCAGCATCGAGAACCTCACCATCGCCGGTGATTTCGTCAGGACGAACTCGGATCTGGCGTCGATGGAATCCGCAAACGAGGCCGGGCGGCGGGCGGCGAATGCGATTCTCCGAAGACACCAGCCGACTACGCAGGCGGCGACTATCTGGGAACTCGCAGAGCCAGCGGTGTTCGAACCGTTCAGACGACACGACCGTCTCCAGTACCGCCTCGGGCTGCCACATCCCGGCGAAGTCACCCAGTCCGCCCGGTCGTTCGTCAATCGACTCGGCGTTCGTGGGTAACGATTACGAGTTATCTTTTCGTTTCACCACGTCACCCAGCGTGTAGCCATCGGCCGAGGTGTCGCTCTCCCACTCCGTCTCGTCGGTGCTCGTGCTCTCGGTGAGGTCGATATCGAGGTTACGCTCCAGTTTCTGCTGGATGTCGTCGGACGGGAGCGTATCGCCACGCTCGAGTTTCTGGATGAGACTCGCCTTCTCGTTGAGCTGTCTGGCGAGTTCATCCTGTGTGAGGCCAGCGCTCTCGCGGGCGTTCCGGATACGGTCGTCGTAGTCGGTTGCGAGTTCCTCGATGTCGTCGTACATGTTGTGGCGGCGGCCACCGCCAGACCCTGTACTCGAACCCGTGCTAGCGCTGCTGCGACTGGTGGGACTTCGGGATGTCGAGGACTTGCTAGAACTGCCGGAACTACTGCTCGATGTCGAGTACTTCGTCGACGTCGAGGCACTCCCGGAATCTGTTCTGACCTCTGTTCCGAAGTCAGTACAGTCGTTGCAGACCTCGAGTTCGGCCCCCTCTATCTTGATACGGTTTGGACTACCCGTCTCCGTCCCGCACATCTCACACTGGACCATACCTGCTTCTTGGGCACCCCCTCGCTTAAAAGATACGCTCACGTCGATAGGGATCATCATACCTGTACAGAGATTCTCGCTGCAACGTACAGCGAGAAATCTATGATGACGTACGACAATCCCTATACTCACATGGAGTGTGGAATTCTCGTCTACGACGGATTCGACGACCTCGACGCGCTCGGCCCGTTCGAGGTGTTCAGCCACGCCCGAAAACAGGGGGCCAACATCGACGTCGGCCTGTACACACTCGACGAGCAAGACCACGTCGTCACCAGCCACGGACTCCGCATCGGACCGGTCGAAGTTCTTCCGGAGAATCTCGACCTGGTCGTCGTTCCCGGTGGCGGATGGTCGACGACAGACCAGGAAAGTGCACGGGGGGAGGCTAAACGCGGCACCATTCCCGACGCGCTCGGCCGATTGGCAACTCACGGAACCGTCATCGCATCGGTCTGCACCGGGGGAATGTTGCTTGCAGAGGCAGGACTCACAGACGACCGTCCTGCGATTACGCATCACTCTGCTATTGATGACCTTCGAACGTCAGGTGCAGACGTGGTCGAGGCACGGGTTGTCGACGACGGGGATATCGTGACTGCCGGCGGAATCACCGCTGGCATCGACCTCGCGTTACACCTCCTCGAACGCGAGTTCGGCACAGATACTGCCCAGAGTGTCGCAACGACGATGGAGTACGAACCCGCTGATGTAGTTGTAACGAAAGAGTTGTAAAAATCCCGTCACTCAGTCACGAGAGTTCCTGCATCGCGTAGTAGAATCGCTGGAGTGCGGTCAGGTGTCCGACCAGTGCGAACACAACCAGTAGCCAGCCGACGGTGGTGAGTCCGAGCCACGTGGTCTGAACGAACGCGGCCACAGTCGCGATGAACGCCACCAGCACGAGTCGGTCTGCCCGGCCGAGGAGTCCGCCGTAGACCCGGTCGAGGTCGACTGCCTGTGCCTGCGTGCCGAGATACGACGTCATCAACACCCCCGTCACGGCGGCGAAGCCGAGAGCGTACTCGTCGATACCGGCGGCAAGCCCGGCGATGATGAATATGTCGGCGTAGCGGTCGAGCACGTGGTCGAAGAGGTCGCCACCGCGGGATTCAACGCCCAGTTCACGGGCGAGTCCGCCGTCGACCAGGTCGAGAATGCCGTTCCAGACCACCAGAAACGCACCGAGCAGATACAACAGTGGTTCCTCACCCGCGAGATAGAACACGATTCCTGCTCCCCCGGCGACGACAGCCGCGAGCAGAGTCACTGCGTTCGGACTCATTCCTGCTCGTTTCGCACCGGTAATGAACGGTTGTATCAACGTGTCTGCGAGTGGGCGTAACGAGTCGAGCGTCATAGATATTCGATGTAAGAGACAGTGCCTGCGCTCGGTTCCCGACTCCCTGAGACCACCGCTTCGATCTCCGATGCGACAGCGTCAGGGTCACGATTTGTCGTCTCTATCTCGTAGATTCGGTCAGGTCCGTGTCTCTCGACTGCTTCGGCCAGGATGACATCGAGGGCTTCACTCTCGACGTTTTCGGCTATCGAGTCGGCGTTCTCTCCTCGTTCGTCGAGTCGCCGTTCGAGTTCCTCGGGATGGCACCGACAGACGACAACACGGTCGGCCGCGAAGTAGTGTGCCAGATGGGATTCGAAGATGACGTCGTCTCGTTCGTCGAGCCACCCAGAGACGGCGTCAATGTCGACGATGGCTGAGTCTCGATGCTCGTCGTGCCCGGTGGTGAACTCGTGCTCGGTAATCACCTCGTTGAGATGGACCACCTCGAACGACGAGAGCGAGTTACGACAATCACTCTCGGCGGATGTGTGCTCTCGGTCTGCGAGCAGTGCGGTCGCCGTTGTCTTCCCTGTGCCGGGTGTGCCGGTGACTGCAACTCTCATCCATCGAGCACCTCGTTGAGTGTGGCAACTGCTCTGGTGGTTGTCTCTTTCGTCCCACAGGAGACGCGAATACACTCGGACAGTCCAAAACTCGTACAGTCACGGATAATTGTCCCCTTACGCTGTGCCTGTTCGGTGACGTCTTTCGCGTTCCCGACCTCTGCGAGCACGAAGTTTCCGCCGCTCTCCCACGTCGGCGCACCGAGCGTCTCACGAATGTATGTTCGGGCCCAGTGTACTGTCTCGACCGTCCGTTCGACGTGGTCGTCGTCATCGAGCGCTGCCAGACCAGCATAACACGCCGGTGCGTTCACAGCAAAGGGTGTGTTCACACGCTCGTAAGCGCTCGCCCACGCCCTCGGAACGAGTCCGTAGCCCAGTCGAAGGCCCGCAAGTCCGTAGGCTTTCGAGAACGTCCGAAGAACGGCCACGTCGTCGCGCTCGTCGAGTAACTGACGAGCCGAGGAATTCGACGTAAACTCGCCGTACGCCTCGTCGACAACGACCAGTGTGTCCTCGTTTGTCGTCTCTGTGAGCGTCTCGATTTCGTCGAGTGTCATCTCAGACCCCGACGGATTGTGTGGTGTCGTGACGTAGATGATTCGGTGGTCGTCGTAGGCTTCGAGTATCGTCTCGGCTGTCTGCTCGAAACCGTCGTGTTTCGAGAGATGATACTGGTCGACACCAGCGTCGCGATAGTGAGCGCTCATCGCGTAGTAGGCAAACCCTGGTTCTGGGACGAGAACCCGGTCGCCGGAATCGAGAAATGCGCGTGCGAGATAGTCGAGAAAACCGTCACCGCCGGGGGTGAGCCACACCTGTACGGGGTCGAGCGCCCACGTTTCGGCGAGCGCTTCGACGAGGTCAGTGTGAGCGGCTTTCGGATACGTGTGGACGGACTCGGCTGCGTCGACAATTGCCTCGACAGCGCGTGGACTCGGTCCAAACGGGTTCTCGTTCGACGACAGTTTGTGCAGGTCGTCGGGGTTCAGCCCGAGTTCGCGCGCCACCTCTGTGATACCGCGTCCCGCCCGGTAGGGGACGTGGTCCGACAGGTCCCGAGGTTTCATGCCCGGAAGATACGGACGACGCGTCTTAAGCGTGGTTATACTGCCGGACCAAAATCCTGTCGGATTTTCGACGGTCAGTATCAGGTGGTTGGACGGGGTTTGAACCACGCGAAGACGTGCTCGCTTCGCTACACGCGAGTTCTCTAATTCGAATCCCACCATGCCGGTTCGGTCGTCGCTTCGCTCCTTCCTGCACGGGCGTGTTTCGAGCGGACGCGAGAAATCGCGAACGGGCGTGGCGGGATTCGAACCCGCGATCGAGAGGTTAGGAACCTCTCGCCCTGTCCACTAGGCCACACGCCCTGGAACACACTCCACTGTACGCCAAAAAAACGGTTGCTATCGTTGTCGCGTTTGTCACCGTCAGAACGGTAGACCGATGTCAAACAGGAGCCCACTGCCGATGAGCAGGAGCACGAGCGCGAGCAGTTTTGCGTATCGCGAAACAGTCACCCGAACTCGGGTCGGAAGCTGCGCCCGAACAATCGGCAAGATGAGCAACCCGAGCAGTATCGACAGTGCTCCACCGAGGAGCGTTACCCGGATATTGTACATCCCAATAGAGATCACCAGCGTGCCCATGAGATAATCCAACGCGGTCCACCAGCTCCAGCCGGTCTCCGTTGCTGCCGAGGAGACACCCTCGCCGCCCTCTTCAGTCATGTCGACGACGCTTGGTTTCCCGGTATCCATCTCGGTTCCCTCTCCCAACTTGACGACGTCGATGTCGAATTCGGTCGTATCGTCTTCACAGTCAATTGCGAACGACAGCGTCTCGCCAGCAGCATCGACGGGCGTGGCGTACTCGAGCCTCGTCGTCTCCGTCGAGCGGGAGTCGATTTCGAGTTCCGTCGAGTCGACGACTGTCTCATCGAGGCGTAGTGTAACCTCTTTGATTCCGTTCAGGTCACCGATGTTCTCGACGGTAACGTCGATAGCGGTGTCCATTCCCGCGACCGCTTCGTTCGTGTCGACCGCTGGCTTAGATGCGGCCACCATGAACACAGCACTCTCTGGATCCGGTGGCTTGTCGATAGTGGAGTCGGACGAGCCACTGGCCGATTCAGCCAGCGGAGAGGCGTGTCTGAGCACTTCGGCTGCAGCGGGGACGCTCTCGACTCTGGTGGCCAACAACCCTCCGATGATTGCGGCTGTAATTCCACCACCGACAGCGACTGGCACCATGGGAGACTCACTCATCGTCGAGACGAAGCCAGTGTCCTCCTCTGGCTCGTCTGTCAGATTCCCCTCTCCAGGATCGTCAGGTTCATCAACACGCTCTTCGCTGTCGTCACCGTCGTCGTCTGGCGCCCCTGGTGGCTCTGGCTCATCTCCGGGAGCAGTGTCGTCGTCTCCAACTGGTGGCAACGCTCCTTCGTCGCTCTCATCCACCGACAGCGACCCGCTCGTCGAGGAGACTCCCTCGCTGTCCTGAACGCTCGCGGTGTAGGTCG
>LFFM01002638.1_pt1 | contig 11718 bp, 8 predicted proteins | sample 643131 | NCBI WGS metagenome assembly LFFM01 (sample SAMN03777445, study PRJNA286221) | soda lake metagenome | biome: soda lake; feature: Kulunda steppe; material: water; isolation source: sample Tc-Br brine of Tanatar trona crystallizer | place: Russia: Kulunda steppe | collected 2011-07
GATGAGATGACGGGCGTCGGAGTCGGTCCGCCGAGCGCTCAAAAGCTGTCAACATAATGTCGGATTGAGTGGGGCCGAACTGCGGCCCCAGCCGGTTCTATGTTCTCAAACTCATTCACCACCGGCATAAAACCGGTGGGGTCTTGCGATTTACGGCGGCCCCAGCCGGTTCTATGTTCTCAAACTCATTCACCACCGGCATAAAACCGGTGGGGTCTTGCGGTCCACCGCGGTCCACTGCGGCCCCATCCGGCCTCGCGCCGGTGGGGAGCAAAGTTTGAGAACATAGCCGAAGAACCGCCCGGCATCCTGCGGCCCCAGCCGGTCTTGGGCCGATGGGGAGCAAAGTTTGAGAACATACCACCGCAGATCGTGACAACTACCGTCAACTTCGCTTCGAGGCGTTATGATCAACGTGCAAATGTTGGACTATCTCGATCCGTTATTTGGCAGCGCTAAGTCGAAGGATTTTCGACGGAGAATGCGGTCTAAATCGGCCGGAAATCACGACGAGAGATGTTTTTGATAGCTTCTCAATCCTGTGCGCGGTCCCTAAGCCAAGAAGGGGGCTCGATAGATTGAATCGTGACGTGGGGGCTGTCGGTTTCATCGGAGGATATGCTCCCCCAGGCGATGCCGGAGCTGAGCGCGAGAGCAATGAGAATGAGAACGACGAAACAGAGTCGAATCAGCGATGATGCGGCCATGGGATTACCTCCAGACGACGTGGAACACGGTAGGGTGGCGAGACGGTGGACATCGAAACGCGCTAGAAAGTCCACCGAAGAATTGGAAATGGCAGGCCGGCAGGAACCGACGACCCGGCGCGTTCACCGGGGGTATCGTCGAAGACTGTGGGACGATGGACCCGGCGGTCTTGTGGGGGCTGTGGTTCGCGCACGGCGATTTCGATGACGCCGACGGTGGCACCAAAGAGAACGCCGGCCGCCGAGCTGTAGGCAATCGACCACGCCGAAAAGTGGGGCCGGGTCAATACATAGAAGCTGCCGCCGACGAGAGCACCCAACAGCGCGCCGAGCAGGGCGCTTCGGGTGATCGTCAGCATATACTCCGGAGAGCGCTCGATGACGGTGACCGAGGATTGCTCCCGGTCTTCGGAGGCGACCCGGGAGTCATCGGAAGTTGTCGACGCGCCCTCGGAGAGCCGGTCGTCGTCGACGTCTGCCAGCGTTGATGCTTCGCCATCCGGCGACGAGGTCGCTCCTGCATAGGCCGAAAATGCGAACGTCGAGATCGCAAAAAGAGCGAGCATGACAAACCAGCGAAGCGTCCAGTGTAGTGACATGGCGCAGTTCCCCCGAATTGAGACGGCGATGACTTCGTGAACCTTCTGTCGGCGACCGAAGCGGGACATCTTGTTGCCGACGCCGACGCTCGCTGTGTCAGAATTCACACTAACAATATAATTCCGCATCGGCTCGTACCAAGCACTCGTCTGGTGGCGTCGCCGAGTCGCTGGGGAACAAATCGACGGGACGCCCCGTTTTGTCGTCGCCGGCACCCGATGCCGGTCTCCACCTCCTCCGGCCGATTCGATGGCCTGTCGTCGAGCTCGGCTGTGGCGGCGATGGTCATCGATTCGATTGTGTTTCGATGACTCCTCGTTTGCTTCGGGCATCGCTGATGACCCGACAGGTTGCATTGACCGGGGGCACGACCTCTTCTATGGTGGCGAGCGCTACGCGTTTTCTGGAATTTGCCAGGTGCCGAAAACGCGTGCCAAACACGGATAGTCGACGTCCAGTAGTGTCCTGGCAGATGGCCAACCGAAGGGAGTACCGATGAGCCAGAAAGTGTCTCTTATTCGCGGCGATGGAATTGGTCCCGAGATCGTGGATGCCACCGTGCGCGTCCTCGAAGAACTCAATGCGGGACTGGAATGGGAAGAAGTTCGCGCCGGTTCCGGCGCCTTCGAAGACCTGGGAACGCCGCTTCCGGAAGAGACGCTCTTGAGTATCGGCCGCAATAAAGTGGCCCTCAAGGGACCGCTCGAGACGCCGGTGGGAACCGGGTTTCGAAGCATTAACGTCGCTATTCGCAAGCACTTCGATATGTACGCCAATGTCCGGCCGGCGACGATCATGCCCGGCGTCGAGACCCGCTATGACAACGTGGACATGGTGACGGTCCGCGAAAATACCGAGGGCGCCTACGCCGGTATCGAGCACAGCATCCCGCCCAATCGATCGGCGGCCGAAACCATCATCCTCTGTACGCGCTGGGCCTGTGAGCGCATTGTGCGCTACGCCTTTGAATACGCCCGTCGGGCCAATCGCGACAAGGTCACGCTGGTCCACAAGGCCAATATCCTCAAAGAGACCAACGGTCTGTTTCTGGAAGTCGGCCAGTCGATAGCCCGAGAATACGACGATATCGAATTCGAAGACCTGATCATCGATAATATGACGATGCAGATGGTGATGCGTCCGGAGCGATTCGACGTGATGGTCACCACCAATCTCTTCGGCGATATCATCTCCGATATTGCCGCCGGACTTATCGGTGGACTCGGGCTGACGCCGGGCGCCAATATCGGCGAAGAGGCATCGATGTTCGAAGCCGTCCATGGCACGGCACCGGATATCGCCGGCCAGGGCATTGCCAATCCGACGGCCCTGATGCGGGCATCGACGATGATGCTTGAGCACCTCGACAAAAACGACAAAGCCGAGCGCTTGGACAACGCCCTCAACACCGTTCTCCAGGAGGGCGAGACGGTCACCGGTGACCTCGGCGGCAATGCCAATACCGAGGAGTTTACCGACGCCGTCATCGCCGCTCTGGGCTGACGGGTCGCCGCCCCGTGACAACAAACCGCTTCTTCGGCTCCTCCGAAGAGGCGGTTTTTTTATGGATGTTGCGTATAGACGCGCCGGCTCCATGTCACCAAACTGATTCACCACCGGCATAAGTCCGGTCGGGTCTTGCGATTCACCGCGGCCCAGTCGGCTCCACGGCGGCCCCAACCAGCCTCACCCGGTGGGCAGAAAAGTTTGAGAACATAGCCCGAAGAACCTCCCGGAGTTCTGCGGCCCCAACCGGTCCTGGGCCGGTGGGGAGCAACGTTTGAGAACATAGCCCGAAGTTTTAGTCGGTGGTCACCGCCGCCGATGTCTGTTCGTCGCGTTCCCTCGTCGAATTGCGGTGGAAATCGGCGGCCGAAATCGCCGTGCCGGCATTGGCCATATCCTCGCCAGGGGCAAAGACGACGGTGTTGCCGTTTTCCGATACCTGCAACAGCGTCTGCAGATAGCGCATTTTAAAACCACTGGGGGTCTCATCGAGCATTTTGGCGGCTTCCACCAATTTGGCGGCTGCCTCCTGTTCTCCGGTGGCCCGGATCTTCATGGCCCGTCGTTCCCGTTCGGCTTCCGCCTCCTTCGCCATGGCCTGGCGCATCTCGTCGGGGACTCGAATATCCTTGATCTCGGTGCGGGTCGCTTTGACGCCCCATTCGTCGGTGGCGTCGTCGATGAGCGTTTTGAGGTGTTCGGCGACGTCATCGACTTCGCCGAGCAACTCGTCGAGAGTGAAGCGACCGATGGTGCTTCGAAGGGAGGTCTGGGCGACTTCGACGGTGGATTTGTCGTAGTCCTTGACGTTGCAGATCGCCTCGTCGGGATGCTCGACGCGATAGTAGACGACGGCGTTGACCCGGACCGGAACATTGTCGCGAGTAATACACTCCTGGGGTTTGACGTCGACCGTGACAATCCGGCTGTCCACCGGTTCGAATCGCTCGATCAGCGGCCAGCGCCAGACGACGCCCGGCCCGCGATAGCCGACGATTTTGCCGAGTCGAAATACGGCAACCCGTTGAAATTCATGAACAATTGTGACCCAGGGTAATATTTTGGTGAGCATGGTATTCGCTCGTTGTCTCGGAAATGATCGGTACCCGTCGTCCGGATATCGTCGAGTTCGTTGAGGTTATGCGAGTATCCACGAAGTGGGGGCGAGAGTCTATCAGCATCGTTGCAAAGCTCGAAGTCACCGGTCGGATCGCCTGTTTCCTCCGTCCAAAAAATAGAGGCCGAAAAATTTCAGGTGGTGCCAACGCACAGTGCTGCGCTCCCCGCGGACGACATCAAAATTTCGCAGCGATGTCGGCGAATTCGCGTTCTTTCGTCCCCTCCGGCCTCCGCCCCATCCTGTTTCGGGGCGACTTGTTGAATTGTCGGGACCTGGCGCGCCTTCGGATGGCCACTGTCCTCGGGATGTATTCCGTCGAGTCGAGACTGCCCTTGTTCGACCCTGTGTTCCCGACCCGATGGAGGTCGTCGTCTCATCTGGTTACCCCTGTGAAGGGGCGGGTTTTTTAGCGCCCTTGCAGGTGACTGAAGACGCCCGCTTGCACCTCCCAAAGGAGGTGGTGTGGACCGCAACCGCTTTTTGGTGAGACAAGGTTTTTGGAACCCGTTAACCAGCCGGTCAGCGTTTTGCAGCTGCCGACACCCGGCCCGGTGTCTCCCGAAGTTGCCTACCCAAAGATCCGCTTTGAACACGGATCTGGCAGCGCCCGGTTGAACGCTGCGCCGCACCGGCGCGCCCCGGCACCAACTCCAAGCCCGCCCACCCTAACGATGGGTTGGGACCCGGAGACTGCACCTGACTGCACTCATACACAGGGGCCGCCGCCCGTCTCAGAAGGAAAAATCGCAAATTGCGACTCTCGTCTTCGCGCGCTCCTCCGGGGTGGGCCCTTTTTCGATGAAATCACCCCGGAGTGTGAGCGAACTCACAGAGCAAGCGCTCGACATCCTTCCAACGTTATTGTCGACGATTCGGGGGCCGATCTTGCGTACTTTTTTAGATCTCTTTTGGCGGCGCGGCGAAATGTCTCGGGATTAGCGGAACATTCGACGAGACAGCGGAAGACGGGGACGGCTCTGTCTCCACCGCCGCCGTATTCCAAGCCCATCGATCACCCCAGTATTTTGACAAATTTGCGGACGATCGTCTTCTGGCCGACCGCCGGAAAATCGATGGTCAGCCGAGCCTTGTCGCCACTTCCGGAGACCTCGATGACCTTGCCGGGGCCAAAGCGGCTGTGACTGACGGTGGTGCCCACCAGATCGCTGCTCGATTCGCCGGTCCGGCCCGGGGCGGTGGTGTTGCCGGCGTCGCTCGACGACGCCCCCGAATCCCACTGCGGCGGCGCCTGGTTGAAGCTGTCGGGGCTGTCGGCCGACGGACTGGATTGATCGAAGCTCCAGGATGACGAAGACGACGAGGACGACGATCGCGTCGAATGGCGCGAATGCCGATCGGACGACGAGGGGCGCCGGGATGCGGCATAATCGATGCTGGTCGACGAACTCCTGGGGTCGAGTCGAAGCCGCTCCGGATCGATGTCGAGCAAGAATCGACTGGGTTCGGTATCGCGGTACTTTCCGTAGACCCTGCGGCGCTTGGCATTGGTGATATGGAGGTTGTTTTCGGCGCGGGTGATCGCCACGTAGGCCAGACGGCGCTCTTCGGCCAATTCCTCGGGGTCGTCGTCGCGCAGCTTCGGGAAGGTCTCTTCTTCCATGCCGACGACAAAGACGGTGTCAAATTCCAGGCCCTTGGCGCCGTGGATGGTCATCAGGGTCACGGCGCCGTCGTCGGTATCGTCGCTCTGGCGCACCAGTGCCGAGCGATCGAGAAAGGCCCGCAACCTCATCGAGGCCTCTGAGGTGGCCAGTGGATCGTCGGCGTCGTTGGGCATCGACTCCCGGACCGACTCCAACAGCGCCGGCGTCGTCTCGTCTTCTTCGAATTCCTCGATGGCACTGATCAACTCGCCGATATTGCGAAGTCGATCCTCGGCATTGTCGGCATCGGTGGACTTGATGTGATCGGGATAGGCCGTCCGTTCCAGGAGTCGCTCGACGACGTCGCCGAGCGACTCAAAATGCATCAGATCATCGCGGGTCTGCTCGATGAGCTGGCGGAATGTGGAGATGCCGCCGATGGAGACGCCGCTGATGGAGTCCAGCTCCTCCAAAATCTCTTCGTCGCCCGGGGCACTGATGCGGGGAGAAAAGAGGTCGTCGCGGGCCAGTCCCTCATCGGCGATGTGGGCGGCGTCCTGGAGATTGTCGATGCCGTCGATGGCGATGGCATCGCGCAGTTTTTCGACGGTTTTGTCGCCGATGCCTCGCCGCGGGGTATTGATGATGCGCGCCGTAGCCACGTCGTCGGCGGGATTGAGGGCCGCCCGAAGATAGGCCAGGACGTCCTTGATCTCCATTCGGTCATAGAAGCTCAGACCGCCGACGATGCGGTAGTCGATGCCGTACTGACGGAGCTGCTCTTCAAAGAGTCGGCCCTGGGCATTGATGCGATAGAAGATCGCAAAATCTTCCGGGTCCGCCCCCTTGCGCAACTGGTCGAAAATCGATTCCGCCACATAGCCCGCCTCCTCGCGGTCGTCGCGGGCCGTAAAGACGTTGATCGGCGAGCCCTGAGCGCGATCGGTCCACAATTTTTTGTGGTGGCGCCGCTTGTTTTCGGCGATCACGTCGTTGGCGGCGTCGAGAATTAGCCCCGTCGACCGGTAATTCTGCTCCAATTTGACGACTTGCGCAGACTCAAAGGCCTCGTCGAAGTCCAAGATATGGCTCGGGTCGGCGCCCCGCCATCGGTAGATCGACTGATCGTCGTCGCCGACGACCGCCAGGTTGTCGTGGCTCGCCGTCAAATGTTCCAGTAACTCGTATTGAGCGTCGTTGGTATCCTGGAATTCGTCGACCATCAGATACTGCCAGATGTGACTGAGTTTCTGGGCAAATCCGGGGTCTTCGCGAAATAGTCGAAGCGGTTCCAAAATCAGGTCACCGAAGTCGACGGCGTCGGCGTCGCGAAGGGCGGCCTGGTAGTTGGCGTAGAAGTCGGCGCTCTCCTCGGAGCGGGCGTCGTAGGCGACTTCTTGGGCTTGTTGCGGGGTCTGGGCCTTGTTTTTTCGGCTGTTGATGTAGTTTTGATGTCGGCGCACTGACTTGCGTCCGGTGTCCTTGCCGAGTCGTTCGGCGACATCGGAGATCAGGCTTTTCTGGTCGGTGGAGTCGTAGATCGAGAAGCTCCAGTCCAGTCCGGCCCGCGGGGCGTGACGGCGCAGAAGCCGTGCGCCCAGGCTGTGAAACGTGGAGATGACGACCTGCCGGGCCGCCTCGTCATCGGCGACCAGGCGATCGACGCGCTGACGCATCTCGTCGGCGGCGCGATTGGTGAAGGTCACGGCGACGATGCTCTGTGGCGATACGCCGCAGACTTCGATGAGATGGGCGACCCGATGGGTCAACACCCGGGTCTTGCCGCTGCCGGCGCCGGCCAGTACCAGTAGCGGGCCGTCGCGGTGTTGGACCGCCTGTCGTTGCGGCGGATTGAGTGTGTCGAGCCAGTCGGGAGTCGTCATTGTCTCATGCGGTGGGCTGGCGTGGATTGGCGATGCGATCGATGCACTGTGGTTTATGCATTCCCGTCCGCCAATTGGCAAGGCGATGGCGTCGACACTGCGGTGTCGTCGACGCCGGTGTTCATTGCCAAGAGCGGGTTTCGCGAGTACACTGTGTGGCGCGTGGGAGCCATCGCGGTAAGCGGGCTATTCGGGGCGGTGTCATTGCCTGTGATTCGTCCCCATTGGCTCGATGAGTCGATTGTTCCCCGTGTGCGTCGGCCGTACATTGAATACCACATCCCACATCTTGTGTTGCGTCGACAACTGGCCTTCCGGGCAGCGTGTCGGCGCCGGTGTGATACTGACTTTGAACGCCCACTCCAGGCATCCGACCAGGAGTCTCCATGCCCGTCGAAGAATTGACCGATCGCGACGAATTGCGCGACTTTTTGACCGGCGATCGGCTGGCCAATGCGTATTTACTCGGCAATCTCGATCCGGCCTACTTCCAGTTTTGCAAATGGTACGGAGCCCGCGACGACAGCGGACAGCTTCGCAATCTGATGCTCGTCTACCGCGGTCTGAGTCTGCCAGTGGTCTTCATGAGTGGAAACGGCGAGGGACTGGAGCAATTCCTGAAGGCCAGCAAAGCGGTGGTCCCCGAGCGCTTTCATTTTCATGTGCTCGAAGAGCAGATGCCGGCTCTGCAGTCGGTCTACCCGACGACGGGAGCGTCGGCGATGGTGCGCATGGGACTTCGGCGCGAGGATTTCGAACCCGTCGATCACGACGAGCGCGTCGAGCGCCTCGGCCACCGCGATACGGCAGCCATTATGGAGTTGTACGAGCACTACCCCGACAATTTCTTTGAGGCCTACCAGCTGGAGACCGGATTGTACTTCGGGATCCGCGACGACGACCGTCTGGTCAGCATGGGCGGGGTCCACGTATTGAGTGAAGAACACGATGTGGCTGTCATCGGCAATCTGGTGACCCATTCCGATTACCGCGGCCAGGGGTTGGCCACGGCGGTCACCGGCCGGCTCGTCGAGGAATTATTCGAGCAGGTCTCGCTGCTGGCGCTCAATGTCGGCAAACATAACGAGCCCGCCGTTCAGCTGTACAACAACTTCGGGTTCCAATCGAATAATGTCTTCTTCGAGGGCCGTTGGGAAGGCCCGGATACGACGTGACGGACTCCGGGACGGTGCCGATCAATTGCCGCGACTGGTCGGCGAGAACATCCCCGGTTTTTTGGCGTGGTGACGGCGTTGATCTTGTTCGCGTTGCTCTCGGCATTCGATGCACTCAGAAGCCATCGGACGGGCCCGGAGGCGCTCCTTGTTGATCGGGTTTCCGCAGGTCTGACAGTAGCCGTATTCGCCGTCGGTGATGCGATCTAGGGCGTCGTTGATCTGGTTGAGGAAATTGCGCTCGCGATCCTTGAGGGCCATCTCGGTCGACGTTCCCTGTTCGTCGACGGACTCGTCGATGGAATCGCCCTTTTTGTCGCCTCCGTCGTGCTGTTGATTGCGTGCCAGGCGGCTTTTATTGACCAACTCGGCGCGGCGCGCTTCGAGTTTTTCGCGCATCTCGTCGATGAATTCTTCGGAGTAGGGGGCGTCGCTCATGGTGTTCTCCTGACGGCAAAGACGTCGGTGGTACAGTCGGATTGGCCATACGGTAGCGAATGTAGACAGCGCTACAGGTTTTCGAAGCAGATGACGCCTGCGTAGCTTAGCGGTCGTCATCGAAGACATCGAGCAGGGCATCGAAGGCTGCGCGGTAGACCGCCGTGCGCTCGACGGGGGCTGCAAATAGGCCTTTGGCGACGGCCGCCAGGGCGGCGTCAGTGGGACGGCGAAATTGGATCGTCAGCGCTTCCAGTCCCCGACATCCCCAGTCGTCGAAGCGGCCGATGCTGTCGGCGTCGCCGGAGGCGGTGGCCACCAGTTCTGGAGCATCGCCGGCGCTGGCAAATTCCTCGAGTAGCGATGTGGCCTGCGATGGGTCGATGGCGCCTTCGCCGGCGAGCTGTCGGATGTCGTTGAGGGTGCGCACAACCTGGACGCGCTCTCCGGGGGTATCCATCGACAACTGGTGGAGCAATTCGATGCGCTCGTCGAAGTCGTCGGACTCCGGGGGATGGCCCGACAGGCCGAGGCCGGTCATCGCCGGGGGCTGGATGCCACGGCGAATCAATGCCTGATGGAGGGTAGCCTCCACGAGCAACTCCGCCAATTCGTCGTCGTCGGAGATGGCGAGTTGAAAGGCGACTTTCGTCGGCTCTTCGGCGATCCAGGCCCCGGCGTGGTCCGGCGCCAATCGGTCGGTGTTGTCGACATCATCGAAGCGATAGGCCATGGCGGCCGCCGCGGCGAAGGCGGCGGTGAGTTCAAAGGCCCGGGTGTCGCGGACGTGGCGAAAGACGGCCAGCGTCGAACTCCACTCCGAGGTGCCGTGGACGGTCAAAAAGTCGGCCACCGCCCGGTCATCGGAGAGCCATCCATCGTCGAGTTGGCCCATTAGCAGCGCCTGGGCGTAGCGCTCGGGGGCCACCGCCGCCAACACTCCGTCGAGTCGCGACAGGGTCCGGTCGTCGATGTCGTCGTCGACGAGGTGGTCGCGCCACTGGCGCAGGGCGCCGTACCAGTCGTCGTCGCCAAATAGAGCCACCGCGCGCAGTGTATCGACCAGATTTGGCGTCGTCTCCAGGCCGGTCATGGCTTCCTCGAGTTCGTCGGGAGCCGTGCGCGACAGCAGGCAGGCGGCGCCGAAGCGACTGTCGTCGTCATCGATGGCGTCGACCAATGCCGGGTGGTACCAGTCGGTGCCGGCCCGAAGCAGGGCATCGATCATGCCCGACGGGTCGTCGGAGTGTTCGAGCTTGCCGTCGATGTGATCGTCGACACCGGCGACCTCCAGGGTCGAACAGATCGCCAGACGCCGCAGATAGGACGCTTCGGTATCGGCGTCGTTGAGCAATGCCACGGGATCGACGTCGTGTGCCGACTGGCCGGGCAGGGCGCCAGCGCTGATGCACACAGCGGCGATGAGTTCGGAGTTCTCGCCGGACAATGCCTCCGCGAGGCGATCGGCGTCGACATCCAATTCGGCCAGGCGGTCGCGTTCGGTCAGCAGGCGTTTGACGAAAGAATCCATGGAAAACTCGCAGAGAAAGTGGCGACACGGGGGCTCGACAGTCGATGTGCATGCCGTATGTCGACGTGAAGTTCAAGACCGGATCGGGCGCTCCCGATCTACGGGCCACGATGGTGGCGACGGAGCGATGCGTCAAAGCCCCAGTTGATTTCACCCCTGTCACCGGTGGCCTATCGCACCGGTCCAGAAGCGAGCAGAGATCCCACCGAGAGGCGGCGATAGGCGGAGGGGACAAAATATACGAAAGCCCTCTGGCCGCTGGACTATCGTCAGCGACACAGAGGGCCTGTCGGCGTCTTATGGAGTTCGGTCAGGGAAGTCGAACATCGGACCAGGGAATGGTCACGGTGTTATCGGACTGCCCGGTGAAGGTCGCCGTCTCACTGTCGGAATCGAGACTCGTCTCATAGATGTAACGGGCTCCGGATTCCTCCTGGTAGTCGATGAGGTCATCGCCGTCGTAGGTCACGACCGCTACCGATAGGCGGTTGTCGCTGTAGCTCATCGGCCAGGTTTCGAGTTCGCCGCACTGGACGACGGGGCAGGTGTCGCCGCTGCCGTAACAGCTGTCTCGAACTCCGCTGGGTGCGTTCGGTGGGAACTCGTCCGATGTGCGGCTGACAACCGTCGGTGTGCAGGGAAGACAGTCGCCGCTTTGGCAATTTTCATCGACTTCGCAAACGGTGTTGCAGCTACCGCAGTGATGGCGGTTCTCGAGCAGATCGTCGACGCAGGTTATGGAGTTGTCGGAATCGACGCATACCGTGGTATTGGCCTCGCACAGAGTGGTGCACTCGCCGTCGTCGCAGATCGCATCGCTGGAACAGCTATTTCCACAGCTTCCGCAATTACTGGGGCTGGAGTCGAGATCTGCGCAGTAGCCGGAGGTTCCGGCCTGGTCGCAAAACGACAGACCCGATCCACAGGACGCTACACACTCGCCACTGCTGCAGACTTCGCCGTCGTCGCAGGATTCGCCGCATCCTCCGCAGTTGTTGTTGTCGGTCTGAAGGTCGCGGCAGACGTCGTCGCATTCGTCGAGTCCACCGCCGCAACTGAGGGCGCATTCGCCGCCGCTGCAGACCTCGCCGTCATCGCAGGAGGTTCCGCATTCGCCGCAATTTTGGCGGTCGGTCTGAAGGTCGCGGCAGGTA
>LFFM01002639.1_pt1 | contig 11718 bp, 4 predicted proteins | sample 643131 | NCBI WGS metagenome assembly LFFM01 (sample SAMN03777445, study PRJNA286221) | soda lake metagenome | biome: soda lake; feature: Kulunda steppe; material: water; isolation source: sample Tc-Br brine of Tanatar trona crystallizer | place: Russia: Kulunda steppe | collected 2011-07
ATGCAGAACAGTTCGCGGCGAAGATTTTCCCGATTCCGGATGGACGGATCGAGGCAGTATCACCTCCCGATGAAGACTTTAGCACCGATCACGATGATAAGGAGCACTACTTTTTCCTGAAAGCGACAGAAGACGGTCCGGGAGTATCCTCGATGTTCATTCAGCAAATCCTCCTCTTAGGGCACGCCATGCTCCAACAGGAGGATGGTCCCCGAGGGAAGCTGTTGTCGTTTATCGACAGTATAAGTCAGGTAAATCAAAAACGAACTCAGCTGGAAGATGCTGACGAACAGCGTGAACTGTGGCAGTACCACACAGATGTTGACGAACCGGGAGACTGGCGAGATGTTGCTGAAGGAATGGATCGACAGTTCATCGAAGAGCCGCTCGAATTTTCGTCCGTCTTCTCGGACGTCGGCTTCGATGCATCCGTTATTCAGAGTGATGTCCTTCTTTCGACAAACTTTCTCGAGGTGGGTATTGATATCGGAGAAATATCGATTGTCACCCAGTATCGAACACCGTGGAACCTGTCTTCATTTGTCCAGCGAGTCGGGCGTGCCGCGCGAGAACCGGGAACTGACTCGTACGTCTTTGTTTTTCTTTCCGACCTCACAAGCGATGCGAACATGTTCTACCGAGCGGATCGGTTCCTCGGGTCCGAAATCCGAACACCGCTAAAGCCGGATAACGATGTAATCGAATGGGTTCACGACCGCTACAGAGAGTTCTACGAAGTTGGGTCACAAATTCGGGAGCGCCATCACTACTCTACACAGGTAGAGAAGGAAGAGTTCCACGAGGAATACCTGATCGACACTCTCGGATGGGAGGCATATCACGAACTGATCGTTGACCCTGAGACAGTGCTGTATCAGAAACTCGGACTAGAGGAATCGTTCGAACCACTGACCGGGCAAGAACCGATCATGAGAGTATTAGCGAGACTCGAAGACCGTGAGGACGAAATCCGAAGCAAACTCGATAGCCTCGGACTCGACAACGAGACTGCAACCACGAACACCGAACGAGAAATGGTCGAAGGTCTTCGCGAGGATGTGCTCGGGTACGTACGAGAACGGTTACGACTTATCGAAGAGTGCCGAAATCAGGCCGAACCGCTCGTCGATAAATCGGTTCTCACCGATCTCGAGTCTCAGATTGAGGAGGCACGAACGATGGTTGCAGAGCCGGGTGAGGATCCGAGCGAAGACCTAGGTCGTTTCCGCGATGTACTCCCGCTACTCTATGGGTCGAAAGCGAGTGTAATGCGGATAACGAACGCTGCCAACCGTTCGGATATCAATCTTCCTCGACTGTCCTACGATGTTGGAGAGCTTGAAGACGCAGTCTACCGTATCGATGAGGCTCTAGACGATGAACACGCCTCTGCACTCGTCCGTGAACGGAAGCGGATCTACTATCTCAAACAGGCACTTGGTGAACTGCATAGTTATCAGTCCATTCCCTCGAATTTCATGAGTCTCTACTACGTCAAGAATCTCTTGCGTGGCGGATATTACTACGACCGCTTCCTACGAGCCGGTGGTGATTCACTCGCCGATGAAGTCTGGTACGTGCCTGAAAACTACTTCGACGACGCTGGCCAGTACATTACTGTCTTTTATGGATCTGACGACATGGACGGAAGCGATCAATCAATCGACACTCTCGTACACTCGTATACGCCATTCAGAAGCGAGTACAAGCAGGAAGCTGGGAGTCTACAGGCATTCATTCCGGAAACCGTCGTGAAAGAGGACACGGTTCAGTTCGTGTTCGACGACGTTCCGGGCGAACGGCGAGACGACCTCATCATTCCCGATTCTATTCGACTTGAGGACATAACCGATCTGAGTGGATCGAAGGCGCTCAATATCGTCAGATACTGCCCGAAGTGCTTGCAGATTCTCGAACACGACAGCTGTCTCCGGCACAACGACCGGTCGTATGGGAAAATTCACGCAAGCCCGGATGTCGAAACAGCTGTCGAACTCGGAGACGATGCCGCCTCGCGGGGGATTGTTACGTTATCCGATGTCTCTGGAGAAATCAAGCTTCGTGGTGTGTCATTGGAGATCACGCCGGCAATATACACACGCTCTAATGACGAGTACATCTTCACTGGAGGAGACCGCATTGAGCGTCATATTGAGGCCCCGGAACCGACTCTGGGTTTTGAACTTGACACACGCGGACTCACGTTCGACATATCTGGATTCCTCGACCGGATCGGTGATCAGGATGTCATCGCGGACCTCGATAAATACAAGGACCGCTCCACGGTCGAACTACACGAAATTGGTGCCCACACTGCTGCCCACTTCTTTACACAATTCGTGGCGGACGTGGCGGGAGTAACACCCGGTTCACTCTTTTACGGAGTGGATCTTGGCGATGAAATCGTCCACGTGTTTGAGCGGTCTCAGGGCGGCCAAGGACTTGTCGACCTTGTGTTCGATGACCTTCAAGAAGATCCGGGGACTGCATTGGAATCAGTGACACGGATCACATACGACCCACAGGTCATCTGCGAGCGCTTATGGGCTCAAGAAGCCTTCGTCGATGATCTCCCATTCACTGACATCACTCGGGACGCTATCGAGGACGCCGTCCGTGTCTCAAACGAGGTTCCCGTCTTCGAACATGTAATAGAACAAGTGATTGAAGAAGTGTACTCATCGGTTGACAGGGCCCGTCAATTGGCACGCGAAGAGGGCATTTCCGTCCGTCAGGCGTTTCGTGTCAAGCATGTCGTTGCTTCCGCCCGTATTGGCGGAAAGAACACCTATCCTGAGAGTGAAGTCGATGCTATCTTGCCCGATTTCGATAGTCATGAGCGGGTCAAGACACTCTTCTTTTCTCCAAATATCGATGGATGCGTCGAAAATCTTCAACTCTCTGAGTGTACTTCAGAGCACGACCAGTCCGACACGTTGAGCTACGTCCTCTTAGAGGAACTCCGTGAGGAATTGATTCGACGTGTACCACACGACGAATTAGGAGATGAACTATTTGAACGGGAAGTTCTACCGGGGGGTGAGTACAATGGGACGAGCATTTTCCTTACCCTCTAGTGGGCTTCGCTACCTGCTTGGCCACGCGCTCGTGTATGCCGACCACGTAGCGATTTGCTCGCCGTGGCTCAGCGACGTTGACGTTCGACTCCCCCTCTCGCCGGGAATCGACCGGCGGACGAAGCTCGCTGCCGCGATCCGCAACGTCGATACTGCTGTTGATGTGTATGTTCGTCCGGATGAGGAGGCCAACGAGTACGCACTGTCGCGACTGGCTGGCATCGAGAACGTCACTCTCACCAAGGTCCCTGATCTCCACGCAAAGGCGGTGATTACGGAGACGTACGTCTACGTCGGCTCCGCGAATATCACGCGGGGCGGATTGCTGACGAACTTGGAGCTCTGCAAGGTTTTCGAAAATGAACACGAAGATGTCGAGACGTACCTCCGACAGGAACTTGAGCTGTAAGTGCGAAAAATAATCGAACAATTGGCGTGCCGGCACGATAGAGATCAGTCGCCGTGTTCGCAGGGTCCGCCTCGAGATGCAGAATACGGACATCCTCCACATCGTTCCTCAGTCGGGCGAGCGGAGAGTCCCTTAGGAGATGTAGATTCGACAGAACGCAAATCGTTTCGAAGCGATTCTGTGTACTCATTCTCAGTATACTCTCGCTCAACTATGACTGGTGTGACATCGACAGTACCACTCGTTTTATCCACGTTGACGTAAAGTAGTGAGAGTTCACCAACCTCTACGTCGTACGTCCGTTCCAACAACCACGCGTAGGTTCTGAGCTGGCGGGCATACTTACCACCTGCGTACGAATCCGGATCGTGGACAGATGCCGTCTTATAATCTGCAAGATTCCAGACGCCATCGGCTTTGTACAGGAGGTCGACCTCTCCGGTGATAATTACCTCCGACCCATCAACGTCGAGGACTGCAGAGACCGTATGTTCGGGATACATTTCGTCGGCGCTCAACGCAGCCCGGTATCGTGACGAGTCGATTTCCATCGATTCGACAACCCAGAGGACATACTCTCGAAGGTCGTCGTCAAGGCTGTTGGCAAATAGTCTGAGTCGGTCTCGTCCGAGTAGGCGGTACTCCAGTGCCTGATGCACTTTTGTTCCCCACTCTGCGGGGTTGATTCCGCCGGGCGTCGCTGTTTCGTCTATCGGTTCTCCGTCCCGGTTTAGAGTCGGTCCCTCACCGTGCACTCCCGTAATTTCCTGAACATGCTGATACTGGTATCTCCGTGGACACTCAACGAGGTCGTGGATTCGAGATGGTGACACCCTATCCGGTCTGTATGGAACCGTGTCCGGGAGGTCTACTGGATCACGGTTGAGATACCTATCAGCGTTTCCGACTTCAACAGGTTCGCGCGTAATCGGTGATGCCCCGGTAACATCGTCAACGCCGATTTGGATTGTATTATCGTGGGTATTGAACTCAAGCGTTCTGATCTCACTCCAGTCGGAATCCGGTCCAAACACTTCGTTTAGCGTGACTTCCCACGTGGTCCAGCGGGTATAATCTTCAACCCAGTCTTCCAAATCCGCCAATCCGAGGAAAAGATGATCCTCGGCCCGGGTGAACGCGACGTATAGGACGCGCCAGTACTCCGCTCGGCTCGGTGCCAGATACTCGTTCAGCGGATTAGTGTAAGTGAACTCGCCAGTCTCTTTGTTGATATCGTTGGAAATCCATATCGGTCCCGTAAGCTTCGGATACCCCGGTACATCGCGGTCTTCGTTCATCCATACTCCAGCGTCGTCGTCGGGATTTTCGAACGAGACTGCCTCGGGAAGTGGTTTGTTGCTCCCAACGGGACGGAGGGCCAGCCCGCGATCTCGGTCGCTCACGAGTCGTCCGGCTTGCAACGGTGGGGAATCCCATGACTTGAACGTATCTACGAGGAAGACAATCGGGTACTCCAAACCTTTCGCTGCATGAACCGTTGTAAGCGTAACAGTGTTTTCATCAGCCGGGTCCGCGACTTCTGCAACGGTGTGATCCGGCTCATGACCTTTCCCGGCACGGTCACGTAGCCGCGTGAGCCGCTCTACAAACTCTCGATAAGGGAGGAGTTCCTCCTCCTCCCAACCATCTATTATCTCAGTCAACGCCCAAACGTTTCCGTAGCGACGAAGTCCTTCTTCATCCGCTAAAACAACAGCATCGAACGCCGCGTGTCGAATAATTCGGTTTAGTAGATCTGTCTTTGATCCCTCACGGTCCCATCTCAATTCGTCGCGGAGTTCAACGAGAGATTCCAGCCGACGACGATCAGCATCCGGGAGTGCAGAGGGCCACTTTTTACTCTCCAGAATCTCAGCAATATAGAAATCCTCACTCGCGACCATCCGAATCGTTTCGTCCGAACAGGCGACGAACGGCGAGCGAAGGATCCGCATCAGCGACGCTTTATCATGTGGATTGGTGAACCAATAGAGGACATCGATTAGCAAAGTAATTTCAGGCTGGTCGAACAGGTCGCCCGATGCCTTGGGTGCAGCATCGATGCCGTGTGCTGAGAGTGCGTCGACATACTGCTGCATGTGTGTACGCGCCTGAAACAGTAGCGTGATGTCTCCCGGGTTCGGAGTCCGTTCCTGCACTTCTTCATCGACTTCGACTCCATCGAACACGGTTATCTCTGAATCTCCGTCAACTATCGCCGCGATTCTCGAGGCGACTCGTTCCGCTTCCGGTGGCGTCCAGTCTTCTCCACGACTGGGGAATCCATCGTCCAAGTCAAGCGAGAGAACGTGGAAGTGAGCACTGTCATCATCCCAGAGTTTCCGTGGACCCGCCGCGTCAACGTTGTTGTACGACACCTCCACATCTCCGACACCGCCGCGACTGGGGTCATCGAATATACTCCCGAAGAGGCCGTTGGCAGCAGTAATGAGATCGGGATGGCTGCGGAAGTTGGAGGTCAACGCCCTGTAGACGACGCCATCGGCGTCCAGATGTGGAATCAATCCACCATCGGGTCCTGCCTCCTCAGCGTGTGAAACAATCTCACCAAAGATATTCGGATCGGCAGAGCGCCACTGATAGATTGACTGTTTGACGTCGCCAATAGCCAGCAGTCGGGTTCTTCCGTCAACACCAGTCACCATCTCGCGAAGCACCCGGCACTGTGCGGCGCTGGTATCCTGAAACTCGTCAATAAATACGTGATCAAACCGACATCGGAGGCTCTCAACGAACGGATGGTCCGAATTCCGCTCGACGAAGGTCCGCAGAACGTGTGTCGCGTCCTGATACGTGAGATGTCCTCGTTCTCGAGTCAGCTCATCGTATCGTCGCTCATATGCGGTGAGGATGGTGGAGAAGTCATCAACGAGCTGTCGTGATCGCTCGTACGTGTCCGCCACGTGCTCGGTGAATAGTTCTTTTGTTCGCTCAACCTCTTCGGTATCGTCCGCCGTCACAGATAGTTCGGCGTCTTGGAACACTACCGTATCCATGAGTGAGCGGACATCATCGAACGTTTCTGGTGGAGTTTGTCCACCGTGGGCAGTATCAAGATTAGCGAGCAACGAAATTCCCGCCTCCTCGGGAGTGATACAGAACTCGCGACACTTCTGTTGGGCGTTTTCTATCATCTCTCGAACCGTATCCGGCGGATACGTTCGCCATGACTCGTCCGGATATGCGTTCTCTAATCTTGAAAACTCCTCGAGATAACGAGTCCTAAGCTCCGAGAAGATCTCATCACGTATCTCTTGCAGATCAGCACTTGATTCGATCTCAAAAGTCGGTGGTAGTGACAACTCCGTTGCTACTTCGCTAAGCAGGTTGTTGAATAGTGAGTCAATCGTTCGGATCTGGCTATCAGTTTCCAGCCAGCGGAAGACATCGGACGGGAGATCACCACCTGCGTCAACGTGGTTGCGGAGAACTTCCCGAAGGTCCTCTTGTAGCTCCGTCGCGGCGTCCCGGGTGAACGTCGTTAGCAGAAGTGACTCGAACGGGTTCTCCCCTGTCTCGGCCACCGATACAACGACTTCCGCGACGGTCGTCAACATAGTCGTCGTTTTTCCCGTTCCCGCCGCAGCATCCACGGCTACACGCCCAGTTCCTTCGTGAAACGCCTCAATTACGGCCTCCTGATCTGCGACCGGAACGTCGTCATCCGGCCCGAACTGTAGTGCCATTTCATCAACGTAATTCATGCATCTCCTCCTGTTCCCTCTTCAATCCGATTCGGAATCCCACACAGATCACGGTAGGTACACCCCTCACAGCCACCGTTTTCGACGAACTGCTTGCTTACACTGTATGTAATATGCCCAGCTTCAGAAGCCATCGTATTTAGCAAGTCCTCAAGATCCGACTTCCACCTCTTGGTTCGACTCGTTTGGAGCCGGTCGTGTATTTGAACATTCTGCTCGTGATCCACCATCTTGAGATCTTCGCTCGTAAGGAATCCGTGGCGGCCACTAGGGCTACTCGTGTACCTATCGTGAATAAGCGCGCCAGCTCGTCCGTCGACAACGCTTGCCCGCACGCGAGTGTCAATTGCGTGTTTTGTCGTGATCGAGCACCGGTCGAGACCATCACACGACCAACACACCTCCGAAGCGTGTTCACCGCGTACTGACCCCGACCAGCAGTGTTTAAACGCTGACTGCGCGCCTCCCTGCCGACCGCTTTGGAACACCGGTACGGAGCCGTCAACTTCTGAGATAGTATCGGTACGGTGAGACGGGATCAGCACTTCACGGCCATCGAGTTCTATCCGTTCCGTGTCTCGCCATGACCAAGAGCGCTCTATTCCCCGGTCGCACTCCTGTGAGACCGTGAGGTACTCACCAACGAGTGCTTGAAAAACGGACTCATCAAGCAACTCGTCTTCACTCACCCATTCATCAAAAGCAGCTCGAAGGGATCCCACGTCATCGTACTCCCCGAGGTCAGCCTGTCTGTCTGGAAGGTATTCGCTTACGAGTCGACGAATCGCGACACGGTACGACTGTGGTGCATAGTGATTGCTCAACAACGTTGGCACCGTTGGATACAGCTCACTGGCGTACGGTGAGTCTTTCTCGGGCCACTCGTCTCGGTGTATTGTATTTCCCTCTCGTGCGACGAGATGTTGGTAGAAGTAGTATTTTAGCTGGCACTGTCCGAAGAGATCGACTTCATGTGCCCGAATCGGATCGCTGATAACGGCACTGAGCGTCAAATCGTCGAACGCTGGTTCGCCGTCTTGTACTGTAACAGACGTGGGAGGCCTCAGGAATCGCTCGTAACGCGGCACAAGGTGAGACTGGTATATCGCCCCATCTACGCTAGAAAGGAGATGGATCGCAGCACCCTCCGAACGTACCGACCCCTCCTTAAGCCGTGGAGTGAAGCTACCACCGTTCCCCAGATTACCGACGTAGTACGCAAGAAGCCTGATCCGGTTACGCATGGAGATTCCGGGAGTCACGTCTTCCCAGTCCCCTCCCGTGGTTGGTGCTGGTAGCCATTCACTCAAGCGGATCCGGTCGTACTCTGGGTTATCCTCATCAAGCCCATCAGCGAGCGGAGCGACGAACGGAGACCATGTGACGTGATCACCCTCCGAATTACGGGCATGCCTCGAGATCGTTAACCCACGGGCCGGAGTGCGCACTGTTGACTCATAGTCATCGAGCTCTCGACGGTACATTCCTTCATCACCCGACAGATGGAGATATGCTGCCTCTTCAGGTCCTTCAACTGCATACTCTTCAACAGCCGGTGACAAATCATCGTGCAGGAACGTCGATGTCGGTTGCTGCGTCGGGAATTCACCCGCACCAGCGCCCAACAGGAACGTGTGCTTCGCGGATAGATAATACGTGTTCGCCGGAATGACAACGCGGACGGCATTTCCGTCGGTATTCGATGCGGAGTACTGTCCACGCCCGATTACATCTCCTAGAGCTTGGGCAGCCAACTCCCAGCCTGCGTCTGACAAGTCCAAGTCAAGAATGTATTGGTAATACCGACCGACCCCATCAATTTCTTTGGAAACTCGTTCGGCGAGAAAGGTCGGGTGTTTGCGAGTCAGATCTGTCCGGGTCGCATCGACTCCCGGCCCACCAAGCCGCCTGAGTGGCGTGTCAGCAATGTTGACAACGTGACCTCTGCACAGCCTGTTGAGAAGCGTGGAAACGTCGTCTCCATCCGGCGATGACACCTGACTGCGTTCGATGACCCACGAGATGAAATAGGTTAGCTGATTCCACGCGATCCCGTCTGCTTCCCGTGCAGATGCGATATTATACCATGTCTCGAGCGTCCGTTCATCGTTACCATCCTTGCCAGCGGCAGCGTGTAGACGCTCTTCGAGTTCGAGGAATGAGGTGTCATCGAGTGGCCACTCACCCGGGGTACTCTCTAGTGGACAGAATCCGAGTCTGAGTGGATCGACGATATCATGATATGAGACCGTTTCACTGCTGGCAGCAGCGGCGATGAGATCAACTGTCGATTTCAAAAACCGATATGCGACGGTCTGAGCCATCGGCCGATCCGATTCTACGTGGAATGGAATTCCATGGGTAGTGAATACATCGTCGATGATCGCTTCGTACTCGCTGGTTTCCCGAACAACGATGAGGTAGTCCCCGGGGTTTGCACCATCCTTATCCACATTTGAAGCGATATCATGAGCAACCCGTGTAACCTCTCGACGACGGTCTGGAGCGTCCACAAACTGGACTTCGTCGGGAGTAGAGTCGCGGCGACTGCCATGCGTCGCAACATCGACAAGTTCCGTCGCGAGCTGTGAGGATCTTGGTTGGTCCGACGATTGGTATTCGGCGTCGATTCCGACGCGACGAAATCTCTCACGGATACGGTCCTGTGATCCCTTTCCAAACGAAAAGTAGAGGTCCGGTCCGTCCTCGAGACTATCCAGTTCTTGAAAGAAACGAAGGAGTCCGTTGTCGACATTCTTTATTGTCCCGACGGCAATCCAGTCGATATCGCCGTACGCTCGATTCCACTCGTCTTTCAGTGCGATTCGTGCCTCACGAGTGAGATGTGATTCTGAGAGAAACACCGCCGGCGGGAGAGGTTCCGTTCGTTCTTCGAGGACAGCCGAGAGTGCGGCGAATCCTGACAAGGCTCGTTCGTTTCTGTACCGTGCGTACGGGTCATCCAGCGAAGCCGTCGCTTCGGCAATGAGGTTATGATCCTCCCCAGCGTCGGTCCCACGCCAATACTGTTCAACCTCGGAACCGAGGGCCTCGTACAGCTCGTCATCCCACGTCTCTCCGGCAGCGTTAATGAGGTTTTCCAGACTCGGTGGACTGTTCCCATCCAGCGCATCATTTACGACATCTCGAAGCAGTCGCTCACTAACACGCTGACTAAGAACTCGAGGGTCACCGCTGTACCGTTGCTCAAGGAGTCGGCGAGAAACGCTCTGAACCGTCTCATACTCAGCAACCTGCTTCGGTTCGATTCCACGTTGGATGAGTCCATCTCGAAGATTTCTCATCGCCCGCGCCCCGACGAGGAGGCAGAGACCGTCTCCTGTTGCACCTATCTGTGGCGGCAGATCAGTAGCCTCGGATTCAAGAAAATCAATCAATGAGTTCTCCGAGAGCAGTGTCGCCATCGTGACACTCGAGGAAACGATTCATCATCAAAGTACCGCAGACACAACAGTAGCGTGAACAGGGATGGGATGGACGCAGAAGGACTGTAAGTACGAGCCACGCTGAAATGTAATCAATCCAGTAACGAACCTCAATATTTATATATTCCCCCAGTATTCTTCGAGTATGGTCCAAAGGTTATCTAGAGACGAATCCGAGTCAGATATTTTCCGTGAAACAGGCCAACGGACCCTTCTAATCGGGGATAATAAGCCAATTCGGATTAGTTCGGGCCATCGAATCCTGCATCACGAAGGGAAGTGCTCGCGACCGCACGGTCACAACTATGAAATCACAGTCGAAGTGACCGGGGAACTCACTGAGGAGGGATGGGTCGTTGACAAAGGAGACGTTACAGACGTTATCGACGCGTGGGACCACCGATTCCTCGTCGAAGAGGGAGATCCGCTCATCGACGCGTTCGAAGCTTCGGGCGACCGAGACGCGCTCGTCGTGTTAGATCATCCGCCGACGGCAGAGGTGATGAGCGTCTTACTCGAAGAACGAATGCTCGACGCGTTCCCAAACACCGTTTCGGACGTGTCGGTGTCGGTGAGTGAAACCGGCGAGCTCTGTGCGACCTACTAATGCCAGTCGCAAGTGACGCAGAGGAACCCGTAGCGGACACTGACACAGCTGGTGAGGGCCTCCCGATCAACGAGGTGTTCTACTCGTTGCAGGGCGAGGGAACGCTTGCTGGCGTGCCCTCCGTGTTCGTTCGGACCTCTGGGTGTAACCTGCGGTGTTGGTTCTGTGATTCATACCACACGTCGTGGGAGCCAACCGGAGCGTGGCGCGACGTCGACACGATCATAGAGGAGGTTCAAACCCACGAGCAGGCCAATCACATCGTGCTTACCGGCGGGGAGCCACTCATCCACGAGGAATCCGTCAAGCTCCTCGAACAGCTGGCCACAGAAGGGTATCATACGACGGTGGAGACGAACGGGACAATCTACCGGGATGCCCCTATCGATTTGGCGAGTATCAGCCCGAAACTGGCAAGCAGTACGCCGACGCCGGATCGTGACCCGAAGGGCGA
>LFFM01002641.1_pt1 | contig 11702 bp, 9 predicted proteins | sample 643131 | NCBI WGS metagenome assembly LFFM01 (sample SAMN03777445, study PRJNA286221) | soda lake metagenome | biome: soda lake; feature: Kulunda steppe; material: water; isolation source: sample Tc-Br brine of Tanatar trona crystallizer | place: Russia: Kulunda steppe | collected 2011-07
ATTCACCGGAGCCACTCCCGGTAGAGCCGAAATGAGATCGGAGGAGAGCACACCGAAACCCTAACCAGACATAATGGTGCTATCAGTTCCTGAACTGGCGCTTTATGGCATTCTTTTGTATGGAACGTTAGTTGCAATAGGTGCCGTCCGTGATCGGTTGGTATGGCGTTCAGCGATGGACGCCTCGTTCGCAGGGATCGACCCGCCCGTTCGAGTCAGCGGATCGGATGCGATCTTCGTCGACAACGTGGGAGTGATCGGTGATCGCTGGGTGATCAGCACCGAGGCGATCAGAACGCTGTCGGAAGACGAACTGCACACGCTACAACGGGCATCCGAACGGATTCCTGCGAAACTATCACCACACATCGAGAAGCTGTCGATCGCACTAGCGCTCCCCGTTATCCTCGGGATGAGTGAATACTATTCGTTTTCTCTTTTAGAGCTTCTCGTGGTCAGTTCTCTCTACTTCTTCGTCGTTGCTCCGATCGTCATCCGTACGAAAACGTACGTCGTAGATCGGTTGGTCTCCGATCGAGGTATCGACCTGTTCCACGTCTATGAAAAGCTCTCCGATCGAAACGCGGACCGCAACGTCGTCCAGAAAATATACCGACCTTCGTTTAACAAGCGAACGTCAAATCTTAAAAAATAACAGCTGACTGCGTTCCCGAGAGGCCACGACCCCTGGCCGACGGGCGTCTCCACCGAGCCGGCCGAATCCCCTGCCGGTGTGAGGACTCGTCCGTGACGTCCGTTCGTCCGACCGAAACGGGTCCCGCGGCGGCGAGCGAAGCCTTTACCGCGTGGACCGTCTACGGTCCCGCAAATGGTACTCGACGACCTCGGTACGTCCCTTCGGGGCTCGCTCGACAAGCTCCAGGGGAAGACCCGGCTCGACGAGGACGACGTCGAGGAGATCGTCAAGGAGATCCAGCGGTCGCTGCTCTCCGCCGACGTCGACGTCTCGCTCGTGATGGAGCTGTCGGACTCGATCAAAACGCGCGCGCTGGAGGAGGAGCCGCCCGGCGGCACCACCGCCCGCGACCACGTCCTCAGGATCGTCTACGAGGAGATGGTCGCGCTGGTGGGCGACTCCACCGACCTGCCGCTGGAGTCACAGACGATCCTGCTGGCCGGCCTACAGGGGTCGGGGAAGACGACCTCCGCGGCGAAGATGGCCTGGTGGTTCTCGAAGAAGGGACTGCGTCCCGCCGTCATCCAGACCGACACCTTCCGGCCGGGCGCGTACGACCAGGCGAAGCAGATGTGTGAACGCGCGGAGGTGGAGTTCTACGGCGACCCCGACGGCGACGATCCCGTCGAGATCGCCCGCGAGGGGATGGAGGCGACCGCCGACGCCGACGTCCACATCGTCGACACGGCGGGGCGACACGCCCTGGAGGACGACCTCATCGCGGAGATCGAGGAGATAGAGCGGGCGGTGGATCCGGACCGATCGCTGCTCGTGCTCGACGCCGCCATCGGCCAGGGCGCGAAGGAGCAGGCCCGCCAGTTCGAGAAGTCGATCGGCATCGAGGGCGTCGTCATCACCAAACTCGACGGAACGGCGAAGGGTGGCGGGGCGCTGACGGCGGTCAACGAGACCGGCTCCTCCATCGCCTTCCTCGGGACCGGCGAGACCGTCCAGGACGTCGAGCGGTTCGAGCCCTCGGGATTCATCTCCCGGCTGCTCGGGATGGGCGACCTCAAGCAGCTCTCCGAGCGCGTCGAGCGCGCGATGGCGGAGACGCAGGAGGAGGACGAAGACTGGGACCCGGAGCAGCTGCTGGAGGGGAACTTCACCCTGAAGGACATGCAGAAACAGATGGACGCGATGAACCGGATGGGGCCGCTCGATCAGGTGATGGACATGATCCCCGGAATGGGCGGCGGGATGATGGACCAACTCCCGGACGACGCGATGGACGTCACCCAGGACCGGATGCGAAAGTTCGAGCGGATCATGGACTCGATGACCGAGGAGGAGCTGGAGAATCCGAAGGTCGTCGGGCAGTCGCGAACCGAGCGGATCGCCCGCGGGTCGGGCACCGACGTCGAGACGGTCCGCCAGCTGCTCGAACAGCACTCGATGATGGAGCGAACGATCAACCAGTTCCAGGGAATGGGCGAAGGCGACATGCAGCGGATGATGAAAAAGATGGGCGGTGGCGGCGGCCTCGGCGACATGATGGGCGGCGGCAAGGGTCCGTTCGGGTGAGGAGGACGGACGGCGGGCGTCGTGAGGGTATCGTTCGGCTATCGATCGCCCGAGCGCCGACCGGGCGACCACGACGCGTCGATCTCGCGGTGCGTAAACGGCGTCGCATCCTCGCCGGCGTAGGTCGCGACGAGGTGGCCGTCCCCTTCGAGGTAGTACTTATACGTGGTGAGGCCGGCGAGCCCGACCGGACCGCGGGCGTGGATCTTCCCGGTCGAGATGCCGACCTCGGCGCCGAGCCCGTAGCGGTAGCCGTCCGCAAAGCGCGTCGAGGCGTTGTGGAAGACGCTCGCGGAGTCGACGCCGGTCATGAACGTCTCGGCGGTCTCGGGGTCTTCCGTGAGGATCGACTCGGTGTGTTTCGAGCCGTTGGCGTTGACGTGGTCGATCGCCGCGTAGACGTCGTCGACGACGGCGATGGAGAGCTCGAGGTCGCCGTACTCGGTCGTCCAGTCGTCGTCGGTCGCGGGGTCGACGTCGACGACCTCTCGGACCCGCTCGTCGCCGCGGATCTCGACGCCGGCCGCCTCGTAGCGGTCGACCATCCCCGGCAGGAACGACTCGGCGATGGCCTCGTGGACGAGCAGCGTCTCGACGGCGTTACAGACCGCCGGGTACTGCACCTTCGCGTCGTAGGCGACCTCGACGGCCTCCGCCAGGTCGGCCTCGTGGTCGACGTAGACGTGACAGACCCCCTCGGTGTGGCCCAACACCGGGATCTGGGTGTTGTCCTGAATGTATGAGACGAACTCCGAGGAGCCGCGCGGCATCACCAGATCGACCTGGTCGTCCAGCTCCAGCAGGCGGTCGACCGCCTCGTGGGCCTCGATCAGCTGCACCCAGCCGTCCGGGAGGTCGTCGGTCGCCTCGCGGATCAACTCGTAGAGCAGCCGGTTCGACTCCTTCGCCTCGCTGCCGCCCTTCAGGACGACGGCGTTGCCGGACTTCAACGCGAGCGCCGCGATCTGCACGAGCGCGTCCGGCCGTGACTCGAAGACGGTCGCGACGACGCCGATGGGGACGGCGACGCGGTAGAGCTCCAGCCCGTCGTCCAGCTCGCGTGCCGCCTGGGTCGCCCCCAAGGGATCGTCCTGTTCGGCGACCGACTCGACCATCTCCGCGATTGACTCGACCTTCGTCCCGTCGAGCTTCAGGCGGTCGACGAGCGCCTCGCTGTATTCGCCGCGGTCGCGCATCGTCTCGGCCTCGGTGACGTCCTCGGCGTTGGCCTCGAGTATCGCCGCCTCGTTCGCGCGGAGCGTCTCCGCGATCGAGGCGAGCGCGGCGTTTCGCTCCGCCTCGTCGACGTTCGCGAGCCGGAGGGCGGCGTCCGCCGCGGCCGCGACCTGTTCGTCCGTGTCGCGTTCGATGGCGACGTCGTCGGTGGGGGATTCGCTCTCAGTCATCGGTCTCCTCGCTCGTTGGGACGAAAAGCGTCCCCGTGGGCTTGGCGGTTGCGATCCGCTCGAGCACGTCCGGCGTCGCCGACCCCGCGATCACCGCCGGAATGTCGTGCATGCTGACGTCGTGTGCGCCCTCCACCTTGGTGCGGATCCCGCCGAAGGCGTCCGTCGCGCTCTCGTCGATGAGTCGCTGGATCGCGTCGTAGTTGTCGCCGACCGCCTCGATGAGTCTCGCGTCGGAGTCGTGCTTCGGATTGCCGGTATAGACGCCGTCGACGTCCGTCAGCGTCACCAGCAGGTCGACGCCGATGCCGGTCGCGATGGACGCCGAGAGCATGTCGTTGTCGCCGATCTGTAGTTCGTCGATCGCCACCGCGTCGTTCTCGTTGATGATCGGGACGACGTCCCACGCGATCAGCGTCTCGATCGTGTTCCGGAAGTTCCGGAATCGCTCGGGGGTGTCAAGGTCCTGTCCGGTGAGCAGGATCTGTGCGACCGTCTGGTCGTATCGCTCGAAGCTCTGGGTGTAGTGACGCATCAGGTTGCTCTGTCCGACCGTCGAGAGCGCCTGGCTCTCGGCGATCGGCTCGACCGCCTCGTCGCCGTCCCCCGCGTCTCCGCCCGTCTTCACGCCGTTCATGCGGTCGAGCCGGCCCTTGCCGGCGCCGACCGCACCCGAGGAGACCAACACGACCTCCTTGCCGCGCTCGCGGAGGTCCATCACGTCCGCGACGAGCTTGTCGAGCTTGACCCGATCGAGCCGCGAGTCCTCGTCGGTCAGCGAGTTGGTTCCCGCCTTCACCAGCACGCGCTCCGCGTCGGCTGCGCGCTCGCGTGCCTCCCGTGCGAGGTCGGGGTCGATCGCCTCCACGACGGCGTCGTCGGCCGCGCGCCCGTTCCCGCCGTCACTCATCCTGAAAGGCCTCCGCCAGCTCCTTCGACCGCCGTTCGGCGGCCGCCACCGCCTCGATCACGGCCTCGTCGGCGTCGCTGTCCCGGAGCACCTCCATCCCCTCGATCGTCGTGCCGTTCGGCGAGCAGACGGCGTCGATCAGCTCGTCGACGGTTCTCTCGTCCCGCAGCACCGTCTCGGCGGCGCCCTTGAACGTCTGGGCGGCGAGCCGCTCGGCCTGGTCGGGCTCGAGCCCGCCCTCGATGCCGCCGGTCTTCATCGCGTCGATGAGGTAGAAGGCGAACGCGGGGCCGCTCCCGTTGACCGCCGTGGAGACGTCCATCAGCGCCTCGTCGACCTCGGCGTACTCCCCGACGGCGCCGAGTAAGTCGCGAACCTCGTCGGTGAGCCCCTCGTCGGTCGCCGCCGCAGCCATGTTCCCCGTCTCGGCGGCGAGGTTCGGCATCACCCTGACGACGGAGGCGTCCGTTCGCTCCGCGACGAACTCCCGTGGCACGCCGGCGGCGAAGGTGACGAGCGTCTGGTCGGGTCGCAGGTCGAGGTCCGCAAGCACCGCCTCGACGATCGACGGTTTGACCGCGATCACGACGATCTCCGCGTCACGGGCCGCCGAGACGTCGTCGGTCGTCTCCGCGGCGAACTCCGCGACGGCGTCGAGCGCGTCCGGATCGAGATCGATCGCCGTCACGTGATACGTCCCGATCCGTCCGAGCCCCCGAATGAGGGCGCCGCCCATGTTTCCGCAGCCGATAACGCTCACGCGAGTCATCTTGCCCTGACGAAGCGCGTTGACGGACATACCACCTGCGGTTTCGGTTCGTCGGTCGTGCAAACCACCCGTTACTCTGTATCAGCCGCGTGACGGAGCCGCTCGGCGACGGGGTCCGGGGCGACCGCCTCGGCGATCCGGACGTCCTCGGGCGTGACGGCCCCGGCCGCGCGGCCGGCAACGATGTACACCCCGAGCACGACGACCGGGAGGACGATGGCGATGAGGAACTGGTCGGGGACGATCGTCACGACGAGCCAGCCCGCGGCGAACGCCGGCACCCACGCGAGGACGACACGACCGAGCGCCCAGGAGAAGGGATGGATCCGTCGGTAGTAGTACACCTCCATTAGCGCTGCCGCACCCGAAAGCGAGAGCGCGGCCATCGTCCCGAGTCCGGCCCCGATGATGCCGTACTGTGGCACCAAAAGCGCCGTGAAAAAGACGTTTCCGACGAGCAGGATAGCCGAGTTGAGGAAGACGAGTCGGGAGTAGCCGAGCCCCTGTAACAGTGCCCCGTCGGGTCCCCCGCCGAGGATGCTCACGATGTAGCCGACGACGAGCGCGAGCACAACGCCGCTTGCGACCGTGTACTGCGGGGTGAAGACGATGGAGAGGTAGACCTCCGCACCGAGTACGAGGATCGCCGCGAGCGGGAGCGAAAGCCCGAGAACCCAGCGTGTCGCCGTTCGATAGCGCTCGGCGACCGCGTCGCCGTTCTTTCGCTCCTCTGCGATGAGCGGCTTGAAGATCGGCGCGAGCGACGAGAAGAAGATGAGCAGGTTGCCCGCGAGCATGTAGCCGACCCGGTAGATCCCGACGTCGTCGGATGCGAGGAAGAAGCCGACGATCAGGTTGTCCACCTGACCCATGACGACGAAGATGACCCCGGCAAGCGCGAGCGGTAGTCCATACCAGAGGATCTCGCGAAACGGCGTCAACGAGAGCTGCCCACCGCGTAACGGCTCCTGTCGCAGGAGGATGACCGCGCCGAGCGAGATGGCGAGCACCAGGCCGATGAGGTATCCCCCGATAATGCCAAGCAGCCCGAGTCCCGTGGCGACGAGAAGCCCGGCCGTGGCGAACAGCCGAACGGTCGGGCGGGTCACGTCGCGGACGTAGACGCGGTATTTGAGCCGTTTGAGCCCGCTGTACGATGCCATGAGCCCGTTGAACATGGCGAGGAGCGGTAACGCGAGCGCGAGGTAGCGGAGCGCCGTCGCCAATCCGGGCTCGCCGAAAAAAAGTGCGAGCCGGTCGGCCGAAACGTAGAGGACGAGCGCCGTGGTACCCGAGGTGACGAGCAGCAGCCCGAACACCTGCAGGGTGACTGCCCGTGCCTTGCCCGGTTCGTCGGCGTCGAGATACTGGGGTACAAAATAGTCGATGGCGCGATGTAAGCCGGCGCTCGCAAACACCTGCGTGAGGTGTAACACCGCCGTCGCGAGCACGAACAGGCCGTAAATCCCGGGGCTCACCAGCCGGGTGATGAGCGCGACGATGAGGAAGCCGAACGCCTTGCTGATGAGCGAGCCGCCGAAGGTGATCCCGCTCTGGGAGGCCATCGTCTCCTCGGCGCTCGGATCGAGCGACTCGGTCCGCCCCTCCACACCGAGGTCGCCCGTCGTCGGGACGTCGTCGGGCAGGGCGGCCTCGGATTCCGCCATCGATGAGTGCTCGGCCTCCGAGCCTCCGCCGCCATCAGCCGAGACGGTGTCGTCCCGCACCGGACCACCCTCACTCGGCGCGTCGTCGGGGAACGTGTCGCTGTCAACCAGTCCGTCGCCGTCGCTCGTACCGACGTCGCTTCCACTCGTACGCTCCTCGCCCCCCGGCGGGTCGCTCACGGTGCCACCCCGGACGCCAAGGGACGGACGCGCCGGAACGTGGAAGGGTGGTGAATGGGGCTCATTTCAGCGATAGTCCGCGATCTCGACGTCGTGGTCAACGATCGCCGAGGCGGCCTCGCCGATGCCCGGGAAGTCGACGGTGAACTCCCAGCGATCGTTCTCCTCGATGGCATCGACCTGTTCGACCGTCGTGTCCCGTACGTCGCCCTCCTCGTCGTAGAACTCCGCACGAACCTCGAGGTAGGTGAGTTCCTCCTCGCGGGTACGCTCGATGACGCCCTCGACCCGAACCGTCTCCTCGTCCGTGCTTTCGTCCTCGCGGACGAGTTCGCTCTCGACGATCCGAGCGGGCGGGTCCTCCTCCCCGCCGTCGGAGCCGTCAGTCGGGTCGGTACAGCCGGCGAGGGCACTCACGGCGACGGCGACCGTGCCGGCGAGGAACCCGCGGCGGCGCATGCGTATGTGGACGTGGTGTGGCGGCCTAATAAGATGACTGCCCCTCGCCGGGAGCCCAGTCGACGCTCCCGGCCGTGATCCGAGCGAATCCCGCGAGCATGCGTTCGGTGCGTGCGTCCCGGCAGCGCTCGTGGACCCGGCGGTGTGCAACGAGTGCCCGGCGGTCGAGCAGTGCCACGGGCGACTCCGTCCGGCCGCGCCCGCGGCCCGGCGGGGTACCCAGACGAACGAGCCCCGAAAAGATCGGATTCAACGCGCGACCGACGGGGCGGGTGCTTCGCGCGAAGCCCGCGACGCAGATCCGTCCCCGGTCGACCGGAGGGCGCTTATCGCCGCCGACGAGCCGGCACCAGCCGTCGACCGCCCGTGCGGGGTCGTCGAGCATGCCGGTGACGAACGTCGCGAGGACGGCGTCGATCCCGTCGGCGAGTGCGGCGGCACCGGCGTGTACCTCCCGATGCCCCGCGGGCGCGACGGGCGGGGTCGTGGCGTCCGCGCGGGCGACGTGGACGTTCTCCCAGCCGGCGCGGGAGATCCGATCGCGGGCGCGGTCGAGAACCCCCGCGGAGAAGTCGAGCCCGACGACGACTCCCTCGGGGCCGACGCGCTCGCGGAGCAGCGGGAGGTTCGCGCCGGTGCCACAGCCCATCTCGACGACGACGTCGCCGCGCCTCGGCGCGAGCGCGTCCACGATCCGTTCACGGAGCCCCGCGACGAGCGGCGCGTCGCTCGCGATCCGGTCGTAGAGGGCGGCGTATCGGGTATAAAAACGGGCCGCACGCGACTCGGTCGTGGGACGCGACTCGGTCATTGGGTCGGATACGGCCGCGTGTGGCATAAACGTCGGTCGGCCGCGGCGGCTACTCGTCGATCTCGTCGACCAGATCCGCGGCGGCTACTCGTCGATCTCGTCGACCAGATCCGCGGCGACGCCGACGTATCCCTCGGGGGTGAGCGCGTTGAGCTCCGCACGGACGTCCGCGTCGACGTCGAGCTCGTCGAAGAGCGCGCGGAAGTCCTCGAGGGTCACCCGACGCCCGCGGCTCAGCTCCTTGACGCGCTCGTAGGCCTCGACGTCGCCCTCGCGTCTGAGGATCGTCTGGACGGCCTCACCGATGATCTCGGGGGTCGCCGCCAGCTCCTCGCGCATGACCGTCTCGTTCGGAACGACCTTCGAGAGGCCGTCGCCGGCCTTCGAGTAGCCGATCAGGCAGTGGGCGAGCGCGGCGCCGACGTTGCGTTTCACCGTCGAGTCCGAGAGGTCGCGCTGGAGCCGCGAGGACGTCACGTAGTCGGCGAGAAAGACGAGGTCGGCGTTCGCCTTGGAGAGGTTCCCCTCGCTGTTCTCGAAGTCGATCGGGTTCACCTTGTGTGGCATCGTCGAGGACCCGGTCTCGCCCTCGACGGCTCGCTGCCCGAGGTAGCGATCGGAGACGTAGAGCCACGCGTCGACGTCCAGATCGAGCAGGACGTCGTTGACGCCGCGCAGCGCGTCGAAGAGCGCGGCGAGGTCGTCACAGGGGTTCACCTGCGTCGCGAGCGGCGTGTGCTCCAGGCCGAGGTCGGCGACGAACGACGCGGAGAACGCGCGCCAGTCGACGTCGGGGTACGCCGCCGCGTGGGCTGCGTAGGTGCCCGAGGCGCCGGCGAGCTTTCCGGAGAGCCCGTCGACCGCGGCGTCGATCCGGCCGAGCGCCCGGCCGAGCCGGGCGGCGTAGACAGCCATCTCCTTGCCGAACGTCGTCGGCGTCGCCGGCTGGCCGTGGGTCCGCGCGAGCATGGGAGTGGCGCGGTGTTCGCGGGCGAGGTCGGCGAGCGCGTCCCGGACCTTCCGGATCGCGGGCACGAGCACGGTCGCCACCGCCGACTTCACGAGCAGGCGGTGGGCGAGGTTGTTCACGTCCTCGCTCGTCAGCCCGAAATGGATCCACGGAAAGAGGATTTCGGCGTCGTCGACGATGCCCGCCTCCTCGAGCTCCGCCAGTCGGACCCGGAGGAAGTACTCGACCGCCTTCACGTCGTGGTTGGTGGCGGCGTACCCCGCCGCGCCCTCGACCTCAAGGGCCTTTATCAGGCGGGCGTCCGCCGCCGAGAAGTCCGCGTACAGCGCGCGGAGCGCCTCGGCGACGTCGCCGTCGAGGGCGATCGGCGTGTCGTCGAGGGCGGCGAGCGCGATCAGGTACTCGACCTCGACGCGGGTGCGGGCACGCATCAGCGCGCCCTCGCTCGCGTATCGCGACAGCGGCGCCGTCCGCGAGGCGTACCGGCCGTCGAGCGGCGAGACCGCGGCAAGCGGGTCGGCACGGTCGAGCCCCGCGATCGCCCCGGTTGCCGCGCCGGACGCGTCCGCACCCGTTTTGGGATCGTCACCCGCGGCGGAGGCGTCACCCGAATCCGGATCGTCGCCCGCGGTGGAGGCGTCACCCGCAGTGGAGTCGTCGGTCATGGCGGAGAGTGCCGCCGGAGCCCCCAAAAGCACGTCGATGCGGTATCACACGGGGGTGTATATGTATCCCGTATGCCGCCCGCTCATCGGCAATATATATCCGCACACGTGGATCGAAAGCGGCGCGGACCGCAACCGATATACTTCGCCGCACGGACCCTTCGGCCATGAAGATCGCCGGCCTTGCCAGCAATCGGGGACGGAACCTGCGACACATCGACGACCTCGCGCCGGGCGGCGCGGAGCTCTCCGTCGTCCTGACGAACCGGGAAGGGGCGCCGGTTCTCGAGTCGGCGGCGGAACGGCGGATCCCGACGGAGGTCGTCGTTCGCGAGGACGGCGAATCCCGCGAGTCACACGAGCGGCGGATCCTGGACCGGCTCTCGGGGTACGACGTCGATCTCGTCTGTCTCGACGGCTACATGCGGGTGCTGACCGACGCGTTCCTCGCCACGGCGCCGACCACCCTCAACGTCCATCCCTCGTTGCTGCCGGCCTTTCCCGGCATGGACGCCCACGAGCAGGTGCTCGACGCCGGAGTCAAGACGACGGGCTGTACCGTCCACGTCGTCACCGAGGAGGTGGACGCGGGCCCGATCGTGACCCAGGAGCCCGTGCCGGTCTACGAGGACGACGACGCCGACGCGCTCAAACGTCGCGTGCTCCACGAGGCGGAGTTCACGGCGTACCCCCGTGCAGTACGCTGGTTCGCCGAGGACCGGGTGGCGATCGATCGCGACGCCGGAGCCGTCACCGTCGAGGGCGACACGGGCGGGGCGTTCCCCCAGCGCCGGTTCCGCTCGGAGGACCGGTCCGAGACGCTTCGATACGGAGAGAACCCGCATCAGGCGGCCGCGCTGTACGCCGACGACGGCTGTGAGGAGGCGAACGTCGTCGCCGCCGAGCAGCTGAATCCGGGCGCGAAGGGAATGGGCTACAACAACTACAACGACGCCGACGCCGCCCTCGACCTCGTCAAGGAGTTCGACGAGCCCGCGGCGGCGGTGATCAAGCATACGAACCCCGCCGGCTGTGCGACCGCCAACACGCTCGCTGACGCCTACGACGCCGCCCTGCGTACGGACGCGAAGTCGGCATTCGGCGGGATCGTCGCGCTCAACCGGACCTGTGACGCCGACGCCGCCGAGGCGATCGTCGACTCGTTTAAGGAAGTCGTCGTCGCGCCCGGCTACACGGACAGCGCGCTCGACGTACTGCGCGGAAAGACGAACCTACGCGTGCTCGACGTCGGACCGCTCGACGGCAACGGAGGGGCCGGCGAGAACGCCGTCCGCTTCACGGAGGAGTACGCCGAGAAGCCGATCGTCGGCGGGCGGCTCGTCCAGGAGCGCGACCTCTCGGCGCCGACGGCCGACGACCTCGAGGTCGTCACCGAGCGAGAGCCGACGGACGAGGAGGTCGAGACGATGCTGTTCGCCTGGCGCACGCTCAAACACGTGAAGTCGAACGGGATCTGCTTTGCGACCGGCACGGAGACCGTCGGGATCGGCATGGGACAGGTCTCGCGGGTCGACGCGGTCACCCTCGCGGCGATGAAAGCCGAGAAGGACGCGGAGGGGAAATCCGCCGAGGGCGCCGTGATGGCCTCGGACGCCTTCTTCCCGTTCCCGGACGCGATCGAGG
>LFFM01002643.1_pt1 | contig 11702 bp, 18 predicted proteins | sample 643131 | NCBI WGS metagenome assembly LFFM01 (sample SAMN03777445, study PRJNA286221) | soda lake metagenome | biome: soda lake; feature: Kulunda steppe; material: water; isolation source: sample Tc-Br brine of Tanatar trona crystallizer | place: Russia: Kulunda steppe | collected 2011-07
GAAGCGTGGATCGAGGGGCCAGCGACGGATTGCGGGAGGCCAACGATGGGCAGGCTGTAAGCGGGGACCGTGAACAGTTGAAACCCGGTGCAAATCCGGGACACGGCTTGGGCCAAGTCCCACATTGTTAGCAGCGAGAACCGGCCGACGAACATTCGACCAAGACCAAAACGATTATGTCTACGACAGAAACCAACAGCGGCGAGCAGCGACAGATTCCGGATGAAGTTATTGCAGAACTCCGTGAGGCTGGAGTGAGTGAAATCTTCCTGAAAGTGATTCAGACCCCGGCCGAGGAGGTCGGCGTTCCCCGGAATTCCGCCCGACAAGAAATCTTCGTCTACATGAAATATGCCGACGAGGGCTACAGTTCGGTGTCCGACCAGCTCAACATGGGCGGCGGATTCTTCCAGGATCTCCGGAATCTCGAAACCCGGACGATTCCGTGGTCGGCAGATCCGAACAACCGAGAAATCCTGAACCACGTATTCCAGATGGAATACCGGAATCAGGAATCGACCGGCGTTCAAGACCTCTTATGAGCTGGTTCGTGTTCACGGAATCCGAGCTGGTAGAGATCGGGGAAAGTCCCCACGGACAATTCGCAGACGAATTCCGCGAGAACGGATCGTGGACCGAGGACGACACACTTCTGGTCAAGGTGTCCGGTCCTCAAGCAACCGTTCTCGTAGCTTGCTACGACAAACACCCACGACGTATGGCAATAGATCCGCCAGTGGACACCCGGCCAAGTGCCACTAAAATATGATTTAGGAATAAAACACGGAAATTGTGGATTGTCAGACGAACAGAACCCAACCAACTGACTATGAACAACGAAAACGCTCCTGAGTACGACTACGCCCTCTCCCTGACCAACTCCCCTGAATTCCGCGACGCCCTTAGCAACTCCATCTTCGGGTTGGTCATGGAATACGGATGCGACCTCTACAGTGCGGACTATGACGAGATGAACGAAATTGCGGAAGCGATGGTATCGGAAGCGATCGAGGCACTATACTAATGCCACCAATCAAGAACTGGAAACGCGACCACGTAACGATGTACAAATACCGGCCAGAAAACGGCCGAGCAAAGGTGCGAATCGTCAAAGACGACGGCTGGTGGGTCGGATACCTCGACTACAAAGGTGTCCACATCGAGCAAATCGCTTACGGCGATACGCAAACGGAAGCTCGGAAATCCGCGATCGGCTGGATGAGGGACAATCCCGATCTCGACGGGGTGGAACTGCACCGGAAATTTCGAGAATCAAACGCGATCGACACTGCTTACCGCTTTTGAGGAAAGCTTCGCGGAATCGAATTCGGATTCGGAACCGCCGCTCGGAGCGTGTCTCCACTACTCGAGATGTGGAAACATGACGCCGGGCGAAGAAAAATCGGACAACTTGATCTGTGATTCCTGTTTGGAAGCAGCTCGAGATTCTGGAAAAGGGCACGCATTACCATGAGCAACTGGATTCAGACGACAGACGTACCGGACTTCAAGAAATGGGGCTACATTGACTCACCGTACAGAGTCATTGCACAGAAGAACGACAGAGGCCACTGGGAGGCTCTATTTACGTCGGCCTATGGACCACCGAATAAGCTGATTCGGGGGAATCTGGGCGGCGGGAAGGGCGGCGAGATCAAGGCGACTGCAACCGCCCGGCAATTCATGGAGGAGAACAAATTCGGCTGCGCTCCACCAGCGGAAATCGCACTATGACACGAGAAATTCAACACGGAACCGTGGAGATCGAGGCAGCGATCGGACTCCATGAAGATGCAACGGGTGAAGAACGAGAAATTATTCTGAAAGCGTTCGTGGAATCCGCGATCGAGGATCAAGCAGACCTGGAGTTGCGCCGAGTGGAATCGGTTTCGTTGGGACACACGGAAACCGAGGACGAGGCCAATGAGCGGAAAATGGCTGAAATGGAAATGGCTCACGAACGCGAACAGGAACGGAGATTCGCGGAACACGTCGATAGAAATGGGTACTTCTGAGGGCCATGAACGGCTTTTGTGTGATGTGTGGCTGTGGTATCGATAGCCATCATAAAACAAGCTCCACAGTTGATGGGAAAGCTCATAATGGCTGTCTGGAAGATCCTCCTAACCCACCAGTTGGGAGATAACCCCTAAAGTTCCTCAAAATTTGAAAATTTTTCTGAGCCGCCATACCCTCACGAGTCATCGGGATTCTGAGGGGGCGAGCGCCTTCCCGCTGGGCAAATAGCGGATCTATATTCTATGATAGATTTCTCAGCAGTGACGACGAAAGTGAAAAGCGCGGCGAACATGGAATCGGTCGGCGGCTCGGATACGATCGAATTCCTTTGTAGAGAAAAGGACGTGGACGTGATTCCCGAACCGATCCCGGCGAACAAAGTTCTGCCCGACTGGTACCGAAACCTGGAAGGCAAACTTGGACCCGGTACGGAACAATCCACAGTCAAGCGATGTATGCCGTTCCTCGACGCCCTCTCCATGGGCTGGATCATTCCACTGGCCGCTGAAGTAGACATGGAATCCGAGGAATTCGGCAAAGCAAAATACAAATGGGGATTCCGAGATGATCTGATCTCCGGTCACTCCCCCGACCAACTGGGCGGCGATGAACACCCGGCTGCCGGAATGCCGATCCTCAAATTCCACAACTACTGGGCAATGCGTGTTCCAGATGGGTATTCCGTTCTGATTACGGCCCCACTGAACCGTATGGAACCTCGATTCCAGGTGTTCTCTGGAGTCGTCGACGCTGACAGCTACTTCAATTTCGTCAATTTCCCGTTCCTCTGGACGCAGCCGGGATACCATGGAGTTTTGGAAGCCGGAACGCCGCTGGTTCAGGTAATTCCGTTCAAACGTGACGGGATAATCAGCGACGGAACGGTCGGCCAGATGGAAGTAGACGACCTGAAAGAACTGAGCAGAACGAGCGATCGGCTGGGAGCTGAGGAATCCCACTACCGGAACAACCTGTGGCAAGCAAAGAGCGGCAGTCGGATGGTAAAAAGAGAACGAGAGTAAATGTCTGGCAATTACCCACCAGGAGTAGGACCGAACACGAGGAACGCACCGTGGAACGACCCAGGACCGGAACCGTGTCCAGAATGCAATGAAGAAATCCGGCGAGAAGAAGATCACGAGAATTGGTGCGATCTTTCCGGGATCGGTGAGGGAGAGCTACGCGATCGGCTCGCCGAGGATGCCGAGATCGAGAAGGCCGAGATGAGAATGGAAGAACGAAGACTGGAAAGAGATTGAGATGGAAAAACGAACGATCATTGGAATCGGATTCGGGATAGCAATTGTCGGAGTCTTGTTAATCATTCTCGGTGGCATTGAGATGAGCGATTATAGAGAGTTTGAATCCGACAGACAAGATGCACTGGAAGCCTGTGAAATGATGTACCGCACCCCATTTCTGGCCGACTGTTCCTACATTGAGGATGTGGAAAACCCACACCCTCGCGGGTGGCCGATAATGTTGGTCGGAATTGTGGTAGCGTACTTCGGTTACAATCTGTACACTTACGATCAATGAAGAGAACCGGAAGTAGTGACAGTCAGCTAAATCCTCAAAATGATTTATACCAGTACCCCACGCCACGGACTGTTATGCCCCGCTGGTGTAATGTGTGCCGGTCGCACAAAAAAGTAGATGAGCTACAAAAAGATTGGAAAGGCAATTCGTGCTGTCCAGCGTGTGGAACGTATCTAAAGCCAAAGTCCCAATTCGGGGCACGTTAATAATCGCTGTACCAGTCGGTGAGTAGATCGAGTGTCTTGGCCTTCCCGCCAGCTCGATCACCTGCCCAGTGGAATTCCAGTGTGGAATATCTCCTGGGCCATTTCCGGACTGTTCCAAGAATAGCGTTCGGCCAGATTTTGGAATAGTAGTGCGGACAGTGACCATCATCGTCTCTGTCGTACAACATTTCTTCGGAGGCCTCGATCACGACGGCGAATTCATCGAACGTCTCAGCCCTGCTGAGTTCGTTCTTGAAGCGTTTTCGACCAGCCCCAAGGGTATTAGCAAGATCGTCTAAGGACTTGCGTTCAACGGCGAACGTGTCCTCGTATCCTTTGATCGTGTAGTCTCCGGTCTGCAATCCATTTCGTATTACGTCAACTCCGTAAAAGGAGTACGGCTTCTTTTCCCGAGAGTCAACCACGACTGTAAAATCAGTCATGGAAGTTGCCTCTCAACGCGGTTCAAGTAACCATGAATCCTATCCTTAGAAAATCCAAGTTCAGAAAACGTATCGAGAAACAGATCATCGTTATTGCGATCGGCTCGTCGAGGGTGGTACGCTCTCGAACTACGGTCGTCCTCAGAGACGACGTAGGAGGCCACACAGAAGGCCGCAACATGGAGATGACCACCAAGTCGTTCGGTGTCCAAATCTTCCATCAGGCGGCGTCCTTCGCGCTTCTGGTATGGTGTGAGTTGGAGTCCGTTATCTCCAGACACAACATCCCAGGCAACGAGGCGTTCTTGTGTTCGAGCTGTAACCTCGTCTCGATTACCGAAGCTGTCGGCAGCTCCCGTGTTGATTCGGGAGAGCCGATCGTACAGGTAGGGATCTTGAGAAGGTGCGGTGCCCTCATCAGGATTAATCAGCGTCTCATTCTCGGTGTCGGGACTCGTCAGTGGTTCTTTTTCATTTTCATCGAACGGCATAGTAGATCAGATGTATTCAGATCGGTGGAGGATATGTCAGCAAGACCGTACCATTATACCGTTAACAGTATATCTATAACAGATACTAATGTTAACAGATACTCTATTGTTAACAGATATTCTACTACCTATTAACAGAGATACTATACTATCCATTAACAGAGATAGTCTTAACAGCGAGAACCGGCCACTACAGTACCGTTACCGTTACAGCAACGCTACAGCACCGCTACAGCTATTTGTTAATGGATATAAAGGTATCAGTTAGAAGTTAACTGTCCCTCTATCTCCAATGAGGGGTGAAGTAATAAATGTATCGGTTATATAGAGCAAAGACTAATAACAGTACCATGCAAGAACAAACTATGAACGATGGACAGAACGAGTTGAACAGAGAAATAAATAACGAACTTACGAAGGCTTATATTGCTGGCTTAGTTGATGGAACTGCAACCATCACTGTAAGAGTCAAGAAAGATTCTGACTACAGTTTTGATTTCAGTTTAGAACCTCATATTCAGATCAATAGGACTGAGCCATTTGCAATCCAGATTGTAGACGATTGGACGGCTAAGAATGGTATCTATGGAACTGTGAGGCAGTACGACGACAAGTACCAGTTCAATATCACCAGGAATCGAGATATTAGAAAGTTTCTTGAGGAGATTAGACCTTTTATTCAAGACAAACTTGAACAGTTTGACATTATGTTAGAGGATGTTCTTCCAGCTCTTGAACAGGGTATGCACTTAGAAGATGAAGAAAAATTTGTTGAGGTTGTTTCTTTGATTGATGAATTGAGAGAGAATCGTCCTAGTCCGGGCGCTTCTTCAAAGTACACAGAAGAATTCTTCAGAGATCGGTGGGATATGTAGAGGCTGCGCTACTTCTCGCTGTAATCGACGTACTCGTTGTAGAGTTTGAGTCCGTCTTGGAATTCTTCTTCAGAACAATCCAGAATAGACATGACTCGTTCCTTCTCATCTTCCAGCTCCGATTTGTTGGACAGAAGGGCGGCGATCTGCTCGTCCACCTGGTCAGAGAATTCTTCAATTGGTCTGGTCGTACTCCCAATTCCGATTTGACCCTGACCTCGGCGTCGATCTTGAATTCGGTACACGTCTTCCATATCCATCAACGGATTCCAGTCGTCGTCACACGGAACCAGTGTGTACTCTTGGTCCTCGATCGAGGCGTCCTCGGGGTGAAGAATGTCTCCAGAATTCCAGGTAAGATGAGTCTTGTATCCGCGTTCTCCTTTGACGATCTCGTTGCACCAGTTGCAAAGGTAGAGATGGTCTGAGGCAGTGCTTTTGGTAGAGTGAGTCAATCCCTCTGGTCGATCCGGAGACGGCTGTGGGTCGATCACAGGAACGTCAGCAGCCTTGAAACCCTCTGGAACCTCTCGGAAATCCCCGTGTTCTTCATCAATTGTATTCATAACATGAGTGTGAAGACCGTGAGTGGAAACTACCTTTTCACAAAAAGGGCATTCCTTCTGGGGTTTCTCATTACTCATTGGTGTAGTAGAAAGCAGCACAGCACATAATTGCTTGGGTACGGTAGGAGAAACATTTATTAATGTACCTTTGTCAGACAGAAGGGTAAAACGAAAAGTTTATATTATTACCCGTTGTTGGAGATAGAGGGAGAGGAAAAATACGCTGGCACGCGGACCCCGCTGACGTAATGCTTCATAACCACCTCCCATTTGTCATTTGTTGTGTTGGCCCCCTCCGTTGGGGGTTTGGTCACTTTCCACAGGAGCGGGCGTTCCCGCTGGCCTGCAATGTTGGCTCGAGTCCACTGGAAAGTATTCCCCCACGAGGGTCGGGGGAACGGAATTACTCCCGCTAAAAGGTAATGCAAGCCCCGAGAAGGGACAAGGTACTACGATGTAGGTCGCGCCAATTGGTGCCAGCCCCGCTTAGTCACCGGGGCTGAAAGGGAAGTTAAGTCTCAAGGTAGAGCTACGGGCAGAAGCTCGTGTGTCCGGTGTTCGATTCCCGGACTTCCCATCTCGGTCTATACTATATACTATATGAAGAACACAACTGATTATGAATTCCCAGACGGCTGGGGCCTGATGACTGACGAACAAAAGTGCGCTTGGTTCGAGCAAGAACGGGCCAGACGGCAAGCAATGAGACAGGGATTCACGTTCCGATCGATCCACGAACGATCGAGAAAGGAGTAACAGTAGCCGCGTCTTGTATGAGTTTCAAACCTCACCGTGGCATTTGAAGCCCAAGATAGGGCCTCTCCAAATGCGGAACCGATGCGGGAACATTCGATTGCGATTGCAGTAGACCAATTACAATGAGTGGAAAATACGACTTCGGCAGCAGCAGTGACAGCAGCGGAAACAGCGGCAGCGACAACAGCGGCGACCGTGGCTATGCGCCTTCGTTCAAAATCGCGCCGTTCATCAAGCTCTCCGGTGAGGTGTCCCGGCTTTCGGTCGGCAACTCGGACTGGGGACAGTCGATCGCAGTGACCTACGAGAACGGCCACCTGTACGACGGCATTCTGACGACCCGAACGGACAAGGACGAGTACAAGGTGTTCTCGTGGCAGGACGCGCCCGTGATCGAGGACGAGACGCTGGACTGCACGCAGCTTCCACCGGTCCTTAACAAGACCTACGGCGGCACCAGCTACAAGTACGAGATCCTGGCGGCCCGTCTGGAAGGCGACGACGAGGTTGGCTTCGGCGACGACGCTTTTGTCAAGGGCAAGGAGTACGAGGGGACAGATCCGATTCCGCTTGCGGAAGTGGTGGAAGACGACAACGGAAACGGCGAAGACCGGTTCACCGTGTGGGAGTCGGCATCCGAACACGGGCCAAACTCGTGTGCAAAGACCACGGCCAAGTGCCTGTCCTCGGCGGGAAGCGCGGCAGTCGCGGACGCAAACTCGAAAAACAACTGGCTGGCAGACGGAATCGAACTGCGGCCTGAGCTGGTCGGCATGGAAGTGATCTACGCGAAGGTACAGAAGGAAAGCAACGAGTCCGAACACAAGTTCTACCACCCGGTCTTCATCGACGCCGCAGTTGGCGAGATGATCCTGCCGGACAACAGCGGTGACAGCACCCCGGCCAAGGAAGCGGTGCAGGAGGCCGCTGAGGAGGCAGAAGAAAACGCTGAGGTGGAAACCCCATCCGGCGACAACACGGCCGTCTCGGAGTTCTACGCGACGTGCAAAGAACTGGAAATCGACACGGAGCCTGCGGTCCTCGGTCTGCTCGAGGACATGGTGGCCGACGACGACAACGATCTGTCCGAAGACATGATCGACAAAGACACGATCGTTTCCGATCTGGTGGCGTAGATGGAGCGCAAAGAGTTGACCGTGACGTTCGAGAAGACGGTCCAGGTGGAGCAGTATGAGCCGGAAAAGATCGGAACGAGCCAGACAGTCGCTCTGGATGAAGACGACGATCCGGAGGAGATCCGGAAACAACTCCACGACGAGAACGTGGCGTTTGCGAGCCGTGAGATGGTGAGTCGGATTGCCGCGAAGAAAATGGCAGACTCGCGTGGCGACGACTAAGGGCGGCTAATCCCTTCCAGCAGTTTGAAACATATACATGAAACGCCCGTAGCACGGCGGCTGGCCGCTTCTCGCTGTTTGTGGAATCGTAGACGAACGACTGAGAACATTGACCTATGGAAAATAACACAGCACCAACGCTGTTCGAGCTGGTACAAGCCACTCGTGACGACGGTTTAGTAGGAGAGGCGAATACGGCGCTGACCTTCTACATGGCAACAACTAACGGCGGCCTTCAACTATTCGAGGGACCGGCGGGATCTGGAAAGGATCAGGTGATTCACAGTGTAATGTATCTGATCGACGATCCGGACAAGATCGAGGAAAACGAATCTGACTTAGTGTGGTACTGGGCGTCGTCGTCCTCGGCAAAAGCTCCGTTCTATCGATCCAAAGAACTGAACCAGTGTCCTGTACACATCATTCCGGATCAGGTCGCTGTCAATCCTGATTTCGAGATGATCGTGAAATCGCTGGCGGAAGGCCGACCCGCGACCCACGAAAAGGTAGACGTTACATTGTCCGACGAGTTCGGAGCGGAAAACCAGCTGGCGGATATGCAGATCGACGTTCCCCGGTGCATTGCAATGTCGATAGCGTCCGACAACGAACGGATTGACATGAAGGATCTGGCGGAAATGGACAGCCGGGCCTTCACCCATACTCCAGACGCGAGCGAGGAACAGACCCGTGCGATCAACACTCGACAGGTGGAAATCCGTGACGGAACCTACGAACGCCGAGTTGACGCGGGTAGGTTACAGGAAATCCGTGACTATTACCGGACCATTCCGGTCAAGAAGTACACCGATTCTAACGCTGGGAAGATCCTGAACCTGACGATGGCCGGAATCCAGGAACAGGAACCACTCCCACCAAAGTTCGTAAAGGCACGTCGTGACCTTCCGCGCCTTATGGACTTCATCGACGCGGTTGCCCTATATCACCACGCCGATCGGATGGAGGTCAAGAGCGAGTACCCACAGAAGCTTCTGGTGGCTCCTGCTGACGCCTGGTACGGATTCAAAATCTTCGGGGAGGAATTGGTCATGTCGGCGCTGAACCTGCGTCCACTGGACCGCAAGATTCTGGAATTCATGCGATCCCGGCCCAACAAGAAATACTCCGCTATGGATCTACAGGCTGAAATGCAGGACGAAAAGTACGGGGAGAACCGGGCGGTCACGGAGATCCGGAAGGCCCTGGACAACATGATCCACAAGATGTACGTCCAACGCCACGAGGACAACCCAGTGTCGTTCTCGGCCTCCCCGTTCGGCCAGTCGATCGACGTGGCACAGCAGGCCAAACTCGATTGGCAGCTGGTAGTCGATCGGGCGAAAGAGAAAGCGATCGACAACCTGGAAAACGAGGAAGATGCCGAACAGTACATCTCCGGATTCTGTGAGGGAGATGGGTTGCTTTGCACGCACCCCGTTTCCGGTGAGGTCGTGAACATTCTGGAGGATACCGAATTCGAGGACGCACTGGACGAGGCCCAGGACGAGATCGACAACGAGTTCGGAGAGGGCCTTTGGGATGGTCCAGTCGGGGATGAAAGCAGCGAGAACGTGGCAGCAGACGGCGGAGAAAGCAGCGGGACTCTGTAGATGAGTTCGCTGTACGATTTTTCTGGTGTTGAGCCACTGGCAGTGAAAGAGGTTGCGCCGGTAATAGTGAACGGATCAACTCTCGCATTTGCGGGTCCGAGTAATAGAGAACAAAACATGGTCGTCTCGCAACGACGACGCTACCCCTATGATGGAGGTAAACAGGACTACTTCCGGAAATACAAAGGATACTGTTACGGGGAAAATGCCCTCGATGTAATGGAGGATATGGGTGCAACTCGAATTGCTGTCGATGAGATAGACAACAATCGCGTACTCGAGTTCGATCTGACCCAATTCCGACAGTCAGACCTCTACGCAAACACGTTTGAGATTGGGGGAAGAAACGTTGCGGTTCCGGTATCGCAGGCGTTGCACAGCTGGAAGCGCGACGATTGTACGATCATCCAAAGGAACCGATAGCTTTATGAATGTACCCGTAGTTGGAGATAGAGGGCAAAACACAAAACTCCTTGAAGACGCGGCCGGAGTCTGGTGTTCGACGTATCCACGCAAGGTTTCAGGCCCAATGGATAACCGGAAAGGGTGGGGCCAAGTGTGGTCCCGGTCCTTCGGCGATACTATTGAAAAACTCGAGGGAGTTTCCGGAGATGGTCCGGGATATGTTTCCGTGTATTCTTTCCCGGATGGTCACACCTCCGATAGCAAGGACAACATCCCGCTCGTTGACACGTTGATGTTCGATCTGGATTTCGACGGTGGCGACGACGGCTCACCGCAAGGGTGGGCACGGGATATGAGTGCGCTGCTGACCCGCACTCGGATGGTTGCACAGGCTCTCATTGACTTAGACCGTGAGCAATACTGGCGGGCGTCTCTATCCGGTCACAAAGGCGTTCACTTGTACCTCGACTTCGCGCCGCTTCCCGCTGATAACGGCACTGCCGATCAGTTCCGTGGTGGGATGCGGAATTACACCAACATTGTAATCGACGCACTGGTTGAGGAAACGAATCTGGACTCGCTGCGAGAGTACATTGACGTATCTTCTGGTAAGGATCTGGCCCGACTCACCCGGTGTCCGAACACGATCCACCCCAAAGCGAGCAACCGATTCGGTGAGGCCCGGTACTGTGTTCCAGTGACGATCAGCGAGCTGGCGGAGATCACGCCGATGGAATACATCCGGCTGACTAAGAACCCAAGAGAGGTTCCGGAAGACTGCCACCGGGTGGAGAACCAGAAAGCACATGACCAGCTGGTAAAGGAAATCCGGCTTGCTGACGACTCCGGATTCCAGAACAGTACCCGGACCATATCGACCTTCGACCGATCGAAAATCACCGAGTATGAGGAACAGGTCAACGAAAAAGTAACGCTGGACAGTGTAGAGTTCCACCTGAAACGGAAGCCCTGTATCTGGGCATACCGCGAGTCGGGTGAAATGTTCTCGAAAGGCAATCAGTCGCACGTCATGGAGCTGAATTGTATTGCTGCCATGATGAGTCTGAAAGCGCCGATCGAGGTAATCATGGAATTCTTTGAGGTCGCGGAGTCGTACAGCGAGGCTTACACACGAGACAAAATCGAGCATCTAATCGCGTATCAGTATTCTGAATTTAGCTGCCGGAAAATTCTGGAAGACGCTCCCGATTACTGTCTCAAAGACGGTTGCAATATCTACAATCTCAGTTCGGATTTGCAACAAATCTAACCTACTACATGAAATCTCTCACGAAGACGCACAAAGAAATTAGAACCCTCCTTCCTGCCACTGCTGTTGACATTGCGAGTTCTATGGGCTACTCGTCAACCAGTGCAGTCTACGATCATATTGCTGAAATGCGGAATCGCGGTGTAGAAATCGTACAGAACGGC